>Ga0074193_1000014_pt1 | contig 352018 bp, 309 predicted proteins | sample EPASupsiteHSE605_FD_64523 | JGI IMG/M metagenome (GOLD analysis project Ga0074193, IMG submission 64523) | Bioremediated contaminated groundwater from EPA Superfund site, New Mexico - Sample HSE6-05 | ecosystem: Environmental > Aquatic > Deep subsurface > Groundwater > Contaminated ... | reverse complement strand
GTGAACGGATATGATCTTTATAATCATCCAACTTACTTTTTACCAATGGTCTCGGTTTATAAGTGGGAATATCCTGTGCTTTTGCCCACTTACTGACTGTTTTTCTGTCCAGATCACAGATTTCTGCAATCTGTGTCGTTGACAATCCTTTGCTTTTCAGATCCTTGATCATAAAAAATCCCTCTCTTTCAATCATTTATCATACCTCCTTTTAAAAGGAGCGTACGCTTATTTTGAGGAATTTTCAACCGTTTTATATGAGCATTTTATCACTGTTTCTTACAATGCTTGATAAACGGGGTTAACGGTTGATGGCGGCGTGGGTGGCGGCGCAAAAAATAGAGAAACGCCCGCGGGAGGGGGCGTTTCTGGTTCTTAAATTATTTTTATGATCGTGTAGCCATTTTTACGGTCTTCTTAATCTTTTTGCGTTCCCCTGCTGAGGTTTCCCGGAACGCGGGTGGTATTGCTATGGAATAATGCTTAGTGTGAGTACCATTGGAAATAATGAAAATTTAGACATACTCAAACAGCCATAATCAAATGGTCATACTTCCTGATTCTCTTTAACTTTATTATTCAAAACTAACTGCAGTTTTTTAATTCTATCTTCCGTATCAATGCCTTGTTCATTTTGTGTGATTGATACCCTCTGAACTTCTTCATCTGTAGAAGTTTTCTTTACCACATAGGCAGCGTTCTCGCAAACTATATAATTGTCGCCATCAATGGCGCGTTGCCCATAATGATCTTTTGACAGCTTATTTTTATAAACTGCCTTTAAAAACGGTTGGTATGTGTATTCAGAAATCTTTGTCTCTGTTTGCATGACGTAAAACTCGTATGGCCGCTTCTCAAAATCGTCCCAGTAATACTTTCCAAAGCTTCCCGGTCTGAAAAGATCGTATTTAATGTAGTAATATCGCCACTCATAGTTATTGTTGGTTTCGCAATCATTGATGTAAGTGTTGATGATCCCGGTCAACAGATCGTCGGTAAATATATTATAGCGAGATAACAACTGTGCGAGAACGTCCTTGGTTCTATCAAACCCCTCATTACTGCTCTTGTGAAACAGATTTCGCCAGGCGGCCTTTTGGTTCTTTTTCGAACCTAATTGATATCTCCATCCTTTTTTCTCTCTTTGCCCGTAGTTCCCGATGGACATAAGCGCACAATCAACAAGGTCCAGCCGGCAGGAGAACAACGATTGAAAATGCCGGAAGTATTCCGTATGATCTAAGCCAACAATGCTGATCTGTCCTTGAAGTAACTCGTGATCCTCTAACTCAAATAACGCTTCAGCCTTGTCCGGGTTGTTTTTGACCCATGTAATTTTTAAAGTTTCCTCAGCCAATTGATTCAGGTTCAGGTTTTTCTCGATGGTGTGATCAATTGTGCCGGTTTTGATAATGGCATCAACTTGCTTTAAAATAGCTGGCATTCTATTGCCGCTTGTTCTGAGTTCGCTATCGCTGATCTCATCTTCGGAATTCATTATGAGATTGTTTACGATTCTCAGTCTTCGTCTAAATTCGTCGCTGGTTATTGAGTCTTTATTCAGGAGATAGGCGAAAACTGCATATAAAAGGACAATCTTATTCAACGGGAACCGCCTGTTGCCATTACCTTCTATATCAGCATACTTACGCACGCAGTCATTAAAAATGTTAATTTCGTCCCTTTTTATTTTTCCAGCCTGATGTTCCTTTGAAATGAATTGTTCTAAAAACTTGTCCGGCGTGTTTTCGCCCTGAAGACAGCACCAACAGTCAAAATATTCTTCTAAGGTTTGGATATTAACCATCACATTTTCATTTTCGCCAGAAAAATATTCTTTCAGGAGGTCAAATTCATCGTTGCTCTTGCCTTGAGTTGACCCGCCGTTCTGGTAACAAATGATGTCACAAATAAACTTGAAGTAACGCAGGAACTCATCATCAATCACATTATCGTCGCCACGATAGCGCCAGAGCATATCCGTCCAATCAAGATCGATTTTCTTGATGATACGCTTTGTCATCGGTTCATCGATCTTCCGAAGTTCACGTTCCAATTCAGCTTTGAAGTGCTCGAATTGCGTTAGTGGCTTTCCCCGCGAATTCATCTTGATATACAATTCATCGGTAAGACCCATATCCTTAATGGGCAGAAAATAGAAGGTTATTGCCTGTTCCTTCAGCTTTTTCCAAATTCCCTGTGTCTTTGCGAATTCATCCTGAATTGCGTCTAGCATCACCAGCATGGAGCTGATTGTCGGATCTTTTTTCCAATCGAGAGGAAACCAGGCTTGATCAACAATTTCTTCTGACAGCTTATATGTAAATTCAGGATCAAACTTGATTAAAAAAGAGCAGAAATCGCGCGCGCTGTACCGTGTCTCATAACTGAAATTTTCTAAAAAAAGCTGCTCTGAAGCGTCGATATTTTCTTTCTTAACAACGTACCAGTGGAGGAGAAAAAGCGCCGTCAGGCGTTGTTGGCCATCCAGCGGTGTCATTACGCCATGTGTATTGATGTCTCCGTAAACGAAATCCAAGGTGATGGGCGCATCCTTTATGGCCTGGTGCAAGGAGTCCAGAAAGCGCGCCCGGATACGATTAATCTCTGCATCGATACGACCTTGGGCATAGTCGCGCTGAATAATTGGGATCACGATCTTTTTCAGCTGGACCGTTTCTTCGTCAACTTTAAAACTGGTATTAAATATTTCAATAAAAGTATTAAGAGATGTCCCCATATTATTCAGCCCCCTTTTCGATTGAAATTTCTTCGGTTAAGTAATTTTTTAGTGTACTATTGATCGCATTTAGGTATGCAATCCGGTCTGGTTGACCCCAAAAATGCAACTGATTGCTCTCAGATGGCGTATAGTATTTCAAGAAAACCATCTTTGTGCAAAACGGGATATATTGCCCCCTTTTGTCCATTTCAATAATTGCATTTCGTTTTACATCAAACGTTGAATTATTGAGTGCCGCGTTATCATTCATATTAAGTAAAGCTAAGTTAGCTATCGAATGCATATACTCGGTGTTACCCTGTGCGGATAATATTTGTATAACTTTTTGCTGGATGTCTTCAAATACCTGACGCTCCAAGCGTACCTGACTATCCGCATCGCTGGCATTTTTCATTTCCTCAATCAGTTCGTCATTCCCATTTCCCAGGGACACAATCGATGGAATATGCAATCTTAGCCATTCCTTCCAATCATCTTGTTTTTGCATACCTTCTGACTGTTGCGCATGGATATGCTCCAGACTCCAGGAGACCTTGCCGGTTATTTGAAACTTGAATTTTTCAAACGGAAACCAAAGTGTCTGCTCGCCGTTTTGCCGAACCGATTCAACATTGAATAAAAGTAACAACTTGCTGATTCTTGCGTAATCCGTCGTTTTCTCATAGCTTAGTTCAGAATAATTGGTGGTTATGGCGATGCTTTCCTTGATGTATGCGTCTAATTCTGATTTGAACCTTTTTTTTGTTATGCCTCTTCCATCAATTTCTCTTTTTGATAACTTGAAAACTTCCTGCAAAGACTTGGTATTTGAAGCAATCAAGTAGCCGATCTTGTGATAGAGCTCGTGATCTTCATACCAGTCTTTGAGAATTAAAAATGTGTGCTGAATTTCTTTCCATATCTCATTAAGCTCCTCCTCTTGATTCAAGTTATCAAAGTAGAAAAATGTATAGTATTTTTCTTTGTTGTCCACCGACTTGCCGGAAATCAAATCTAAGATCAAGTCAATGCGTGTTTGATATTTTGCATTTGAGCGATTGGTAAGAAAATACCATAAAGAGTTATTATGCAACGCCTTCTCAATATTGTCCCACTGCAGAGAAATCTCTTCCTGCTTCTCCCGATCCATAGCGGAATTATTATCACGGCTCAAGAACATCGCCTTTACTAATTCTGCACTCGTCAAGGGTATTTTTCCGATATTGAGGCGCGTAAACAGGGCGATCGCATCTTCAGACTCATCTACCTCATACCAGATGATTTTGACACATTCTGCAAGATACTCATATATTTTATCGGCAGCGATAACATCGTCCTTTTGGCCTTTAAACCACCCATCTATTGTTCGATACGCGCTAAATATGTAGAAAAAATCAATATTTGTTTCTGCTAACATCTCATCAACGGAATCTAAAAATGCTTCAGAATCAGTCCGTGTTTCATAATTTAAAGAATAATTGAGTTTTATCCTTGGTTTATATTCTTTCTGAATGTATTTTAGTAAGATATATAGCGTTGTCAATCTCTGCTGACCATCGATGAGTTCATATCGGTCGTTTTGTTTTCTAACCACAATCGGCTGTAAACAGTAGTTCTTTGCTCCATTGGTATAAATGTCATCGAGCAAACGATAGACCTGATCTTGTCCCCATCGATATCCTCTTTGATATGAAGGTATATAAAATTTACCGGCAACGGTTCCAACTAGCTTTGTATCGAGCTTTATATCGGCTTTGGCTAAATTCATCTTCTTAATTCTCCTTGTTCGCTATTTCAAAGTGCTGCCTGCTACACATATTTGGCGGTTTCGTTGACGTGTCATGTACCGGTCATTGTCTCTACCGCCCGATTTTTTCATTTTAGCGGCGCTTTTGTCTACTTTTCCGACACCAGCCCGAAATACTTTTCAAAAAATTTCATCAGCTTGTCGCCGACACTTTGCTTTTTGGCGGCCCGGTTGCCGCCACCAAAGCGTGACACCGGCGGCATGATTTTATCGATGTCGGTACCGCTGGTCTTTAACGCCCCATCACGGAAGGCGTTACCGATAAATTTTCTGGTTTCGTCCGGTTTGAGTTTTTCGGTACTGATCAGCGCATCCAGGTCGCTCTCTTTCTGCTCATCGACAAAGCGGCGCCATTCCTCATCGACCTTGGTGGAAGCATTGACAGTCTCAATAAAGTGTTCAATCAGGACCTTCTTGCTGCGCAGCTCGATACTCGATCCGATGGCCTTATCAATCGCCACCAGGATACTCTTGTCTTGACAGTTGGAGGCATGGTATTGGGCCACCAGCACCAAGATATAATCGATGTTGATTTCAACCTGGCGGATCAGTTCAATTTCGAAGACAATGTCATCATTGATCCGCTCCTTGTCGGCTTTGTTGCCACCGCTGAGATCCTGATAAAGATCAAGATAAAGGCTCTGATAGTCCTGATAGTCGCGGTTGGTCAGGATTTCCCGGCCAGGAAAGTTGTCAAAGGCAGTCAGGATATTCTTAAGCCGCAGGATTGCCCCGAACAGCCGGATAAAGTCCTTCTCGTTCTGTTCGCCGCTGATCGCCACACCCAGTGGGAATTTTTGACCAAGCTCGGCGATCAGTTCGGTGTAGCCGGGGTGATGCTGGCCCTCTTCGTCAAAGCCATAATAATAGCTGTCAAAGTTTTTCAGCAGCACGATGCTGCCAGCATCCTTATCGCCAAACAGGGCGATGGCGGCATCTGTTTGCTCCTGCAAATCCCGGAAACAGACGATGTTGCCGTAGGTCTTAACCGCATTGAGGATCCGGTTGGTCCGCGAGAAGGCCTGAATCAGGCTGTGCTGCTTGAGGTTTTTATCCACCCACAAGGTGTTGAGGGTGGTGGCATCAAAGCCGGTCAAAAACATATTCACGACAATCAACAGATCGACCTCGCGGTTTTTCATCCGCAGCGACAGGTCTTTATAGTAGTTTTGAAACTTGTCGGCCGAGGTATCATAGTTGGTATTAAAGTCACGATTATAATCGGTAATCGCCGCTTCCAGAAAATCTCGGGAGGATTGATCGAGGCTGGCGGTATCAAAATCTTCGTCCGGGAAGACATCCTCAGGATCGGCTTCGTTGGCGGAAAAACTGAAAATGGTGGCGACATTAAGCGCCCGGCCCTGATCGGCCAGCTGTTTTTTCAGCTCGAGATAATACTTTTTCGCCACCGGGATCGAACTGACCGCCAAAATCGAGTTAAAGCCGGCGACCCGCTGACCCTTAAGCGAATAGAAATGGTTGCGCTTGGTCTTCTGGTCAAAATGTTCCAGCAGATAAGTGACAACCGCGCGGATCCGGGCCGGATCGGCCAACGCCGCTTCGGTATCAATGGCGGCCACCTCTTTATCCGCCATCCCCGCTTTCATCTTGACGGTGTTGATATAGTCAATCCGAAACGGCAGTACGTTGCCGTCATTGATGGCATTGACAATGGTATAGGTATGCAGCTTGTCGCCAAAGGCCTGGGGAGTGGTCCGCATGGCCGGGTTGCCGCCGCTGCCGGCATTGGTGGCAAAGATCGGCGTCCCGGTAAAACCAAAGAGGTGATAATGCTTGAAGGAGGTGACGATTTTTTTATGCATATCACCAAACTGGGAGCGGTGGCATTCGTCAAAGATGATCACAAAATGTTTCTTAAAGGCCGCATGGCCCTTGTTTTTGGAAACAAAGACATCAAGCTTCTGAATCGTCGTAATGATAATTTTCGAACTGCTATCGGCCAGCTGCTGTTGCAGGATTTTGGTGGAGGTATTGCTGTCAGCGGCGCCCTTCTGGAAGCGTTCGTATTCCTTGATGGTCTGGTAGTCGAGGTCTTTCCGGTCGACCACAAACAGCACCTTGTCAATATAGGGCAGGGCCGTGGCCAGCTGGGCCGTCTTAAAGGAGGTCAGGGTCTTGCCGCTGCCAGTGGTATGCCAGATGTAACCACCGGCGGCCAGCGTGCCGGTTTGCTTATAGTTATGAGAAATCTCAATCCGCGAGAGGATCCGCTCGGTGGCGGCAATCTGGTAGGGTCGCATCACCAGCAGCAACGCTTCGGAGGTAAAGACACAGTATTTGGTCAGGACGTTTAAGAGCGAGTGTTTGGCCAAAAAAGTCCGGGTAAAGTCGACCAGGTCGGCAATGGCGGTGTTGTTGCTATCCGCCCAGTAGGAGGTGAACTCAAAACTGTTGCTGGTCTTCTTACTCTTTTTGCGTTCCCCGGCAGCGTTTTCCTTCACGTGGCTGGAGCGGGTGGTATTGGAATAATACTTGGTGTGGGTGCCATTGGAGATAATAAAAATCTGGACATACTCAAACAGCCCGCTGGCCGCCCAGAAGCTGTCCCGCTGGTAACGTTTAATCTGATTAAAGGCCTCCCGGATGGCGACGCCCCGGCGCTTCAGTTCAATATGGACCAGCGGCAGGCCGTTGACCAGAATGGTGACATCATAACGGGTCTCGTGGCTGCCTCCTACTTCCTGATACTGGTTGATCACCTGCAGGCGGTTGTTGTGAATATTTTTCTTGTCGATCAGAATAATATTTTTGGTGGTGCCGTCGTCACGTTTTAGGTTCTGGACATGGTCGGTCTGGAGCTTACGGGTTTTTTCGACAATCCCCTCATTGCTGCTGGCAATGCTTTCAGCAAAAAAGCGGTGCCACTCGGCATCAGAAAAAACATAGTCATTGAGCGCTTCCAGCTGGCGACGCAGATTGGCCACCAGGGCGGCTTCATCGTGAATGCACAGGTACTGATAACCTTGGCCCTGAAGCAGCCGGATCAGTTCCCGCTCCAGCTCGGCCTCGCTCTGATAGGCATCCGAGCGGCCATAATCGGCCTGGTATTCGGCCACGACGGTGGCTTCATTGGAAGAAACGACGACGTTATAAAGGCTCATGCGCCCACCTCCGTTTCGCCGTCGGCCCGGACCAGAAAGCTTAACAGCTGGTCGCGGTAATATTCGTATTGCTGGCGGCGGGCGGCGATTTCAGCCGGCAGGCCGCTGGACAGGTCGTTGCAGAGGGCGTCGAAGCGGTCGAGAATAGCGACGATACGGGCTTGGACTTCGAGGGGTGGGACGGGGATAATGTACTCTCTTAAAGATTTTAGCCCTAAATTCTTTATTGTTGAACCTGTAAGTTTACTCTCGTAGTAAATTTTAGAGAAATTAGTTTGCAATAGATAAAATAAAAACCTATTCGATAACCCATCGGCAATAATATTGAAATAAGCCACTGATTTACCTAAAACTATTCTCTCATTATCATAAACTGATACATTTCCTATTGTTCCGTTAATCGACATAAAGATTGTAGCTTTACTAGAAAATTCAATACCATGCTTGATATAAGAATCGTTGTCAACTTTCTTAGTGTTAGCATAAAATTCTATTTTTCTATTGTTAAGGTTGTTTCCGTTAATAAAATAATATTCACCATCTTGTTTATATTCAGGTGTGCCATGAAGGCCATCACCTATTTTTGCCAAATCACCTAGTTTTTTATAATGAACATTATCTCCAAAAGAGAGTAACTTCTCCCGATAATACTCATATTGCTTTTTCCGTGCTGACAGCTCCGCTGTAAGCTCCGCTGTAAGCTCCGTGAAATTGTCCAGGATCCGGACAATTTCACGCTGCACCGGCAGTGGCGGGAGGGGGATTTTAACAGAGTTAAGAACAGCTTGCGTCAGGCTTGGCACACCACCAGCTGTATTGAGTCTTTCAAGATGTTGAGCTTGCAAATAGTAAAAAACAAATTTAGGTTCGATTATATCAGTATTTATATCAGTATAAAAAATTGTATCTACTGTCCAGAACGGTACATCCACGTAATACAATTTATCAATTGAACCTTTACGTGGTATTAGTACCGAAGGTTTTTCAAAAGCAGCACGGTCGATGAAAGTCATAATACCGCCGGTACCATAAACCGGTATATCGCCTTTATCAAAACCCTTATAATCTTTGCCATTTTTAATTGTCAGCACTTGTGAAAGACTTTTTAACTCCACCCCATCTGGGCACAGCTCCGCAATCAATTCTTCTAGCTTACTCATTGCCATCCCCTCCTTTGTTTAGCAGTTTTTCGACTTGCCGATCAAAGTCAGATCGAAACTTTTGGGTTTTATCGGGTAATGCGCCATAACGAGTGGGGTTTTCCATTTTGGAAATAACCACTTTTTGATCGAGTTCACCTTCTGAAAAAATATTTTTGAGATGTTTGCTAATCGCCGGAACTTGTACGGCAAAAAGTTCCGCCATTGCTTTCTGGGTGAGCCAGATAGTTTCGTCATTTATCACTGCATTAACGGATATCTCTTCATCAACGGCACGATAAATTAAAAATTCAAACTCGTTTGCCATCATCCCACCTCAATCTCGGCAATAATCTTGGCAATCTCAACCCGCAGCACCTGCTCCCGGGCGACAATCGCTTCAATCTCGGCATTAAGCACGGTGATATCAATAATTTCCCGCAGATCCTGCTGCTCAACGTAGCTGGACACTGACAGGTTATAATCCTGGACCGCAATCTCGGCATTAGGCACCAACCGCACAAAATGCTCACGGTCCGCCCGGTTGGTATAGGCGGTGATAATTGTATCGATATTGGCCTGGGTCAATTTGTTGTTATTGGTGACCTTAACACATTCTTTGGCGGCATCAATAAACAGGGTACTGTTTTCGCTTTTTGACTTTTTCAGCACCATGATACAGGTGGCAATGCTGGTGCCAAAGAAAAGATTGCCTGGCAATTGGATCACACAGTCAATGTAGTTGTTGTCGATCAGGTATTTGCGGATCTTCTGCTCGGCGCCGCCCCGGTACATCACCCCCGGAAAGCAGACAATCGCCGCGGTACCGGAGGTTGCCAGCCAGGCCAGCGAATGCATAATAAAGGCCAGGTCAGCCTTGGACTTGGGCGCCAGCACCCCGGCCGGGGAAAAACGGGGATCGTTGATCAGCAACGGATTGGCATCGCCATCCCAGCGGATCGAGTAAGGTGGATTGGAGACAATCGCTTCAAAGGGTTCGTCATCCCAGTGCATCGGGTCAGTCAGGGTGTCGCCATGACCGATATCAAACTTGTCGTAGTCAATGTCATGGAGAAACATATTGATGCGGCAGAGATTATAGGTGGTGATATTGATTTCCTGACCATAAAAGCCCTGGCGGACGTTTTCTTTGCCGAGAATCTTGGCAAAATTTAAAAGCAGCGAGCCGGAGCCACAGGCCGGGTCATAGACCTTATTAACTTCAGTTTTACCGACCAGGGTGATCCGCGTCAACAGTTCGCTGACTTCCTGGGGGGTGTAGTATTCGCCGCCGCTTTTGCCGGCGTTGGATGCGTACATCCCCATCAGGTATTCGTAGGCGTCGCCAAAAGCATCAATGGTGTTGTCCTGATAGCCGCCGAGTGTCATCTCGCCGATGCCGTTTAAGAGCTTGACAAGCATTTCGTTGCGTTTGGCGACGGTGCCGCCGAGTTTGTTGCTGTTGACGTCAATATCGTCAAACAACCCTTTAAAATCATCTTCGCTGATGTTGCCCTGGGCCGAGCTTTCAATATTGCGGAAGGCCTGCTCCAGCGTTTCATTGAGGTTCTCATCAGCGGCAGCACGGCTACGGACGTTCTCAAAAAGCTCACTGGGGAGAATAAAGAAACCCCGGGTTAATACCAGATCAGCCCGGGCTTCTTCAGCCTCCGCGTCCGATAGGCACGCATAATCAAAATCGCTGTTGCCGGCTTCATGCTCGCCGCGGTTAATGTAGTCGGTCAGATTTTCTGAGATATAGCGGTAGAACAGCATCCCCAAAACATACTGCTTAAAGTCCCAGCCATCGACACTGCCGCGCAGGTCAGTGGCAATATTCCAGATTGTCCGGTGCAGTTCAGCCCGTTGTTGTTCTTTTTTATTATCAGCCATGTATATTCTCCACCTTAGGTTTTATTTATTTGTTTAAGTCGATTCGCGTTTAGCCCGATCAGTGCGTCGCGCTGACAGGCGTACTGTTTAATTTTAACTCACCCTTTAAGAATGCGCAACCGATCTTTATAAAAGTGAATTAAACCACTATCGCGGCCAGTGTACCGCCATGATCAATCAACCCCATCAAAAAAACAGCCAACCCCAGCACTCCCGCTGGCATTGGCTGATCGGTTATTTTGTTTTTAATGCTATAGCAACCAATCATATTCCTGGCGTGTATCGACAACCGCATCAACATGTACAAACGTTCCTTTGATCTGGTAAATCAGCAAATACCGTTTCTCTAGCAGTAACTTCCGATATTTACCCTTTGCTAAAAGTGGATCAACCAGCCACGGATTCCGCTCCGGAAACTGGGACAATGATGAAGCACTGTCCTGAAAAGCGTTGATTAATCGTATCGCTGCCGCTTCGTTGACTTGAGTTAGAAAGCGTACATGGGACAGCAGCATCTGAGTCGCTTCATCTGAAATGACGACTTCATATTGCTTACTTTCGGTGTCCATCCAATACCTCCTGAAGGGCCGTCTTCATCATCGCCGATACCTCGTCAACAGAATATCCAGTTTTGCCACTGTTTCGGCCTTCCTCAGCGGCAAGCAGATTTTCCCGCAGACGAAGCATGCTTTCCCTTCTGGCGAAGGTTTCGATATCCATCACCACGAGATCACCCTCGCCGTTTTTGGTCAGATAAACCGGTTCTCCTGATTGCTTACAAAGTTCTGCAATTTCATTGTAATTTTTACGAATCGCCGCTGACGGTTTAATATTAATCATCACACTCACCTCATTTGATAGCATTAAAGCATCTTTATTGTATGCTTATTATACTACCATTTCCAAAATCTGTCTATATCCAAAATCTGCTGAGTTCCTGTCCCGCTTCTGTAAAAAAACGACAGCTGTCTGCCGCATTGCCCCATCAAAAAATCAGCCAATTTTAACCTTCACGCTAAAACTGGCTGATTATTCATTTCGTTGTTATTGCGGTATTAATCAACCCTGCCGCTTATCGCCCCAACTCAATCATGTTGGCTATCAAAGACTGACAACGCCCACAGTCCTGGCCGGTGCCGGCGGCGGTCACGGCGCCGACTTTTTCAACCGTATCGGCGCCATTTTTGATGGCTTCCAGGACATCCGCCCTGGACACGGATTTGCATCCACAAACTGAATTTAAAATCCCATCCAGTTCTTTTGCGCAGCCCTCACAGGTGAGACACGCATTGGTCATTTCGGCGATCTCTTCCCTGGTTCTGGCGCCAGAACACATTGCTTTTCGAATGGTTGCATAGTCAACCTGATTCACTGTACATATTACCCGATTACCTGCCATTGTTATAAAATCCTCCCTGATTCTCAATTTGATAGCTTCATTATAATTCGCGATCAGCAAAAAGGATTTCACAATATGCTTTTATTTTTATACATTATCACCTTTTTTAAATAGCTTCTGATAGTCTGATGGGGTCATATTAAATTTCTTATAAAAAGATGAGGACAAATAAGCGGCGCTGTTAAAGCCGCATGCCAGGGCAATTTCGGTCATCGATTGGCGCTCTTCAAGGAGTAAGCGCTTCACCTGTTCGAGGCGAATCTGATTGAGGTAATTGATGGCTGACTGCCCGGTCTCTTTTTTAAAATTGCGGATGAAATAGGATTTGGACATCCTGGCAATTTTGGCCAGTGCCTCAATCGTAATTTTCTGATCGATATGGGCATGCATATAGTCAATCGTATTGCGGATTTCCAGACATTGAACGGCGGACTCATTGACCTTTGTCATCTGCAGCAGATTTCTGATGATCCCATGGCAAAGTTTAACACTGGTCGCCCGGGCGATCTGCTCCCATCCCGGCAACTGATTGTCGATTTCGACCATGAATTCTTTAACCAGTGACATGGTCTCAAACGGCATCGAAATAAATTGCCGCTTTTGCGCAACGCCTGCTGCTGATGGGTAATGTGACAATTGGGTCTTAAAGAAGTCTTCGTCAATAAAGACCGCAATGTAGCGGGTAAAACGATCCCTGGCCATTTCCCGATGGATCACCGCCGGGGGAATCATAAACAACTGATGGGCGTCAACGGTAATCTTTTTTGAGACAAATTCAAAATACAGGGGATCATTCAGCGTGATGATAAACAAATAGGAGGGATGTGAATGGGGACTCTCGACCGCCAAATCACAAAAACCGATCATCGGCATAAAGATCATCATCTGATCGCTGATAAACGCATCGACATTACGCAGCTGTTTACGACTGCCACTGCCCAATAAGTTTTCAACCTGTGCGAAATCTGCTTTGTTACGATTCATGAAGGTGACCTTACCTCTCTATTTATCTCTGTTAGAATCATGCGATTCCATTAAAGCATCCAACAAAAACGCCATTGAAGAACATGGTCTTTTTTATGGTCTAAAAGCTGCTTCTGCGATGAGACGGTTGCCCATCTTTTTTATTTTAACAGCAATTTTTTCAGCAGCAAATCTTCAAGGTTGCGACGACTGTCGAGAACTGAAATAATCACTACCTGTTGCTTGTCAATTTTATAGATGATGCGCCAGGGTGGAAAAACAACTTCACGATAAGTTAGCAAATCAAATGCTTTTAACTCTGGCACAAACCTGCCACTTTTGGGCAACTGTTCCAGTCGTGTTACTTGCTCTTCAATTTTTCCCAGAATCTGCATCGCCAGGGTTTTATCCTCAAAGGCAATGTATTCAATAATTTCAGACAAATCCATTTTGGCCTGGTCCGACCAAAAAATTGTAAATTGTTCCATTTCAGATCGCTTCGATATTCTTGCGCAACTCAGCAAAAACATCTTTGTTCTTGTGCAGCTTTCCTTCACTGATGGAATTTTCCGAAATCTGGATCAATTTCATCAATGACAGGGCATCGATCATATTTTGATAGGATTCAACGTCCAGCAAAACCCCCCGGGCCTCGCCGTTTTGGGTCACAATGATGGGATTTTTATGATCATTGATATAATTCAGCATATCTGCTGCATGGGTTTTGATATAAGAAATGGGTCGAATGTCTTCTTTTAGATTGATATTCATGGAAATACCTCCTTGTTTCAGTGCATATATAATACCATATAAAGACTGAATCGTCAAAATAAGACTTCGTCTTGTTTCTTCTGGTGGTGTCATTGTTGGGTACCAGACACGCTTTTAATAAAACAAAGGCCGACACCACGTCGTTTATTTGTTTTCTGACAGCTTTTTACTAATAATCTCCTGGTGTTCTTTAATCGAGTCAACATCATAAACACTATCATTATACTTAAGAATCATATGCATCGTAAGTTTCATCATTACCCCTCACCATTTTGGCGGCTTATTTATCTTTATTATTATGCGCCTTTTCCCATCATAATTCAAACTTGTCAATATTAATTTTTAACCCTGTCAACGCAAGAAACAGCGCCTCAAACTTTTGTCTATTCTATCGCCTGGCCTTTGCCGTTCCAGGAAAAATTGTAACGCTCCGGGGCCTCGTCAAGGTATTCCCCCACCAGCTGTTTTAACTTCTCCCCATCAATTTTCCCGTCACTGACGATATCGGGAAACAAGGCTTTGAGTTTTTCATAATTGGCGCGGGCCAGATCCGGGGACTGGCCGTATAGTTGGGTTTCTTTCATGTGTTCTTCTCCTCGTCGGTATTGTTATTGATTGTTTTTTTATCTCTTCTGATGCCGATCAGCATCACTTTTTCCACTGATTGGCAGACGTCTTCCCAGGCAAATTCATTGGCATAGGGGTTTTTCTTTTGGTAAGCCTGCCACAATGCTTTCATCTCGGCACTTTCAAAAATCTCTTTTAATGTAACGTTTTGACGGGCTAGCAAGTGTTCACCCTGTCGCTGTTTGGCGGTCTGATATATTGCATTAGCGAGAATGTCGGGATCAATGGGATGCATTGTTGCATGCAAGAGAATATGAATATCGTAGTAGTCCCGCATCCGGGTGTTGTAGGTACCAAAGGATAAAAGACCATGGTATTTTTCGGCTAAGACTGTTTCCAGATTATAAGCCCAGATTGAGATGGATCGTGCCTCAAACATTAACGGATAGCTATACATTATTTCTTTAGGTGTGATCGCATCGCCGGTTGTAATATCCACCTTGATGGGAATGCGCATCCGGTCAATTGTTGTTTCGATATAAACCCGCATCCCCGTGTAATCTCCCTCTTCATGGATGGTTTCCAACTTTTTAAGAGCCATACTAATGTGATCGTCACAATCGATGGCCAGGATTTCGAGCATGATTTCTTCCAGCACTTTTGAATTTAAGGGGTAATTTTTCAGGGTCGTATCGATGTCTACGGTCGAACGGCTATCAATTCCCACCACCGAAGCAATCAGGAAACCACCTTTAAGGATAAAATGGTCACAAAACCGGGATAAGGCAATCCGCTCCAGAAATCGCTCCATCATATAATTTTTTGATAAAATCAGCGGATCAATCTGCTTTTCTTTGGCCAGATTTTTGATCTTATCTTTTATCTGGGTGGCTGTTTTCACATCAATACCTCCATATAGGCTTTAATCCGTTTTTCGACACCAAAGGTTCTGGCATAGTCCAGCAGCAAGGGCACGTTTCGATCTTTTTGCCGGAAATAACGTTTGACCGCTTCGGTAACCTGGCTCAGATCCGACTGGTAACGGGGACTGAGCAGATCACAAATGGTCCGTTCCTGATTATAGCAGCGAATGTCCCGGCCAAAATTGGTTTTAACCAGGATAATTCCCAAGTTATACCATTCTTTCTTGACACTGAAGACCTGGAAATTATCTTTTCTTAACCGGCTGGCATTATAACCAAAGGGCACAGTCACGGTAATCACCAGCGGATCCCGGTCTGTCAGATCGAGAAAATAGAGTGCCGTTTCATGGGAATAGATCATTTTCTGATTAATGGCCTGTTTCCAGTAATAAACATCCTCCCAGGCATCTTCGCTGAGATAAACCCCGCGGCTGAGGGCTTTCAACCGCCCCGCTTTGACCGCTCTGTATAAATAGGTACGGGGAATGTTTTCACTTTCGACATCTTTTGTCAGAATCAGCCCATCTCTTGCGATGATCAACGACTCGAGTTTTTTCTGATAGTTCATTTCTTCACCTGTTTTCATTGATGCTATGATTATACCATGTGTATAGCATAAACGAAACAACTGTCTCGATTTTATTTTTGCTATTTGATTTAAGATTTTATGTTTGTTCTTCGTGAATGGACGATTTTTAACGATCGATTAGAATTCACTTATTTCGTGCCTGACACTGTTATAATTTCGATTATTCTACCTAAGATCATTGACTTCTGCACATTTAGTTGATATTATTGTGCAGAAAGAGAACGTTTTATGCAGAAAGGAATCGAAAATGCGTAAGTTTGATTATACAAAAATACCTGATGAATTGATGAATTATGAGTTAATGAACTTAGTCTCGGCAATTCATGAATATAAGGGAAAGCAGGAGTTGTTTATTGAAGCTAAGCCCGATATCCTTGAGTCCATGCTGGAAATTGCAAAGATTCAAAGTACTGGTGCTTCAAACCGAATAGAAGGTATTTATACATCCGATGAACGTTTGGATGCGCTGGTAAAATTAAAGGCTGAGCCACAAAACCGATCGGAGCGAGAAATTGCCGGTTATCGGGAAGTGTTAAGTTTGATTCACGAAAACTACGACCACATTACCCCAAACACAAATGTTATCTTACAGTTACATCGAGACTTATATCATTTCAGTCCATCTTCAAGTGGTGGAAAATTTAAAAATTCAGATAACATTATTGCTGAAACCGACGCAAGTGGGAAACGTAAGGTAAGATTTCAACCACTTTCTGCATTTGAAACACCTGACGCAGTCGATCGTTTAACGACGACTTTTATTGAAGCAGTGAACGCTGACAAATTTGATCCGTTGCTGTTAATCCCAATGTTTGTGCTGGATTTTCTTTGCATCCACCCTTTTAATGATGGAAACGGGAGATTAAGCCGGTTGTTGACCTTACTTATCTTATATCGCTCCGGATATATTGTCGGGAAATATTTGAGTATTGAAATGATTATTGAAAATACGAAAGAAACCTATTATGAGGTGTTATATGACAGCTCAATTGGATGGCAGGAAGATAACAACCGCTATTTTACGTTTGTTAAGTATTACCTTGAAGTCATCTTGAGGGCTTACAAAGAGTTTTCAACCCGTGTTGAATTGTTTCAGGATCGAAGCCTAACCAAACAAGAACGGATTAGAAAACTATTTGACAACACCCTCCAAAAGCTGTCAAAGCGAGTGATTTTAGAAAAATTTCCTGATATTAGTACATCAACAGTTGAGGTTGCGTTGGCATCTTTATTAAAAGAAGGATATATTATTAAAACTGGGGCTGGTAAGAATACAGCCTATATCCGCAATACTAATAAATAAAAACGATAAAAATCCCAATGCTCAGACACAGGCATCTCACCCGAGGTGCTTTTTTCATACCCATTTTTAAGGAGGAAACCATGCGTCGATTAAAAGATCTATTCTATTCTCGCGATAAACCAAAAATTATCTGGACAAAATCAACCATCAAAAAATCAGCCAATCCCGGCGTTCCCGCTGGCATTGGCTGATCTTTTTTTGTGCGAAGCTGCTTTACCCTTAACTGTCCCCATCATGACTCTTGCAAATCGTGATGTTAATAGAAAGAACGGCAGCGGTTCAGTTTGACAGGTAGTCATTCTTTTTTATTTAACAGCAATTTTTTCAGCAGCAAATCTTCAAGGTTGCGACGACTGTCGAGAACTGAAATAATCACTACCTGTTGCTTGTCAATTTTATAAATAATGCGCCAGGGTGAAAAAACAACTTCACGATAAGTTAGCAAATCAAATGCTTTTAACTCTGGCACAAACCTGCCACTTTTGGGCAACTGTTCCAGTCGTGTTACTTGCTCTTCAATTTTTCCCAGAATCTGCATCGCCAGGGTTTTATCCTCAAAGGCAATGTATTCAATAATTTCAGACAAATCCATTTTGGCCTGGTCCGACCAAAAAATTGTAAATTGTTCCATTTCAGATCGCTTCGATATTCTTGCGCAACTCAGCAAAAACATCTTTGTTCTTGTGCAGCTTTCCTTCACTGATGGAATTTTCCGAAATCTGGATCAATTTCATCAATGACAGGGCATCGATCATATTTTGATAGGATTCAACGTCAAGCAAAACCCCCCGGGCCTCGCCGTTTTGGGTCACAATGATGGGATTTTTATGATCGTTGATATAATTCAGCATATCTGCGGCATGGGTTTTAATATAAGAAATGGGTCGTATGTCTTCTTTTAGATTGATATTCATGGGAATACCTCCTTGATTCAGTGCATATATAGTACTATATAAAGACTGAATTGTCAAAATAAGACTTCGTCTCGTTTCTTCTGGTGGTGTCATTGTTGGGTACCAGACTCGCTTTTATTTTAGCTGCATCATCCTTCGACCGTCAGTTCAGCAAACCGATCGCAACGTTTCAGGATCTGCAGGCACAGATAGGTCAGCCAGGGCGATGGCTGTTTTTTTTGGCCGAAATCCCAAAGCTTGCATTTGAGATAGATAGACTCTGGCGTAAACTGGTTTAGATCATTGGCCTTTGTTTCCAGCAGCGCCAGCATTTGCGCAAACCGTTGGTCACTGCGCGCCTGGGGGTATTGGCTCAGACAGTCGCACACAGTAACCAGATCAAACCAGATCGCCGGTGCTTTCAGTTTGCGAAAATCCGTGCCCATATAAAACAGATAGGGATGAGATTCCCGGCTGTTTTCCCATTGCGACAGGAGCGCTTCAATGGCAATTCCGGCGACGCCGGAACTGGCGTATTCGGGGATCATGGCCAAAAGTCTCAACATCGCCAGATTGGCATAGGGACACGGATCGGCTTTCTTTCCCGGGCCCCGCCATTGTCCCAGTTCTTTAGAAACCGCACAGGGGAAGCCGTTCTCCCGCTGGAGACCAACCAGAAAATCGACCCCCGGTTTGAGATGATCCTGATAAGAAACCCCGGCCCTCAGTAACGCCAGATGCATCAGCGGCGCATCACAAAAAAACCAGCCCAGGGTTTCTTCACCGGTTCCGCCGTAGCTTTTGGGCACCTTGATGACGCTGCGATAAACGCCATTTTCATCAACGGTCCCCAGAATCTGCCGGATTGCCTGATCAATTTCCGGCACCTCCCGGTTTAAACCAATGTCCAGCAAAAACAGCAGGATGTGAATGGGCAGATCCGGGTTTTTATGATTACTCACCACCGTACCGGAGAAATTGGCCACAGCACCCAACTGTTTTTTAATCCGGGCATCATATAAAACCATTTTTTTTAAATCCGCTAAGTCCTGCTCCGGTATATTCAAAAGATTTTTACGGGTGGCATAGGCCACATAAGGGTCTCCCGCCAATAGCCATTTTATACTCTCCATCATGTTCCTCCTTGTCATTGTTACTGTCACTGTTCAGAAAGCGATGGTCCCCAGCAAGCTCCAGGAAAACTACTCATAACCCTGCCTAGTACGGCACCAGCAGAATACTGATAAACCGGTTTACCCTTAACTGTCCCCATAATGACTCTTGCAACCGATGATATAAATGGTATCATCCTGGATTTTGTAAATTAGACGATCGCTTTCAGAGATTCTTCTGCTCCAATACCCGGATAGCTCGTGCCGGAGGGCTTCTGGTTTCCCAATTCCGGTGTATCCATTACGTTCAATATCGCGAATCAGCTCATGGATTTTTTTGAGGATCTTTTTATCTTTATTGTGCCAGTATAAATACTCATCCCAGGCATGCTCTGAAAATAATTTATTCATCGTTCATGTCACACGCTTTTAATTCAATCGTTTTACCCTGTTCAATTTGATTTTTACTTTCGATCAGACGATCATAATAGGCTTTATTACTGGTAATATAAGCATTCTCCATTAAATTGTTATATTCATCAAGACTGATCAGGACGACATTTTTTTCGCCTTTCCGGGTGACGATGATGGTTTCACTGTCATCGGTTACCTTGTCAAAATAAGATTTCATCTTGTTTCTCATGGTGGTATAATTGATGGCTAACATAATCTCTCCTCCTTAAGGACTTTATTCTGTACTTAATATTGTATTTTATTCGGGATAATAAGTCAAGGCAAGAACGACGGCGGTTTGACGATAGACCGTCTTTTCTTGTCACCATTCTAACATTCTTGTCATCCGTGTCGGTTTACATCACAGGATCCCATTTAAGCACATAAAAAAACGCCATTCACTAAACTGAATGACGTTTTTGGTAAAAGTTTGATTGATAACTACATCTGCTCGTCGCCGACAAGCTCCGGCTTCTTCGCGGTTTTGTCCCCCAGAAAGGTGGCCCCCAGTAACAGCACGGCTCCCAGCATCTGGATACCATTGCTGGCTTCACCAAAAATCAGGAATGACGCCAGCAGCGCGGTGATCGGGTCGATATAACTGAGGGTGGCGATGCTCTGGCCATTAAGCCCTTTCATGCCGGTAAAAAAGAGAAAAAAGCCCAGCCCGGTATGCACCAGACCCAGCGCCATCACCGCCAGTATTGCCACCGGGGTGAGTCCGGAAAAAGCGAAGCCGCCGCTGAGACTCACATAGCAAAATAACACCACCGTGGCAATGGCCAGCTGTAGCAAGGTGGTGGCCATGCCGTTCATGTTTTTAATAAACTTATTGGTCAGCATCAGGCTGGCATAACAGGCCGCCGCGGCAATCCCCCAGGCAATGCCCAGCAGATCATTCCCCGCGGTGCCGCTCTGGCTGCTGCCTTTTAAGATCAGCAACATCCCGACCAGGGCCACCCCCAGACAAATAACCTTGCGGGGGATGATTTTTTCCTTCAGCACCAATGGTGACAGGGCAATGACGAAGACGGGTGCCATATAATAACTCAGCGTGGCATTGGCAATGGTGGTGTGCTTAAAGGCTTCAAACAAAAAGATCCAATTGCCAGCCAGGACACCGCCTGAAAACACCAATGGCAAGAGGTTTTCGCGGACGCTGGAAAGCGCCATTTTCTCGCGCCGGATGAGGCTGATCAGCAGCAGAAAAAGACTGCCGATCAGGCCTCTGAGCATGGCGATTTGACTGGATTCCAGATTGATAAACCGCACAAAAATGCCGATGGTTCCGAAGATGACCATCGCCAGAATAAACATTAATTTTGATTTCACGACTGTTCTCGCTTTCTATAAATACTTATGCCAAGATGTATGATGCTAACACCAATATTATAGCAATCGCAGAATCAGCCATTGGAGAACATGTCTTTTTTATGGTCTCAACGCTACTTCTGCGATGAGACGGTTGGTGGTGATAGTGGTTTACCTGAGATTCTTCCCATGTCGGCCTCCTTGTTTCTTAGTTATTGATTATTTAACCCCATCTGGACAGGTCTGTCAAGAAAAACTGCTTAGTAAAGGTGGATCCAGCCCATTTAAGCGTCGGCGCGCCGGTTGTACTCGTCCAAATCCAGCGCATCCCGATCCAGGGCCTCGTAACTGACCACCTGGTTGCGGCCGTTGCGCTTGGCGACAAAGAGGGCCTGGTCGGCTTTTTTGATCGTTTCGAAACAGTCGCCGCCCTCATAAATGGCCAACCCCAGCGAAATGGTGATCTTGCACACGCCGTTAACCGACTTTTCCACCGAGCTACGGATCCGCTCCGCCACCAGGCTGGCCTGATCACGCTGACAGTCAAACAGAATCGCGACAAACTCCTCGCCACCCCAGCGAATCACCAGATCCGGTCCCCGCAGACTGTGGCGGATGCAGTCGGCGACAAACTGTAGAATCCGGTCGCCCTCATCGTGTCCGTAGCTGTCATTAACCTGTTTAAAATGATCGACATCCATAATCACAATGGCGATGTCAGGGCTCATAAAGGACAGATCGTGCCCGGCTCCCATGATCTTATGGAGCTGCCGGCGGTTGAACACCTGGGTCAACGGATCGTGGAACAGCGCAAACTCCAGTTTTTTCTGGATAATATAATGATCATAATAAAAACCGGTGACGATCAGATCGACCAGGCCCAGCAGAATGATCACCTGAATGTTGAAGGACAAAATCACATCGAGATTGGTATAATGATAGAGTTGATCGGCCAACAGGATATTGCCGATCAGTCCCAACTGGGCGACGATGGCGTAAAGCGGCGGCGCACTGAAGGAGGCCAGCAACAGGATGAAGCTCATGATCAAAAAGCCTTCATTAACATAGGATTGATCGGCCCCATAGGAACCAGCCCAGATGTTGCCCCAGATCATCGCATGAACCATCAGCAGTGAAACGACTGACATGATCCGGTAATTGCTGGTCTGGCGATAGACCAGCACCACCACCGCCAGCGGAATCACCACCATGCTGCGGATCACCAGCAAGCGCCAGGTAAACTGCTCGTAAACCTGCCAGTCCGGCACCAGCAGACTAAAGAACATCAAGGCCGAAGCAAACATGACGCCCAGATTAAAACGCCGGTAATAATCGTATTTGGCCTGGTAAAAATCATCCCTGGCTTTGCCCTCAAGTCTTAAAAATGCCTCCATCTGTCAAACCTCCCGGAATTTGTCGTTGTTTAACATTAAACCCCATCCGGGCCGGGTTTGTCAAGAAAAACAGCGGCGGCATGGGGCTGGCTGGATAAAATTTTAGCGTAACTGAAAACAACACCGCGGGTTGAGGCGCGGTGTTGTTTTGAACTGGTTATTTAGCCTATCGTTTTGTTTTCTTTACTATTTAAGTTCTTGAGATACATCATCAAACCGATGAATCCTCCCATAAAACCACTGATCAGCCCGCTGATGCCATTGCCTAAAGCATTGGCTAATACTGTCTCTGGTAATGGTATTAGAAAAAAGTTTATTGAAAAACTGAAGACAAACCCCATTAAACCGCCGATTATCCCTGAAATTATTGCTTGTTTCATCCGCCAAACCACCTTTTTATATTTTATCAATTTTTTCTATAAACTTAAACAAATGTATGCTACATTAAATAGATGCAACCAGTTCTTTTGCTTTAACAGCGGCACTGCCGGCATCCGGGGCATAACCATCGGCGCCAATTTCGTCGGCATAAGCCTGAGTAACCGGGGCGCCGCCGACAAGGACTTTCATATCCGGTAAAGCTGCTTTAACAGTTTGAACCGCTTCTTTTAAGGCTGGCATGGTAGTGGTCAACAGACCGGAACAGGCAACCAGGACCACGTTGTCATTTTCTTTTACTGCTTCCACAAATCGGACGGCTGGCACATCGACACCCAGATCCACCATGTCAAATCCAGCACTTTCGATCATCATTGTGACCAGATTTTTGCCGATATCGTGGAGATCCCCGGCAACCGTTCCGATGATACAGGTTCCTAAAGAGTTAGATACCTCACCAGCCATCACTGGTTTTAACACTTCCACGCCTTTGGACATCGCTTTGGCAGCAATCAGCATTTCGGGGACAAAGATTTCGCCGGAAGAGAATTTATCGCCAACCACACCCATGGAAGCGATCATTGCATCCAGAATATCCTGGGCTTTATCGCCGGCATCCAGGGCTTCCTGAACCGCAGCGGCTACCTTCTTTGATTTACCCGTTTCGACCAAAACTTTTACTTCTGCTATTTTTGACATATTTTTCTCCTTTGATTTAAATTTAAACTCTTGTTTTTATTAATCTGCCCGGAACATGTGCATGGTCCAAGTTAAAATGTTACTATTTTATAAAAATACCTTCCCGGAAGGCGCTGATGTATTCCATACAATATTCGTCTTCGCCCATCATCGCTTCGGTGGCAAACAGCATTCCCATCATATCCTTGTTCAGCGGATCGAGAATAAAGCTGTCCATGCCGGCACTCATGGCTAAAACGGCAAAGGCCTGATTGGCAATCCGGCGGGCGGGCAGGTTGAAGGAAATATTGCTGACGGCACCGGTGACATGAATGGTTGGATATTGTTTTTTGATTTCCCGGATGACTTCAGTAACCATAGCGATGCCATCTTCTGAGGTACAAAGCATTTCAATCAAGGGATCAATATGCATGCGGGAGGGGTCGATCTTGTATTCTTTGCATTTTGCCATCAGATCGGTGAAAACGTCCAGTCGATCTTTGGCGGTTTTCGGGATGCCCTTGTCACTGTTTAATAAGGCCACGCATTCCCATTTGGTCTCTGCCAGTACTTTGAAAGCCACATCGACCTTACCGCCTTCCAGTGATACCGAGTTAAACAGTCCCGGTTTGTGGCAATATTTCATCGATTCAATACAGGTATAAACATTGGGGCTGTCCACTGCAATCGGTACGTCGGTGGCATCCTGAACAATGTCGATCAGCCATTTCATCGTTTCCAGTTCGATGTCATCGTCCACGGAAGCACAGACGTCGATGAAATTCGCTCCGGCCTCCGTCTGCTTAATTGCCAGGTTCCGGATAAATTCGGCATCCTTTGCAGCAATCGCCTTCCCGGTTGAGGGAATGGCCCCGTTAATCTTTTCGCCAATAATTATCAATTTCTTTCTCCTCTTACAAATCTATTGTTTCTGTAAAGCGTCAAATAATACTGGCAACCAGTTCTCCGGTGAGAGAGCAGCAGGCGCATCCACTAAAGAGATTATTAACAATAAATCCGGCCTTCTTGAGGACTTTATCATCAATTCCGATGGCGCCAATTTCATTTTCCACAATCGCAACTTTTATTTCAGAATGATACTCTTTTTCACGACTGACGAGATATTCTGCCAGTTGCTGCAAGACGCTGGTTTTACCGGAGCCTAAAAAGCCCCCGAGAATTAATATTTTCACAATCTGTTCCTGTTCTGATACTATTATTGTGCTGCCAGCTGATGACTGTAACGGGCCGCTTCCTGAATAATCGGCATCATTTGCGCGCCGATTTCGGCGGGATCCAGACTATTAACCAGCACAAATCCGAAGAAGATAAAGCCGGGTTGTTGACCATATTCATCAAAGCAGCGGTGCACTTCAGCGATTCGGGTTTCCAGGGTCGCATCGGCAGCGCCGGGGGCACCGTTGGTGTCAAAGCCACCCATTAAGACAATTTTATCGCCATATTTTTTCTGCATCCCGGCAATATCATTGGTCGGCTGAACCGACGTCCAGACTGCCGCTCCGGTTTCGATGATATCTTCAATCAGGGGTTCGCAGTAACCGCAGGTGTGCTGCACCGGGATCATCCCCAGTTCTCTGACGGCGTCGTTAAGCCGTTTGTGATGGGGTTTAATCAGTTCGCGATAAGTCGTCGGCGACATGAACAGACCGCGTTCAGTGGCAATATCGTCGTAATTGGTAAACAGATCCGGATTGTAATACTGTTTTACTTTTTTGGCAAACTCAATTTTGTAATCAGTAATCGCGGTCATTAAATCGTTACAGGCTTCCGGTTCTTCGGCCAGTGCCATCAGCGCTTCTTCAAAACCCATTAACGCCGCCAACCGCTCAAAGACGCCGTTGCCACAGCCAAATTCAATGGCTTTCAGAGTTCGGTCCACCGGCATCATACTTATTTCGGTGTCCACCATGGCCTGCCAGTCGATGGCTTCCAGATCGGGAAATTTGACAATCTTTTGCCAATCAGTAATGGTCTCACTATCCATAATATGTTCATTGGGGGCCGGAATCGGTGCGCCGCCGCCAGAAGCTGGGGTAATCCAGCGAATACCAAAGCCATCGTAGCCACCGCCCAGCGGTCCTTTTTCAATCCAGGGTCCTGGCAGGGCGCCAAATCCCAGCACGTCACAGTCGGCAATGTGGACCGGGGTCCATTCGGTTTTTTTGTGATTGATAGCGTTTAAATAGTTTTCTTTCGGTGTAAGTGCCATATCAATAATCCTCCTTAAATTTGTACTTCGTTGATATTTTTATTCTACGAGATATTTACGAAACTGTAAATTATACAAGCTGATTGACTTTTCTTGTCTTGATCTATACACTGTGTATAAGGAGGTGAACAGCAATGAACCTGTCTTTAACCCTACTGAAAGAAAAACTGGTAACTCTTGTAAAAGATGACAACATTGGTATCTCAGGATCTTTATTACACCTGACCCATCCGCTTTTTTATGCCGGTCAGACCTGTTTAGATTCCCACACATTATATATAGCCAGTGCTGAAAAAATGCCACCCGAGCTGACCTTTATGCCGGCTTCAGCCTTGATCTGCATTGGTGAGCCCCCGCCCAGCTACTATAATGATACGTTGGAGCTGCTGGTAATTGCCGATACTACCGACATCTTTGAACTAAGTAATGACATTCATGAAATTTACGATATTTATGGAAACTGGAATATAAAACTGCTGCGTTGTCTGCGCGATAAAAAATCGCTGCAACATCTAGCGGATATTTCCCAACCAATTTTAGGAAATGATATGTTTGTGATGAACGGTGATTTTTATATGGTTGCCCACTCAACGATGCATGCCTCATATGACTCACCGAACTTACATCTTGACGAATCGGGACGGATCCCCATCGAGCAGGTCAACTTGTTTAAAAATGATGCCGTCTACAAGAAAATCAAGAATGAAAAAGATGTTTTTATCTATCCAGCCGAAGTGATGCCCTTTCGGACCCTGTGCAAAAACATTTTTCTCAATGACACCTTTCTTTTTCGGATCATTGTCCCCGAAACCGCCCAGCCCTTCTCTGATAGTGACAGCCAGATTTTAGAATATTTATCGCAGCAGCTGGTTCAGGATCCTGATTATCTTGCGACCTTTTTGCGCAGTAAGAATAGTCAATTGGCGACCCTGTTTGAGCATATTATGTTGGGCAACGCCTATAACCAAACTGCTTTTGAAAAAGCATTGCAACAAATGGGTTGGTCGCAAACCAATCGTTATTGCGTCGTCCATATCAAGCCCAGCTCTCAGGATCTTTACCACACCACCACCACCTATTTTTGTAATGTGATCATGCAGGATTTTAGGCAGACCTTTGCCTTTTCCCACAACTACAGTATTCTGGTAATCATCAACCTCGATCACCTTGAAGAACCCCGGGAGGGGTATTTTAAGAAATTTAATCGGCTGGTCAAAGAAGGTAATTTTAAAGTCGGCTACAGCAATTATGCGGTTGGCTTAAGCCAACTGAAAGAATATTTTCGCGAGGCCGAAATCGCCCTGGAAATCGGCACCCGCAACGATCCCACGAAAGCGATCCATAAATTCTGTGACGCGGTACTGCCCTATATGCTCGATCAGATCACCACCGAATTGCCGGGCCCATTGCTGATTTCGCCGATTTTAATGCGGCTTCAGGATTACGATCAAAAGAATCATAGCGACTATGTCCACACCCTGCGCGTATTTCTCAATAACAATCACAATGCGGTTCAGACTGCCAAAGACTTGTTTATTCACCGGGCCACGATTGTATACCGGTTGGAACGGATCAAAGAAATCGGTCAAACCGACTTGAAAAATAAAAATGATCTGCTGCACCTGGATCTTTCATTTGAACTGATCCAGCTGGCTGAAAACTGAAAAAAGGGTGGTCACTAACCATAAATTGATTAGTGACCACCTCTTTTTTTTGCTAGATTAAATTCAAATAAGCTCTTCTGCCATCGACCACGGCATAAAGTGTCACCAGCTGCTGATCTTCATTTACCTTGTAAAAAAGGATGTGCTTTTCAACAATTAAAACCCGATAGCCCTGCTTTTTCAAAATGCGATAGCGGGGACTGGTTCCGCTCAGCGGGAAATCTTCCAGAATCTTCACTGCTTTTTCAATTTTTTTAAGATAATCAAGCGCCGCATCAATTGCGTCGGCATCATCGGCGATGTAATTGATGATTTCATAAAACTGATCGTTGAATTTGTCCGTTCTGATAATCGCGTACTTCATGATCACTTTTTCCTGGCGAGCAGTGATTGGCGAATCCCTTCAAAGGTCTCTTCAACCGGGGCAACCCGCTGCTGCAAAACATCCTCGTCCGCTTCGGCAAGAGTTCTCAATAATTCAAGCTCCGACTCCATCTGATGGTAGGTCTGTAAATCGAGTACGGCTGTGTCGCCCCGACCGTTGACCGTAATAAAAACCGGCTGTCTCGTTTCATGACAAATCTTAGCAATTTCATTGTAATGATTTCTTAAATCGGCTGATGGTCTGATAATTCCCATAATTAAACCTCCCGTATATAATAGTCAAATTATATCATAATTAGACTATTTATTCAATGGTGTTCGCTGCCTGAACCCGTTACACGGCATACTTCCCAATCCGATTCTTAACCAGATCCCCCTTTAATTTCCGCGTCTTAATCCCCCAGCAACATCTCACCGCTTGCTTATCTGAGTTATTTTTTTGGTGCGATCCTCCCCAGAACCTGTTAAAATGAAACCAGATTAATCTGATAAGCGAGGTGTGCCTGATGAAACCTGATTTTTACCTAAACTTTCGACCGCTGTTTGCCCTGGCCCGGATTTTAGCCCTGGTAATGCTGTTGCTGATCCCACTGCAAATTGTGGTCTTTGTGATTGCGCCACCGCCGGACACGGTGACCGGTTTTTTTGAACTTTTTCAGCAACATCCCTTTTTGGGGCTGTTGAGCCTGGATTTTATTTACCTCTTCAACAATGCGATACTGGTGATTATCTATCTGGCCATTGCGGCGTTGCTGTTCCGGGAAAAACCGGTGCCGGTGCTGCTGGCCCTCGTCCTCGGCCTGATCGGGATTGCCTGCTACTATCCTTCCAACCCGGCCTTTGAAATGTTGACCCTGAGCAATCTCTATGCCCAGGCGCTGCCCCCGGACCAGTCCCTTTATCTGGCCGCCGGCGAAGCGGTGATGGCCGGCTATACCGGCACGGCGTTCAATACTTACTATGTTCTCAACGCCATCGGCCTGTTGCTATTTGCGGCTACCTTCCTTCACAGCCCACGTTTTAAAAGATCGATTGGGTACTGGGGACTGGCTTCCGGCGTGTTGATGATCGTCCCCTCATCAGCTGGTCTGGTCGGAATGATCTTCTCGCTTGCGTCGCTGATCCCCTGGATGGTTTTTATCGCCTTGCTGATCGGCGTTTTTAAAAAAGCCGCTGCTGAACCCGCGGTTTAATTCGCTCTCAGCCAACGCCCCTGGCCCGCCCGGCTGCAGGATCTACTGAGCAAAACGCTCGCTACCCAGCCCTGTTCTTAATGGCTGAAAAAACAAGCCCCCTGCCACCAGATCAACGTCTGGCCGCAAGGGGTTTGTTTGTGTTTTAATCAATTAGCAGTTACTTCGCCATCGCGCCAATCACTCCGGCCCGGTAGGCTTTGCTGTACTTGCGGCAATGCTTATCCTGACCCAACAGGGCATAGGTGGCAAAGATGGTGCCCATCATGTCCCGGTTCAGTGGGTCCAGGACCGCCGAGTCCATTCCCGCAGCGATGGCGAAGGCCATGGCGGTTTTGTTGAGCAGCGGCCGCAGCGGCAAACCAAAGGAGATATTGCTGATGGCACCGGTCACATGGATGGTCGGATAGCGGGTTTTGATCGCCCGGATCTCCGCCTCCAGGTTCAGCAGCGAATTGTTTTCGGTTGACAGCGCCATCACGCAGGGATCAATATGGATCCGGTCCGGGGTGATACCAAATTTGTCCGCTTTTTCGACCATGCTTTTCGTGATTTTGAGCTTGGTTTCCAGATCACAGGGAATCCCGTTGTTGTCGCAGGTCAGCCCCACCACCTCCCAGCTGTTGCCAGCCAGCAACGGTAACAGCACCGCGCACTTGTCCCCTTCTTCTGAGATCGAGTTGATCAGCCCCGGTTTATTGGCGTATTGAAACACCGCCTCAATCGCCCGGGGATTGGGGCTATCAATACACAACGGCGTTTCCACCGCTTCCTGAACCACTTCGATCAGCCATTTCAGGGTTTCAATTTCCAGCTCCGGAGCGGTACTGGCGCAGACATCAATAAAATCCGCCCCCGCTCCCGCCTGTTTGACCGCCCGGTCGGCAATAAAAGCCGCATCACGCTTCTCAATCGCCTCCTTAACCGCCGGAATGCTGCCATTTATTTTTTCTCCGATTATAATCATCTCGTCGCTCCTTTTTTATGTCTTAAATCAGCAGGTTCATGTAAAAATCAAAGGTTTCATGGCTGAACCGCTCAAAATTGGCCCGGGCGAAATCCGGGGTCAGCGGATAGCTTTGTTTGAATGTTTCCCAGTCGAATAAATATTGAGACTTAGGCTTGGGCACCAGGCGCTCATCATAGACAAAGCCTTCACTGTTCAGCGGCGTGCCAAACGCGGCGCCGGGGTTTTCGTAAGCGGCATGGTCGCGGATGTATTCGGTTAAGGCGGCCAGGGTTTCCAGATTCACTTCCTTCAGGGTCAGCGGGTTTTTGTCAAAGCCAAACAGATAACCACCGCCGGGGAGCATAATATCCAGAAAAGCCTTGGCGCGGTCAACAATCTGGGCCGGCGTATCGGTCTTCAGTGAGGCACTGGGGAATAAGCCGGTCAGCAGGAATTTTTTACCCAGCTTATCTTTGATGGTCTGCGGATCGCCATATTCAAAGGCCATCTGACAACCGGCCGGGATTTCCGACTGCAGGATATCCAGATAGCGGCTCCAATCGTGTTCACAGAACATATTGGGCCGGGCGCCCACCGCGGCAAACTGCTGCAGCATCGTTTTATAGGACGGCAGATAGATCTCGACAAAATCTTTTTCGCGCATAAAGGTCGGCATATGCAGCGGTATAAAGACCGATCCTCGGGGATCGATATTTCCCGGCAACCCCCAATGATAGAGTAGCGGCATCACCGCTGCGGCGGCTTCCTGAAGCTGGGTTTTATGACGGCGGACATCCATACTGATGCCGGAAAAGCTGCGCAGCTGATCGGCGATAAAATCCAGTGGGGCTTCGGTAAAATTAAAGGAGCCCAAGGGACTGCCGGGATAATAGCCGTGGGTCTGGATCAGTTCAAAATAGGTCGGCAGAAAGGCCATTTCATCATTTTGCAGGGCGAGCTTGCCCATCTGGATGGCGGAGGCCATCTTAATCGGATTTTTTGGATCGAGGTTTTTATACTGCCGGGGGATGATCGTTTCGACCAGAAAATCGAAAGTATTTTCAATCAATTGCGGATATTCGTCATCCACCATCCCGACCACCTCAGGATGCTGAACAAAGCCGCCATTGCCCATCACAAAGGACTGCGAGCCATAGAGCTGATACATTGACGGGGTCCGCGACAGCAGAAAATTGGCCGGTATAACCGGGCAGGAATCGGAATAGATTTTTCGGCACAGTTCCCGGGCCGGCTCGGCCAGCAAGGCATAGTTGAACTGAAAGTCAAACAGGTTCTGGCCGCCATATTCAGCCACCAGATGCTGCGGCAGGGTGATCCCGATCGGCATCCGCTCGGGAATTATATTGGCATAATGATCACTGTACAGTTTTCCCCGTTGCTGTTGTAATGCTAAAATATCACTCATTCTTTCCTCCATTTATTTAGCTTAATTTTGCAAATATTATTTTTTAAAGAAAGTTAAATATTTTCCGAGCGGTAAAGGCAAAGGGTCTTATCATCTCAATCTCGGCGGAAAAATAATATTGCCGCTCCATCGCGCCTATCTTTCATCTACAAATTATTGGTGTCAGCTTTGACTGCGGTTTTATTGATATACATTTTTTCATCGGCTTTTTCCAGCATCTGTGGGAGGGAGTCACCACCACATTCATATCCAACAGCATATTGGATTTTTAGTTGGTCTGACTTTTTATTATACCGGATTGTCGCTAGTTCAATCTCCTTTAACAGCTGCTCAATTTGTTCCTCACGATGCTTTTTGACAATCATAATAAATTCATCCCCGCCATAACGGCCGACAAAGACGTTTTCATTGGTCAAACGATTTAAGATGTCCGCAAAAGCCTTGATTAGAACATCTCCGGCACTATGACCGTAGCTGTCATTAATACACTTCAGGTTATTAAGATCAAACATCAACATACAAAAAGGACCTTGTTTTCGATCCATGGGAGTCCAGATTTTTTCTTCACAACTCAGCCGTCCGGGCAGTCCGGTTGGTTTATCATAATATGCCGCGGTTGCAAGCTCTTTATTTTTTCTGAGCAGCTGGATTTCGGTGATTGCCTGTTGGAGCGAAATGACAACACCAACTAATTGGACAATTTTATAAAGCAATTTTCGATTCGTATTCATATGCCTGCCATCCTCATTCTTCTAACTTTAATCGTATCGGTTTCTGGTATATCTGTCAACTTTTATCTGAGTTCATCAGGACCTTGCAGCTAAACGTCTTCTCACCGCCGCCGCGCTACAATCCGGACAATCCGCGGCCGGTTATAGCGCTGGGCAATCACACAGGGCAGATTGATGGCTAAGGCATAGATCAGCATATAAAGAATCACGATCGGTGGCGTAAAAAAGCCGAACACCCAGAAAGGCAGAATCGCCAGCCAGTGGATCATTTCGGCGCGGCAGGATTCCAGCAGGTATTTGTCGAGATTATCTTTGTCAAAACTGACCAGCTTTTTCTTTTCAAAGCCGCCCTTGACCAGCGAGCCGCCATCCGGCAGGTATTTTTTCCAGCGCCGCACGCGCAACCATTTTTCATAGAGCTCGCCATCGTTTTCCCAGCGATGGGCTCGGTAAAACCAGGCGGCGTAGTCAAAAAAACGATCCGGCAGACGGGTGCAGAGCAGGGCCGCGCTTACCTGAAGGATCGGCCAGACGATAAAACACAGCAAAATTGTCAGTCCCTGGGGCAGAAATATAATTTGCATGCGCTGCTCCTCTCTTATTTATCCAAACGAATTTCCCGGTCTTTCCAAATCACCGGGCGACCTAAGATTCTTTTAACCAGCGACCGTAAAAAGATCGCCAGATAAAACAGCAGTAACAGCGGATAACAGACGATGTCAATCACTGAAAAACTGCCGATATGCCGGGCGATGCGGGTCAGCTCCAGCACCCAGATGCCATAGCACGCGGCCATTATCCCGGCCTCGAGCCACTGCTGCCCAACCAGATTAAGAACCAGATAAAACGGTGCCGAAGCCACTGCGGTGATCCAGAAAAAAACCAGGGCAATCACAAGCAGCGGCGTTTTCGCCACCCCGGCGGCCTGATTTTTGGTCCAGCCCTGGATCAGATGCCGCAACCCGCCGCGGTACATCCGATAGGAAACGTCGTGATCGCCCAGAAACAGGGCGAAGGGCATCTCTTTTGCGCGCAGTTTTTCACCCAGAGCGATATCATCGACAATGCTGTCTTTAATCGCGGCATGACCGCCGACCGCCTGGTAATCAGCCTGACTGATCAAGATCACCGGGCCATAGAGGCCAATCTGATAAGGGTTGGTTGGCTTATTTTTACCACGCCCCACCGGCAAGCCCAGGCCATTGGCCCCCATCTGGAGGCAATTAAAAAATAGCGACAACGCCTCGGTTTTGCTCTCGATCTGATGATAGGGCATCACCGAGACCACCCGGCCGGTCTTTTGATGGGCCTTTAATAGCTTGCCGATCCCGGCCGGACTGAGCCGGACATCGGCGTCAAGAAATAACAACAGCGTCCCGGTGGCCGCTTCCCCACCCTGCTGGCAGGCCCAGGACTTGCCCAGCCAGCCGGCTGGTCGCGGAGCCGAGGTAATCAGCCGAGCCCCAGCAGCGGTGGCGATACGGTTGGTTAGATCGGTAGAGCCGTCATCGACACAGATAATTTCGTGAATCTCGGTCTGCTGCCTGCTTAAATCACCCAGCAATAAGGACAGGTTCTGTTCTTCGTTCCGGGCCGGGATAATAATCGACAGCCGGGCCATTGTTTTGACCAGGTCTTGGGGATCACCTTGCTCCAGTCCGGGAAAGCGATAAAAAAGCAGCCAACTGGCCACCAGTCCCAGCCCAATCATGACGCCGACCACAATCATTGTCGGACTCCCGAATCGTCACAGGTCAGTCCCGCTCGGCCCTGTTTTTCGAGCCGCTTGATCACCCCATCCGCCGCCAGCTTACCGGTCAGGATCGAGACCGGCAGGCCCGAAGGACTGAAGGTCCATTGGCCGGCCTGATAAATATGGGGCAGCGGAGTCACAATGGTTTTGGCAATTTTGCGAAACTGGTTGACCGCCGGCAATGTCCCGGCGCTCGCCTCGTCGCGAAAGGCCCAGCCGGTAATGGCTCCGCCCAGATTCCCGGTGAGCCGCTCAATCGTCAAGGGGGTCGAACTGAAGCGCAGTTCAACCTGTCCGGTCAAACCGGGGAAAATGCTGCGCTCCAGCACCGCCATCATCTGCTCTTCGCACAGGGCTTTAAAGGCTGGATACCAGCCCGCTTCAAAAGTGGCTTTCACCAACCGGTAATCCATTAGGGTGCTGACAATCACCCCGGTTTTCCCGGCCGGGGCCAGGGCTGGATCCCGGAGCACCGGGCAGGAAATCTCGTAGGTAGTCAGGGCCAGATATTCCCGGACCCAGGCTTCCAAAGCGGTCTGTTGATCCGCCGCCGATCGCTCCGGATCCGCCAGCACCGCCTGCCAGGGTTCCGACTGGATCGCCGAAAGCCCGGCTTTGCTGGGGGTATAAAAACAATGGGGGCCGCAGCGCGGAGCAAAATAAGCCGGGGCCAGCTTGACACCCAAGTAGAGGGTCAAGATCGAGTCCCCGCCGCGGTTTTCGCGGATCTTTTGTTGCTGTTCCCGGATTTGCTGATCGGGTTTCCCCGATTTCCCAAAATCAACGGCGCCATAAAGGGCCTTCACATCGCCGCACCAGATCAGTTCCCGATAACCAAAGCGGCGGCCATCCCGGGTGGTCACCTGTCGGGCGTGGATATCGATCTGGCTGATCTCGGTGTTCAGAGCCAGCTCGCCCTGGTGGTCGGCAATAAAATCACGCAGCGCGGTAACCAGCCGCCCGGTGCCACCGATGGGATAGCTATAATCGCTGTATAAACCAAAATAACTAAGGGCAAAAAAAGTCGGCATCTTTTCAAAAAAGTGCTGGATAATGACATCGATCAGCGCCTGATTTTTGGTAAAGCGCCGCAAATAGTCCTCGATCGGTTCACTGAGCTTCTGGGCTTTGCGGATATTCACCTGGTATTTAAGCAACCACGGCAGCAGCGTTTTAAACAAATAATCCTTGTCCCTGGTCAGATTCATAAACAGCGGGTTTTCAATCCCGTAAAGGACCCCCATATAACCGGTAACCTTACGGATTTCGCTGATAATAGCGGCAATTTCCGCTTGATTATCAGGGAATTTCGCGCTCAGCATGGCGGCATAAGCAGCCAGACTATCCACCCCGGTTAAGGTCATCTGGACATCTTCAATGCCGATCACCACCGGATTTTTGACAAACTCCAGCTCAATCCCCAGCTGCTCCAACATCGGAAAAACAATCCCTGAATTTTCAAAAGCCCGGATCCCGGCATCAAAGGTAAAGCCCTGGCGGCTGAAGCTCCCCACCAGGCCCCCGGCTTTTTCGCTTTTTTCACAGAGTAGGGTCGTATAACCGGCTTTGGCCGTATAGGCAGCGCTGGTCAAACCGGCAATCCCGGCGCCAACGACAATCACATCATAATCATTTCCGGCAGCCACTGTTCCGTTTTCATCGTCTTTTTTTAAATTTTTCATCGCAACCACCTCCATCTACCCCAACAACCCATCGATCACTGCCTGGATCGCCACCGGCTTACCATTTCTGCTGTTCTGAATGCAGCGGCTTTGGCAGAGGGCCAGATCCAACGGTTCTGTTTCGAACCTGATCTGGTGTTCATCACAATAGGCTTCCAGCCGTTTCCTGGCGCCGACCAGATTCCCCACCGCAACCCGGCGCATGATACCGCGGATATCCAGATCCCGGCCCCGGGCTTGCATCCCGATCGAGCAATAGGGATGCTCACAATATTCACAGCGGGAGGCCTTTTGCATCAGACTCCGGATTGCGGGCGGCACATCGGCGTAGAGTTTTTCGGCGGTCACTGGTTTGTCAAGGATCCGTACCATCTTCTTTCGCTCTGGCTGATAGACATAGGGCTGCAGGCCCCGTTTTTTAAGCACAGCATTGGCCGCCGCAATCCCCGATGTGGTTACGGTTGGGGTACCGGTACCCATCACCGTCGATTCGCCGCAACAGAACAGATTGCCCCATTCGGTCCGGGTATGAAGCCGCTTAAACATGTGCTGCCCCAGCATCTGTTTGGGGCCCGCCACGGCGCCACCATTTTTATTGGTATAATACTCAATCGTCCGCGGCGTGGCCAGTTCGACGTAACGGATCGCTTCGCCAAAGCCGGGAAAGCGGTTTTCCAGCACTGCGATCAGCCGCGCTTGTTCCTGCTCTTTTCTGGTCAGATAATCCGCTTCCTCACCCGCCTGCCAGTTTTCAAAGCTGGGGCCGATAGCCAGCACCACATGGCTACTGGCATCACAAAGAGTATGATCATCAAGACTGGAAATATAGACTGTAACCTCACTTTCATCAAGCCGATCCGGGTTGCCCACCAGCATTTCCACCGGCTCGGTGTCCGGCGGGATCACCGCTTTATTGACTTGGGCATAAAGCACCACACTGGGATAGGTGGGCACCTGTCGGGCCGCCCAGCGGGCCCGTTCCAGGCTCAGATATTGCCGATCGATGAGCTTGCCGTATAAATTCCAGACCGTTCCCGAATAGATCAGATCCCGGCCAAATAATTTTTCACCACTGCTCAACTCCACCCCCACCGGCCGGTTATGCTCAAAATTAATCCCCGTGACTGTTTGTTCCAGCACCATTGTGCCGCCGTTTTCTTCGATCACTTTCTCCAGCTTGCCCGGCAGAAAAATGGTCGAACCGGCGGGATAATAGCTACCGCCCACATGGTTGTCGACAAACATCACCGCTGCCAGCACCGCCGGTGCTTCTTCCAGGGTGGCATAGCAATAGGTGGAGGTGATCTTATCAAAAAACTTGAAAATTTCCGGATCGCTGAAATAAGCGGCCAGCAGACTGCGGGCACTTTTATTTAAATAGCCCAAAAACCGGGCATAGGAGTGCGGGTGTTTGATCAGACTCTTGAGGGCGCCCCGGGCTTCGGTTTCATCCGGGGTGGTATAATTGGGACTGGCCACCATCACATCGCGATACATTTTCTCCAGATCCCGGTAAAAACGCCGGATATTGACTTGTTCCGAGGGGAACACCGTACCCAGCTGCGCGGCAAAATCATCGATATCAGCCCCAAAGCGAATGACATGACCCTTAAAATGCATGCAGTACAACAGCTCGTGCTTGACCACCTCAATCGGTTCCTCCAGACAATCAAAAACAAAGCGATGGGCGTTAAAGCCCTTGTCGCCAAAACCGAACAGCATCGCCGCGCCAATATCAAAGGTCACCCCATTGCGTTTAAACACCCCGCAGGAACCGCCGGGATTATAGCTTTTTTCTACTACCGCCACCTTCAAACCACTTTTCGCTAGCAAACTCCCGGCCGTCAAACCGGCTAAGCCGCCGCCAATAATAATCGCATCATATTCCATAACTCTACCCTCTTTGCGCTCATTTTTTTGTTATTGTTATCTATTCATACCCCGAATCATTACAATTACGCCCGGTGTAGTGCGCAATTTTTTCGAGATTTTGATCAGCCCTTGTTTATTCTGGCTGTCAACAGGTATAATAAAACCACCAGAACGCAAGCAGCCTATTTTTGTTTATCCGTTTCATAATCACCCGATCCCCAATTTATCACCGGAGGTAGAAATGATTTTATATGGACTCAATCCCAATCAAATGATCCCTACAGCCCAGGCTCTGCGGCAAAAAGGCAAAGCCGCCCGGGCCGTTGTTACTTTTGTAAACCAGGGTACCTTTAATCCGGTTAACCGGGATGTCAATACCATGATCGACGAGCAGAACCGCACCCGGCTGCCCGAACTCATCGACCTGCGGCGGGAACGGATGGCGGTATCACCCTTCACCTTTTACCGCGGCACCGCGCTGATCATGGCCCATGACCTGTCCCAACAGGCGATCACCGGGGCGCCGCTGATTATCTGCGGCGATGCCCATATCAACAATTTTGGACTATACGCCTCCCCCGAACGGCGGCTGGTTTTTGACCTCAACGATTTTGACGAAGCCGTCCCCGGTCCCTGGGAATGGGATCTGAAACGGCTCGTCACCAGCATTATCCTCTGTGGCGAAGATTTGAGACTGAGCGATAATCAAGTCAAGGAAGCTGCAACTAAAGCCACCCAACACTACCGCTATGAGCTCCGCAAACTAATGGAAAGCAGCTCGCTGGACCGCTTTTACAGCAGCATCGGTGAAGATGACATTCTCGATTCGGCGTCCAAAAAAAATAAAGAGATTTACAAGAAGGTCATCAAAAAAGCCAAAAACCGTAACTCGCAACAGGTTATTTCAAAAATGACCCAAAACGACGCCTATGGCCGCCGCGTTTTCATCGAAAATCCCCCAGTCCTCACCCATCTCGATGCCACCCTGGCTGGCGATGTCGAGGCTGCCTTTGTAGCCTATAAACAAACCGTCCGCGCGGATATCGCCCTGCTGCTGTCTCAGCATCTTTTAACTGACGTGGCGAGGCGGGTTGTCGGCGTCGGCAGTGTCGGCACCCGATGCTATCTGCTGGTGTTAACCTGTGAAAACGCCAGCCATCTGGTGCTCCAGATCAAAGAGGCATCCCCTTCGGTGGTGTCCCGCTATAATCCCATTGTCGGCTCACCACTGGGTAAACTGAACCCCGAACAAAACAACGGCCTGCGGGTCACCACCTATCAGCAGATTCTGCAGGCCTACTCGGATCCTTTTCTGGGGCACTTTCAGGCCAACGGCCGGGATTTTTACGTCCGTCAATTCCGGGATATGAAGGGCTCCTTTGAAATGAATGAACTGACCAACCAGGGCTTTCTCGACTACGTCGAAGGCTGCGGCCTGATGTTGGCCCGGGCCCACGCTCAAAGCCCCAACGCCAACTACGTCGCCGGCTACATGGGCAAGTCTGACAACTTCGAAAAGGCCATTGTTAAGTGGTGCTATGGCTATTCCCGCCAGGTTTATAGGGATTATGAGAATTTTGTCAGGTAGCCCCAGGTATCCTAGCACTCATTAAAAAAACCGGATCTTGCGGATTGATCACGGCATCTTGCTTACCGTAAAACAAATCAGGAAACGACCTGAAAAACGGTCATTTCACTTTTGCTATTCTGACTTTTCCTTTAATCCATTCAAGTTAAGCTAATATGATTGGACACCCATCTGGAAATAAGATAAACTACAGCTATAAATTTGACTACTTGAAGGATCGCCTACCCCGTCCACCTGTATTTTAAAATTAAAGATATCTTCTATCTTGACGATTCCAGAAGAAGATGAACAGAAGGAGAAATCGCTATGTATAATGGTATTGTTGACTATGAACGGTATAACCAAGTCGAAAAGAACCTGAAAAATGTATTGAATTTAGCCAACGCCGATCATTATTCAAAGGCCGTTGAGGAAGAAATTTATTATCATACCGCAAAAAACATTGGCAGCCGACTCAATGTTACTGATTACAACAGTTTATCGGCAAAAATAATGGAATTGGGGATCGGCGAAATCGTCATCACCGATATGACAGACGATAAGATAATCTTTCGGTTATTTGACTGCTTTACCTGCTCTGATATGAAACATCTTAGCAAACCGATCTGCTTTTTCGAGGCGGGTATCCTGGCGGGAGCTGTCTCGAATATTCGCAAACAGAACATGGATGCCAACGAAGTGAAATGCAATGCCCTGGGCGATGATTTTTGCGAATTCGAAGTTACGAGAGGAATTCCCGACAAAATCGATGACACTGCTGAAAAAAAAGATGATCAAGATAATATAAATCTGCTGTTTTTAACCATTTACTCATTAACTTTAGCTAAAAGCAACAATCAGATACAATCCCAAAGTCAGCGTTCAGAAGAAACTAACCATAAACTGAACGAAGCCCTGAAGAATGCTCTGGAATTGAACAATTTCAATCAACATATTTTCGATAGTATCCCCAATTATGTTGCCGTGATTGACAGTAACGGTTCTGTGATCCGAATTAATGAAAAGTATCGCGAAACCCTCGCTGCTGCTTTTATCGGCGAGACCAGTATCACTGATTTAAAATGGGAATCAAAATTTGCCGAAGTCCTGGAAACCGGGAAACCGGCTATCTGGCAGCAGCTGATTTACGGTGCTGAACACATTATCTTTGAAAGCCCGATTATCGAATCAAATACTGTTTTAAGACAGGTCATCCCATTAGAATCTGAATTCGTTAAACAACTGCTGGATAAGATACCTGACGCAGAACCTGAAGTGATGCCCCGTAAAAAGCGAACCATTAAACAGGAAAGTCTATGTGATAAAAATATTATTGTTGACAGTCCTGCGATGAAAGAGCTCGTTCATTATATCAAAAAAATATCAAGAACCGATGCTTCCATCTTAATACGTGGTGAAAGTGGAACCGGAAAGACCCTCTTTGCTAAACAGATTCACCAGGAAAGTCGCCGCAGTCAACACCCCTTTGTTTACATTGACTGTACCACCATTCCCAAGAATTTTTTTGAAACTGAGCTGTTTGGATATGAACCAGGATGCTTTACTGGTGCGAATAAGAGTGGAAAAATCGGCAAACTGGAAATGGCCCAGGGTGGCACCATTTTTCTGGATGAAATTGGGGAAATCCCCATCGAAATCCAATCAAAATTGCTGCGCTTCCTCCAGGAAAAACAATTTGAAAAATTGGGTTCAGTGGTAACCCGAAGTGTCGATGTCCGAATCATTGCCGCAACCAATCAGCCGCTTGAAACGCTGATCCGGGAAGGCTTATTCAGAAAAGATCTGTACTACCGGTTAAATGTTATTAATGTGATGATGCCATCACTGAAAGAAAGACGTTCCGAAATACCTGGCCTAATCGATAAAGTGCTCCTTGAAATCAGTGCCGAAACCGGATCGGAACCAAAAACCATTGATTCTACCGGGATAAAACACTTAATCCAATATAATTGGCATGGCAATATCCGCGAGCTGGAAAACCTGATCAGGCGTCTTTTCTTCCTGGCCGATGAGAATGTCATCGGTGAGGATATTATTTTAAAAGAACTCACTGCTGCCGATAATCTCAATCACTATGAACGAGCCCCACTGACAAGGAAAACCAATGTCAATGAAAAAGACCTGATCCTCAAGGTGATCAAAGACTGCAATAACAATAAATCCGATGCCGCCCTCAGACTGGGTTTTACCCGGCAGACCCTCTATAATAAAATTAAAAAATATCAGCTGCTATAATCAACAGCAATTGGCAGTGTCAAAAGTGTAAACCTTTACTTGACACCTTTGTATATTTGACACTTTTCAAACCTAATAATTTATTAAAAAAACACATTAACCCACCTAGTTTAACCATAGGTGGGTTGGTGTGTTTTTTTGGCACGATATTTGCGTTGACTATGGAATGACCACATTTTTTAATTGAAATTTGAAAGGCGGTGAAAATATGTGCATACCAAAAGAATTGAAATTCCTGGCGGTGGATGCATCCCAATGTATGGGGTGTCTAAACTGTGAATTAGCCTGTTGTACCCGAAAGGTAGAGCATTATGGTAATGAAGCTAAGCCTGGTGATATTAGGATTATGCCAAATATTATTATTGGGTACGATGGCAACGGAAGCAAACCTGCATTTTGCAGACACTGTAGCGAAGCATTCTGCGAAAAGCTTTGTCCTGTCAATGCGACAATAAAAGTAAATGGCGTTATCTTATTTGATAAGACTAAATGTAATGGTTGCGGTATCTGTGAACAGGCTTGTCCCTATGGCGTAATCACCATCGGAACATTTAAAATTAATGAAATAACGAAGAAGCTCGCTACTAAATGTGACTTGTGTATCGATCGTCGAATTAACGATGAAGAACCGGCCTGTTATGCGGCTTGTCCCACCAAAGCTTTAGCACTTATTTGAGTTGTTGTCTCTACCCAGGTTGTACTCAAAATTGAAATGAAGGAGAAAATTTATGAATGATTGTTATAACTGTTCCGACCAGAGTCTGATTGAAAAAGCTGAAAGCGAAATAATAGATTTAGTATGGCAACGATACGAAAAGATGAAACCCCTGTGTGGCTTTGGTGAACAAGGCATCTGCTGCCGGATTTGCATGAAAGGTCCCTGCCGGATCAACCCCTTTGGTATAAAACGCAGTGTCGGTATCTGCGGCGCCTCAGCGGATACTATCGTTGCCAGAAACCTGGTCCGAATGATTGCTTCCGGTACATCAGCCCACTCGCTTCATGGCAAAGAAGTGGCCAAAACCCTGATGCATGTCGCCAGGGGCGAGACCGCTATCTATTCGGTCAAAGATGCGATCAAGCTGCGCAATATTGCTCATAAGTTAAACATCGAAACCGATGGCAATGATTTGATCCCCCTGGCTGGCGTTGTGGCGGCCAACAGCCTGATGGATTACAGTCGCATGGATGATGAAGAAATCTGTAACTGGCTTAAATACACGATTCCCGATGCCAGACTGGAAAAATTAAAAAAACTTGGCATCACCACCAGTAATATTGATGGCTCCATCAGTGATATCATGGCCCGAACTCATGTGGGAACCGATGCTGATGCGGTAAATATCTTGCTTGCCGGTCTCCGCTGTGCATTGGCCGATTATTCGGGGATGCAGGTTGCGACCAATCTTTCTGACGTTCTGTTCGGAACCCCGCAACCGGTGGTTAGCCAGGCCAGTCTGGGGGTCCTCCGAAAAGATGCTGTCAATATCGCCATCCATGGTCACAATCCCCTGTTGAGTGAAATCATCGTCGACGTTGCCTATAAAATGCAGGCGGAAGCTGTCGCAGCCGGCGCCACCTATGGCATCAATATTGTCGGCGTTTGCTGTACCGGCAATGAAGTTCTGCTCAGACACGGAATCCCCCTTGCCACAAATTATCTGTCCCAGGAACTGGCAATAATAACCGGTGCTTTAGATGCCATGATTGTTGATGTCCAATGTATAATGCCATCACTCGCCAAGGTATCTGCTTGCTATCATACCGAGCTCATTACAACCATGCCCGATGCTAAAATTGCCGGTGTAACCCATATTGAATTGGGCAGTGGCGACAGTTTGAAAAAGGCTGAATTGATTATCCGAAAAGCAATCGATGCCTATAAGAACAGAGATGATGATCGGCTTTCCATCCCGGCGGAAAAAAATAAGGTCATCGCCGGTTTCAGTGCCGAAGCCATTATTGATCTGCTGGGTTCAATCAACAGTGAAGATCCGCTAAGCCCGCTGATCGAAAATATTGTCAATGGCAAGATCAGAGGCATTGTCCTTTTTGCCGGATGCAACAATGTTAAAGTCAAACAGGATCACAATTTCGTTGCCATAGCCAAAAAACTGATGGCGCAAAATATCTTAATATTGGCGACCGGTTGCGGTGCTGGGGCTTTTGCAAAAAACTCACTGATGAATTCCGAAGCAACTGAAAATTATGCCGGCAACACCTTAAAAGAAGTTCTGACATTTCTGGGTTTTGAAGCAGGTTTAAATGCCCCATTACCGCCAGTTTTACATATGGGATCCTGCGTTGATAATGTCAGAAGCATTGATCTGGCCGTGGCTATTGCCAACCGTTTAGGCGTCGACTTAAATCAATTGCCGTTGGTTGCCTCAGCTCCGGAGCTCATGAGTGAGAAAGCAATAGCTATCGGCTCCTGGGTGGTCACCCTGGGTATTCCTCTTCACGTTGGTCTGGCGCCCCCTGTTACTGGAAGCAGTCTGGTAACCAATGTGTTAACCTCAGAATTAAAAAATATCGTTGACGGTTACTTCATGGTTGAAGAAAATCCCCTGGAAGCCGCTGACAAAATCATTAACATCATTGAAGAAAAAAGACTGGCTCTGAATCTGTGCTCCAGTTTGGATTCCTTGAGCAAAGCCGAGGTTTTATAATGAATATTTCTATTGATGAATACGATAAAATTAATAAATGTCTCAAATGCGGACGTAAAATCAAGCCACTAAAACTGGACTATATCAAGAAAAGAATTCCGGAAATTTCTGAAGAAGAATTACAGTCTCTTAAAATCTGCAGCAGCTGTAAAAGAAAACAGCAATAATACCAATAAAAAAACTGCCATACAAATCATAATAAAGTAAAAAATGCCGTGGCCTGTCAGTTTATGATCAGGCTACGGTATTTCTCAATCCTATTCGGTTTTACCGTTAATTAAATATTCTGCCCGTTTACTTAAGATTCTTTTTTTATCAATGCTTTCCTACTCCTAAATGGCCTTATCAAAAAATCCGTTTGATAGGGTATCAAAAATTATTTCCCGCCCAACCGGTTCTCAGCCCCTTAAAATCCCAGCAGATCCAGCACCTTATCATCGACATGGCGGTTCTTGCCAACAAAGGGATAATTGTGAATATGCAGGGCCGGGTTGAAATTCAGTTCGATGATACTATAATTCTTGTCGTCAGGGACTTTTTGAATATCCTGGATAATGATATCCGCGCCACAGATTTTGGCTCCCACCGCCTGCGCCGCTTTAACGGCAATAGCCTTGTAATCAGCAATGATCTCATCGGTAAAATCAAGGCTGTCACCGCCAGTGCTGATGTTGGAATTTTCCCGCAGATAGACGGTTTCGCCAGGGCCGGGAATGGTCTCGATCGATTTAGACTGCTCGCTGAGAAAGGCAATTTCGGTTTTATCCAGCCGCAACTTCTCCAATGGCGTGACATAGCCCTTACCCCGCAGCGGATTCTGGTTTTTTTCCGCTACCAGTGCTTCGATGGTATGCACCCCATCACCCACCACATTGGCCGGAACCCGATGGAGAATCCCCACTACCTCATCGCCGATAACCAGAAAGCGATACTCCTTGCCGGGTATGAATTCTTCAATCAGCACCGCGGCATCATGAGTGAAAGCCTGGATTACCGCCTTCTGGTAGCAACTTTCACACTGCAGATTTTTATGAATCATAATCCCCAGCCCAAAGTTCGAGGATTTGGGCTTCACCACAATATCTTTGCCCCGGAAGTCTTGATAATGTACCATCGCTTCGGCTGCCGATTTGACCTTAATCCCGGCCGGCACATTGATGCCCTTTTCCCGCAGTACCAGTTTGGTGACTTCTTTATTTTCCATGATCAGCGGTGCGATATAGGTATCGGCCGATGTCCGGGTGGCCTGTTTGACATATTCGGTTCTATCGCCCTTTTTCAGCCGAATAAAATTATCCTCAAGATCCAGGATCTCAACTTCAATCCCTCTGTGCTCGGCTGCGTTAATCAACATCGCCGTTGACAATTCCAAGCCGTCATGATTATTTATAAACATCGTGTCCACTTTCTGAAAGAGATGCTGTTATATTCATCTTTTCCTGTTAATAACATTTTTATCTCATAGCTCTCTGTTTTTACTTTAAAAACCTGATCCTGCGTCAGCTTACAACTGCTCTTACAATCAGCCAGATAATGACTAGCCAGAATAACACCATCGGAAGAGCATAATACCACTTTTTAGGTTTCCCACCATCCCAAAGGTGCTCTGATTCTTTTTGACATTCTTTGAAAACTTCCTTAGGAATTAATTTGATCGTCAAGGCGATCAGTATTGGCAGAATAATTAGATCATCCAGATAACCCAATACCGGGATAAAATCTGGAATCAGATCGACGGGTGACAGTGCATAGACAATGGTAACTCCTGCCAGTATTTTAGCGACCAGCGGAGTTTCTTTTTTCTTAAGCGCCACAAAAACGGCAGGTATATCCGTTTTTAATTTTTTCCCTCGTTCTTTTAAGTTCATGTCACGCTCCGACTTCGATTATTTTAAGCAATTGTTTTCACTTATCATACCGCTAATAGCTTTATTATATTTTTAAATATCCGGTAGCGAGTAAAATTACCACGGCCGCTATTATTGGCACCACTATTTATTTCAAAGTTCTGATAATATAATGTTTAACTGCTGGCAAATAGTATTTTAATGATTTTTGCACAAATCAAAAAAGCCGATGATCCTGTATGATTAACAGAAGTCATCAGCGTGTCAGCATTTTGGCCGTAGCCAGGGCGAACTTCATCACCTGTTTTATTAGTTTAATCGATTCAGTCGAAAATTTCAATCGCTAATTGTCATATTTGTCCAAATATGACAATTATTCACATTTTATTTTTGATTTCGATTTCAGTCCCACCTTTTATTGACACGTTTATTTCCCCATGATAACATTATTTCAAACAAGGTGATGGAGTTCACCTGAATTGCGTACCAGCTGATGACTCCTGCAGGATTTATAATGCTGCAGGTTTTTTATTGTCTGAAATAACCATACCTTACAATAAACAAAACCCTTCGTGTCTAATTATTTGTTCACTTGAGTCAGGAGGACTGTCATGAAAAAATATTATTTTATCGCCGCCGGCGGCGCCGTTGGGGCGCTGTTGCGATTTGAACTGAAAAACACCCCCAACCTTTTCCAATTTACCGACCCACTAATCAATCTGGTCCTGACGATTCTGGTCATCAACCTGATTGGCTGTCTAATTCTGGGTACTCTCAATGCCGTCTTCTCAAAAACTGAACGGATCAGCACCGATGTTAAGCTAGGTTTAACCGCTGGATTGGTGGGCGCTTTTACTACCTATTCAACCTTCTGTAAAGAAAGCCTGAATATTCTGGATGCCGGCTATCTGCACTTTTTTTGTTACTATGTCGCGGCCTCGATTATCCTCGGGGTCGGCGCTGTTTACCTGGGCCATCTGATTGGTCATCATATTTTGCATCCGGTTGGCAAGAATCTGGTGGCGCGATTCAGTTATGATTATCAATAAGGAAGACATCTCATGGAAACTTTATGCGTCATTGTCGGCGGTGCTTTAGGCAGCACCACCCGTTATTATCTGGGCAAACGGTTTGCCTCCCGGCACCAGCACCTCCCGGTCGGGACCTTTGTCATCAACGTGTCCGGCGCCTTTCTTCTCGGTGTCGTCACCGGTTTTGATATCTCAGCCCTGCTTTATGGTTTATTTGCTGAAGGCTTTCTGGGCGCCTACACCACCTTTTCTACCTTTATGTTTGAGGACTTTGTGCTACTCCAAAATAACCGGATCCTCAGTGCCATTGTCTATGTACTGGCCACGCTGGTCTTGAGTTTTCTGACTTTTTACGGCGGATCCCTGATTTCCACAACACTAATTGGCTAAGCGATCACTTTTCAAAACATCAAAGTTTTTGGCTTTGATGTCAGACTGTCAAAAAGATAACCCAGTACCGACAATTGTTACATCATGTTGTACGCATCGGAGCGGACACGGCAGCGCCTGTCCGATTCCGCAGCGAACAATAGATTAACCATTGGTCGGTGCGATAGTTTATCGATAACCTCACATCAAAGCTTCTGGCTTTGATGTTTTTTTGATACTTTGCCCCCTATCCTGCGGCAATTTTGTCAGTTTTTATTCACCAGATATGCTTGACAAATGCATCTGCCGGCCTTAAAATTAGATTATCTCTTTGCGCTGCATATTTAATCGACAGTACAATCTGATCAGGCCATGACCAGTCATGATCATGGAGCCGGGCCGTCGCGACGGCAACAGATATGAATTTTCACATCTGTGGGACAGTAAGTTCTCACAGGTGTTTTTTTATCCTTTTTTGAGAATGACGACTGAATATCCATTGATCGCAGTCTGGGAAGAAAAGCCAAAATGGAGGAAATCATGATGACCGAAAATTCTACTAACCCGGTGGGACTGACCACCACCGAAGCAATCCTGCGACAGGAGCAGTTTGGCAGAAACGAATTGGCCCCTCAGAAAAAAGAAAGCTTTTTCCACAAGCTGCTGCACATCATCGCTGAGCCGATGTTTCTACTGCTTCTGGTCGCCGCCGCCATCTATTTTATCTTGGGAGAACCCCAGGACGGCGCCATAATGCTGATCTTTGTCATCGGTATTATCAGCATCGATGTGATCCAGGAATGGAAAACCGACAAAACCCTCAATGCCCTGAAAGATCTGTCCGCCCCCCATGTCAAAGTCATCCGGGATGGCCAGGAAGTCACCATTGCCAGTGTCGATCTGGTACCCGGTGATGTGATGATGATTTATGAGGGGGTAAAAATTCCCGCCGATGGCATCGTGATCCGCTGCAATGATTGTTGCGTGGATGAATCCTCGCTGACCGGAGAAGCTGAAGGGGTCTGGAAAATCGCCACTGAAAGTGCTTTACCCTCAGGCGATCATTGGCGAAAAGACTATTGTTATGCTGGCACCCTGGTGACCCAGGGTACTGCCATGGTGGCAGTCGATAAAATTGGTCCCACCACCGAGTATGGCAAAATCGGTCTGGATGTGGCATCAGCTCCAGATGAGCCGACGCCGCTGCAGAAGCAGACGGGCAGCCTGGTCAAACTCTGTGCCGGGATCGCGGCGGTCTTGTGCGCCCTGGTTGGGGTGGTCACCTATATCAACATTCCCGACCACGCCCTCGGAGACCGGCTGATCGAAAGTATCTTGTCGGGGATTACCCTGGCGATGGCGATGATCCCCGAAGAATTCCCGGTTATTCTGACCGTCTTTCTGTCGATGGGGGCCTGGCGTCTGGCCAAGAAACAATCCCTGGTCCGCAAACTACCATCAGTGGAAACCCTGGGCGCCGTTTCGGTCCTTTGCGTCGATAAAACCGGCACCATCACGATGAACCAGATGACCGTTTCGGACACCTGGGCGCCTGATGGCAATCTCGATACCCTGTGCGAAATCATGGGCCTGGGCTGCGAAACCGATGCCTACGACCCGATGGAAAAAGCAATGCTTCGTCACTGCGAAAAAGCCGGTTTTTCCCGCGAACATCTCTTCGGCGGTGAACTGATCAGCGAATATGCTTTTACCAATGAATTGAAAATGATGGGTCATGTCTGGTTTCATGATGACGAGATTATTATTGCCGCCAAAGGCTCCCCGGAACGGATCCTGACCATCTCTGATCTCTCCGCCAGCGAGCGGGTCCTGATCGATGTTAAAATCCGGGCCATGTCGGAACAGGGTTTGCGGGTGATTGCCGTTGGCCTGATGAAGCCCAAAACCGAAGCCGATATTCCCCAGACCATTGAAGCCTGCCACCTGACCCTGTGCGGGCTGGTGGGGCTGGCCGATCCGCCTAGGGAATCTGTCAAAGCCGATATCGCGATCTGTAATCAGGCTGGCATTCGGGTCGTGATGATTACCGGTGACAACGGCATCACTGCCGCCAGCATCGCTAAAAAAATCGGCATGCCCAATGTTGATCATATTATCACCGGCGATATGCTGAATCAGATGACCGATGCAGAACTCTGCGAAAAGGTCAACGATGTCAGCATTTTTTCCCGGGTTATTCCCGAACATAAGATGCGGATTGTCAAAGCCTTTAAAGAAAACGGCGCGATTGTGGCCATGACCGGTGACGGTGTCAATGACGCCCCGGCCCTGAAATATGCCGATATCGGGATTGCCATGGGCAAGCGGGGTTCAGAGGTATCCCGGGAGGCCGCTGATCTCATTTTAATGGACGACAATTTCTCAACCATTGTTGACACCGTCCAAGACGGCCGCCGTATTTTTGACAATATCCGCAAGGCCGTCGGTTACGTCTTTACCATTCATATTCCAATTGCCTTCGCCGCTTTGCTGGCCCCACTGATCGGGATTGCGCCCGCCAGTCTGCTGTTATTGCCCCTACATGTGGTGTTGCTGGAGCTGATCATCGATCCCACCTGTTCGATCGTGTTGGAGCGGCAGCCCGCCGAAACTGATATCATGGAACGTCCGCCCCGGGATCCGCACGAAAAGCTCCTTAATGCCAGAATATTAATTAAAAGCGTCACCCAGGGTCTGGTGCTGTTTGCCGCCTCTTTTGGTACCTACACCTACATGCTGGGGCAACAGCCGGCGAACCCGGAGCTGGCCCGAACGATGGGTTTTGCCGTCATCATGCTGGCTAACTTCTTCCTGGTTCAGGTCAACAGTTCGGATCGTGACTTTGCATTTCAATCGATGAAACGATTGGCTAAGGATAAGGTGATGTGGGTCGTCAACCTCGGAACCCTGGTGGGACTGTTTGTCATACTGTATACCCCACTGAATTCATTTTTGAAATTTGCCCCCCTCACCATTGGTCAATTCCTGATTGTCCTGGCCATCGCCGCGATCTCGGTATTATGGTACGAGCTGGTCAAACTGATTAAAAAATTTAGCAATTAAGACCGCTGCGAGATTAGTCTTTTCCTGAAGCAAACAGTCTGATTAAGACAAACGAACCTAAAAAAAGAGGATTGCTGTCATCCAAGCGTATGGCGACAGCTTCCTCTTATTTTAATCCACCTTTAGTGGGCTACTACTCTGTTTCGGATAATCGCAAGGCTAACCATTCACCACATTTCGCAGCTCACCTTTTAGGTAACAGGCCAGATTATCAACGGCAATGTCCATCAGCCGTTGCCGGCTTTCCCGGGGGGCCCAGGAAATATGCGGCGTGATAATGATGTTTTTGGCTTGCAGCAACGGGTTGGTCAGTTTGAACGGCTCGGTGGAGACCACATCGATTGCTGCGCCGCCGACCTTACCGCTATTGAGAGCATCACGCAGATCTTCTTCAACAATCAGCTGGCCCCGGGAATTATTGATAATCAGAACCCCATCCTTCATCTTAGCAATATTTTTGGCATTGATGATCCCCCGGGTTTCGGCAAACAGCGGGCAATGGAGAACGATCACATCGGCGGCAGCTAACAATTCGTCCTGGGTTACATATTGGCAGCTTTCTGATTCCAGTTCCGGATATTTATTGATGTCATGGTACAGCACCTTCATCCCCAGGGCCTGGGCAATGTGACCAGTACGCTGGCCGATTTTTCCAAAGCCAATGATCCCCATGGTTTTTCCGTTCAGTTCTATCAGCGGGTAATTCCAGAAGCACCAGTCCGGGTTATTGGTCCAGTCACCGGCCAGCACCGACCCGGAATGATCGCCAATCCGATGGCACAATTCCATCAGCAGCGCGATGGCAAACTGTGACACCGCATAGGTGCCATAGGTGGGAATATTGGTCACCGTAATACCCTGTCCACTGGCGGCTGCCACATCCACCACGTTATAGCCGGTGGCCAGCACTCCGATGTATTTAATCTGTTGGCAAACGGCCAGGGTTTCTTTGGTGATCGGGGTTTTGTTGGTCAAAATTATTTCCGCATCGCCAATCCGCTGGCAAACCTCCGCTTCGGTAGTCCGGTCATAAACTGTTAACTCCCCCAATTTTTCCAGACTTTCCCAGCTGAGATCACCGGGATTTAATGTATATCCGTCTAAAACGACTATCTTCATTTCGGTCACCTGTTTTCTGTACGATTTTGTATGCACTCTTTTGTCGCTTTCTTTTTATTCCGGCATCACATCCGGTGGCGGGGCCTTGATCAGAATCAGCTCCAGGGTCTCCGGGTTGAAGTTATTGAGATTCATTTTGGTATTAACCGGTATTTTTAAAACCGTGCCCGCCGGATAGGCATAATAATCCTGATCGTCCAGCTGCAGCGAGACAATCCCCCGCACCACTGTCATATAGACCGTGGCATTGGTATCGTGCTCGGGGAAACCGTCACTCTGATTAATAATCACATGCATATAATGAAGGTTTTCATCGAGAATAACCTTTTCAACCACCTTGTCATTTCCGCCTGTCAGTTTAAAAATCTGCTCAACCATTGTATTTCTCCTTTTCTTTTCGCTGCTGCCATCATTCAGATGATACGATGTTAGTTATATACCCGAGTGTCACCGTTTTAAAAGATTGAAACCAGTATTATTTAGCTTTGATCAAGGGTTTTTTTAGCCTATCATGTTGTTTAATAGCCATTTGAAAAGGAGGCCTTTAATCTAATCACTCACTGGTTGATTTTATCAACCATAATCAACTGCAAATCCATTGTGCTTTTTTGTCAAAGGTTCTATAATCAGGGTGAGGTGATGAAATGAAAGAACTTAATATTGGTAAAATTATTGTCGCCAAGCGTCGCGAAAAGGGCCTGACCCAGGAAGATCTGGCTGCCTATATCGGGGTTTCCAAGGCCTCGGTTTCTAAATGGGAAACTGGCCAGAGCTACCCGGATATTACCTTGCTACCCCAGCTTGGCGCTTATTTTAATATCAGCATCGATGAACTGATGGGCTATTCCCCGCAGCTGACGGCGGCAGATATCAAGGCGCTCTATCATCGATTAGCTGATGATTTTGCGACCAGACCGGTAGCTGAGGTGCTGGCCGAATGCGAAACGATCATTAAAAAATACTACTCCTGTTTTCCGCTGTTATTGCAGATGGCGGTGCTCCTGGCCAACCATCATATGCTGGCCGCCGATCCCGAAAGCGCCAAGACGATTCTGGATCAGGCCGTCACGCTGTGCCAGCGGATCAGAGCCGAAAGCGATGACCGGTACCTGACCCGGGATGCGATCTCAATTGAAGGCACCTGTTATCTGATGCTCAACCAACCCGCTCAGATCATGGAACTGCTGGGTGAAACTGTCCGGCCCTTCCCCACCGATACCGAAATGCTGGCCCAGGCCTATCAGATGGCCGGTAACCCGGACAAGGCCCGGCAGGTGTTGCAGATCAGCAGCTATCAGCATCTGCTATTTCTGGTTTCCACGGCTTCTGCCTATCTGATGCTCAATGCCAATGATCTTGGCCAGGTTGGAAAGATTCTGACCCGCACCCTAGGGGTGGCCGAGCTCTATGATCTGGATGCCCTCCACCCTAATACCATGGCTCAGGTTTATTACGCCGCCGCTCAGGTCTATGCCAGTCATCAGGATGCCGACACCGCCCTGGCCTATCTGGCTGACTATACTAAGGTCTGTGTTTCTGACTTTTTCCCCTATGCCCTTCACGGTGACGACTATTTTGACGCCATCCAGCCCTGGTTTGAGGATTTCGACCTGGGAGTAGGACCTCCCCGCAGCGAGGAAGTCATTAAGCAAAGCATGTTGGATGGCCTGGTGGCAAACCCCCAGTTTGACTTTATTAAAGCGGATCGCCGCTTTCAGGATCTGATAAAACAATTGGAAGCGCATTTAACTAACAAAGGAGACAATCAATGAAACGACTCGGAATATTTTTAGGATTAACTTTTTTTCTGACCTGGGCCCTGGAATTTGCCTTAATGGCCAATGGCGGGTTGGCCAGCAGCTATAGCATTTTTGTGCTATCAGCGGTAATGCTGATGCCGGCTATTTCGGTGGTGGCAACCCGGCTGATTACCCGGGAAGGGTTTAAAGATTTTGGCCTCAAGCCCCATCTGAGAGGTAATGTCCGCTATTATCTGATCGCCTGGTTTGGGCCGGCCTTGCTGATCGCGTTGGGCGCGCTGATCTATTTTCTGCTGTTTCCCAGTCAGTTTGACCCCACCATGAGTCAGATGGCCAGCCTCTATGCGGCTCAGGGCGTATCCCTGCCCGAAGGTACGCTATTTACCATCTTTATTGCTCAGTTGCTGCTTGGCATCTTCCTGGCCCCGCTGCTTAACATTATCACCACCTCCGGCGAAGAAATCGGCTGGCGCGGTTATCTGCTGCCTAAACTGATGGAGCGCTACAGCCCCCGGGTTTCGATTATTATTTCCGGAGCGATCTGGGGTTTGTGGCATGCGCCGATCATTGCCATGGGGCATAATTACGGCACCGGCTATCCTACCGCACCCTGGGGCGGGATTCTGGCGATGGTCGTCTTCTGTTTGTTTATTGGTTCCTTTTTCTCATTTCTGGCGATTCGCACCAAAAGCTTTTTGCCAGCTTCGATCGCCCATGGTTCCCTGAATGGCTTTGCTGCTATATCAATCTGGTTTACCCTGGGAACCCCCAGCCCCTTTGTCGGGCCCTCGCCCACCGGTATCATCGGTGGCATCGGACTGATCATTGTCGGCGCCATCTGTTTTGTTCTGGTTGGTCGCGAGAAACCGGCAGTGACAGAATAATACCAAAAGCCACCGGTTTCCCCATTACTGAACGGGGTCACCGACGGCTTTTTATTTTGATTTGTTGTTTGTATTCCGTTGTTATTATTAGAACTTTAACCGCGACAAACAGCTCAGATCAAAGGCACCAACGACGCGGCCGGCGGTATCCCGGACGCCAATCTGATTGACGCCGTTTTCCAGACAGATCCGGATGCCGACAATCAGCGGATCCGCTGTGGTCACCCAGAGGGTGTTCTCTTTTTCAGCGGTATTGCCGTTTGTGCTGCCATTAAAGGGGCAAACTACCTGTTCGATTTTGACAATGTTTAAGTAGGATAAGAACCCCTTGTTACCGATAAAATCATCGGCAAAATGGCTCTTGTTATGAAAGACAATAGCATCCCGGGAACCCACTTCCATGATTTCACCCTGATTCATCACCACGATTTTGGTCCCCAGCTTGATGGCTTCCTCGATGTCGTGGGTGACAAAGACGATAGTTTTATTCAGGGTTTGATAAATCCGGATGATTTCATCCTGGAGCACCGCCCGGTTAATCTGATCTACTGCTCCCAAGGGCTCGTCCATCAGAATAATTTCCGGATCTGCCGCCAACGCCCGGGCAATGCCGATCCGCTGCTTCTGGCCGCCGCTTAATTCGTTGGGATATTTGGGTAGATAATCTTCATCGAGTCCGACCAGCTGGATCAACTCCCGGGCCCGTTCCTTTTTCAGGGTTTTGCTGGCCTTTTGAATATCCAGGGCATAGGCAATATTTTTTTCAATGGTCAGATGGGGGAACAGCCCGACCTGCTGGATGACGTAACCAATATTTCGCTTCAGGGTTATCGGATCCCACGCTTTGAGCTCTTTTCCCTTGATCCGGATTTCCCCGCTGTCCGGCTGAATCAGACCGTTCATCATTTTTAACAAAGTCGTTTTACCACATCCTGATGGACCGATCAGCACCACAAACTCGCCCTGTGAAACGGTCAGGCTCAAATGCCGGATAATCGGTTTCTTAGCTTCATACTGCTGACTGACATCACGAAACTCAATCATCGGATTATAACAAGCCCTTGGCTTTCAGGAATTCAGCGGCAACGTCGCCGGCATCACGATTTTCTTTTTCCACAAAATAATTCATCTGCTGCATTTCCTCGTCACTGATCTGCCCCGCCAGCTGATTAAGAATGGCTTCCAGTTCCGGGTATTTGTCGAGGGTTTCCTGACGGATCACGGTGGCGGCTTCATAGGCCGGGAAGAATCCCTTATCATCTTTTAGCACCTTTAAATCATATTCGGCCAGTAGTCCGTCCGTAGAAAAGTTATTAATGACATCGACCTGACCCTCGCCGATGGCCTTGTATTTCAGACCAATGTCCAGTTCTTTGGTTTCCTTGAAATTAAAGCCATAGGCCGTCACTAAACCGGGGTAACCGTCTTCCCGTTCATAAAAATCATATTCCGAACCCAGTACCAGACCGCCACTTTGAGCCGCCAGATCTGAGAAGGTATTAATGCCCAGGTTATCAGCTTTGGTTTTATCCATCGCCAGAGCGTAGGTGTCGTTAAAGCCATAGCGATCCAGCCAGACAAAATTGTATTTTTCCTGATACTGCGTTTTAACCCCTTCGTAAAGGGCTTCCGGATCGGTGACCAGCTCATTTTTTAACACAAACAGCCAGCCGGTGCCGGTATATTCCGGGTACATGTCAATTTCGCCGGTTTCCATGGCTGGCTGAATATTGGAGGTTCCGCCGCCAATCCCCATCTTATACTCCACCTTGATATCAGAATTGGCTTCAATCAGCTGACCCATCATTTCAGCGATGATATAGCTTTCGGCCATTGGTTTTGAGGCGATGACCACCTTTTTTCCCTCGGTTTGACAACCGGCTGCTAAAAACACCAGCACGACGATTAATGCTAAACCCATCCACTTTTTCATTTTGTCCTCCTTAATAATCTTTTTTCAACAATTCCTAATAAGCCATCGGCCACAAAGGCCAATAAAGCCACCAGCAAACTGCCGGCCACCGTCATTTCATCAAAATTAGTGGTGATCCCCCGCCAGATCGCCACTCCCAGTCCACCGGCGCCGATAAAGGAAGCAATCCCGGCCAAAGCGATGGTCATTACTACCATGTTACGGATCCCAGCGATGATCACCGGCAGCGCCAGGGGAAACTGGATCTTTGACAGTAACTGCCAGGGGGTGCTGCCCATCCCCACCGCCGCCTCGAGAATCTGATCATCGACCTCGATCAGCCCCACATAGGTATTGCGGATCACCGGCAGTAGTCCATAAATAACCAGAGCGATGATCGCCGTGGTATTGCCGATGCCGGTGATCGAGACAAAGAAACCGAACATCGCTATTGAGGGAATCGTATAGAGCACGTTGGTGAGACCAATCACCACGCTGGCGGCTTTTTTTGATTTGGAGATCAGAATCCCGGTGGTAACCCCGACCACCGTAATGATCGCAATCGCGATCAGACTGAGCACGATATGCTGGAGCAGCAGTTCGATAAAAAATTCGCTTCGGGTCTGAAGCAATTCGCCTAAATTTTTGATGAATTCCATGATCGTTCCCGTCTCTTTCATAGTGTTTGAAATTATTTTGAGCCCCGTCAGCAGCGAGCGTTATGAATCCGATTCATCTTTTCTAAACATGCTCAACATCGGTGTAAAGGGCAACCTCGTGGCTGATGGTCATTAAATCACTGACTGCCAGCTGGTGAATATCATCCCGGCCGTTGGTCCGGGCAAAAACCTCCAGTTCGTTGGCGGTGGCGGTATAAAAGTTTTCAAATTGACGCAGCGCTTTTTCTTCATTAAACAGGCTCCGCAATACTTCATCCTGGGTGGCAATCCCGGCCGGACATTTTCCGGTATAACAGATCCGCGATTGCAAACAACCGATGGCAATCAGCGAGGCTGTCGCCAGGGCAATGGCATCGGCCCCCAGGGCCAAACCTTTGGCAATGTCCGCACTATCGCGAAACCCACCGGTGGCACACAGGGTCACCTCACTATTAAGCTTATCCAAAAATAGCCGAGCCCGACGAATGGCAAAAATGGCCGGAATCCCGACATTATCTTTGAGAAATTTCGGCGCCGATCCGGTGGCACCACCCCGGCAGTCAATGGTGATAAAATCCGGTTCGGCCATCAGGGCTATCGCCAGATCTGCTTCCAAATGACTGGTGGCAATTTTGATGCCAATCGGAACGCCGCCGGTTATTTCCCGAATCCGGGCGACCCGTTCCACCAGATCCCGGATCTCATCCACCCCGGCCAGCCGGCCAGGCGTCACCGCCGCTTCGCCTGCCTTGAGTTTTCTGATCTGGGCAATTTCGGCCGTGATCTTTTCCTCGGGCAAATGCCCGCCCAAACCGGGCTTGACGCCCTGGCCGATTTTTATTTCGACTGCATCCGCCTGTTTCATAATCGCTTCATCATAGGTAAACGCCGCCGTGCCCTGCTCGTAAATATAATGGCTGGCGGCCTGACGGGATTCCGGGAGCATGCCCCCTTCACCGGAGCACATCGCAGTGTCCACCAGGCTACTGCCCTTGGCCAGGGCTACCTTGGCTTCCTTAGACAAGGCGCCATAGGACATATGCGATACATAAAAAGGCAGCGCCAGGGTTAATGGTTTTTTAGCGTTTTTTCCGATGACGGTTTGGAGGCTGACCGCCACCTCTTCATTTAAGGGCATTCGCTGCAATTGTGTACCTTTAAAAAGCAGGGTCTTAAAATCCGGAAAGGTCTCCAGCGTTCGCATCGCCGAGTTTTCACTTTTGCCAGTTTCGGCCAGCTTTTTAATACTCGCATATTTATTATTGAACAGGTCGCCCACTTCATCCTGTTTTTTCTGTTCCCCTACTATTCCCGGTTCGGCAAATTTTTCATACCAGTGCTGACCGCTGCAGAAGGGTTTGTTTTGCGACTGACCACACCGACATAAACTGCAATGCTCTTTGGATTCGGGCTGTTCTGACTCAGGTGAATCGCCCAGATCCACCTCAATCCCACCACGCACATGATAAGGACCGTCTTCATCCAGCTGAATGGCTTCCACGTCAGTAAAAACATCCACCCGAACCCCATCAATTGAATAGCTCAGGGCTCCAGAAGGACATTTTTTAATGGTTTCAATAATCAGCTCTTTGGTTTCTGCATCCGGATCAATCCAGGGTTCCGTCATCATTCGAAAAACTTTGGGCAAGCCATCAGTACAGAAACCGGCATGTGAACAAATCCCCCGGTCGTCATGGATGGTAATTTTCTGACCCACATAGGTATCCAGTTGCCGCGGCACCCGATCCGAGCTTTTGTCTCCTGAAAAATTGATTTTCCCATGGGTTCCATCACAAAATGGCTTGGTTTTTGACGCGCCGCAACGACACAAGGCCACCGTCGGATCAGCCACCGCTACATTTCTGGTCGTGGATTCCTGAATCGCGTGCAAACCGGTCACCACATAGGGCCCATCTCTCGATACCCGAATCAGTGTTTTTTTTGCCATCTTAGTTATCACCTCTCATTTTTTCCTGATGTTTTAATTCATACCCAAAAATTCCAGCTTCACACAGTCTGTCAGAGGATCACCTTTACAATCTACTTCTATCATCGACAAAATTCTTATGATTATATCCTAACGCAAAAGGCCTCCACGACTGTGGAGGCCTTTAAATAAATAGTAAGTCAGCAATTATTAATCTGTTATTGTACCTGAGCGCGCCTCAGTTTATTCTCAAAATTTTCTGCTGTCATTGGTCGGTTGCAGTAATACCCCTGAATTTCATCGCAGCTCTTTTCCCTGAGAAAACCGAGTTGTGCTTCCGTCTCCACCCCTTCAGCAATCACTCCCAGGCCCATCTTTTTAGCCAGATGGATCATCACCGAAATAATCGACTCGTCCTTGGGATTCACTCCAATTCCCCGGATAAAGGGCCGATCGATTTTGATGCTGTCAATTGGCAGGTCTTTTAATCGACTCAGCGAAGAAAGCTCGGTACCAAAATCATCAATACTGATACGCACACCCAGGTTTTTCAACTGGTGTAGGGTCTCGATCACATCCCGTGACTCCTCCATGGCAATGGTTTCGGTGATTTCCAGCTCCAGATATCGGGGCTCCAGGCCAGTTTTGGTTAGACAATTCTTAACCATGGTGGTCAGATCACTGCGAAACTGATCCACTGACAGATTCACCGCCACCGGCATCGGCTTAAATCCCTGATCCAGCCAGTCTTTGTTCTGAGCACAGGCCGTCTGTAGCACCCACTCGCCAATCGCTGTCATCAGACCATTCTGCTCCGCAAAGGGAATAAATAAGGTTGGCGATACCATGCCCAGATCCGGGTGTTCCCACCGGAGCAGAGCTTCACAGCCAACTATTTTAAGCCTTTCCGCATCAAACTTAGGCTGGTAGTGAAGAAAGAGTTCCTGTTTTTTCAAGGCTCGATGCAGGCTGTTGGACAAAATCATTTTCTCCTGAACATCTTTTTTCATCGCTTCTGAACAAAAGACCACCTGGCCTTTACCATTTTTTTTAGCATCATACATCGCCAGATCGGCATGTTTGATCAGGGCCTGAGCAGTTGCCCCATCTTCCGGGAATACCGCAATCCCGCCGCTGCCGGAAATATAAAATTCCTGTTCACCAAGACTCACCGGCTGATGGAAGACCGACATCACCGTATTTGCCACATCCATCAGTTCTTTTTTATGGGTCAACGGCGAAACCAGAATCAAAAATTCATCCCCACCAAACCGGGCTACGGAGTCGCATTTTCTGAGACTGTCCAACAAGCGTTTGCCAATTCGATTCAGCAGATGATCCCCCCAATCATGCCCCATGGTATCGTTAACTTCCTTGAATCCGTCGATATCCAAAAAGATCACCCCAAGTGAATCACCGCTGGTGTTAGCTGCTTCAATGCACTTTTCCAAACGTTCATGAAACAACACCCGATTAGGCAAACCAGTCAGATCATCATAATAGGCCCGGCGATGCATTTCCTTTTCGTTTTCAATCTTGCCGATGGCATCAGCCAGAATATTGGCCAGCACTCTCAGCAGTTCCGGGTCATCCATCTGCCGGGATTTGTTTTCTCCGAGCTTATCAAATCCCAAAATTCCGATGATTTTTTCTTTGCTTTTAATGGGAATTAGCAGCAGTGACTGTATTCCGGCCCTTTTTATTTTTTCTTGTTCCTGCTTTGCCTCGGCGGGCAGCTCATCAATTGCTGCCACGTAAACCAGTTCATTATCCAAAAGTTTTTTGGAAAACCATGGATAACTTGAGATCAGAATGCTTCCGGCTTTTTGTACTGAGGGGAAATGAATCTCAGCCAGCCACTCATCTGTGCAAATAAGTTCTCCTGTTGCTTCGGAAATCTGGCCTACATAAACCCGATCCGATTTCATCATTTCCCCGCTGGTTCTCAATAGATCCCGGACCTTTTCGTCAAAGTTGCTGGCTGACACCGAAACAAAATGGGTGGTCACCTGGGAGATCATCTTCTGAAAGCCAACCTGTCGGTCATTTTCTTTGAGTCTGGCACTATAAATGCGATTGGTATAACCCGCCAGCAGAATAGCAAGAATGCAGATAAATAGTCTAGCCAGATAATCCGCCGTGCCGATATGTGCCCACTGATCCGGCTTCCATAGCCAGATGATCAAACCTGAAATAAGCATTACCAATGCAAAATGAATAAACATTTTTTTTCGTTTTATAATAATGGTGGTCATCAGTAACAGCAGGGGCACGGTCCACACCGTATTAGCCAGACTATCCATCGGTTTAAACAGCATCAGGGGAATGGCAACGGTCATAATACCTGTCATAATTTGATCCTGGTTTGTCGTTGATAAACCGGAGAAGGGCAGACTATAAATGCCGAGACCCAGAATCAGATTAAAAGTACTGACCAGCATAACCCGCCATAATACCGTTGGATGCAAAAGGAAGTGACCGAGATTCAAGACACTTATCACAACAAAAATTATCGCAATATATCGGAACAGCGCAAAGTGGGCGTCATTGCTGAGAATTTCACTGAGCTTCACTTCTTTTGCTGCTATCTCTGAGACCATCAGTTTATACTTTCTGATATCATAGGCAAATGCCAGCACCGGGATGAGAATAATAATGGGCGCAATAGAGGGGATTTTATAGGCTAATATGCTGTTTGCCAACATCTCCGATGCGGTGCCCAACGCAATAGCAACGGAAAATGCCAACAGCAGCCAGAATGCCTGCCGCTGCTTTTTTCGGTCTTGGGAAGTACGATACCATTTAAATAACGCTCCCAGGGTCATCAGCGAAAAGCTCAGATAATAAAGGTTATAAAACATATCCCAGCCATTATTGATGGGAATATTCCCCCAGCCTGCCCCTGTCTGAACTAAATTATACTGGGCATTGGCCAGATCAGGGAACAGGGAGAAAACTGTAATGGTGATGGCCGCTGGCAGATAAATGGCCACTCGTATTTTCGGTGAAAGGAGCAAGTGCTGCTTTTCAGTCAAAATAAGCATAAAATGCAGCATAAAACTAAAGGAGATTCCCCAGCCTAACGCCGCAATTCGGCGCCAAAGCAGGACAATCTGGACGTCGTTCAGGGAGTTTGAAAAGGCAAAAGCAAATGACCAGATGGCATAGCTCATGCATAACCAGAAAAAAACCTGATTGAGCCTTTCTTTTTTGTTGAGAAACAGACAAAAAAAACCCAGGCAACTATACAGGATAAAGGTTAGATAGAATAGTATCGAAATTTGGTTTTGCAGCATTTTTATCCCCTTAACAGTGATGATCCGGAACTTTTCAAATTGGTCTTATGAAATAACTCAACCAGTCAGGTCTTATACAGACCTGGAATTATTTTTTATCTTGGAAAAATGATTCTCGTAAATGTCTGTTTGGATGGCATTGGCAGAAACCGGCTTTGAGAAATAAAAACCCTGGATTTCATCACAGGCCTCAGCCTTTAGAAATGCTAACTGAGATGCTGTTTCCACCCCTTCTGCGGTGACTTCCAAGCCCAGTTCCCTGGCCAGATGAATCATTACCGCTATAACCGCTTCGTCCCGGGAATTCTCACCGATTCCCCTGATAAACTGCCGGTCGATTTTAATCCGGTCCACCGGCAGGTTTTTTAACCGGCTCATCGAAGAAAACGCCGTACCAAAATCGTCAATGCTGATGGCCACGCCCATTTTTTTTAAGGCCGAAAGCTGTCGACTTACATATTGGGAGCTCTTCATGGCAATACCCTCGGTGATTTCCAGCTCCAGATAACAGGGTTCCAATCCCGTGGCTTCCAGGCAGTTACCGACAATGCGTTCCAGATTGGAACTGCGAAACTGCTCTACCGACAGATTCACACCCATCCGTACCGGTTTGTATCCCTGATCCTGCCAGGCTTTGTTCTGGACACAGGCCGTCTTCAGCACCCATTCACCAATGCTGCTGATTAATCCGCTTTGTTCGGCCAGGGGAATAAACACCTCTGGAGAAATAAAACCCCGGCCCGGATGTTGCCACCGTAACAACGCTTCAAAACCGGTTATCTCATAGGAAATGGCTGAAACCTGAGGCTGGTAATGGAGAAAAAGTTCCTGTCCTTCGAGAGCCCGATGGAGACTATTGGTCAGGGTCATCTTTTCCTGAACCGCCTCTTTCATGTCACCTGAGCAGTAGGAAATCTGGCCTTTTCCACTTTTTTTGGCGGCGTACATAGCCAGATCCGCATTTTTAATCAGACTATTGACATTTTCCCCGTCTTTGGGATAAACGGCAATTCCGCCACTTCCTGAAATATACAGTTCCTGATCGGCCACCAGCATCGGGCGATGAAATATCGACATCACCTTCTCGGCAATTTTTTCCAGCTCCAGATTATCTGAGATCTGGGGAACCATAATCAGAAACTCATCGCCGCCAAAGCGACCTACCAGCTCAGCTTCACCAAGACAATCGGTCAGCCGCTTCCCGATCCGCTTCAGCAGCTGGTCACCCCAGTCATGGCCCAGGGTATCATTAACTTCCTTAAAGCCGTCCAGATCAATAAAGATCACCCCCAGAGTTTTTTCGGTTTGTCTGGCCAGGTCAATGGCCTGCTCCAATCGTCGATAAAACAAAACTCGATTGGGTATCCCCGTAAGTGAATCATAATAGGCCAGATAATTCATGTCATGTTCGGTTTCCACCTTGGCAATGGCATCCGCCAGAATATTGGCCAGCACTCGCAGCCAATCCCGGTCGATTACCCGTAAAAACTTACTGCCACGCATCTCATCATATCCGATCAGACCGATAATACTGTGATTGCTCTGGATGGGAACCAGTATCTGGGACCGGACTTTTCGCTTTTTAAGCCGTAGTCGTTCCTCCTCGGCTTCAATGGGAAGCTGATCGGTGCTGGGAATATAAACAATCTCATTTTTTTTAAGCTGTCCACTGCTCCAATCAAGTGCCGCTCTCCCGTCATTTTCAGTTTCACCGATCAGAGGTGTCACGCCTTCTTTCACCCATTCATGAGTGCAAAATAGCTTTTTTCCATCCCCGGAAAACCGTTCAATATAAACCCGGTCGATGCTGGTAAAATTGCCGCTTTTTTCGAGTAATTGATTGACCTTTTTATCAAAATTGGTGCGGTTCATGGTTACAAAATCAGAAGACAATTCTGAAATCATTTTTTGAAAGGCATCCTGTTTGCTGTTTTCCTGCAGTCGTAAAACATAAATCTGGGTGATCATGGCGGTCAGTCCGATCCCGACGCTATAGAACAGCAATCTGTAAAAATAGAATCGTTTATCCACCAACAGCCATAAATCAGGCAATAATAACCAGAAAACCACTTCTAAAAGCAGACTCAGGATTCCCAGTCCCAGGAAGATGTTCTTATTGTTGAAAATAACCGTAAGCAACATAAAAAATATCGGAACCGGCCAGATGATATTGCTGAAATCCGTGTCGAAATGAACCAACATTACAATCGGCATCAGGATCCCTAAAAAAAGCCCCAGTGCATTTTCCTGGGACTTAATGGACTTGAAGAGATAGGGAATGCCCATAACAAAAGCACCCATCAGGACCAGAATAAAACTTAAGAACAGTCCGGTTATGCGGGTATCTCCATTGTTGATTCGGCCATAAAAATTCAAGATACTCCCAACAATCATCACGATACTGATATATTTAAAAAGTCTTGTCCGACTGATGGTATTAAGTATTATACCTTCCTGTTGCGATTCATCTTCATTCTGGGCAGGCAGCATCAAACCATATTTACGGATGATCCAATAAATCGTAACCGCCGGTATCATTGTGATCACCGGAGCTAATGACGGTAGCTGAACGTTTGAAAAACTGACGGTGATAAGATCGGTCAGCGTTCCTAAAACCAAAGCCACCAGAAAGGATGACAGAATTACCAGAGCTTTTTTGCGATTAATCGCGCTATCCGTTTGTTTATACCATTGGACAAGCAATATCATGGCTGCCAGGGAAAAACTCAAATAATAGCTTAAAAACATCCGGTCATACCAGATAACATCAGTTGTGGTAATCCAACCAGCCGGTGAATCAACCATTTGAACGTGTCCATTTTCAGGCATACTATAAATTAAAAAAGTGATTGCATTAATCAGCGCCGGCAGGTAAAGCACCGTCATCAACATCGGCTTTTTTTCTGTGCAACTCCAGTTCGATTCGGTGAGAATAATAACGAAATGAAGCATAATACTGTAAGCTACGCCCCATCCCAACACGGACACCCGTCGCCATAACAGTGCTTCTTCACTGGTCAGTGAAGAATTTATAGCTGCAAATGCAAATCCCCACAGCGCAAAGCAAAAACCGAGACAGGCAAACACCCGATTGAGTCTCGACTTGATGTTGAGGGTTAAACTATAGGTTCCAAAAATAACATAGACGACAAATGTCAGATAGAGTGTCATGGATATGATATTCTGCAGCGTCATTTGTCCTCCTCGAAAATATTTGATTATGTCTAATATTATTTTATTATACTATTAAGCGACCGGATAATCAATTGGATATTCAGCCCAGGCCAGACCAGTAATCTAGTTGCCTGTCGTGAACAGTCCGAATGGCCCGGAATGATTTTAATGGTTCTGATTAAAAAACGGGGCATACTCGGCTCCCAGCCGAATCGCTTCAATCAAACTCACCGGACTGGCGATGCCCTGCCCGGCAATATCCAGGGCCGTCCCATGATCCACCGAGGTTCTGAGGATCGGCATGCCGAGAGTAATGGAAATGGTTTTTTCAAAATCCACCATTTTGGTGGCGATATGGCCCTGATCGTGATAAAGCGATAAGACCGCATCGTATTTCCCTTTTAAGGCAAAATAAAAAACACTGTCAGCGCCAATAGGCCCATCAACATTGACGCCGCGCTTGCGCGCCGCAGCCACGGCAGGCATGATGGCATCCACCTCTTCCCGGCCGAAAAGACCATGTTCGCCGCTGTGAGGGTTAAGACCAGCAATGGCAATATGAGGATTATTTACTCCCAGAATTTTCAGGGCTGTCACACTCTGGTCAATAAAGCCCGAGATGTTAGCCTTTGTGACCAGATCACAGGCCTGCCGCAGCGAAACATGACGACTGAGAAAAAACACCCGAAGGCTGTGAACTTGAAACATCGTCAGGGGATTTTGGGTTTGAGTTAAAGCCCCCACAATTTCGGTATGGCCAATAAAAGGGACCTTTGCGGCTTTCAGCGATTCCTTGTTAATCGCCGTGGTCGTCAGTACGTCAGCTTTTTTATCAAGACAGAGCCGGGTCGCAGCTTCAATATATTCGTAGGCGGCCTTTCCGGTCATGGCTTGAACCGCTCCTATTTTCAATTTATCTATTTCAATATTATCCAGGTCAATCAGATTAAAAAATCCGTGCGCATAGTTCCCGTCCCGGGGATCATCGATACAATTGATGGTCAGTTCCACATTTGAAAAATCCATGGCATTTTGAATCACCTTCCGATCCCCCACCACCACTAGTCGGGCTATCTTGTGAACGCCATTGTCGGCCAGGGCTTTCACCGTTATTTCAGGACCGATGCCGGCGGCATCGCCCATCGGAATTGCCAATATTGGTTTATTCATATTGCTCTCCTTGCCGCCAGTCTTGATACTAATTTCCGGCGTTTTCAATTTAAGTTTGTCTGATTTTTTGTCGGTGTTCCGGGATTAATCTTTGGTCAACTCACAGAGCAATTCTACCAGATGGGATTCATCGATGGGCCGGCTAAAATAATATCCCTGGACATGGTCACACTGATAGGTTTTTAAACAATCCAGCTGTTCCAATTCTTCAACCCCTTCCACAATCACGTCCATGTGGAGGGTATGGGCCATCATAATGATGGACTCCATTAAATTCTCATTGGATTTCTTAATCAACAGATCCCGGGTAAAGGCCTGGTCAATTTTTAAGGTGTCAATCGGCAGGTTCTTTAAATAGGCCAGCGACGAATAGCCGGTGCCAAAATCATCCAGTGACATACGGATGCCAATCGTCTTAAGTCGATTGAAAATTTTAATGGCATCTTCAAAGGAATGGATAAACAAATTCTCGGTAATCTCTAGTTCCAGCAAATCCGGTTCAAGTCCACATCGTTTGAGGGTCTCTTCAACCATTTCCGGAAAATGTTCATGACTCAGTTGGACCGGGGAGACATTGACCGAAATCATAATATCAGTACCCATTTTACGATTGATTTTAACGATTTGTCGGCAGGCGGTTTCCAATACCCAGGCTCCTATTGGAACAATCAGTCCAGTGGATTCGGCAATATGAATAAAATCCAGCGGGGAAACCATCCCCAGCTGTGGATGATCCCAGCGGATCAGGGCTTCTAAACCACGGATTTTTTTATTTTTGATATCGATTTGCGGTTGATAGTGAAGAAAAAACTCATTGTTTTCAAGTGCAGACCGGAGGGAGTTCTCCAGCATCATATTCCTCAGCAGGTTCTTCTTCATGGTATTTTCAAAAAAAGCATATTGAGCTCTTCCCCGTTGTTTTGCTATATCTGCCGCCGTATTGGCATATTGCAGTAATTCTTCCACATCTCGGGCATCGTCGGGGTAGAGCGCGATACCCACGTGAAACCGGAGATAAACATTATTCTCGTTATAAGTCATGGCCTGGTTAAAAACCGCCCTCAGTTTTTCAACCTCAACCAGGGCATCTTCGCCTTTCTCAAGATCTGTCAGAACCCGGATAAAGTTGGAACCGTTAATCCGGGCAACAAATCCATGATCACAGTTAAGTGCCAGCAACCGGGCTCCCATCATCTCCAGAATCTTATCACCAAAGGATGGACCAAAGGTATCATTGATCCGTTTGAAATTATGAATATCAAAGCAGATTACCGCAATTCTCCTGTGATTATCCAAGAGCAGCTGATTTAGGGTTTCCAATAAATAGGCGGCATTGGGTAATCTGGTCTGGGAGTCGTAATAGGCCAACACCTTTAAGGCTTCATCCCGTTCCTTGACACAGGCCACCATGCCATTAAAATTTTCGGTGAGCCGATTAAATTCATCAAAGCGATTGTCTCTATTAATTGGATGGTAATCCCCAGCAGCAATTTCTTTTGTCTGCTGGTTCAGTTCTCCAAAAGAATGGTTGATATCTTTAAAAACCAGCCGGGCAACAATCCGGGAAAACAACACCAGTAAACAGGTGAACAGCAGCATAATCCCTAAAAAGGGCCTTAGTGCAGCATAAATCGAATCATAGGATTCATATACAAAGACATGCCAGTCGGCAGTGTCCACATCAGCGTGACTGACCATGGCGGTTTTTCCTTCATAAATGAAAGTATGAACCTGATCTTCTATTTCTATTTTTGTTTCTGGATGGATGGATTGATAATTAACTTCAATTTCCCGCTGATAGACCTTATTAATATCCTTATTGGAAATAAAGACACCATTACTGTCGGTGATAGCTACCGTCACCGTCTCGCCAAAGGTTTTAATATGATTTAGCGAAAGCATACTGATTTCTTCCAGATTTAAATAAGCCACCAGCACCCCCTCGACCTGGGGAATGGCAATTGTAATAGTGGGTTGTCCAGTTTGCTGAGATATAAAGGAAGACGATACAAAGGGTTTCCGGGTGGCCTTGGTCTCGGCAAAAAATGGCTGACTGGAACGGTTTGCCCCCAGAATATTAGCATTTTGCGGCGCGTTGATTTTTACCAGTCCATTAGCGTCAAGAATTTCGAATCCCTCAATCGAGTCAGAACTTTCAAGTATTGCATTCAAATAACTCTGGATGGCCCCGTCATCCTTTAGTGTGCCATCATCAAGCAAATGGTTTATCTGATAAAGCACCTGAAATGACTCACCGATAAAATCTGACATCCGCTGAGCGATGGTTGCCGCGATCATGGTATTTTTTTGATCCATATCTTTGACCAGATAATTATAAATTAATGGCGTAATTAAAAGACCCACGAGAATCAGCGGGATGACTATGGAAAGCATATTGTTGATCAGGATAAAATCTCGCAGCTTTTTGATTCGCTTCATTATCTATTCCGCCTTTTTAAATTGACCATCCTTCACAATGTATTCATAGATAATTCGGCTGGCATCGCCGTTCTCATCAATGATAATATCGCTCTGAATTCCCTGATAGGTGCCCTTTTTAATGATTGTACTTTTGATTGTTTCCGGATCATTGCTGTTGGCAGCGGCCATGGCATCAAATAAAATCCTGGTAGCTTCATATGTATATACCGCGGCGAATGTGGGTTCGGCACCGTATTTATTCAGATATTCCTCCCGAAAAGCGATATAAGCAGGGGCCTGCGAATCCAGATCGATCAGACTCGGAATCTTGACACCTTCTACCGCTTTGCCACCCTGTAAAATCAGATCATTGTTCATCGACCAGGCCCCAAGATAAACAGGAGTTTGATTATTCCGTTTATAAAACTGCTGGCTGAACATGGCCGCATCAAATGATGAGGCTAAAATCACGATACTGTCTGGATTTGTATTTGAAACCCGTTGGGTAATATCCAGGTAGTTTGGGTTTGATCCGGATATAAAAGCTTCTTCATAAATAATCTGACCGCCAAGCGGGGCTATTTCTTGGGCGAGATAATCCTTAACGGTCCCGGTATATGCCAGATTTTGAGATTCATAAATCACAGCCACCTTTTTTCCACCGCCACTTTTCTCCATACTTTCCTTAATAACAGTCGCCTGATCACTACCGGGGGCAATGACACCGATGAAGTGATCATCCTGATTATAAAGTGTGGTGGTACTCATGGTTGGGCTAATCATTAACATGTCTTTACTGTTGACAAAGGGGACGCTCAATGCTGCCATATTGCTGGTCATATGACCGATGATAAATGAAACTCCATCTTCGTACAGCTCCTGATCAACTGCCAGCCCGGTTTCCGGATCATTTTTGTCATCTTTGACAACCACTTCCACCGATCTGCCATTAATGCCGCCGGCACCATTAATTTCTTCAATTGCCATCATCAGGCCATTGCGACCATTAACGCCCAACTCTGATGTGCTTCCAGTAAGGCTGGCGACAAAACCAATAGTGACCGGTTTCTGTTGCATGCAGGAAGTGAGGGTCAATATTGTTACGATAAACAGAACCAGACCTGAAAAAAATTTCTGAGGGTTCATGGCCAACACCGCCTTTCCGGGTTTAGTATTTAAGTAAGTGAAGATCCTAAAGCTTGATTCTAACAATGGTTTATATCAGTATACCCCATATTTTATGCGATTATTCATCGATATTTTTCGGCTTCTTGCATTACACCATCTTAGTCTGTTTCAACCAGAAATACAACTGATAAATTGTCTTTATCATAAATTTTACATCCAATATTTCAATACCATTTTGAATCTCAAAATTTCTGTTTATCCTTATTTATTCATCAGCATCTGTTTATCTGTTTATTTTTGTAAATACAGGGTAAAAATTGCGAGTATAAGGCATAATAAATCACTTGATCCCATTCCCGGTTTCAGCTAAACTAATACTTACTCTATCCCTATCCTAATCGACGATCAAATTCATCATCAATCATGATGAGCAAAGGAGAAATGAAATGAACAAGAAAAAAGGTTTACTCTTCAAAATGCTGCTGTCCATCGGATTGCCGGTTGCCATTATTTTTGCTATCGTAGCAGGCATATCCCTTTATGTTGTAAACCAGTCCATCACCAGAATTACCATCGATGAACTATCGGCTCGGTCCCAGGCAGTTTCCAACGAAATAGATAGCTATTTTACCAAATATCTGGAGGTTGCCAACCAACTGTCCACCAATCCAGAAATTCAAAGCTTATTTAATCAGGTCGCCCCGGGAACGGGGATCACTTCAACGGCTAATTTCCCTGAAATTAAGCAAACCCTGGATAATGTGGTCGCCACCGATCCGGAAAATATCCGGGTCGCCTGGATCGCCGACGTCGACTCCAGTCAATTCACCCAGTCTGACGGTGCCTCATCCGACGGTACCTATGACATTAATGCCCGACCCTGGTTCCAGGAATTGGTGGCTAAAAAAGAAGTGTTCATCTCCGAACCCTATTTAGACGTTGTCACCAATCAAATTATTGTCAGCGTGGTCGCCCCAGTATTTAAACCGGGTACCCAGGACTTAATCGGATCCACCTGCGTGGACGTTTCCATCGATCGTATCAAAGAAATTATCGCTGAAAATAAAATTGGCGAAACCGGCTTTTTCGTCGTCTCAACCAACAGTGGCATCGTCTTTGATCATCCCAATCCGGACTTTAACAACGGTCCCCTGAGCGATACCGATCTCTCCGAAAATATTATCGCTGCCCTGACCGATAAAACCGCCGGTCCGATTTCCTATTCATCTGCCGGCACCGAAAGCCAGGGCTATGTCACCGAGATCGGTGATACCGGCTGGGTGCTGGCCACGGGATTGCCGAAAGCCGAATTCAACCAATCCTTTGCCACCATTCAAACAATGATGCTGGTTATCTTTGGCTTGGGTCTTTTGGTCATCGTGGGACTCATCGTTATTTCCACCCGCAGCTTTATCCGGCCGATTACCAGACTGGCTGAGGCTGCTGATCATCTTGCTCTGGGTGCAGTTGACATTGATTACACCATAGCTGATGATGCCAAACAGGATGAAATCGGTGAGTTAACCAAATCCTTTGTCAATATGGCCGAAAATATCCGGGATCAGGCCGAAGCCGCCCAAAATATGGCGTTGGGGGATTTATCCATTAATATCCAACCCAAGTCGGAAAATGATGTCCTCGGTAACAGTATGGTTTCCATTAAAAATGCCATTGGCAGCCTGGTTTCCGATACCATCATGCTTTCCGATTCAGCTATTCGCGGCGATTTCACCAAACGCGCTGAGGTTGGCAAACATGCCGGTGAGTATGCTAAAGTTATTTCCGGTGTCAACCAGACCCTGGATACTGTCGTCGACAATATGTTCTGGTATGAAGCCATTATCGATGGCATCCCCTTCCCGGTTCACGTCACCGATATGGATATGAAATGGACCTTTATGAACCGTGCTTTTGAAGATCTGATGATCAAAAATGGCGTTATCAAAGATCGGGTTTCTGCCTGCGGCATGGATTGCTACAATGCCGGAGCCAACATTTGTCAGACTGAAGGCTGCGGTATCCGTCGTCTGGTGGATCAGGGCTTATCTGATTCCTACTTTGAATGGGTTGGCCGAAATAACAAACAGGATACCGCCTACCTCAAAAACAAAAAAGGCGAAAACATTGGCTTCGTCGAAATCGTTACCGATTTAACCCCGATTATCCGGGTCAGCGATTATACCAATGTTGAAGTCTCCCGCTTGGCCGATAACCTGAATCGATTATCCGAAGGGAACCTGGACTTTGATATGAATATCAGCGAAGCTGACGAATACACCAGCGATGTCAGTGTCCAGTTCAACGAAATCAGCAAGAGCCTATCCGCCGTAAAAGCCTCCATCGGCGAGATGATTGATGGCGCCTCCATGATCACCAATGCAGTGGTCGAAGGTAATCTTCAAACCCGGGCCGATGCCAGTAAATTCCAGGGTGCCTGGGAAGAACTGGTCGGCGGTATGAATGCGATTCTGGACGAAATCAACAAGCCACTCGGCGAGGTGATGGTCGTTATGGATGCCATTTCAAACGGTAATCTTCAGACCCGTGTTACCGGTGACTACAAGGGTGATGTGGATGTATTAAAACAAACGGTCAACACCACCGCCAGCCGACTGGATTTGGTGGTTAGTGAAATTACCGATAAAATCGAACAATTGTCCCAGGGCAATCTGGATATTGATCATGCCAGGGCCTTCCGGGGTGATTTCATCACCATCTCCAATGCTATTAACGTGATCATTGATTCACTGAACGATGTCATGGGCGACATCAACGTGGCCTCTGAACAGGTAGCCTCCGGCTCTGGCCAGGTATCCGCCGGCAGTCAATCTTTGGCCCAGGGCTCAACTGAACAGGCCAGCTCAGTTCAGGAACTAACCGCTTCCATTGCCGAAATTGCCGATCAGACCAAAAACAATGCGGTTGATGCCAATAAAGCCAGGGAATTGGCCGACACCGTCAAAGATCACGCCGCCAAAGGCAATGCCCAGATGTCACAAATGCAAAATTCAATGGTAGCCATTAACCAGTCATCAGAAGATATTTCAAAAATTATCAAGGTGATTGATGACATCGCCTTCCAGACCAATATTCTGGCACTCAACGCCGCAGTGGAAGCTGCCCGGGCCGGTCAGCATGGCAAGGGCTTTGCCGTCGTCGCCGAAGAAGTTCGCAGCCTGGCAGCCCGCAGTGCCGATGCCGCCAAGGAAACCACAGCATTGATTGAAGGCTCCATCGACAAGGTTCAGGAAGGAACCAAAATCGCCGATGATACCGCTGTCGCTTTAGACGACATTGTCGCCGGCATCGAAAAGGTCACTACCCTGATTGGGAATATTGCCGTTGCCTCCAATGAGCAGGCCTCTGGCATTGCCCAAATTGATACCGGGGTGGAACAGGTAGCCCACGTTGTTCAGCAGAACTCTGCCACCGCTGAAGAAAGTGCCGCTGCCAGCGAAGAACTTTCCGGACAGGCCGAATTGCTTAAACAACTGGTTGATACTTTCAAACTGAGAAGCAAAAACAAATCTAATACTGTTTCAACTGCACCTTTAAAAAGAACGGAAGAAATTAAGAAACCAGTCCCTGAACCAAGTATCGACCTGGGTGATATGGATATGGATAAATACTAATCACCCAGCGATTCCTTCAACTGACAGGCGCCATCTAAGGCGCCTGTTTTCATATAACCGTCCATTATTGATCCCCGCTAACAATGACAACAGCCCGCATATGTAACTTGTGAAATAGTCAGGTTATTTTGCTAAACCTATATACGTATATGTCGATATATAAATATGAGGGTAATCGATTGCTATGGCAATGAATCGGATCTTTGTTCGTGTGAATAATAATTGACTTTTGATAAAAAGAGATCGATCCGTTTCGTCCAGACCTGCATTCATCATTACAGTACCATTCAGAAAGGAGCTTCACCATGAACAACACACAACCAAAAGAACACAATCAGACCTCGGTAAAAATCCGTTTATCTACCAAGTTAATGGCTTTCACCACTCTGATTCTAGCTGCTGCGGTACTCACCCTCGGGATGATTGCCATCAATTTGGGGGCCGCTGCCCTAACCAACGAATCCGCCACCCAGGAAGAGGCCTTTGCCACTGAAGGTGCCGGCCATATCGGTGCCGTCGTTTCCGGTAATCTGGGAAAACTTGATGAAATTGCCCTCAGAGCCCGAACTGCCACCATGGACTGGAACACCCAGGTCGCCTCCATTTCTGGAGACGTGGAACGATTAGGCTATCAGGATATTGCTGTCATGGATATGAACGGTAACGCCAGATATCTCATCGGCGGCGGCGAATTCAAATCTGATGGACAATTCTGGTACGAAGACGGTTTTGCCGGAAAAACATCCATCTCCGATGTAGCCATCAGTAAGGTAACCAACGAGCCGGTTGTCTTTGAAGTGTCCCCCATAAAAAACAATGGTCAGGTGGTTGGCCTCCTCGTCGGACGTCGGGACCCCACCTTTATGCAAGATATCACCAATTCCATGGGTGATGGCGTCAGAAAATACGGGATGGTTATCAACCAAGATGGTGCCGTTATGGCTCATCCCAATGATCAACTGATACTGGATCAGACAAACATTTTTGATGAAATCGAAGCCAATGGCCCTTTAAAAGAATTTGCCCTTGCCATCCAGGAATTGGGAGTCGGACAAACCGGCAGTATTGCCTACAATTACAAAGGTGATGCGAAACTGGCTTACAACGCCCCGATCCCCGGAACAGACTGGACACTCATCGTCACTAAATTTGAAACGGATGTGCTGGCCCCCATTAATAATCTGAGAAATGTCATTCTGATTGCCTCCTTCCTGATTTTGCTGATCGGCGGCCTGGCCACCTATATCCTGGCCAGAAGAATTTCAAAACCAATTATTTCTTTAAACCAAATGATCAAAGAAATGACCCAGGGACATCTGGGCGTCCGGCTGGATGTAAAATCCAGTGACGAGGTCGGTGAAATGACAGCTTCCATGAACCAACTGGCAGATGACCTCCAGAATGTGGTTATTGCCACCATGGATCAAATTTCCAATGGTGATGTGTCTGCCAATATTGAAGTCCGGGATCCTCAGGATGAAATTGCACCAGCACTTAAACGGACCATCGAAACCATCCGCGGCTTGATTAATGAAGCCACCATGCTGGCTCTGGCCGCCGTCCAAGGACAGTGGGAAACCAGAGGAAATGCCGAGGCATTTAACGGTGGTTTTAAAGAAATCGTTCAAGGTGTCAATGCTACCCTGGATACCGTGGTTGATAAGATGGTCTGGTATGAAGCTATCATCGATGCCGTTCCCTTCCCCATCCATGTTACCGACAACGACATGAAATGGACCTTTATGAACAAACCCTTTGAAAACATGATGATTGCCAATAATGTCATCACTGACCGCGACTGCGGTTATGGCATGGATTGTTATAATGCTGGCGCTAATATCTGCCAAACTGAAGGCTGCGGAATCCGCCGACTGGTAGACAAAGGATTAGGCGACAGCTACTTTGAATGGTACGGCCGAAACTACAAACAAGATACCGCCTATCTCAAAGATTCCAAAGGTGAGAATGTGGGCTTTGTGGAAGTCGTTACTGATTTAACCCCAATGATCCGGGTCAGCGACTACACAAAAAATGAGGTCACCCGACTGGGTGCTAATCTGACACGCTTATCCCAGGGGGATCTGGCTTTTGATATGGACATCAGCCAAGCTGATGAATATACCACCGAAGTCAGCGCTCAATTCAATGAAATCCGAAACAGTCTGGAATTGGTTCAAACATCCATCGACAACCTGATCAGCGATGCTGATATGCTGGCTCAGGCAGGAATTGACGGGAAATTAAATACCCGGGCCGATGCCAGTAAACACCAGGGCGATTTCGCCAAAATTGTCAACGGTGTTAATGCTACTCTGGATGCTGTAGTAGAACCCGTTCAGGAAGCTTCTGCTACCCTTAATGAGCTGGCCAAAGGCAACTTAAACACAGGGATGGTCGGAAACTACAACGGCGATTATACCCTGATCAAAGACTCAATGAACCAGACCGTTGCCTTCCTGAAACGTTACGTCGATGAAATCACCTATACCCTGGAAGAAATGGGTAATGGTAACTTGGATCTGGAAATTACGGCCGAATACTTAGGCGATTTCCAGGCAATCAAAGCCGCTCTTAATGGAATTACCGCCACTCTCAGCGAAACCATGTCCGAAATCAATGAAGCCGCCGGCCAGGTGGAAGCCGGAGCGCGGCAGATTTCTGATGGCGGACAGGCTCTGTCCCAGGGTACTACTGAACAGGCCAGTGCCATTCAGCAGCTCAACGCCTCCATTGAAGAAGTAGCCGGAGAAACAAAAAAGAACGCCTCCCACGCCAATGAAGCCAATGAACGGGCATTGGAGGTTCGTAGTAATGCTGAAGTTGGCAATGAACAGATGACCAAAATGGTCACTGCCATGATCGACATTAATGAATCCTCTAAAAATATTTCAAAAATTATTAAAGTCATCGATGATATTGCCTTCCAGACCAATATTCTGGCCCTTAACGCCGCTGTGGAAGCTGCCCGGGCTGGCCAGCACGGTAAAGGCTTTGCCGTCGTTGCTGAAGAGGTCCGCTCCCTGGCTGCCCGCAGCGCCGAAGCCGCCAAAGAGACCACCGGCTTAATTGAAGGTTCCATTGATAAGGTCGAAGCCGGCACCAGAATAGCTGATGAAACTGCCTCCAGCTTAGTTGAAATTCTCAACGAAATTGAAAAAGTAACCAGTCTGGTTGGCAACATTGCCCGGGCCTCCAATGATCAGGCTACTGAAATCGCTCAGATCACCCAGGGCATTGAACAGGTTTCCACCGTCGTTCAGACCAACTCTGCCACGGCCGAAGAAAGTGCCGCTGCCAGCGAAGAGCTGTCCGGCCAGGCGGAAATGCTCAAACAAATGGTAGGTGCTTTCAAAATCAAGAAAAAAGGTTCAACCCATCACACCTCCCCCAAGCCCGCGGTTGAAAAACCGGTGAAGCAGGCAGCACCCACGCCACCCCGAATTGTCCTCGATGATATGGAGATGGATAAGTATTAGCCCGAGTATTTGAATCAAATCACGCAAAAAAAACAGGCATCCACATCGGAGCCTGTTTTTTTGTTGTTAACTAATTATTTTGCGTATCTTCGTCATCCAGTTTGATTGATTCTGCTGACTTCTCGATCGTTATCGTACCTGCGTCGATATCAGTGATTTCGTTAATCATTAAAATCTCGTCGTCGCCTTGATTTCGTTCTTCCTTCAGTTTTTTATTGGTGAACAGGACATTGTAACAAATGAAGCCCACACCAACAACGTCCAGGAACAAGAAGACAACAAAGTTAATAAATGGGATGTAACCCAAGATGATCGCTGCCGCTGCGACGATTGAGATCGATACAAACGAGCTGAGCAGCGGCTTCATTTTGTCTTCAAAGAAGCGGATTAGCAGTTTAGATAAGACCACCGCGGCCACCGGCATTCCCAAAATGGCCAGGGCGATGATCCCACAGGTCATTGCAAAACCAAATGGTGCGTAAATAATGAAGGACACAATCAGCAATAATGGTGACAGGAAGAAGAATGCTGCCCCTATTCCCAAAGAAGCTAAGATGTGTTTTTTTGCCATAACCGAAGTGTTCGCATTGAATGCTTCAGTCATGAAGGTAATTAATAACCAAATAACCAGGATAAATGCCAGTTTGGTGATAATTGATAACAGAACGGAGCCAACTGTTGGGCCCTGGTCTTCTTCAACTGTTTGTTCCTGAGACACCTTTTCCCAGTTAACTTCCGGGGCTGTGGCGCCTGGGGATACAACCGCCTGATTGGCACTACGGTTGTTGATTGGTCCCGTGATACTCGCACCATCATTGATGGTCAGCTGATCCACGTCTGTTTCTACAAAACCGTTGATGGTGCCGTTAATCGAGACATTACCAGCACCAGCCCGAAGGTTTCGACCCACGATGCCATCAATATTCACATTGGCAGCAGCAAGATATGTATCCCGGTTGATGTTGGCTGATTTGCCGATGGTCAGATCGGAACAACCAGCAAAGACATCCCGGGTTACCTCACCATTGATAATCACCTGATTGGCCCCGGTGTAGAGATTTCCGTTAATTTTACCATTAACCGTTACCGTATTTGCAGCGGCAAAAACGTCGCCGTTGTATTCCCCGTCCAGGGTGATCGCATTTCCGGCAAAAAAAGTGGTGGTATCAAATACTGAATTAGCGGTGATATTTGAACCGGCAAAGGCAAATTCCGCATTGGGAACCGATGCCCCCTCAATATTTACATTTCCCGCTGAATCTTCGTAAGGGCTGATATCGCTATTGGTAGCCCCAAAAGCCGTGGTAACAGTGAGGAGCAATACCATCACCATCATTAAAACTGACACACTAAATTTCTTAAACATTTTTTCTTTCTCCTTCAAATTTTTTATTTATTAAGTCTAACAGAAATGCTGCTCATTTTTTAAATGATTAATCAGCAATCCTGTACCGACGCAAATAACGACCGAAATTAAAAACGACATCGCGTTCAAACTATTTTGGAGCTGTTGGGAGTAGTGGATGACAATGCTGGTAAAAACTGTAATGATGGTTGAATCTCCGGTTTGCGCAAATACGATAAAGCGCATCACCATGACAGAAAAGGCAATGGACAAAATATAAAACAGGGCAAATAAATCTGAATTTCTGGCTTTCTCAAGACTGGCCTGGTTGATCCGATTGATGATATCCAGTTTTCGGCTGGTAAAAGGAATGGTATCGCCATAATTTTTCACGTTGGTTTCGTTAAAGCCCAGACAGGACATCATTTTATCTAATTCGCTCATTGTCATATTCCTCCTTCATATAGTTTTTTAAGTTTTTTGCAGGCCCGGTTCAGCCGGGAAGACAGGGTTCCCATCGGGATATTTAAGAATTCACAAATCTTTTTATAATCCCAGTCATAATAATACCGCAGGATCACTGCCCCTTTCAGTTCGTGGGGTAATTGATCCAGGGATTTTTGAAGTTCGCCAAAATCCAGGGAATCGATGTTGTTATAACTCAAGGCCTCATCGGTATATAAACTTTCGCTATTTTCCTGATCGTCCAGATAAACCATGGTTTTATTTTTTCGTAGTAGATCAAAGCTGGTATTATGGACGATTTTTAGAAACCAGTTTTTAAAACTGCTATCCAGCCGATACTGTCTGATTTTAGTAAATGCCTTTAAAAAACTTTCCGCCACCACATCCTGTGCGTCAAATTCGTTTTTAAGAAGAGAATAGGCATAGACATAGGCATATCGCTCGTACCGTTCGACAATGGGTTCAAAATACCCGGAATTCCCGGTGGCGAGATACTTTTTAATCAAGGCGTCATCGGCCTCCTCTTCCATATGTTCTTTCAACAAATTTCACCTCCGTTTTTTCTGCACATCTATATAACGGATGTACCCTGGGTTTTCTTCCCAAAAAAATAAAATAATTCAAGAAATTTAAAAAATAATTCCAAACCCGCAAAAAAGCACTGATTCACAACCAGTGCTTTTTTTTGTGAACTCACTATTTCCAGAATTTAACGCTCTTGACAGTTCCCTGATGACCTAAAAAAGTAACATAGTATCCGGTTTGATCATCATTAAACCAGATCATCATTACGATCGGGTTATTTGGATCAGCGGGATTGGCCATTTCAATAATCTCTGTTCCTTCCGATCCGAGCAGTGATTTAACCTCATCATAAGGCATCCCTTCGGTGATGCTTGCCATTTGATCTTCTGAAACACTGGCATTACTAAGCCCCATGATCTCACTATCCTGATCGTGATACAATACTTTTGACGTGACCAGGTTACTTGCATCATAACTGATCTGAACGCCAAAACCGGTTTGATCATCCGTGTAAATATAGGTTCCATCTTTTCTTCAGGTTTTACCCCTAAGGTTGATTCAACTTGACTCTTTTCCATGCCCAAATTGACCTGGCTGTAAAAATAATCCGGGTTATTCACCGCTTCATCCTTTGTCCCGGTACAACCGGAAAGCATAACCACTAAACCAAGGATTAGGATCACCGGGAATAAAAATACGAGTATCCGTCTTTTTAACATGGTTTTCATCTCCTTTCGCAGAACTATGAATACAATCAATCCACGCTTCTAAAACAAACTGTCTTTGAATTCGGCTGCCAGCACCGTATCGGTGTCGGCATCAAAGGTCACCACCAGAATCGAACCATCGGCATTGATCCACGCCAGCGCATAGGCTTCTTTGTCTGCCCCGCTGGGATTGACCATCCTCAGCATCTCCACTCCGACCCCGGTCAGAGCTTTCTTAACATTGCTGCGGGTCATCCCCGAAGTAATTTTGGCACCCTGTTCTTTTGTGACGCTGGCATTACTCAGTTCGATGAGTTCCCGGGCTCCGGTGGTCGGAATCAGAACCTTCAGCGTTACCAGATCCTTGGCATTGAAAAATACATTAACTGCATAGCCGGTGTCTGGATCCAAATATACATATGAACCTTCTGCCGAGGTATTACCCGTCGCTCCCAACGACTTTTCAATATCTGCCTTTTTATCATTGATTTGAATCAGGTTGTAGAGATCAAAAATCGCATTGTCGGATACATCGTCCTGTTGCGAATCGCCGCCAGAAGCATTTTTCGTGCCCGCGGATTGATCTCCGCCAGATGAACAACCAGACATCATTAAGGCCAGGCCAAAAACCAGTCCCAAAATCAACAAAAAATATAACAAGTACCTTCTTCTCATTTCCGTCTTTCTCCCTTGCAAAAATTGCCACGTCATTGACACGCTCAGTACTTTATCCGTTTGATGCCAAATGAAGCAGCACCAATAATAAATATCACCGAGCTACTATTTATTAATATTTATTACCCCGAAACCTCAGTTTATAACATAATCAGATTTCATAAAGCCACAATCCGGCTTTATATTACCACCGCAATGTAACTTGGCCTCACCATAAAATGGCAGGAGTAAAAGTGCCACTTTACTCCTGCCTGTTATAATATACCTCTTATACTCACTTATTTTTTATTTAAAAAATCAAACATCTCATCAAGATGATTCTGAACTGCATTGAGCACCTGCTTTTCATCCTGATTGGTGATAACTGCAAAGAGCTTTTCAATGTCCACGTCCCCATAATTATCATTTAACTGTTTGTTTAAAAAGGCGTTCATAAATCCATCAACAACAGCTCTGAGAATAGCTATGTTTTCCTGCAACCCCTTGATCATATCCGCAGTTTTTCCCCGGTTGATCAAAAAATCCAACTGCATCAGGTTAATCGTATAAGGCGAACTGTGATAACTCAGCCATTCTCTGACCTGCTGGTTAAAATCCTGTTCTTCGATGGCGGCATAGAGTTTATCATGGGTGAGTTCTTTGAACTCGATATTATCCAATAGCAGCAGCCTGAAATCAATGGTCAGTTTTCTGGCATTATTCCAGATCTCGGCAATGAGTCGTCTTCGCTCAGTGGCATATCCCACCACCGCAACGATGAGACTGACTAGCGAACCGGTGAAGATGCCAAATAGAAAAGCATTGTAATTGTCCATATTGTCAAGAATATGGTTTTTCATCGGACCGTTTAGCATATTTGGAATTACATCGTCAATGGCGAAAATAGCCAGGGCGGACACTACCGTCAAAATCAGGGTCACAATGGTACTATACTTAAATGTTTTCATCTTCTGCTCCTCAAACTCCCATCATTTTTTATCATTATAGCGAAAAACCTGTTTGCTGTAAATAAACCAGCCCATAAATACGCCTTCTACTCCTTTTTTACGGTTACGGGAATTTACTGCTGCGAGCTTCGCTATCAGTTTCGCACCATGGTTGATCAGACGGGTTTCATATAAATACCTGTTTAAATTTCAGCGGCAGCTTCAAAGCCTTCTTTCACTGCATCATAGATTTTTCGTGGTTTGACCGCATCGCCAATTACCTTAAATTTGACTTTGCTGTCTTTGAGCTCTTCCGCCAGCGCATTGTCCGGCTGATAGCCGATTGCCAGAACCACAGTATCCACATTTTCCAGGGTCTCTTTGTCCGTGATTACCTGGTGATCACCGATTTCCTGAACCTTTTCACCGGTATTGATGACAATATCTGATTCACCAACCCGATATAACAACCCGGCTTTTAACATCGGCGCCATATCTGATAAAACTTCCCCGCTCATTTCAACAACTGTCACTTTTTTACCTTGCTGTTCCAGCAGTTCGGCGGTTTCCACCCCTACCGATCCGCCACCAATAACCACAACCTGATCACCGACGGCACCTGGATTCATAAGTGCGTCTTCGGCGTTTAAAACGAAATCCTGATGGACTCCCGGTATGGTGGGTACAATCGGTGCTGATCCCGTCGCCAGCAACACCATGTATGGCTCTTCATTGATAATCATATCAATTGTCACCGGCAGATTGAATTTTATTCCAACCCCGTTCTTTTTAAGCATAGTGGTAAAAAAATCGACCAGGGCAAACATTTCGGATTTATGGGGTGGTTTGGTTCCAGGCACCACATTTCCACCTAAATGGTCATATTTTTCGTAAAGTGTGACATAATGTCCCTTCATTGAGGCAATATAAGCCGCTTCCATCCCACTCGGTCCTCCACCAATGACCATGATTTTTTTTGGGGCATCGGTTTTCAGCGCTAAATCATATTCTCTCTCATGACCGGTTAAGGGATTATAAATACAAGAAATCGGCAATCCGCTCATGAGCTCACTCATACAATGATTACAGCTCAGGCAACCGCGAATTTCATCGGCATGGCCTTGTTGCGCTTTATTGTAAAATTCCGGATCACAGATCAGCGTTCGACCGGTGGCGACCATATCAGCCTTCTGATTGCCAATGATCTCATCGGCAAATTGCGGTGTTTTGATTCGATTGGCCACAATCACCGGCACCCTACTATTAATGGATTCCTTAATGATTCTGGCATTTTCAACATAAACCCCTAAAATATCTTCGGCCCCGCTGGCGGTTCGACCTGAAACATAGGTCCCACCGGATACATTGATGGCAGCTACCTCATGCTGTACCAGGTCTTTGCAGAAATCGGCGGTATCTTCGATGAAAAGTCCAGTAGGTGAAAATTCATCCGAGGTGATCCGATAAATCATTGGGAAATCACTTCCGATCCGAAATTTAACTGCATCTACCACTTCCAGAGGAAAACGCCGTCTGTTTTCAACACTGCCGCCATAGTTATCGCTCCGGTGGTTGGTATCCGGTGACAAGAATTGGTTGAGCAGATAACCATGGGCACCATGCACTTCCACCGCATCAAACCCGGCAATTTTAGCCCGTTCTGCCGCATCCGCAAAATCCTTGATGACAGCTTTAATTTCAGCCTCATTGAGTTCATGGGGCATTGCCAGCATCACCGGGCAGGCAATGGGCGACGGTGCCACCAGTTCTTTTCCGGTTACCTTGGTGTTGGCTTGTCGACCACCATGATAAATTTGAATGGCAATTTTTCCGCCGAGCGAATGAATCCGGTCGGTCAGTTTTTTAAGCCCGGGGATCAGGCCATCGTGATCAATGCCAATTTGATTGTTAAAGCCCTTTCCACAGGGATTCACATATGCTGCTTCAACAATAATTAAGCCCACCCCGCCCTTGGCCCGGGCTTCATGGTAGGCGATAAAACGGTCTGAAACAGATCCATCTGCATTACAAAAATTGGTCACCATGGAAGGCATAACCCCACGGTTTTTAAGCTGGAGCGTTCCAATTTGAATCGGTTTAAACAATTTGCTAAACATCATCTGTATAGTCCTCCTTTATTCTGATAGACTGAAATATTCTCATCAATAATCATCCGCAATTATTATCAGGCTATCTAACTATTATAGACATTATTTTTTATTTTAAACCTTTTAACCCTAAAAAGACCAAAAGCCAAAGCCTCAATTACTATAGGCTTTGGCCGTTTTTATGATTTAACTCTTTTATCTGATATGAAGGGTTCATTCTGCCGATATTTGCCAGCCAATGCCGAACTTATCGGTCAAGGCTCCATAAGCCTTGCTCCAGAAGGTTTCCTGCAGCGACATCTCAACCGTGCCTTCATTGCTTAATAAATCAAAAAGTCGTTTGATTTCTTCCAGATCAGTATCAGTAATGACAAGGGTAATATTATTGCCTTCAGTATAAGGCATTCCTGGCGGTACATCCGAAAACATGATCGTGTTTCCCTTAATATTCAGTTGGGCATTGGCCACAAGATCCTTAACGTTATCCGGCATTAAATAACTTGGATCTGGAGGCATTTCCCCAAGGGTCATGATCTGAGGTTCCTCAGCTTTAAATACTTCCGTGTAAAACGCCACCGCTTCTCGGCAATTACCGGGAAAATTAATGTAAGGTCCAATTTTCATTTTTCTCTCCTTCATTTTTTATCGACTCTGAAATTTCTGTTTCTAAACCATTTTATACCCAACTGTAATGGTTTTAAAGGATGATCTTAAATATTTAACGGAAAAAAGGCATCTGCACAATAATGCCCAGATGCCTTAAGACCTAACTCGATGATCTTGAATTATTTAACTTCATATTTTCTTTGAAAGAACTTTACTGTTTCAACAATTGGAATCACGACCACAGCAAGACCCATAGCGGCAAAATATTCAGCCAGACTGATTGGTTCAAATTCGAATGCTGCGGCAATCGGTGGGATAAAAATAACCGCCGTTGTCAGCACTAAAGAAACCGCCATCGCCAGGAACAAAAATTTGTTCTGATGCTGCATCTTAAAAATGGACTGACGTCTGCTGCGCATATTCAGGGAATGGAACATTTCGGCCATGGATAGGGTTAAGAATGCCATGGTCATGCCATCAGCACTTTCGGCAATTTCCCATACTCCGGCTTCCATATAGTGACCCACGAAGTAGGCGACGATGGTGACCATCGCTACCATAATACCCTGCCAGATAACATCGACACCCAGACCGCGGGAGAAAATGCCCTCTTTGGATTCTCGGGGTGGGTTCTTCATGGTGTCGGCTTCCTCGCCTTCCATTCCTAAGGCAATGGCCGGGAAGGAGTCTGTAATCAGATTGATCCAGAGTAAATGGACCGGTTTCAGGATCGTGAATCCCAACAGGGTGGCAACGAAAATGGCGATAACTTCCGATAGATTGGAAGACAGCAGAAACTGAATGGCCTTACGAATATTATCGTAAATACGACGACCTTCCTCCACTGCATTGACAATTGTGGCAAAATTATCGTCTGCCAGCACCATATCGGCGACATTTTTAGTAACATCGGTGCCAGTGATCCCCATTCCTACCCCAATATCGGCGGTTTTAATCGACGGCGCATCGTTGACGCCGTCTCCGGTCATCGCCACGATCATGCCCTGATCTTGCCAGGCTTTGACAATTCGCACCTTATGTTCCGGCTGAACCCGGGCATACACTGAATAGTTGCCAATATCCAGTTTCAATTGTTCTTCGCTGATCTCATCCAATTGAGCCCCGGTGATGGCTTCTTTGGGATCGCTAATGATCCCCAATTGTTTGGCAATGGCAATGGCGGTATCCCGATGGTCCCCAGTGATCATTACCGGTCGGATACCGGCCGACTTGCACTGGGCAATGGCGCCCTTGACTTCCGGCCGGATCGGATCAATCATGCCGGTTAACCCGACGAAGCACAGCTCATGCTCCAAAAAGTCCGGTGCCTGATCTTCCGGCATGGTATCCCAGTTGCGGAAGGCGCCAGCCAGGACCCGGAGAGCCTGGTCTGCCAGTCGCTTATTGGCCTGTTTGATCTCTTCACAAACGGCATCCGTAATGGGCAGTTGGGCATTGCCGTCCCAGTAGGTGGTACAGCGGGAGATCAACACATCAGGGGCCCCTTTAACATATTGAGTAAAGCTGCCTGCCTCCATTTTGTGAATGGTACTCATCAGCTTTCGGCCGGAGTCAAAGGGTGCTTCTCCAACCCGCGGGGTTTGAGCTTCCATGTCGCTCTTTTTCAAGCCCAGTGAAAAACCATAATTGACCAGGGCGGCCTCGGTGGGTTCTCCTTCAGCCTTGTTTTCATCATTCAAACGGGCATCATTACAGAGAGCCATGGTTCGCCCCAACAACGGTTCATCAAAACCGAAGTGATCCACAACGGTCATTTTGTTTTGGGTCAGGGTTCCGGTTTTATCGGAGCAGATCACCTGGGTGCAACCCAGGGTTTCAACGGCGGTTAGTTTTCGAATCACCGCTTTTTCTTTGGCCATATTGGTTACGCCAATGGAAAGAACAATGGTGACCACTGCGGCCAGACCTTCGGGAATGGCGGCAACCGCCAGCGATACTGCCACCATAAAGGTGTTTAATACCCCAATGCCGGTAATTCCTTCACCCAGATATAAGCGCACCAGACTCAGAGCAAAAATGAAAATACAGATACCCAGTACCAGCCAGCTTAACACTTTGCTTAACTGGTTAAGCTTGATCTGCAGCGGCGTCGCGTGTTCTTTGGCCTGGGTGATGGCGTCGGCAATCTTACCCATCTCGGTTTTCATGCCGGTGGCTACAACCGTTGCTGAACCCCGGCCATAGACCACAGCACTACCCATGTAGACCATGTTTCTTCGATCACCCAGGGAAATGTCTTTTTGATCTCCCAGATTAAGGGCACAGATCACCTTGCCAACCGGAACACTTTCCCCGGTCAGTGCTGCCTCTTCAATTTTCAGGCTGGCACTTTCCAGCAGTCTGGCATCAGCTGGAACAGAATCACCCGCTTCCAGTAGAATGACATCACCCACTACCAGGTCTTCGGTTTTGATCTCCAGGATTTTACCATCCCGCTTCACCCGGGAGGTAGCGGCCGAAATGGCCTGAAGGGCTTCGATGGCTTTTTCAGCCTTGCTTTCCTGGTAAACACCTAACACCGAATTGATAATGACCACCGCCATAATGATGATTACATCCGCAAATGATTCGCCCGAATAGGCCGCGGTGATTCCCGAAATTACAGCGGCTGCGATCAGGATCACAATCATCGGATCTTTTAATTGATTCAGCAGCCGCACTACCATTGAATCTTTCTTGGCTTCGTCCAGCTTGTTTTTCCCATTTTTTTCCAGCCGCTTGCTGGCCTCGGTCTGGGAAAGACCTTCTTTCCCGGAGTCTAACTCCCTTAATACTTCCTCCGAAGTTTGCAAATACGTCTTCATTCGAGTCTCCTTCAAATTTGATTTTGTACATAAAAAAACCAGATGCCTCTGCACCTGGAAAAAATAACCCAAGTACAGAAAAACTGTACATGAGTCTCACTCATTAAGATAAGCCAGGTATTGCTACCATGCATGTTGACTTATCACGCGAATCGCGCAAATTACTCCCTCATAACTGCTTCATTTTACCCCGGAGCATTATCTTTGTCAAGATAATGCTCCGGATTTTTTATGTTAAATGTTTTCAAGATAAGGTTGCGCGGTAGGGCCAGGTGCCGGTGAGCCTTTCGGCAGCACCTGAATCTCGATCGCTTCCAGACGGTAGCCAAATCCGACGGTACCCGCTTCACCGCCATTTCTGGCCCAGTCCATCCAGCCCACATTTTCGACGTGGACCCGGTAATACACGTCGAACTGGTCGGCTTCAGCACCAGTTAACTGGATTTTTATAGCTTCAAGCCGCAGCGATTCTCCAGTTGTTCCGCTCATAACGCCATTGCTCCGATAATCCTGCCAGCCCTGGTTTTGTACATGGGTACAGTATTCCATGCCCAAATCATAGCCGCTGGTGTCCATCTTTATTTCAATGCCTTCCAGCCGTAAGGATTGCCCGGAGGTACCGCTGATACCACCGTTACTTTGCCAATTCAGCCAACCCTGATCCTGGACATGGGTGCGGTAGAGACAATTAACAAAAGTGTCCCGGCTTTGGGTGAAAGCTTTAATACAAACATTACTGTTATCTTTTTTAGAGGTATCGTACCAACCGCCAGTGCCGGTGTTGCTGGTAAAGCTCTCGCCGGGATTGGCACTGGCAGCGCTGCTGTATTCGGCAACCAGACTTTCAACCGGCACTGACTCATTGGTTCCCGGCGTTCTGAATTTGATAACTACGGCAAACTTCTGACCGGCCACCAGCCCCACCGGATTGTCCAGATCGATGGTATAATAACCACCGCGTTGGAAGGTTGCGGTCTGGGTGGTCCTCAAGGTACCACTGTTCGGCTTGCCATCATTGACATCGGTATAGATGTTGATCTCAGCCGTTGTTCCGGGGGTTAACGCATAGGTGCTTACCGCGGTCAGATTATCGCTGGCCGCTGCCGTATAGATATTGGCACCCCAGGCGGTGTTGTCCCCGTCCTGATAGCCCATGGCCGAGATGTTACCTAATGGATCATACTGATAAATTTGGCTGTAATTATCGGTGGCCTCATTATTGTGGAAGGCTGTGACATTACTACCGGCATAGCTGTCATAATAGGACATGTAGAAGTAACCACCATCACCCCAGTCTGATCCCCAGCTATTGCGGATAATCCAGGCGCCATCACCGCCAGGTATTTTATTAAAATTACTGCGACTGTAATTATCATCCCAGCCGACAATTGCCACATCATGATCTGGTTCTTCATCCCCATCGTAGAAAAAAGCGGCGTTGTCACTGTTGAAATATTCGTCACTATCCAATGGTACCGAGTACATTGAAGTATAAAGTGCACCCCCATCTATTAGGGCCTGCTTGATGGCCGACGACAAGTTGGGAATCGATTCCACTTCCTGAATATGATAGACTGGGGCTAATCCGGTCTTCTTCGGGGTGTCATAGGGATCACTGCTTTCACTGACCGGGCCACTCCACCGGGCCAGGTAAGCAGTTGCCATGGTATAGTTCCCCCCCTCATCAGGGGTCCCATCAAAACCGCTGTTCCACATCAGGTTGTTTTCTGACAGATCGACCGTTGTGTCTTTTTTAAGATAGGATTCCAGCGAAGCCAGGCTGGCAAAGGCCCAGCAGCTGCCATAATCCCCCTGGTTGCGGATGTCTGTAACGCGTCCCGTGTCCCGGAGATCGAAGGCCGCCGGTAGCGCTGCGGAGGAATCTATTGTGGTTTCGCCCGTTCCTTCATTGCGTTGCAATGGTGGGGGGATATAACCCCGGGGATGGCCATTGATGGCTGAGGTATTAAGTGTTCCCGACTTGAGGTCATCCTGGTATTGGACAAAAGCCGGATTTAAGGGCGCCGACGTTGGCTCAGTGATTTCTTCTAAAGCCCAGGCACTGCCTGGGATCAAAATAGTCAGCATCAAGCTGACGAGCAGCAATGACAGTGATTTTTTGAAATTATTTTTCATTTTCGCTCCTTTTCGCTTCATTTGACCTTGAATAAGATCTGTTTATTCCGCTGCTTCTCCAGTTCCCGGATCCTTTCCTGATTCGATTTGATCAATCAAATCGTTGAATTTTTCGGTGAGGGTGTCGACATTGGTCTTCAATTCGTCGTCTCCCGGGGTACAGTTCCCGGGAAAGCCATAGATCCGACCACTCCCCACTTCTTTCAATAAAAACAGAATCTCCGCGATTTCGTGGGCAAATTTATTTCTGACGTCTGTGACTTTATCCATTATTTCCTCCTGATAATTAAGTTTTAGTGTTATTTAGACACTGTTGAAAAAGTGATTTTAGCCGCTCTGATCAAAAAAATAACCGCCGGATTTAACGGCGGTCATCTTTTTCTGATCCAAAACCAGTGTTTTAATAATCATTGCGATCATGATAAACCTCCCATTATTCTATTCTAGGAAGTTATACCCTATAATCGAGTTTTTTAACATTCTACATTACTTCCCGGATCACATCGTATTTGGCATCATCACTTTCCACAAATCCTTCTACCGGCGATTTGATATTTGGAGCCTTCACGTATTCCACAAAAGCCTGTCTTAAAAGTGTAGTAAATTCTTTTGGCAATTTTGGATTGGCGGCAATGGCATCCTTGGGGATGTCTGGGGTTTTGGCAATGATTCTGAATTCATCCAGATTAATGCCACTTTTTTCCGCCCCTTCCATGGCCTCGCTATAGGTGGCTCCAGCATCATATTCCCGGGATAACACGGCTTTGATAACACTGTCGTGGCTGCCCAGATAAGATGTCTTACTAAAAATCGACTTGGGATTCATACCTTCGGATTTAATAATATGCTGGGCGTAGAGAAATCCTGAGGCACTGCCCTCATCCACATAGGCAAAGCTTCGGCCTCTTAATCCGCTTAAACTGCTGATGCCGCTGTCTGCGCGGGTAATAATATAGCCATTGTAAGATACCTTACCGTTGACTCTGGGTGAAACCAGGGGCTCAATGCCAATTTTTTCATGGGCATTGACATAGGCAAAAGGGGAGAACCAGGCCACGTCAATGATGCCTTCCTTCATGCCTTCGCTCAGGGCATCATAATCTTTGACAATCATCGTTCGAACCTTATAGCCGATTTTTTTGAAGACCCCATTTAAAATCGGCACATACATGGTTTTGATGTTTTCTGGTGAGGTGAAGGGATTAACTCCAAAGATAATTTCATTTTTACTTTTATTTTTGGCGGTAAGCTTTTGAACATTACTGGCCATTTCCGAAAGTTTGGTACAATAATCCAGCAGTTCAATATTTTTAGCTTTTTGATTCACAATCGTGCTGATGGTATTAGTGGTAACCCGATGGGTTGTGTCCACCGCATCAGATACCTTGGAGATGGACGCCTGGATGCCATGGGAGGTGTCCACCTGAAGGCTGGAAATCTCTTTGATTTCATTCATGGAATGGTTTAATTCAATCAGAACTTTTTGAATTTCTTCGATGACTTCACCTGATTTCTGGGCGGTATTTTCGATATCTCTGGTCCGGGTGGTACACCGTTCAATCGCGGTGTTGGAACGATCCACCTCTACAATAACCTGATTAACAATCTGTTCAATTTCAGTGGCAAAGGTAGCGGTGCTGTCAGACAGCCGTTTGATTTCTTCCGCCACCACCGAAAACCCCTTGCCGGCAGCACCGGCCCGGGCTGCCTCAATGCTGGCATTCAAAGCCAGCAGATTGGTTTGCCGGGAGATATCCTTGATATAGTCCACGAACTTACTGATCTGTTTGGACGAGCCATCCAGTTCGGTATTAATACCTGAAGCCTGCTTCACCCCATCAATCAGATCCCGCAACAGATCGGATATGCTGCTGATGGTGGATCTATTTTCATTGAGCATGTCAACCGATTGGCTGGAGTTTTCTTCGATTCTGACAATATTCACTTGAAGCTTATTGGATACTTCAGTAAAATGATTGATTTCCGAGTTGATTTCATAGGTGCTGGCGGCATTTTCCTCGCTGAGTTTGGCAATTTCCTCAGCCTGGGCGACGATGGTATTAAAGACTTTTACATTTTCTTCAGAAAACCAGCTCAGTTTTTTTATATCAAAGTCCATGGTCTCCAGCAATGAAAAAAGCTCGCTGTTGACATTGTCCTTTTCCTCATCTTCAAGAGGTTCTTCTTTTTCTGCCATGGTGGTGAGCAGGTTTAAAATGCTGTTCATGGTGGCCTTGTTTTCATTTAATATTTCCACTGACTGGGCCGAGCTTTCTTCCAGGGTCATGATATTTCTTTTTAGCTCGTCTGAGGTTTGCGCAATGGCTTTAACCTCCTGGTGGATATTATCCAAATTGGTTTCACTTTTTATTTCTTCCATGATCGGTCTCCGTTCTTGAATTTGTAATGGCCTTTTACGCCCAATTCCCATTTTTAAAAATGCTGATTTCCTGTCCTTCTTTAGTAATACCGGTGATTTCCAGATCTTTGGTACCGATCATAAAATCGACATGGGTATCCGACTGATTGCCACCGGCGGCAAGCAACTCTTCTTTGGTCAGCTTTCCCCCATCCCGGATATTGGTTGGATAGCATTCTCCCAGAGCAAAATGGCAAGAAGCATTTTCATCAAACAGGGTATCGTAGAAAAGAATTCCCGTACTGGAAATCGGTGAATCATAAGGAACCAGCGCCACTTCTCCCAACCGCTTTGATCCCGCATCGGTTTCAATCAGGATCTTGAGATATTCCTCACCTTTTGATGCCTGATAATCAGTCACCTTGCCATCATGAAAGGTCAGGCTGAAATTTTCAATGAGGTTACCCTGATAAGAAAGCGGCAGCGATGAAACCAGGGTGCCTTCGGCCCGATAACAGTCCGGGGCGGTAAAAATCTCTTCGGTGGGCATGTTGGCAAAAAAATAGACCTGATCCGGGGTAAACTCACCGCCGCCTTCCCAGATATGATCTTTCTGAAGTCCCACGGTAAAATCGGTGCCGATACTGTTTTTATATCGAAGCGCATCAAAATGGGCATCATTAAGGATTCGGCATTTTTCGGAAAGCCTGGCTTTATGGTCGTTCCAGGCCTTGACAGCGTCACCTTCTCCAATGCGCACGGCATCAAAGATGGCATCCCAGAGCTTTACAATCGCTTCCTGTTCATAAAGCTCAGGGAATACCTTCATTGCCCATTTAGCCTCAGGGACAGCTGCCACACACCATTGGAATTCGCTGTTCATCATCTTTTTATAATAGGGCTCAAATGCTTTGGCCGAGGCCTTGCTACTGGTTTGCAGCTTCTCGCTATCCACCCCTTTATAGGCCTCCGGATCGTTGCCGACGATGGAAATTATCGCGGCTTTTTGTTTGGCATAATAGTTTCGGGATTCGGCCAGCCAATTGGGAATATTCCCCAACACATCCAGACCCACGTTATCAAAACGGAGTCGGCTGGTTTTGACATCGTTCCAGAAGACGATTACATCTCTAGCCCCGGCTTTGTATGCCTCGCCAACGATCATTCGTCCAAATTCAAAGTTTTCAACTGAACAATTAACAACCGTCAATTGATCCTTTTGCACATTTGCCCCGGTTCGGACAACGAGTCGGGCATATTCCCTTAATTTTTCCATATGGTCCATTTGTGTTTCCTCTTTTTCTTTTGTATCGTTAAAAATTTAAAGCCGTTTTTTGCAGGTGATCATGATCACTGCACAAAATCCACTTTTTTTTGTAAAATTGTTGTTTTTTATTTTTTTGTGTACTCATGTTAAAAATTATATCACTTTCATCAAATAAAGAAACAAGAAAAATTTGCGAAAAGTACTTAATCTCAATTTCGACTGGGAACAATTTGTCAACGATTGGCCTCATAAAAAGCTTTAAGTTCATTTTTTACCGCTTTGTCCAGATAATGCCAGCGGATGCCCCGGATAGCCCCTTCCAGACCGCAGAGCCGATTATAACAGGCCGAAGAATCAATAGCCCGGATCATGAGCCAGGCTTCTCTACTACCAATCGCGGCCAGATCATCCGGGGTTTGGATACCTACGGCAGCTAACTGCTTCTTCATTTCTTCGCCGATATTAGGCAGCTTGGTTAGATCAGGGTTTTCGGAATCAGGCTGGTTATTTTGGTTTTGGGGGTTGTTTTCAATCATAATCTTTTCTCCTTTAAATGAAAATTTTAAAATTCGTTAAGATCAGACCTCCCAATAAGGTATTTATCAAACCGTCCTACCTGATAAACACCTGGGGTTCTTCATGGCCCCTTAACATTCTTAGTCCGCCCAGGGCCAGGGCTTCCATTTCGTTTTCGCCGGGCAGACATTTTACCGGTCCCAGAAAAGCAATATATTTATCGATGATGGTGGTTAGTTTTTCTGAATAGGCCATCCCGCCGGTGATGATAATTCCGTCGATTTCACCTTTTAGTACCACCGCCATTTCGCCGATGCCTTTGGCAATCTGATAAGCCTGAGCCTCATAAATCTGCTTTGCCTTATTATCTCCGGATATTATCCGTTTTTCGATTTCCCGGATATCACTACTGCCCAGATGGGCTTTTAAACCACCCTGCCCGCGGATTTTCTTAAGCAACTCTTTTTTCTGAAAATGCTTACTGTAAATCAGATCAACCAGGGCCAACAAGGGGACCCCACCAGAGCGTTCCGGCGAAAAAGGGCCGGTGTCATCGGCTATCACATCGATGATCCGTCCCTTTTTATGGGCGCTGATGGAAATCCCGCCACCGAGATGAGCGATGACCAGGTTCATCTCGGCATAGGTTTTTCCCATTTCTTGAGCATACTTTCTGCCCATCGCTTTGCTGTTTAAAACATGGCAGAGGCTCTTTCTGTGAATCTCAGGAAAGCCGGTAATTCGCGCGATATCTGCCATTTCGTCCGCCGAAACCGCATCATAGATAAAGGCGGGGATCCTTAGCGGACTGGCAATGGCATCCGCCAGCAAGGCCCCGAGATTGGAGGCGTGGGGCGAAAGCTGGCCCGCTAAAATCAGATCTTTCATGGCTTGATTGACGAGGTAGCCACCAGCGTGGATGGGTGGCAGCAAGCCGCCCCGGCCCACCACTGCCGCAAGTTTGTCGAGATCAAACTGATGCCCTCTTAATATTTCCTGCACCGTCTTTTTTCTAAATTCAAACTGATCATTAACGGTTGGAAAGGCCTCAAGGCCGGCACTATCATGCTCAACTGACTGAGTGAACAACTCGGTTTCATTTTCAAAAACGCCGATTTTAGTGGAGGTTGAGCCGGGATTAATGGTTAAAATAAAGTACGACTTCATCGACCGCCTTCCTCTCATTTCAATTATTTCTACAGAGTTCTTCAATCCATTGTAAACCCAATTTTGACATTATGCAAACTTTATCAGCAGCTTTCCCGCTTCATATCTGGCACTTTGAACTGTTTTGTTGCGGAGGACATCCGGCAGGGTAAAGCACCGTTTTTCGTTCTTGATCTGGATCATCAGTTCACTGCCTTTTTGGCTCATATCCATATCCGATTTTTCGGCAAAGGGAATGTTCAAAATAAAATCATATCCGTTATCTTCCTTCTTTACTTCAAAAATCGTATCCTTAAATAAAACCCCAGCGGGATCAGTTTCGCCGAAAATCTGCTCTGCCGCTTCCAGAAGGATTGACTCAGTAGCCAGTTCCTTATTGAGCAGCATCAGAGTGAAAACTGGCACCTCGGAAAAGCTCTCACGAATTTCTTTTAACCCTTCCTCCTGCAAATTGATCCATTTGCTGAAATAGCCATCCAGGGCTTTGGGCGGATAGACCTTATTGACGATGACGGCATCAATGTTGTAGTTGTACAAATGCAGATAGGTAAAATTCCGCTTGGCCTCTTTGATGACAATCCGCTCCGGAGTCGTGACAATACGGATGCTGAGGATATCTTTGTTGGTCATAATCGCCTGGAGCTGATAGAGTTTTTCATTTAGCTGTTCCACATCATCAAAGACATTGTCCTCGGGCATCGGGATTTTCATGACTTTTTCCATCATCGGACCGGCCACCTTAACTGCTTTCTTTTTCATCGGCAGTACCGTTTTAATCATATTACCAAACATTTCCGGAAATTTTAACAGCGACAGGGTCTCCCCAGTGGGAGCACAGTCGACAATTAACACATCGTACTGGTTTTGTTCATAAATATCGGTGATTTTAAACAGCGAAAACAATTCTTCCAGCCCCGGAAAGACCAGCAGTTCTTCGGCTTCAATGCCCCCTTCGGCTCTGGCCGTCAGCAATTCCTTCAGATAGTTTTTCATATTCCCCCAGGCCCGTTCGCCTTCCACGATGGCATCAATTTCCAGACCCCAGAGCTTATCAGAAATCTTAACGGGGTTGTTCTCCAGCATTACGCCAAAGGAATCTGATAGACTATGAGCCTGGTCGGTGCTCATGATCAAAACTTTTTTGCCGTCTCTGGCCAGCTTAACCGCTGTTGCCGCGGCCACGCTGGTTTTCCCGACACCGCCTTTACCTGTATATAAAATGATTCGCATTATCTTCTCCCTTAATTCAGTCTATCAATCTAAATCTATTCATCTAATCGATGGAAACTTTTTTGACTTTTGTTTCACTGTCTGCCCCATCTGTTTTTTCTTTTTCAGCGGCGTTTACCGCACTGCTTACTTCAACAACCCATTCCTTGGCTATTTCAAAGATCATTCCTTTGACTTCTTTTTCAATCACCTGAATATGTTGGGCGATGCTCGGCGACAGCAGCGACAAAAACGCATCTCGTTCATATTGCTTTGCCAGGATCATATTTTTAATAAATTCACGGTTCATCTGGTAGGCCTCCCTTATTTTTTGAATCTTAATGAATCTAATTAGACTTGCTTTGCTATTTGTTGTAAACAGACAGCAAAGCTCATTACGCTGTATTTTTATATTACTATTTAAACGCAATGACCAGGGTATTCTGATCAAATTTCGCCGAGGTGACGGCCATCCCGCGGAGGGTATTTGGCATCGGGATATTACGCTTGTAATTGCCGATTTTTATTATCACATCCGATCCGGACAGATTGACCGCCACCTCATCCTTGGTAATATTCGGTAAAAACATTTTCAGATCATAACCGGTTTCGGTCTGCTCGTATTTTTCTCCTTCGATATCCGCCTTGATCTCAAATAAATCGGTTCTTTCGGCAAAGACATCGTCACAAATCCGGTTGATGGCATCTAACCCCAGTAAATCGGTGTCGTACCAGGGAATATAATATTTTGGGATCTGGTCAAAACAAGCCTCAATTTCGCCGATGTATTTTTTCTGGATGGTGATCCACTCTTCAAAAAAAGGGTTCCCGATTTCGCGAGGCAAAATGCGGTTGATAAAGATGCCATCAACATTGTAGTTATAAAGTTTCATGTACATATAGTTCCGTTTGGTTTCTTCCACCACCATTTTCTCGGGAATGGTCACCAGCCGTACTGAGGATACTTCTTTGTTTTTCAACAGTTCCTGGAGTTCAATCAGTTTGACATAGAGGGTTTCGATATCACTCATGGCATGGTGGTCGGGGAGCTGTATCTTGAATAAGGCTTTGGAAACCGGCGATAGAATTCGCACTGCCACCTTCCCAATCGGGAAAAACTTATCCATATACCAGCACATCAGCTCGGGGAATTTAAGCAGTGACAGGGTTTCCCCGGTGGGGGCACAGTCGACTATAATCCGCTCATAGTCACTGGTATTATACAATTCCTGGATTTTAAGTAATGCGAAGAGTTCATCCATCCCCGGCATCATCGTAAACTCATCCATTTCGACGCCTTCTGGATTGATGGAGCCAATCATATTGCTAAAGGCCCGCATCAAGTTTTTAAAATCTTTTTCCATCACATAGTTGGGATCAATTTCCAGGGCATAGAGATTATCGGCTACCCTAACCTCTTCTTTTCCGATCGGTACATTAAACAGATCGCCCAGATTATGAGCCATGTCCGTACTGACGATCAGCGTTTTTTTGCCTTCCTGTGATGATTTAAGAGCATGGGCAGCTGCCACGCTGGTTTTGCCCACCCCGCCTTTGCCAGTAAATATTAGTATTCGTTTCATTTGATTTCCTCCTCAGTTTATAATTCCCTTGCCGAATAGTTCGTCATTCGAAGTATATCTGCTAAAATATGCTGCCCGGGGGCAGCAGTTTATTCAATCATGATCTTTCTTATTTTAGGTTCGGTTGGTTTGGCTTCGGTTTTGCTGGCATCGCGGCTGAGGGTGTCCATGACCTTGTCCACCAGTTTGAAGACCAGTTTAACTTCTTCGTCCGTAAAGCTGTCCATCATAAGTTGTCCGTAACGGATCATCTCGTTGAGGATATCCCGGATCGTTGTTCTACCGGTGTCGGTCAGTTTGATGGTGACCACTCGTTTGTCTTCTGAGCTTCTTTCCCGGACTAAAAAGCCCCGCTTTTCCATCCGGGCGACAATACCGGTGGCAGTGTTCAGGGGAACTGTCAGATAGTCGGCAATTTGGGTCATATTCACATCACTTCGTCGATATAAGAGCAGCAGCACAAACACTTCATTCTTCGAACAATTGAAAAGTTCATTTCCCCAGATCTCTGGGGACAACAAATATTTAATTTTGTCGATGTATTCAAAAATCATTGTTTCAAGATCGCCATTAAAGCTATTATCCATTTGTATTTCCTTTTTCTCTTTTTGCAAAGTACTTCGTCATTCGAATTAATTTAATTCTATACCCGAAGTATTAGTTTGTCAACTATTTTTTTCTAAAATATCAGTTGATCTATTGCCATTTCTCCGCCACTCAATCCGCAGACGCTTACTTTTTTAAAGAGTGCTTAAAGATTACAGGTTATAATGCCTATTAAGTAATTTCAAAACTGATCGCAGCACTCACGGAGTCTCACAATTACCTGATCATATCAACAACCGAAAGGAGTGCCCATGAAATTTGGAAAATTTTTACTACTCACAACCATCACATTAACCGCAATTTTGGTGGGATGCTATCCTTATGCCCGCTATATTGAACCCAATCTCCTAATGGTGAATCGGGAAAAACTTGAAAGCAACAGACTTGAGACGCCACTAAAAATTGTCTTTTTTGGCGATACGCACCTGGGCGAATTTAATGATCATACTCAACTCGATCGCATCGTTGAAAAAATTAATGCTGAAAAACCCGATCTGGTTATTTTTACTGGGGATCTCATTGGTTCCAGCGGCGATTTCACCGTCAATACTGAAGAAATTTCCCGAAATTTAGCTAATATCCAGGCAACCTATGGCAAGGTTGCGGTCATGGGAAATCATGAGTATGCCTTATTGGATCAATATAATTACACCGAGCTGATGAGCGCTGGCGGCTTTACGGTTCTCGTTGACGACTGGCTCGATATTTCAAAACTCAACGTCCGACTTCTTGGTCTGGATGATGTTTACCGGGGAAACCCGGATCTGGATCTGACTGATGAGGCTCTTGATGGTGCCTACAATATTCTTTTGACCCATGAGCCGGATATTGTGGATAAGATGAACAGTGATGCTGTCCAGCTGGTTTTAGCCGGCCATACCCATGGCGGACAGATTTCGCTTCCTTACTTAACTGAAAAGATTCTGCCAGCCAACGGAAAAAAATACGTCAAAGGCCTCTATGCCATTGGCAGCGCGGGGCAAACCGACCTGTTTGTCACCAAAGGCACCGGGATGACCAAGCTGCCCTTTCGTTTTATGAACGTCCCCGAGATCGTCGCCATTGAGGTCAGCCCTTAGATTTTTCACAGACCATAATGGCGATGCTGTGTAACCTTGATCGTCACACTCCAAACAGATCATGAACCTGATCGTCCCCGATTACCCGGGGACTTTTTTTGTCGGCATTTTTAAGCATACTTTCCATCTTATCCTCAATGGATTTTTTGATCAGTTCTTCGACCGGCATCTTCCGCAGGGAAAAGAGCAGCATCGGGTTCTGATCCAGACGGGCGCCGACTCCGTATAAAACCGCTGCCACATGCTTGCACAGCCGGGCGCTGTCGGGACAACTGCAGTGAAAATGGATTTCTTTTGGGGCGGGAAACAAGCCCTCCTGTCGGGTCGTAAAAAGACTCTCCAGCTCTTTGGGAAACTTGCCGGAAACCAGCTGTTCCAGTGATTCAATCCGGCGGTTGCACAGAACGGTGATCTGTTTCCAGGTTTTTTCATCCAACGGGTCAATGCCGACCTCAACCCGATATGGTTTAGCCGTACTGCCCTGAACCAAAGCATGGATAGTCCCCTTTTCAAGTTTTAAATGCAGTACTGCCCCTTCCCGAACATAGCTGCGCCCCCGGCCAATCCGATTACTATAATCGGCATAACTTTCCAGGTTTTTATTCCAGGCTTTTCCCCACCAGGTTTTGGCGATGGCGGTGCCTGCGATGACCACCGGCTCGATATCTGGCATCGTCTGCTTCAGTTTCTCCAGCGATTTTCGGGCTTTTTCTTTTTTTTGTGCAACAGACACATGGACATAATCATAATCGTAATAACTCATCTCAGATTCCACCTAAACTTAATAATTTGAGCAGTTGTTCATTGTCCAGTTCAGTAATCCAGCCCTCACCAGAAGCCTGGATAATATCTCCAGCCAGTTGGTTTTTTTCTTCAATCATCGCGTCGATCTTTTCTTCAATGGTGCCAGCGGTAATAAATTTATGTACCATCACGTCTTTAGTTTGGCCGATGCGAAAGGCCCGGTCGGTGGCCTGGTTTTCCACCGCCGGGTTCCACCAGCGGTCAAAATGGATCACGTTGTTAGCACCGGTCAAGTTCAGACCAACCCCACCGGCTTTGAGGGACAGCACCATAAAGGGAATATAGGCTTCCCCATTGAAGGCTTCCACCAGTTCAGTTCGTTTGGCCACCGGGGTACCGCCGTGGAGCACCAGCCCGGGGCGATGAAATATCTTTTCCAGAAATCGAGCCAACGGTTCGGTCAATTCTTTAAACTGAGTGAACACCAGCACCCGTTCCCGTTTCTCATAAATCGTTTCACAAATACTTTCCAGCATTTCAAACTTACCGCTGTGATCCTGCTTGTAAAGATCCTGACCCAAATACTGATCGGGGTGATTACAGATCTGCTTGAGTTTGATGATGCTGGACAAAACCAGGCCTTTGCGAGCAATCCCCTCACTTTCTGCCAGTTTCTTTGACAGCTCCGCAATCAGATTCTGATAAAGCACCATCTGTTTTTTAGACAGCACTGGATATTCTTTGATTTCGATCTTATCCGGCAGATCCGAAATAATCGATGCATCTGTTTTTAGTCGGCGCAGGATAAAGGGGTTGACCAGACTTCGCAGTTTGGTATAGCCGGTGGGATCTTTTTTTAAACCCTTTGTAAACCCGGTGAATTCTTTGCTATTCCCCAGCAATCCGCCATCCAGAAAATCGAAAAGCGACCATAAATCCGACAGGTGATTTTCAATCGGGGTTCCAGTCATGGCAATCCTGGTTTTGGCTTTGAGCGCCTTGATGGTTTTGGTCCGTTTGGTGCCCGGATTTTTAATAGCCTGGGCCTCGTCCAGGATGATCAGATCCCAGCTGATCTCCATCAATGCTTGTACCCGAACGGCCATACCATAGGTGGTAATGGTTAAAAAGTCTGATTCCGCTAAAAATGTTTCCGGATCTTTGGCCGCCGCCATCCCATGCAACACACAGACCGGCATCTCCGGGGCAAATTTCTTAATTTCCTTTTCCCAGTTACCAATCAGGGATGCCGGTAAAATCAGCAACACCCGATCCCCTTGACGACTGCGCAGGTGTTCCAGCAGAGCAATGATCTGGACGGTTTTACCCAGCCCCATATCATCGGCCAGGCAGGCCCCCAGGCACAGGTCGACCATATATTTTAGCCAGTCATAACCAGTTTGCTGGTAGGGTCGCAGCTGGCCGTTAAAACTGGGTTCCGGTTGCTGCCCCCGCAGCGTCTGCGGATTAGCCATGGTTTCCTTGACCTGACGGAGCCAGTCTCCAGTAGACACATGGACCGCCATCCCCGTTGTCGGGATCCCCAACAGCTCTTCCGAACCGAGTTCCAGCCGCATCGCCTGAGCCAGGGTCAGTTCTTGCTTTTCTGCCAACGCTTCGGCTTTTGCCAACGCCTCCAGGGCTGCTTGTAGCTGGTCATGATTAATTTCCACCCATTTACCTTTGATCAGAGCCAGACCCTGGGTTTCTGCTAAAAGCGCCTGGACTTCTGCTTTGGAAATGGCAGAGTCTCCGAACAAGAGGTTTGGCTTAAACGACAAAATAGCATCCATCCCCACCTTTGCCGGTTCCTTTTCCCCCACGGTCAGGTTGAGCCTTAGCTGATTGCTTTTCTTGCGCCACCAGTTGGGGATCCGGCACATGATCCCGGCTTCTTCGTAAAGGGGAATCTCGGTCAAGAAAACGGTAGCATCCCGGGCGGTCAGTTTCAGCGGCGAAAATAACTCTCCGCTTTCCATCAGATCTGAAATAAACCGACTGATATCGGCCACCCGGCTGACAGTGGATAGTAACTGAACGAGCTTTTCGGGCTGACTTTGATATTCCCGCAGGGCGTTTTTCAGGGGAGTATGCGCCGCTTTTTTGCCATCCTCTGGTTTTGTGGAATAGGTGGCCAGAAAAGCAAAGGGATAGCGTTCGTCTTCGCTGTTCTCGACCAAATGAAAAAAGATCCGCCCGGCCACGCTGATTCCGGCATGGTGCTCGGTTAAAAACGCCGCCACAGTGCCCGGATAGGCTTTAATCGCTTCCCCGTAGACATGGGTGAGGCGCTCCCAGATCCCTATGATCCAACCCTCATTGACATGAGCCATACCATTTCCAAAGGGGATTATTTTGCGAATTTCTTCGATTTCATCCGGGGTCAGGCTTAACTCTACATTTTCCCGGGAAAACTCCAGGTCCGGCTGCTTGGCGATTTTCTGTAAAAAGCCCTCGCTGATCCGATGGAGAAAGGCCATTGTCGGCGAAAGAAAATCCAGATTGCTGAGAAATCCAAAATAAAAAAGGGTCTGATCCTTGTTCGCTCTGAATTGGGCTTGCCATGCCTGCTCAAATTGCCGTTTATCTTCGGTAAACCCTTTTTTTGCAACCGATTCATAATCTAAGATAAAATCATCCTTGGTAAAGCTGGCAATTAATTCAATATAGTCTGTCATTGTTGTTATCCTTTTTTTTCGCCCTTATCACATGGCGTTTTGAATTTTTAATGATTATTTCTTTTGGGCATGAAGATGTCTGCGGATCAGTTCGACAATCTGCTCGATGGTGTAGTATTCCACTTCGATAACGTTGATGGTTGTTTCATAACCGTCTTCTTTGATGGTCTGAGGTGTAAAAATCAATCTGACTTTATTGCCCTCTTCATCATTCCAGTCTGTTGTCGTCATTTCTTGTCTTAAGCTTCTGAAGTACAATTCTATCTGCTTATCATTCCAGGGTAGATAAAACCCTTCACGATTCAATAAAACATTGATATCTCTGACTTTTTTTCCGATTCCTTTGATATTTTCTATTCGTTTTAACATTACTACTCCAGTTTTTTAGTCTTTTCTAATTTTTGTTGTTTTCTCAATTTTAAACTTTTTATCCGGCCTTGGCAATTGTTTTCATGATCGATACTGAAATGAAGCCATTCTCTTCTCACCCTTTCTTTTACTCTTCTCTTTTTCTCAGCATGTGCAACAAAAAAACACTCTTTATGAGTGTTTTTTACGATCACTTATTTATAATAAAGAATAACTAAATCGGTTACCTGTTCCATCATGCATCTTCATGTATACATTGGGGAAAAAGGTTCGTACCGTTTCTACAGTCTCCTCTTGAACGGCTACAATCTCAAGTTCGCGGATTTCAGGATGGGTTGTTTGGGATCGTTTTATTTTTTGAATTTCTTCTTTAGCATTTTTTAAGTCTGTTGCCAGCTTAACCTGTTTACCAAACTGAATTTCTTTTTCCATCTGGCTTTCAAGGTTTTTGATGGTAGCTTTCAGCTTTTCTAATTGTTCATATTTTCCTGGTTGTTCAATGTTTCCGATGCGTTCATCGGTCTGTTTCTGGTTTCTTTCAGCCTTGGTAGGAAATGGTTTCCCTGCAATCTGCATAAAAAAGTTCTCATAGACCTGATCAAGATTCCCACCGTCAATTTTTAATGTCAAATCATCTGCGATCATCCAGTTAGTCTGGTAATAGTTTTGGCAATGCAACATCCCGGTTTGGGGATCAATTGACTGATGATCACAGCACCAGATCTGTCCCCATTCTTCGTATCGAACAATAAAGACAGCGTATTGATCAATTTCCCGGTTTACAATTTCAAGGATGTTGGGGCTGATGGCCTGACGGTTTAAAACAATCTCGACGATTGCTATTTCTGTAATATGTTTCCCTTTTGGGGTGGTTATGGTTTCTGAGGATAGGGTATTGATCCAGATAATGCTTCCGATTTCATCAATGAAAGTCTTTTTTGATATGCAGTCGTCATTTAAATATTTATAAAACAGTTCTTTGGGCATTCGTTTATATACATTGGTGGTTTCTGGCAAGTCAATCATGGCATCTCCTTCTCAAATTTATATTTTCTGATTACTATTAGCAAGTGGTTTCACTGTCTATGTAATCGACTAACTCGCTTAAATATTTAGGAGTTTGTGCAGCTTCGCCGAAAAAATACTCACAAACTAGCACATATCAATATTTATCTAAACTTCGGTGCCTCTTGCTCCCATTAGCTTTATACTTACCCAGATAATGTGTGAATATTAAAAGAAATTTAGTTTTTTGGTTTTTTGGTTTTTTATCTTTTGAATAAGCTTAAAAATTATTGGTATAAATATAATTAAGACTGTTTAATTGGAGGCTAAATCTATGAAAAAGCTGCGCATAATATTCCTCTTCCTTGTTCCCTGTCTTTTTTGTTGCCTATTTTCACCCGCTGTCTTTTCCCAATCTAATGATCTTGGAATCTACACCAAAGAGATTCTTATTCTTCAATCTTATCAACGTGATTATTACCATACCCGGGTTCTGGAAGAAGGTATCGAAGCTGTTTTATCCGAATCGCGAGAAAAGGTCCGTATTCGCTATGAATTTCTTGATGCCAAAAACAATCTGGATGCCGATGCCTTCCAGACTCTGGCTGAGACCATGACCCAAAAATATCAGGATGTCTCACTGGATGGAATAATTCTCTGTGACGACGATGCTCTGCAGTTTTACAATCACTTTGGTAAAATAATCTGGCCGAATACCACTGATATCGTCAGCACTGGCATCAATTCCCTACGGCCCTACAGCCAGGGAATTCCAGGAATGGTCATCATCGAAGAACGGCCTGATGTGGAGAAAAACATTGCCCTGGCCTTACAACAAAATCAAGCCAAAGATATTAAAACACTGCATTTTATTTATGACGAAACCACCACAAGCAACGAAATGCGGTCTGACATCGTCGTAATGCTTGCTGACAAATACCCAAAGTATGAAAGTCAGCACTATTTTGATAAAGCACCGGACGAGCTCAAGGCGATCATTGATGGCAGCGGTGACAGTGATCTATTCTTCTATGTGCTGTATTCCCGGGACCGAAATAATATTACCTATCATTATGATGAGGTCCCCCAATACATTTTGAAAAATGCCCAAAATCCGGTTTACGCCCTATGGGATTTTTATCTTGGTACCGGGGTAGTCGGGGGATATGTGGCTTCTTCTTATAAATATGGTGAAAGCGCTGCCAATACCCTGCTTGATCTTTGGGAAGGACAATCCGTTTCTCCTCTGATCTACGAGGATGGTTCTCACTATCAGTATATGTTTGACCATAATGTCCTCAAAGCCTACCAGCTCAGTAATGTCCCGGAAGGCTCCACAATACTCAATCAACCAGTTACATACTTTGAGAAAAATAAAAATCTGATCATCCTATTCTCGGTGATCACCGGGGTTCTGATGATGATTATCGGTCTCCTACTTTATGCTATTCGAGAAAAAAACAGCCTCAATCTGAAAACCATTGAAATTGCGGATTTAAATCAGGAGATTGTTGATACCCAGAAGGTCCTGATTTCAAAATTAGGAGCCGTCATCGAGACCCGCTCCTTTGAAACCGCTAATCATGTCAAACGAGTGGCCAGGGTATCCTCATTTCTGGCCAGGGAATATGGACTCTCCGAAAGAGATGTGGCCATCCTCACAGCCGTTTCACCCATGCATGATGTCGGGAAAATCGGTATCGGAGAGAATATCCTCCACAAGCCAGGGCGGCTCTCAGAACAGGAGTTTGAGATTATGAAGTATCACACCAGTATCGGTTATGAAATTCTGAAAAATCCTGAGCGGGAAATGCTGCGGTACGCTTCTCTGGTAGCTCTGGAACATCATGAAAAATGGGGCGGTGGGGGCTATCCCAGCGGTAAATCAGGAGAAGACATCCATGTTTTCGCTCGAATTACCGCCATCGCGGATGTCTATGATGCCCTCCGCAGTATCCGGGTTTATAAAGACGCCTGGTCCCAGGCGGATGCTGTTTCTTATTTACTTGATGAAAAAGGGAAATTTTTCGAACCAAAACTGGTGAATATTTTTGTAGCGAATATTGAGCAAATTGAAGCCCTTCGTAATGCGGCTTATGAGGATGAACTCAATGATTTCAGCCAAATGTACAAATATTTAAAAGAACAAATGGATGAATAGCATCATTTGTCATAGATAACAGCCCTTCTCAATTGCTATCTCATAGGAAATCATTTTAAAATTGATTAATTTTCTTAAGTTAAATTGGGCTTATTCTGAATCTCATACAATTATAATTACCCAATATAAAAATAACGATGATTTTTTCGTTATTTATTCTTTTAGGAGATATCTTTGATCATTCATCTTGAAATACTGACCTGTTAAGTGTTACAATATGAGCCATATCATTATCGTAAAAAGAGGTTACCCTATATATCCAAATTGTTTAAATAAGTCTTAACTAACACAAACCATTTTTGTTACTGAAGGAGGTGGAGATTTTGCATTCTAAAAAAAATTGGCACGCACATATCATTGCATATCTATGGATTGCTATTGGGGTCTCCTCTTCGGTGACCCTAATGAATCTGTTTTTTTCCAGCCTGGATACCCGGACCTTTCTGGTGGAGCGATTTCTGTTACCCTTTATTCTTGAGATTTTAATTCTCTTAGTTTTGAAACGGCTGATCCGATCAAATGCCGAAGCCACCCCGTATTATATTGTGATCGGAAGCCAGGCCATTGTTACTATTTTATTTATGGTTCATTATCCCGTTTTCTATGTGATGTTACCGCTTTTTCTGATGCCGGTTCTGATTTCGATTTTCTTTCTGAATCTAAAACTGATTGACTTTGCCTTTGGTCTGACTCTAACCGTATTTATTGGTATAAAGCTGTTTTTTCCGCCCTTGTCGATTATGTCAGTCATTGAATTAACAACTTTTGCAGCAATTCTGGTGAGCTCTTATTTTTTATCCCGGGAATTGACAAAACGATTTTCAGTGGTTTATACCGATATGGTTATCTCGGTTGAAAAAGAAAAAGAACTCTTATATCGAAACATCTACATGGAAAAACTGACAAAAATGGATTTGGCCACCAATCTATACAATCATAAAACATTTCATGAATATCTGGATGAGTTGGTTACCCAATGTCGAAAGCAACCTTTCGATCTTTCGCTGGGACTGATGGATCTGGATCTCTTTAAAGGGATTAATGACCGCCAAGGCCACGGTAATGGAGATATGGTCATTTCTACCGCCGCTTCCATTATTTTGGATAATCTGGAAGCCAATGATTTTGCCGCCCGTTACGGTGGTGAAGAGTTCGCGGTTATTTTTACCGAAAAATCCCCGGAAGCCTGTCTTGAAATCCTGGAACAGATTCGATTGGATCTTGAAACCGCGGTTTTTGATACCATGCCGGATGAGGTGGTAACCATGAGTATCGGTTTTACGCCGTTTACCCCGGAGATGAATAAAACCGACTTATTTGAAGCGGCGGACATCAGTCTTTATACTGCCAAAGAAAACGGTCGTAACCAGATTCAGTGTGCATCCTGATCATGGTTATTGAGCATTGCAATTATTAATACCTGTTCCAGACGTGCTACTGATTAAAACCTCAATCTCGCCAGAAACAGCTGTTTCTGGTTTTTTTATTCAAGGATCATCTCTTCATCCTGAAGCTTAAACAACCACAAAAAAAGACTAGTGCCGATTCCACGCTTTTACCTGTCGAATCGGCCTAGTCCAAAATCTCTGTTGTCATCCGTTTGGATTCCTCCTATGATTTTTTTATCAAAGCTCCGTTTTCACTTTTCAATGTAAATGTCCCCAACTTTTTTTTACTACTTTTAAGATTCGATTTGTTTTATACTCACTGGATTATTATTTACTGGATTCTTTACTCGATATTTTTGATTTAAGAACATTTTCTCGTTTCCAATTCTTAATCGGACGTGGTTTTCAGAAACCGTGAGAACTTTTCTTTTTTCATCCATATTTTTCTTTTATCGTTCATTTAATTCTTTGTGAGGTTACCCTTTCATCTTAATTTCATGATATTTTGATTTTACTCAATTTTTTCTGACCTTTAATTTAATTGATTAATCTGCTTCAATTTTTAAGTTGATCGCGATTGTTTCATTTTCCTTATTGGCTAGTTGGTTCTTATTTACTTTTAAATGATCGATGATCTTTCAATTCTGAAAAGGATTGGTGATCTTTGATGTAACTGTATTATAACACCTTTTGGAAATATGTAAACAGTTTTTTTGTAAACGTTTATATGCGAATTGTATATTAGTTTAAACCGCTTTGTAAAAGCCATTGCAAGGCCATTTTCTGATTTCTGAATAGTTACTTAAGATCCTCATGAATAGATAGAACCGGACATGGTGCTTCGGCAATCACCCGCTGAGTCACCGACCCGGTGAAAAATCGTTTTATTTTTGACATCCCTCTGTTTCCCATCACAATTAAATCAAATGCTTCGTTTTTGGCCAGATCTAAAATTTCAATCGACGGTTCTCCCGTCACAATTGTTTTTTCCAGATCGATCCCTGAAAAATCAAAAGCTGATACGATATTGTCTAGCAATTCCGCCGCTCGCTCTTCCAGGTTTGACACCACCTCATGTTCCACCCCAACCGATATAATGGAGCCGTCTACCTGATGCCAGAAATTTTGATTTCTGCCGTAACCTGATATATGACTCTCCTCAACAACAGTAAATAATGTTATTGAAAAATCGTAATTTTTTGCAATCTCGATGGCTTTTTTAAGCGCGTTGATGGATGCCTTGGAACCATCAACAGGTACCAGTAATTTCATCGTCGTATCCTCCGTTTATAGATAATTATTTTCGTTATTGATTGGTCGTGTGTCTCTTTCAGCACTTGTCGGGTGTTACTTATTATACCCATTTCAATTAAACTAAAACGCACTTAATATGATGGCTGCACTTATATAACAAAGCGGTATGATTCTAATAATCATACCGCTTTGTTGATTAAAAGCTTATTTCATTCTTATATTTTATTCAAATATCTTAATCTTTAACTCATCTGCACTGGTGGGATCGAGATGATCGATGATATTTAAATTTTCCAACGCAATTTTTCTGGTGAATAAATATCTTACCCGTTCTTCAAAAGCGGCCGGAAAAGCTTCAGTCAGGCTAATATCCCGGGCAATGGCACGGCTTCGACCCTTGCCGTTATTGTAGCAAAGCACCCATTTGTCCTGGGTAATGCTTAGTATGTCGGCGGTGCTGGTTGGTCCGGGACAGAGATAGTAGGTCATCGCCTGTTTCGCTTTTTCGGTGGAATCCCCACACCCGACGGTCAGAAAAACACATTCCGGCTGATCTTCCAAAGCATCAACAAAAGTCTCTTTAGTGCCGTTTAAAAGCTGTAACAGTTCGGCCCCAATTTGGTCATTTGCTTCAAAACAGCCCAGGCTTTTTCGGGTCTTTAATATCTCAAAACACTCCGCTTTTAAATCCCCAACCAGTTTACCACCATCCGCAAAGAGAAACTGGGAATAGTTGTAAAAATCACCGGTGATACCAGAGCCAAATTCATAGGCGACAACCTGTTGTTTTTTTTCGTCATATTTACAACCAAAGCGTCTCCGATGCTGCTCACCTTTAGCAGTAGCCTTGGTTTTCAGTCCATTGGCTTCAATATAATAACCCTTGTTTTTTTTGTTATTATAGAGATTCTTGCGATACCCGGATTTGTAAGCCTGCCAGGAGTATTTGCATTCAATGAGAATCATGCGATGCTTACCGTTTTGCTTTTCCTTTGAAATGGCCACGATGTCCATTCTACCTAGTGGGGTTATCTCGGGTGAATAGTTCAGATCCACACAGTACCAGTCCGAATCCGGGCTGGCGTTATTATTGGAAGCAATAATTCCCTGGTATTTCTGTCCCAGTGGTCCGGCTTTTGCTTCTATGGGGGCACTTTCAACCAGGGCATTTTCTACATTTTCCTTCAACTCCGGATAGGATTCGACAAAAGCCTGAACAAATTCCGGATCAAATGGAAATATCATAGTATCTGCTTTCTGGGTAAATTTCAGACCGCAAAAAGCAGTTCGGTCAATAAAGAACTTGCTGATTTTAACAATGCACTTCTGGTCTTCTGCATAGACCAGCTCCATCATGTTTTTTCCCCAGTAGTAAATGATGATGCTTTCATCCCGAATACCTAAAAATAATTCCTTATTTTCAATTACCCTATTTTTTAAAAAAGCTTCCACTTCTGAAACCTTTAAAAGATTTTCTACGTTTCCTCTTGACAAATAAATTTCCTCCGATATTTTTTAGTATGACATAATTGCATTGAATGGTCCATGAGTTTTCAACAAAAATTCAATGCTGTCTCGACGGATTATAAATTTTACAATTAACTTTTATTATAACTTTTATTTTTACAGGTAGCAACCATTATTCGTATATAAATTCTTATTTACAACTGTTTTTATTGCGCAAAAAAGACTAAGGCCGATTTTACATTTCAACTGTAAAATCGGCCTAGTCTAAAATCTCTGTTGTCATCCGTTTGGACTCCTTCTATTGATTTTATCAAAAATCTTCTTTCTCACTTTTCTTCATAAACATCGCCAACATTTTGGAATCATCTTACTCTTTAGATTGGATTTGTTTTACTCATACAATCATCCAGAAATCTTATCGTCATCATCTTCACCGAATGGTATTTCTTGATCCCCAATGATCTTTGACTATCTCTGTTTGATGTGTTTGAGATTTCTTCCGTTCTTCATTTCGGAGCAATCTGTTTTCTCATTCAAATTTTTCCCACTGCCATTAAAACAAATCAATTTGCCATTGGTCAATTATTTACATTAACCCTGGTAATTTTAAATTTTATTGGTGAGTCGTACGCATGTTTACTTTTCTATGATCGGAATCATTTAATTCAGAAAAGGATTAAGTTGATTCTTGATTCATTACTAGTATATCACTTTATTCGCATAAGTAAATAGACAAGGTGTAAATATTTGTATATCTTTTGCGTACGTTAGTGTCAGCTTTGTAAAACCTGATCATTAATCTATCCCAAAAAACCACCGTTTTGGATTCTCTCCACAAAACGGTGGTGCCTTATAAATTATTTCTCACGATCTTTCAAAAACTTCTTCTGGTTTAGGAGTTTTTAAGGATGATACTTGAAATAATATCTGCCGCATCCTCGAATGAGTCGCAGCTTTCTTCGAAATAATCATAAATACGGATTAAAGCAATGGTTTCGATGTGATCCCGTTTATCCACAAAAAGTTGCTTTACCGATTGAACGTAGAGATCGTCGCCTTCGTTTTCCAACCGATTGATGGCGATGATTGCTTCATTTAAAGCTTTTGGTTTCTTAAAGGATTTTAGCTCCTTGACGGCATCATGCAGACAGGTCGCACTTTTTTCGATCAAGACCATGAATTTAATCATTTCCGGGGTGATCTTTTCAATCTGGAACATGTCGATGTACTTTAAAATATCTTCAATCAGATCAATGATGGTATCCAGGGCACAGGCCAGATTGATGATATCTTCCCGTTCAATGGGGGGCAGAAAATCACTGTACATAAATTCCATCATCTCATACTTGAGATTATCTGCGGTTCGTTCCACTTCATGGAGTTTGACCAGCTTCTTCTCTAAACTTTTAAGATCGTAATCCTGTAGGGTTTCGTTGAGCATATGTGATGCTTTAACGATCAAATTAGAAACAGCGATAAATTCTTTGTAATAGTTATACCCTTTTGTTTTAACTTTTTTTGACATAATGTCTCCCTTTTTAGATATTGTTTATTTAGAATATTTGCATAAAAACCCAAGCCATGATAAATCCGACCAGGCCGCATCCCGGGAATGTCAGTACCCAGGCTAAAACCATTTCACCAACCGTTGACCAGTTAACCGAAGAAAACCTTTTGGCGGCGCCAACTCCCATGATGGCAGTTGTTTTAGTATGGGTGGTGCTGACCGGCAGTCCAAAAACTGATGCAACGAGCAAACTCATGGCCGCAGCAAGATCTGCGCTGAACCCCTGAAAGGATTCCAGCTTGACCATGTCCATCCCAACGGTTTTAATAATTTTCATACCGCCAATAGACGTTCCCAGAGCCATAACCAGAGAACAGAGAACCATCATCCAGACCGGAATGACGAAATTGGTGGCATCACCATTTCCCTGGGCCAGAAAAATTCCCAGCATAAAAATTCCCATGAACTTTTGTCCATCCTGCGCGCCATGCATAAAGGCCATGGCCGCTCCCGCTCCAATTTGCCCTTTTTTAAAAAATGAATTGGTCTGTTGTCGTGACATCCGCTTGCAGATCTGCATAACGATTTTCACCACCAGAAAACCCAGGCCAAACCCAAGAATTGTGGATGTACCAATCCCGTAAATAACCTTAATCCAGGCTTGCCCGTTGATCCCGCTGATGCCACCCTGAAGGGCAATGGCAGCGCCGGAGATGCCGGCAATTAAGGCATGGCTTTCACTGGTCGGAATCCCGAAATACCAGGCGGCGGTCGCCCAGAGCACGATCGCAAAAAGAGCAGCGCACAGAGCGATGAGGGCATCGTCAGAGCCGCTGAAATTAACCATGTTTGCTACGGTTTGAGCCACCGTCGCATTGATGGCCGTCATTACGAAAACACCAAGGAAATTGAAGATGGCGGCCATTACAATTGCTTTTCTGGGTTCCATTGATCGCGTGGACACACAGGTGGCAATGGCATTTGGCGCGTCAGTCCATCCGTTTACTAAAATTACTCCCAGGGTTAAGACTACGATGATGAGCAGCGCTGGATTCCCGGCGATGCTGCTGATAAAATCCGATAAAGTGATTGTCATTTTGTTAAGAATACCCCTTTTCTCTCTACACGATCAAACCTTTCTGTTTGATCGTCATACTGGTGTTTTTTTGCCGTACTCATTCTACACCATAAGTTCCCTAAATAGAACTCTTTTAACATAAATTTAACATATTTTTAATATGACAGCCCTATAAAAATATGTTTTATCTATATTTTAATACATAATAGTGATTTGCAACAGATCTTTATGTGATTGTTTTATGATTTCCACGTTTTTTTAAAAGAAATCAAGTAAATCATTGCAAATTTTATTATAAAGGTGTAAAATTTAAGTAACGAATTGTATCTGAAAAATTGTATTAATGTAGATCTAAGCTAATTTTTCTAAAACATGAATCTCAACGAATTATCATAAAACCAAACAAAGATACGGGAGGATACTGGAAATGAAATTTTATCGAGGGGCGTTTATTTGTTTTGTTTTGATTCTGGCCCTGGGAATTTACCCGGCTGCGGCGCTGGCGGAAGAAAATAGTGAAAATGGGACAGTGGTGACTACCATCGATGTCCAACCATTTGTAGAAACCAGGGAGATGCTCCCCGGTGATGTTGCACCCGATCCGGGGTGGCCTGATGAAGCGTATCAAACTGATACCATGAATGCCTCATCGGTTTTCTCGCCCCGACTCACCGCCCCCAGCTCAGATAATGATTATTATTTTGCGAAAAATATTTTCTATCTCGGTGGCTATGGCATGCCTAACTGCACCGCCTATGCCTGGGGACGTGCCTACGAAATTCTGGGCAGCAAACCCAAATTAAGCAACGGTAACGCCAATGAATTTTGGGGTTATAATCAAAACAGCGGAGCCTATTCCTATGGCAGTACCCCTAAGGTTGGCGCGATTCTCTGCTGGGACGGCAGTTCCTGTGGTCACGTTGCAGTGGTCGAAAAAATCGAAGGTAATAAGGTAACCGTTTCGGAATCGTCCTGGAGTGGAACTTACTTTTATACCACCACCTTCACGGCTGGTTCAGAAAACTCAGTTTCTGTCGGCGGTTTCCAGGGCTACATCTATATTGGCGACTTTGAGCCCGAACCACCCCGGGACACTACCCAACCAACACTTACCAATGCCCAGATTACCGATATCACTGATGACGGCTTTACCGTAACCTGTCAGGTATCCGATACTGATTCTGGTGTTGCTTCGGTTCTTTTCCCCACCTGGACTGATGCAAATGGTCAGGACGATCTGATCTGGCATCGGGCAACTATAAATGGTAACACCGCGTCCTTCCGGGTTTTATACAGCCAGCACAACAATGAACTGGGAACCTACTCGGTTCACCTTTACGCTTATGATAGCGCCGGAAATGTGGCCAGTTCAGCTTTGAGCGTGTCAGCCCAAAAAAGCATTACCTGTTCCTATCAAACCCATGTTCAGGATTACGGCTGGCAGCGCTGGAAAATGAATGGTGAGCTCAGTGGCACCTCCGGTGAATCCAAACGTCTGGAGGCCATTGAAATTCAGGTCGATAACAAGGGTTATGACCTGGGCATCGAATACCGCACCCATATCCAGAATATCGGCTGGCAGGAGTGGAAACATGACGGTGAAATCAGCGGCACCTCCAAGCAGGGACTTCGGTTAGAAGCCATTGAAGTCCGTTTGACAGGCGCTGATGCTTACCGCTATGATGTCTATTATCGGGTTCATGCTGAAAATATCGGCTGGCTGGACTGGGCTAAAAACGGCGGCAGTTCCGGTACGGAGGGTTTCGGCTATCGACTGGAAGCAATTGAAGTAATGGTCGTTCCGGCCGGTTCATCGGCACCCGGATCAACCATGCGAGCATTTCAAAGCAATAATTAATCATAACCAAAAAAACACCGTTAAGGTGTTTTTTTTATGTAACAAATCACAAGAATACCCTAATTAAAACTATAAAGTCGCCCTTGACTCTCCCCGTGGAGGAGCATTTATACTTCAAATTGTAGCAATAAATGATTGGAGGAAAACATGGAAAACTGTATTGAAGTGAAAAACTTAAACAAGTCTTACGGCAACCGGGTGACGGTGAACAATTTAACTCTGACCGTTAAAAAGGGCGAGGTGTTTGGTCTGCTGGGGCCTAATGGCGCTGGGAAATCAACCACCATCGACTGTATCCTGGGCTTGAAGTCCTTTGACAATGGTTCGGTTCGGGTTCTTGGTATGGATCCGACCCGGGAAAGAAAACGACTTTTTGAGCGGGTCGGGGTGCAGCTGCAGTCCTCCAGCTATCAGGGTAGTATCCGGGTGGCTGAAGTCTGTCAGGAAATCGCCGCCCTTTACCGATTTCCCGCTGATTACCACGACTTACTGTCACAGTTTAAACTGGATCAATACCTTAAACAGCCGGTAGCAAAACTGTCTGGCGGCGAAAAGCAAAAACTGTCGGTGTTGCTGGCACTGGTCCCTCAGCCCGAGGTGCTCTTTCTGGATGAACTGACAACCGGGCTGGACACCGAAGCCCGACGGGAGGTCTGGCAGGTTTTAACTGACCTCAAAGAAAAGGGACTGACACTATTTCTCACCTCCCATTACATGGATGAGGTCGAGGTGCTTTGTGACCGGGTTTGTATCATTGACCGCGGACATGCGCTGGTGACCGGCACAGTGCCTGAGTTGATTCAGAAAAGCCCCTATGAACGACTGGAAGAAGCCTATCTCTGGGTTATGAAGGAGGAAATAGCAATATGAAAAAATTCTTAACCTTACTAAAAATCGAAGCCAAACTATCGCTGCGTTCAATCGACAGCATCTTTTTCGGAGTCTGCATGCCGGTGGGCATCATGATTTTAATCGGACTAATTGCCGGACAAAACCCGGCTACCACCGATGCCGGCTATACTTTGATTCAAAGCTCCTTTGGTGCGCTGATCACCGTGGGGATCTGTGCTACGGCTTTTATGGGGATTCCCCTGACCATCGCCGACTATCGGGACAAAAAAATTCTCAAACATTTTTTTGTGACTCCGGTGAGTCCAACTATGTTATTATGGGTACATGCCGTCATCAACATGCTGCTTTCAATAGCTTCAGCGCTGCTGATTTACGCTGTGGCCCGGACCTTCTTCGGATATCAAATGATCGGCTCCAAGCTCCTGTTTATCGGCTCTTATCTGCTGGTCATGGTTTCCATGTACAGCTTGGGTTTGCTGATCGCCAGCCTGTGCCGAACCGTTAAAACCGCCAACGTGGTCTGCAGTATTGTTTACTTCCCGATGTTATTTTTGTCCGGCGCTACCATTCCCTTTGAGATTTTTCCCAAACCACTCCAGGCCGTGGCCGGATTTCTTCCCCTTACCCAGGGCATCAAACTTTTAAAATCTACAAGTCTGGGGCTGGAAACCAGTCTGCTAATGCCCCTGATTGTTTTGGTTGGCTCTCTGGTCATTGGAATTGTTTTATCAATGCACTTCTTCCGCTGGGAATAAGAAAGGAAAATAAATGAACGAAACCTATCAATGCGAACGAAACGAAGATACAGTCTATTATAAAATCGGTCTGTTTTCAAAAATGAACCGGGTCACCATCAAAGCGCTGCGACACTACGACGAAATTGGGCTGCTGGCCCCAGCTTTCATCGAAAAATTTACCGGATACCGGTATTATACATCGGAACAACTCCCCATCCTGCACCAGATTCTGGCACTGCGGGAAATGGGATTCACCCTGGACGAAATTAAACAAGTCCAGGACGGCGTCCCAGAAAAAGATTTACTTCAGAAAAAGAAGCTGGAGATCATTAAAAAAATCGCCACCGATACCCTGCGTCTCGCCCAGGTGGAATCCTATCTGGCCAAAAATGATGGTGTTACCGGGGAATACCATGTCATCCTCAAAGAACTTCCCCAGGTGATTGTAGCCTCAATGCGAACGATCATTCCCGGATATAACGCCTTGTTTCATATTGTCCCCCCCATGGGGGCCGAAATGGAACGGCTGGGCTGTGTCTGTGCGGTTCCGGAATACTGCTTTAATATCTATCATGATGGCGAATACCGGGAAACCGATGTTGATGTGGAAATCTGCGAGGCGGTCACCGAAAAAAAAGCGGACTCAGAGATGCTGAGGTTCAAGGTTATCGACCGGGTCGAGAATGCCGCCTGCGTGCTTCACAAAGGCCCCTATGAAGGCTTCCCCAACGCCTATAACGCGGTCCTGAAATGGGTCGAAAACAACGGTTATGAGATCATTGACAATCCCCGGGAATCCTATATCGATGGAATCTGGAACAAAGATTCCGCTGAAGACTGGCTGACTGAAATCCAGTTTCCAGTCAGAAAGATTTGCTGATTTTTTCCATCGGGTTTCTTAAAGAAAACATGATAGAATAAGTCCAGTTTTATAAAATCAATCGATTGGAGCTACAAAAATGAAGACAGACCTTATTCTATCAAAACAGCTGGTGATTCTTGAAAAACAGGAACAGAAGTTTTTGAATCAAACTGACAGTCAATTTATGAAATCAAATTTTACCCCCGTAGTCAATAAAATCCAGGATAAAATACCAGCCAAATTACAGTCAACTCTGGACGCAGCTTTTTATGTGGGCTTTCATTTGGTATTTGAAAAAGGAAGCTCGTTAATCGAAAAAACATATAACAAGGAAAAAATTGAAGTGGACTATGATTTGAATAATTATGCCATTGAAAAGTACATGAATAAAAAACACCTGAAAACTTTGGATAAATCTTCAAAGCACACTAAGATTATCAATGAATCTATTGCCGCCATTGAAGGCGGCGTCCTGGGTTTGTTGGGAATTGGGCTTCCAGATATCCCTCTGTTTCTTGGCGTTATCGTCAAAACCATTAATGAAATCGCCCTGTCCTACGGTTTTCAATATGCCTCAGATGAGGAAAAAGCATACCTGCTTTATCTGATCTGCACCGCCATGACAAAAGAAGACCAACGCATAGCCTACGATCAGAAAATTGAGCGCTTAGGTCAGGATATCGACGCCAACACCCAGATCCATATTGATCTGGAAGCTGTTATGAAGGAGACCTCCGACCTTTTATCCAATACTCTACTGACTGCCAAATTTATCCAGGGACTGCCCCTTGTTGGTGTCATCGGCGGAGTGGTCAATCCCTTTATGATCAATAAAATCGGCAAGTACGCGCGGATCAAGTATAAGAAGCGATATTTGTTGAACAAAATAGATTCGATGCCCAAATCTCAATCCTGACTACTTAGCAAGTTTCAGTACTGGCAAAAATAAATAGTCTCACTTCAGTAAGCTAAGCGGCTCAAAAAAGACCAGTCCCGGCATTAACCCAATGGATAAATGCCGGGACTGGTCTTTTTATGTCATTATTATTGGAGTGTAATTAATTTAGATGTTAAATCGATGTTTAAAACATTTCCTTGCTGAGTCGGTCAATGACTTTGGTTGTTTCTTCATAGACACCGGGGAATGAACTAAAATTCAAACCCTGGGTCAGGTTCGGAATGAAATATAATTTTCCGCATTCTTTACAGGCTTTTTCGGTATATTCAGCCACGATTTCAGGTGTCCAGCCGGGGAAATCAACCACACCGCTATCAATAGCGCCCATGAATGTCATTTGCTGGCCGTATTTTTCAATCAGTTCCGGTACGTTATTGGTTGTCATAACACCCTGCCAGATATCGATACCCATTTCAATCATAAACGGAACCAGGTTAACCCCATAAGAATCACTATGGTGAACAATCAGTTCAACGCCATTTTCTTTATAGAAACCGTAGATTTTTTTATAGGCCGGTAAAAAGAATTCTTCAAACATTTCTGGAGAAACAAAAGATGAACGTTGACTACCCCAGTCATCATGATGGAAAATACAGTCAGGATGAATTCGGCTGATCAATTCTTTGGCGTAAGCCAGTTCATAGTCAACCAGATAATCGATCAGGTCATGCATGTCTTCTGGTTCTTCATAAAGAGCCATTAGAGCATCTTCCATACTCATCAAATGATGAGTCATTTCAAAAACGCCGGGAGCAACAAATGCAGTTACAAATTCTTCGTTACGATCAACCGCATTGGCGTGGGCAACAGCGGCAGCCCAGGCTTCGTCTGATGTGGCAACGGCTGGTGCTTTTACCTGATTTTTCCAGTCGGTGATATCTTTTAATACCTTATGTTCCTCATCATGCACCGGGAATCCACCCAATTGATCAGCTGGCCAGCTAAAAGTAATACCCCAGCCATTTTTAATTATCTGACCTGGTCCAGCCATTTCTCCCAATGGTGCTTCCATGATCAGATTCATGAACTCATATTGATTTACAAAACGATCCGGGTTGCCACCCTTGATGGTTTCCATTAGATTCTGTCTTTTTGTTAACATTCACGGTCTCCTTATAATTTAGATATTTGCGAAAATATTTTATTATGCGACTAATTCTTTTGCTTTAACAGCAGCACTACCAGCATCCGGAGCGAATCCGTCCGCACCGATTTCAGCTGCGTATTCTGGTGTCACAGGTGCACCACCAACAATAACTTTAACATCCAGGCCGCTGGCTTTGATGGTTTGAACGGCTTCTTTAAGGGCCGGCATCGTTGTTGTTAACAGACCGGAACAGGCCACTAAGGTCACATTTTCATTTTCTTTGACAGCTTCCACAAATCGCTCAGCTGGGACATCAACGCCCAGGTCAACCATAGTGAATCCGGCGCTTTCGATCATCATTGAGACCAGGTTTTTACCGATATCATGTAAATCGCCGGCAACCGTTCCGATAATACAGGTACCCAAGGATGCTGAAGTGTCTCCGGCCATCAGGGGACGTAACACATCAACGCCTTTTGACATCGCTTTAGCAGCGATCAGCATTTCGGGAACAAAGATTTCTCCGGAAGAAAATTTTTCGCCGACCACACTCATGGATTCAACCATGGCTTGCAGGATTTCGCCTGGTGCGTTGCCTTCATCCAATGCTTCTTGAACCAGTCCGGGAATCAGTTTTGTTTTACCAATTTCTACTTTTGCTTTAACTTCTTGAATTTTTGACATTTCTTTCTCCTATTCAGTACTTATTTTTTATGTATTATAATATCTGGCAACTGACTGTGTGCACCAGTTATCAGACCAGGTTGAATGGTTTGATGATAGTTTATTTGGAATCATCTGATGCCTATTTCTTCTGACCAAAAATCCCTTCCCGATAAGCGCCAATATATTCCATACAGTAGTCGTCTTCGCCTAATAACGCTTCAGTGGCAAAGATGATGCCCATCAAATCGCCGTTGGTTGGGTCTAAGATAGCACTGTCCAGACCGGCGTTCATCGCCAGGACAGTAAAGCCCATGTTGACCATTTTTCGGGCTGGCAGGTTAAAGGAAATATTGCTGACCGCGCCGGTGACATGGATGGTCGGGTATTGTTCTTTGATACTGCCGATCACTTCGACGACCATGGCAATCCCGTCTTCAGAAGTACAGAGCATTTCAACCAATGGATCAATGTGCATTCTTGATGGATCGATGCCATATTCTTTGACCTTGGCCATTAAATCGCCAAAGACATCCAGGCGGTCTTTGGCAGTTTTAGGAATCCCTTTATCACTGTTTAACAGCGCCACGCATTCCCATTTCGTATCAGCAATCGCTTTAAACGCCGCGTCGATCTTGTCGCCTTCTAAGGAAACGGAGTTAAACAAACCGGGTTTGTTACAATATTTCATCGATTCGATACAGGTGTAAACATTGGGGCTGTCCACCGCAATCGGGGTTTCGGTGACTTCCTGAACCAGATCAATCAACCATTTCATGGTTTCCAGTTCAATATCGTCATCGACCGATGCACAAACATCGATAAAATCCACGCCGGCTTCGGTTTGAATCTTGGCCAGATTTTTAATAAATTCGCCATCTTTGGCGGCGATTGCTTTCGCGGTGGAAGGAATCGCACCGTTAATTTTTTCTCCGATAATAATCATGTTACACATACCTCCTGGTAATTTTATATTTACTCAGTATTTAAACTGATATCAAACTAATTTACATCACTCAATTTTACGAAAATATATTTTTCCATCAATTCGGTGTGCAAACAAAAATCGTTTTCGAAACAAAAAAATTGACAAAATGGCTGAACAATCTATAGTTTCAAATAAACCCCTTCAAAAATCACAAACATCATTATCGTCAATTTTGTTGTCTTCTGTTTAACAAAATACGCTTTACTTAAAATAATAATGATTAAAAATCGTTTTAGTTTGTCAATCTAAATTTATTTTACAGTTTTGCATATGCGTTGCTGTTAAATTTCTGGTTTTAATTGAAAAACAATCTTATCCTGTACCCATCGTTTGTACGTGTATAGTATAGCATTGTTGTAAAGGAACGTCAATCACTTTTTTAAATGTATTTAATATTTTACAAATTTACATATACCATTGTATATCAAGTTATTTTATTATCTATTAAAATTTAATTTATTTGCGTTTAATATATTTTTCAAACTCGATTTTGCTGCTTTTTATTGATCATTTAGCAGTTTTGTGGTTAAATAAAGAAAATCATGTACGAGAAAAGGAATGCTTATGACCCTTATTTTAGAAAAATCTAACAAACAGCTTATTTATGACACTGCTAAAAACCTTTTTTTTGCCGAAGGCTATCAGGTCGGTTTTCGCCGAATTGCCCAGGAAATTGGAATCAGTCAGGGTTTAATAACTTATCATTTTAAGAATAAGCATTATATCGCCATCGAAATCTATAAGGAAGATTATCAGATCCTCTCTACTTATCTCAAGTATTCCGTCGATCCAGATGAAGACGTGTTCTTATATATTAGCAGCCTATATGAGCTCTGTTCCCGGATTCTAGCTTCCAATCCGGAAAAGTTAGCCTTCGTCATCGCCACGCAGACTGAAGATATCACCTACAAAGCCATTTATGCCAGTGGTTTAAAGCAAATTTACGCCAAACTGATCACCCATATGAAACCCAATGGCTACAGTCCGGAAAAGAACTTAAGTCTGTTCCTCACCACCATTTACTCGGTCTATGCAGGCATTTTGCAAAAAAGAAACAATGAATTTGATTTCTCAGATGATGAGATTATCACCCACTCGGTGAACCTCATGTATTATTGCCTGGGCTATGATCAGGACGCGCAGCGAACCAAAGATATGATCAACAGCGCAAAAGAACGAGTAAACTCACTGCTGTACCGATATCCACATTTATTGAATATTCACAATTATCTGATCAAATAACCCCATCCTATTGGGCATAAAAAAAGTGTGGAAAGCCCACACTTTTGTATTTTATTTGATATGAATCAACACATAAAAGTCGCCATTATACTGCGTCTCTGACCCTGATTTTTCGATGGCTAAAAACATCGGTACCAGTGAAATGACGGCCCTGTCATTTTCCCGAGTAACCGTGGCCTCATCAGCATTCATAAAATCTTTACTAATCTGGTAGTTGCCGCCCTGGGCGATGTCAAAATGATCAAATACTTCTTTCATATTGATCTGTATCAGCTCCTGACCATTTATATCGGTGAGCACTAATGCCCCAGCAGCACCTGCTTTTGTCCGGGAAAGGGTATAGCTTTTTCCAGCTGAATCAAAATTGCAGATAAGCAGATCCATCTTTTCATCCTGCAGATAGAAATTCGCCACCACAAAGGTCTCATAGTCGGAGATATCTAGGGGTGACTGCTGGTTGAGATTGAGATATATTGAATCCTGTCGGTATGGGGTTTCTTCATAACGATAAAATCCAAAGGTCTTATAGAAATCTTCATAAACATCAAAATCCTCACCCAGATAGTCAATCCCTTTAGTAAATTCCATCATGACCAGATAGTTGACGGTGTCGGAGATTATTTTCTTGTCCGCTTCAGATACCGATGCGTTGGGACTAATCGCGTTATTCTCCAACATCTTGTTTTCAACCAGGATATCGGTGAGTCGCCCCACCTGATTGGCTCGACTGATAGTAAAGGCATCTACCGGTGGGATGATGGAAAACAGTGAAAAACCGATCAGTAGTGCTGCGATGATCCCATTTTTACGGACCGGCATAAAACTCATCAGAATGCCAGAAACAACAGCAAAGACACCAAAGAGAATCACATAATAGCGGCTGTGGGTTATCCCGGTTTCCTGAATTCGCAACACCGATGCCACAATCTGAAACAATACAATCGGAACCAGCAGCTTGGGGAAAATTTTCCGAAACCATTCGGCAACTTTATTTTCCAGGCTACTGGCCAAGATGTAAATCAGAATAACAGCAATTGCAAAACTCACCAGCATCGGTTCCAGCCGGTTATCGGTCCAGAAATCACCACTGATATTTCTGGCGATATAAATAATCACAATAAAGGTATATACCGCCAGCAGCGGAATGATAATATAGGAGACGAGCACCTCCAGAAATTTCGGGCACTGGTAGGATCTTTCTGCCTTTTCCCGGTTAAGTTCCAATTGCTCTAAAGTCCTGTTTTTATCCGATATTCCCGGATAGATAGGAATTAGCGAGAGAAAGTAAATGGGTGCAAACAGCACCCCGACAATATTTAAAGTATGTAAATATGATTTATCAGATACTCTGAAAAGCAACAGATCAATGGCAGTGATAATCAGAGTGATCCCGGTAAACAGCACCCCTGAAAAAAGCAGGGAATTAAAGAAAGCTTTGAAGGCAGCCATAAAACTTTGGTTAAAGCTGACCTCACTTTTAATCACCGGGACCCAGATATAAGCAATCAACAACGCCAAAAGAGCGACCGATGTGCGGATCCAGGTTTCCATGCTGGTGCTGGTGTACGGTCTGACAATCAGAAAATAACCCAGGGTCAGTGCAAGACCCAAAGCCATTGCTAGCATCCGAAATGAAATTTTGTCAAAAAAACGCTCCCAGGCAGCCTGGAGAGCAAACCCCAAAAACGCCCCAACCAGAAAGGTCAGTAAATATTTAGTGTAATCTACCTCCTGATCAATGGCTATGGCATTTACTACCGCTGCCGCCACCAGAAAACCGACAGTGAGTGGATATCGGGACAAAGCCTCCACAAGACCGCTGATTTTTTCCCAAATCTTATCAAACAGTTTCATATTTTCGCCTTTCTTACAATTCAATTTTTCTGATACACAACAGGATATGAATAACTACATACCCTTTACAGCCCGATATAAATGAAATCTCTTGTGCAACTTCTATCAAATCCGGATATACTATCTAAAATTCATTTTCTCTAGTCATTTTTAGTTGATAACTAAAAACAGACCAGCATTCGCTGGTCTGAACAAATCTATTTTTAAAAATGTTGTTGCGCTTTTCATTTAATCACTTTTCGATAAACGGGTTGACTGTCGAACCTGGAGCGGCACTGCCCTTGGGCACAATCTCAATGCGGATACCTTCCAGACGATAGCCAAAACCGGCGGTTCCGGCTTGCTGGCCATTGCTGGCCCAACCCATCCAGCCCACGTTCTGGGCATGGACCTGATAATAAACATCAAAAAGATCAGTGTCGGCGCCGGTTAGTTCAATGGCAATGGCTTCCAATCTTAAAGATTTCCCTTCAGTTCCGCTTAAAGCGCCATCAGCCACAAAATTCTGCCAACCGATATTCTGGACATGGGTTTTATATTTCACCCCAAGGTCATAGTTTTTGGTAATGTTATTGATCTCAATCGCTTCCAGCCGCAGAGATTTCCCGGCCGTTCCGCTGACCGCGCCATCAGCCACCAGACTTTGCCAACCAACATTTTGGACATGGGTTCGATACTCAATGGCTGGTGCTGCTTTGTCTTTCACCACATAATTGACAATGGATTCTTTGACCGTATTACCTTTGCCGTCCAGCACCTGCACCGATAGGGTATAGATTCCTGCAACAATTGGTGTAAAGGCAGCGGTGGGTTTACTGCTATAATCCTGGATAGTAGTGGTTTTTCCATTTAAGTCATAAAAAAATCCGTATTGATAATCCTCTTCCCCCCCGCTGGCCAAGGCACTCAGGGTAAGCAGCGTTCCCAGCGTTTGCCCAGTTGGTTTATCAACCGTAAAGGTGTCAATACTTAATGGATTACTCGGAGTAACCTTCGCCATGGCCGCATCAATCTGAATCATGCCGTAACCATAGTAATCGTCTCGGCCAGTTGCGCCAAAATCTAATGCTGTTTCTTTAAGCAGGGTTTCCACCTGGGCACTGGTCATCGTATGATCCGCTGCCATTAACACCGCACAGGCTCCGGCCGTGATAGGGCTGGCAAAAGAAGTGCCAGAGGCTTCTTCATAGGTTCCGTTGTGATTTGTCGAATATACTTTGTAGCCCGGTGCGCATAAGTCAACCAGACTGTTATGTTGAGAAAAATAGGCAATCTTATTGGTATTATCCGTGGCTCCCACTGAAATGACATTGTTATAGGATGCCGGAACCGCGAGCTCACCGCTGTAATTAGCGTTACTGCCTTCATTTCCCGCTGCCGCTACCAGCACCTTACCGGAGTTGGCAGCATTTTCCACGGCTGTTCGTAACGCCGATGAAACCATATAGCCGCCAAAACTCATATTGATGATTTTTACATCTGATCGTGCTGCCGCATCGTACAAGGCGGCGCAAATATACCCCACATCCAGATTCTTGTCACCGTCCGACAGACCGCCAACCCGATACGGCGCCACCTTGATGTTGGCGGCTCCGACGATCCCGGCAATGCCAATACCATTATTGGCCACCGCTGCCACACAGCCTGAGACCAGTGTTCCATGTCCGGATAAATCGACCATATCGGTGGTCCCTTCGACATAGTCATAACCGGTTACCACATTATCGGAAATGTCAGGATGTTGAGTATTCAGACCGGTATCAATAACGGCCACCACCACCGTTTCTGAATTATTGACCTTGTTCCAGGTCTCATCGGCGCCAATCCGTTCAAACTGCCAGGCCGCCGACAAATTCGGATCATTGGGCAATGCTGATGTCTGGATATAAGTGTTTCTTTCGGCTACCAGCACATTGGGGTTTTCTGATAATTGGGAAACCATGGCGTCCGTATTAGCTGAATCGGCTACTTCAATAATATCAACCTGATCATTTAATGTTTTACCACCCTTAATTTCCTGGCTGGTCAGGGCAAGACTTCCAATCGAGGCCTGATCCTTATAAATAACGACGATCTGATCACTGATATTTGAATTGGCATCAAGATTTGCTACCTCATCGAGACTTTGTATGACCATAGACTGACCTGTTGCCATAACCCCCAGCGGGCAGGAACTTCCAATTAACACCATTGCGAGCAGGAAGACAATTGCCTTCTTAAATTTCATAGATATTACCTCTTGCACTTTCTGTTCTTTTTTAGATTGCTCCTGTTTCATTCTCTGAGATAAGCTAAGTAAAGTCTTCTATTGTCAGTCATTCCGATATTTTCTGATACTTGAATTATACCCGCAAGATGTTTTTTTTTCAATCGCTAATTATCAATACCCTTCTATAACTCTTGACTTTTCTTAAAAATTACTGAATTCCAAGTTTTGCTAAAGGTTCCGGGGTTATTATTGATACAAGAGATAAACATCTCCCCTTTTTCTTTTCATTCCTAATATAAAAAAAGCAGTGCATCCATCCGGGATCACTGCTTTTTTATTTTTTACTGAAACCTCCGATGATTTTTTAACTCATCAGGGGGTTCCTTTTAAATTTAGTAGTTACCTGAACCAGTTGGTCTAGGAGAATAGAAACATCACTGCAATTCCGGCAATGACGCTGCCGATCGCAATAGCTAATGCGATAAATTTTTCGTTTTTAACATCATCCAGTAATTCTTCTTCCGATTTATAGGTCACATGGGATGGTTTTTTTGTTGTTACCGATCGTCCCACATAAAGCCGGTTTCCCCGTTTGTGAATTTCACCAAGAATATACATAGGCTGATCTTCCGGGAGAATTTCTTCAAAAAAGCGATAGCCCAGAAAACGGGATCCTCGGGGATTCGAAAAACTAAAATTAAAGTTATCTCTAACCCAGTTGGAATCTGATGATTCCATGCGATTGCAGCCTGGCATTAAATCCACATCACTGCCGAAGCTGGCCATATCAATATAGACTTTTTCTGTTGAACTACTGTCCGAAAGATAAACTTCCACCGGACTTTTTTCGCTGGATAAAGAGCTTTCCACCTTATCCGTAACGGTTCTGGTATTTCCGTCATCATCCCGTTCAGTTCTGGTTTCTTCATGAACAGAGAATACTTCATTTTCATAATAGGCCACCGGTCGTTGGGAAAATGGTGCTTCCACATCCCCTGATACGCTGTGAAGATGACCCTTCACCTCACTGTAATGCCGGTAATTCTCATCCAAACTGGATAACTCGCCAACAATATCCAAAACGTCTTTAATACAGGTTGTCTGCTGAAACTGGATTTCCTGAGCTTTTGTCTTGCTTTTTTTCAAAACGTAAACAGCATAGCAAATCCCTGCAACCATAATCAGTATTCCAATAATAAATGCCATCGTTTTAGCTTATGCCCATCTCAGCTTTAAGCTTAGCCAATTCGTCATCAACAGCTGCCGTTTTTTCCAGCGCTTCAAATTCATCTGCAACACTATTGCTTTCACTGGCCATTTCGGTAAACGCCTGAGCTTCCGCTTCCTTGGCGTTCACTTTTTGCTCCATTTTGTCCAGTTTGGTGAAGGCACTGGTACTGTCGGTGCTGTTTAAAGAAGTGCTGACACTTTTCTGAGCATCGGCCATTTTAGAACGGGCGATCAGCATGTTTTGTTTCATCCGGGCTTCTTCCAGTTTGGATTTTAATTGCCGCACCTGATCTTTCAATTGGCCAACTTGCAGACTCATCGAGTCATAAGCAGCCTGGAATTGAACTAAATCACCATCCACGCTGGTTTTTTGCGCCAGTGCTTTTTTTGCCAGTTCTTCATTACCAGCCATTAAAGCGGTTTTAGCTTTGTTGGTCCAGTCTGCTGAAGCAGCTTTAGCTGATTCCAATTGTTTTAAAGCTTGTTTTTCACTGCCCATGGCTGCACCCAATGCCTGGGTTGCACTGTTGACCTGTGCTTCCATGTCAATGATAATCTGTTTAACCATTTTTTCCGGATCTTCTGCCTTATCCAGCATGTCGTTTACATTCGCCTTTAACAAGTCACTAAGACGTTCAAAAATTGCCATTTTTTCCTCCTGCTATTTGTTTTTATTATTTCAGGACATAAATGCCTGGGCTGTTTGATTGTTTCCGGCCAACGCCCGACTCATATCAAATCGCCTTTATTCTGTATCTTCATCTTAACAAATCAGGGAAAATAAGTCTATTTCTTTTTTGTTCCAAGCGTAAATTAATACCACTTAATTTCCGTAAAGCGAATCCATCTTTTACGGTTGTCATCTTTTTTCTGTAATTCCATCCCGATCGCCTAAAAGAACGAATTAATAAATCATTTCAGGGTATACAACCTAAAACAAATCGTAATATAAAAAATCTATCTATGTGGCAGAATTCACCATTGATCTAACAGGTCAAAAAGGATATCCTGTAAACAAGTTATAAACCAGTAACAGCAATCATTCAATTTCTATCGGACGAGAATATTTTTTACACAAAAGGGGTGGTGTATATGAAAAGCATTCGAACAAAACTCATGGTTTATTTTTCCGGACTGATTCTGGTTGTCTGTGCAATCTTCACCTTTGTCTCTATTAATGCATTAACCAATGCCGTGGTGACTGAAGCTGAGAAATCACTGATCACGCAAGCCCAGAATTCGGCTGAAATCATCAGCAGCCGCAACGAGCAAAATTATATTTATCTTGAAGGGATCGCCTCCCGGGATAAAATCTTTTCCAGCAGCGTACCGATGAATGAAAAAATGACGATGCTGAAAAATGATGTCAGCAGTTCTGATCGGTTCCTGCGAATTGGGGTTTCCGATCTCAATGGAAACCTTTACCTGTCAGACAGCTACGGTGACCGGGGGCAAATTGTCGATATCACCAAACGGGATTATTTTCATGATTCAGCCGCCGGTGAAAGGGGAACCATGAACCCGATTATTAGTGTGAATCCCGATGACAATGGTGCCTTGATCATGGCCTACTCGGTGCCGATTTATGAAAACGGTGCTATCACCGGGGTGCTGGTGGCGGTGGCTAATGCCTGGTTCTTAAACGACATCACCGATAATATGAAATTCGGTGAAACCGGTTATACCTATATTGTCGATTCTACCGGTACCGCCATCTCTCATCCCGACCGGGATAATGTTGTCAATCAGATGAATCCCATTACCCTGACCGAAACAGATGCCAGTTATAAAGATTTAGGCACCGCCATCGGCACTGCACTGGAACAGGATTCGTTCACATCGACCTATGCCCTGGACAACCAGGAGTTTTACATGGCTTCCGCAAAGGTCAAAGGTATGGATTGGACGGTGGTTCTGGCAGTGGAATCCGCTGAAGTGCTGGCCGCCTTGCCTGGCGCCATTCTAAGCAGTGTACTGATCTCCATTGTCGTTTTGGCGATCAGCATTATCTTTTGTTATTTCATCGCCAAACGAATTACTGACCCCATTAAAAAGGTCAATCAAATGATCAAAGAAATGGGACTGGGTCATTTAAGTGCTCGGCTTAATATGGAAACCAATGATGAAATAGGCGAAATGGCTCTAACCATGGACAGTTTTGCTGATAACCTTCAAACTGAGGTAATTGAGGTGATGAACCAGATTTCTGACGGCAATGTCTCGGCTGATATTGAAATCATTGACGATCAGGATGAAATTAAGCCAGCCCTTAAGAAGACCATTGAATCGATCCGGGGTTTAATTGACGAAGCCACCATGCTGGCTCAGGCCGGCGTTGCCGGGCAGTTATCCACCCGGGGCGATGCGGAAGCATTCAAGGGCGGATTTAAAGACATTGTCGTCGGTGTCAATAACACCCTTGACGCTGTCGTAGGTCCTCTGAATGTGGCTGCCGATTATGTCGACCGCATCGGCAAAGGACAAATCCCGGAAAAAATTACTGCCACCTACAATGGCGATTTTAATACCTTGAAGAATAACATCAATGCCTGTATCGATGGCTTAGGGGCTCTGGAAGAAAGTAACCGGGTGCTTGGTAAAATGAGTCTCAATGATTATTCCGAAACGATGCCCACCAATTATCTGGGTATATATGCTGAAATCGGGCATTCCATCAACGATGTCCATACCCGGTTAACTCGGATTGTTGAAATCTCTACCAATATCGCCAGTGGGGATCTATGCGATTTGGAAGTTTTATCAAAAATAGGTAAACGCAGTGCTAATGATACCTTGATTCCGGCCCTGGTTGGCATGATTCAGAATATCATCAACCTGGTTGATGAAACCGAAAAAATGGCCAGTATTGCCATTGAAGGTAATTTAAGCAACCGCGGTGATGTCTCCGGCTTTCCCGGTGAGTATGCAAAAATTGTCACCGGCTTTAATCAGACTTTGGATGCTGTCATTGCTCCCATCGAAGAAGCCTCGGCAACCCTCATCCAATTATCCCAGGGGAATCTGCACACCAAAATGGCTGGCGACTATCGTGGGGATCATGCCCAGATAAAAGACGCCTTAAACCAAACCATCAACTTCCTCAGCCAATATGTAGTGGAAATAACCAGCACTCTCGAAGAAATGGGTCGGGGCAATCTGAACCAGGAAATCACCTCTGATTATCTGGGCGACTTCCAGGCCATTAAAACGGCCCTCAACGATATCAACACCAACCTCAGCCACACCATGACCGATATTGATGTCGCTGCTGGACAGGTTGAAGTCGGGGCCAGACAGATTTCTGATGGCGGACAGGCACTGGCTCAGGGCACTACCGAACAGGCCAGCTCGATCCAGGAATTAACTGCCTCCATCGAAGAGGTCGCTGGCGAAACAAAGAAAAACGCCATGCGGGCTAACGAAGCCAACGAACGGGCCATTGAGGTTCGCACCAACGCCGAAGTCGGCAATACCCAAATGACCAAAATGATCACGGCTATGAGTGATATCAACGTATCTTCCAATGATATTTCCAAGATCATCAAAGTGATTGATGATATTGCCTTCCAGACCAATATTCTGGCTCTGAATGCCGCCGTTGAAGCTGCCCGGGCCGGACAGCACGGCAAAGGTTTTGCTGTCGTTGCTGAAGAAGTAAGAAGCCTGGCTGCCAGAAGCGCCGAAGCTGCCAAGGAAACCACCGGTCTCATTGAAGGCTCCATCGATAAGGTCAACATGGGTACTAAAATTGCCGATGAAACAGCCATCAGCCTCAAAGAAATTCTTGATGAGATTGAAAAAGTTACCGGTCTGGTCGGCGACATCGCCCAGGCGTCTAATGAACAAGCCTCGGAAATCGCCCAGATTACCCAAGGCATCGAACAGGTTTCCCAGGTGGTTCAAACGAATTCAGCCACCGCTGAGCAAAGTGCCGCCGCCAGTGAAGAACTCTCCGGTCAGGCTGAGATGCTCAAAGAAATGGTGGGTGCCTTTAAAGTCAAGGCGCCAACCAAAACCACCTTCACAGCAACCACAGTTTCAAAACCGCAACCACCAGCTGCTAAACCACCAGCCGAACCGCGAATCCTTTTGGATGATATGGAAATGGATAAATACTGAAGCAGTTCTGGATATGCTTCGAAGTTTGTATAGATATTTGTTGTAAAAAGAGCGATTTACTGATTCAGGTTAGCTCCGATAAACGTAAGCCCCCAGGTTGTTCGATCGAACAACCTGGGGGCTTATTGTTATTCAAGACCTTGTTTATGCTGTCCCGTTTTTCAGCCGCCTTCAGACAATTCTCAGTTATTCTGAAAATCATTTTATTATCTTTTACTGTTATTGTATATTTGATTTGGGTAAATATCATTCGAAAGAGGAATTGTTTTATTCTAAATCTAAAGGGGGAATCAAGTATGCAATGGATGCTTAACATGAAAATCGGAGCGAAACTCATTGTGAGTTTCGTAATTGTCGCCCTGATCACCGGGGTTGTCGGCATCGTTGGAATTATGAATTTACAAACACTGCAAAGATCAAATACCTTGCTCTTTGAAAAAATGACCCTGCCAATTGCCGAAGTTGGTCAGATTTCGACATCATACCAACGGATGCGAGTTATCGTCCGGGATATGATTATTGAAAACAGTCCGGAGCTGATCCAGTCCAATGCTGATAAGGTTGTTATCCGCAACGGGGAAATTGACGAAGCCGCTACTGCTTTTCAGGAAACCATTGTTGATCCGGAGATGCAGGCCGTTTTTGACGAATTTGTGGCTGCCCGAAAAGTTTTAGCCGACGAATTTGAAAAAGTAAAAGCCCTGGCGATCCAGAACCGGGATGCCGAAGCCTTTGCCCTGCTCGCGGATACGGGATCATACGAAATAGCCGCTTCAACGCAAATGGATCTAATCAATGAACTGGTTCCGATGAAATTGGAAGAAGCACACGCAACAGAAGCCATTGATTCTGCCACTGCCAATGCTGCTATGACCACCATGATTATTGTGACCCTGATTGCTTTTGCGGCTGCCATCATCTTCGGGTTGGTGCTCCGTTCGATGATCAGCAAACCCCTGCAACAGGCCAATCATATGATCAAAGAAATGAGTCTGGGACATTTCACCATCCGTCTTAATATGAAACGGAAAGACGAAATTGGCGAAATGGCCGAATCCATGGATACCTTTTCCGATGATATCCAAACCGTTGTCATTGGGACCATGAATCAGATTTCCAATGGCAATGTCACTGCTAATGTCGAACCACGAGATGCTCAGGATGAACTGGCACCTGCTCTCAAGCTGACCATCGAAACAATCCGAAACCTGATTAGTGAAGCAACGATGTTGTCCCTCGCTGCCATCGCCGGCCAATGGGAAACCCGGGGCGACGCCGATGCGTTTAGCGGCGGTTTCAAAGAAATTGTTGAAGGGGTTAATGCCACCCTGGATACCGTTGTTGATAAAATGGTCTGGTACGAAGCTATTATTGATGCCATCCCCTTCCCCCTCCATGTCACCGATAATGATATGAAGTGGACCTTTATGAACAAACCATTTGAAGATTTAATGATTGCCAATGGGGTCATCAAAGATCGAACTTCAGCTTGCGGCATGGATTGTTATAATGCCAATGCCGATATTTGCCGAACCGAAGGTTGCGGTATCAGACGTCTGGTTGACCAAGGCTTGAACGACAGCTATTTCGAATGGGTCGGCCGAAGCAATAAACAAGATACTGCCTATCTCAAAAATAAAAAAGGCGAAAGTATTGGCTTCGTTGAAATCGTCACCGATTTAACCCCAATTATCCGGGTTAGCGACTACACCAAGTCGGAAGTATCAAGACTGGGCAACAACTTAATCCGTTTATCAGCGGGTGATCTGGACTTCGATATGAATGTTGGTGAAGCCGATGAATATACCACTGAAGTCAGTGCCCAATTCCACGAAATCGGCAACACTTTAGCTGAAGTTAAACGTTCAGTCGATAACCTGGTTAGTGATGCTACGATGCTGGCCGAGGCCGGTATTGCCGGGCGCTTGGATACCCGGGCCGATTCCAGCCGACATCAGGGCGATTTTGCCCGGATTGTAGACGGCGTCAACGCCACCCTGGATGCCGTTGTCGAACCAGTGCAGGAAGCTTCTGCCACCTTAAAAGAACTGGCTCAGGGTAATCTGGACACCGGCATGGTTGGCCATTACAACGGCGATTACACCTTGATTAAAGATAATATGAACCAGACCATAACCTTCCTGAAACGTTATGTGGATGAAATCGCCCACACCCTTGAAGAAATGGGCCGGGGCAACCTGGATCAACAGATCACCACCGATTACCTGGGCGATTTCCAGGCCATTAAAACAGCACTCAATGATATCACCAGCAATCTCAGTAACACCATGACCGAAATCAATACGGCCGCAGGTCAGGTGGATATGGGTGCCAAACAGATCTCTGACGGCGGCCAGGCTTTATCCCAGGGAACTACCGAACAGGCCAGTGCCATCCAGGAATTGACCGCTTCCATTGAAGAGGTAGCCGCAGAGACTAAACGAAATGCTATGAATGCCAATGAAGCCAATGAACTGGCGGTCAATGTTCGTACCAATGCCGAAAAAGGTAACAGTCAAATGGCAACCATGATCGGCGCCATGGGCGATATCAATGATTCTTCAAACAATATTTCTAAAATTATCAAGGTTATTGATGACATTGCCTTCCAGACCAATATCCTGGCCCTGAATGCCGCCGTTGAAGCAGCCAGAGCCGGTCAGCATGGCAAGGGCTTTGCCGTGGTAGCTGAAGAAGTACGAACCCTGGCCGCCCGAAGTGCCGAAGCTGCCAAAGAAACCACCGGCTTAATTGAAGGATCCATTGACAAGGTCAGTGTCGGTACAAAAATTGCCGATGACACCGCCGAAAGTCTGAAAGAGATTCTCAGTCAAATTGACAAGGTTGCCGGTTTAGTTGGCACCATTGCCCAGGCTTCCAATGATCAAGCCTCTGAAATTGCCCAGATCACCCAGGGTATTGAACAGGTATCTCAGGTTGTTCAAACCAATTCGGCCACCGCCGAAGAAAGCGCTGCTGCCAGTGAAGAACTTTCCGGCCAGGCTGAAATGCTTAAACACATGGTGGATGCTTTTCAGTTAAAAGCCAAAAGCGACTATGTTAAAACAACCCGGTCAGCTTCTGCCCTATCCGTAAAACCGGTTACTGCACCAATACCAGAACCAAACATCATCCTCGATGATATGGAGATAGACAAATATTAGCACGATATCCGTATTACCTTTTGAGGCCTGGTCGCTCCAATCCAGGTCTCATTTTCATTTACCGCAAGGCGATCTTGATTCAGTTTCACCCACATTGATTTCTATAAAATTAGTTGACAGCAAGCTTTTGTCTTGATTATAATGAAACCTACTCCCATGGTTATCTTCGCTACGTTAAAGGAGTTCACATGAAAAAAAAAGTTCACACTCTTGTTCTGGTTATAATTTTCACCGGCATCTGGCTTGTTTTAAATGAAAGCATGGCCTTTTCACAAATCCTGACCGGCCTGTTTTTTTCAGTAGTATCTCTTCACTTCACCAATCGTTATTTGTTAGAAAATGACTATCTCAACGCTTACGTTATCAAACCCGAAGTTCTTTTACATTACACCCTGTATTTATTTGTCCAAATTTACCGATCCGGCTTTTCAGCTATTTTGAAAATAATTAAAGGTGAAGATGCCGTGAAAATAATCGAGTATGAAACCTGTATGAGCGATGATCTGGGGATTTGTCTGTTGGCCAATGCTATTACCTTAACTCCCGGAACTGTGACCATCGGCAAGAATGGCCGCCTGCTTCAAATCCTGGCCTTTCATGATGAAAACACATTTACTGATATTACCGAAGGCAAAGCCTGTTCCGCCTATGAAATTATTTTAAGGAGGATGGACCCATGACCTTTCTAGAAATAACCCTGTTTGTTATCTCCATCTATATTACCCTGGTGCTTGTTCGGGTCATTATCGGCCCCACCATTTGGGACCGCCTCTTGGGTTTGAATGCTATTTCAGCCAAAATTATTATGTCCATCGTCATTTTTTCTATCATCACTGAGCAGTCCTATTTGCTGGATGTGGCATTGGTTTATGCACTGCTGGGATTTATCGGTACGGTGCTGATTGCCCGTTTCATCGAAAAAAAAGGAGATATCTCATGATCAATTTACTGGCTTATCTGCTTATAACCATCGCTCTAATTTTTATGGCCCTCGGGGTCATCGGCCTGTTTCGCTTTAAAGATTTTTATTCGCGAATTTTAATCTCCGCTAAAATCGAAACGGTTGGCTTTCTGACCATCATGATCGGTTTCATTATTTTATCCGGTCTCAGCTATGCCACCATGAAAATCATTCTGATTACCACAATGGTAATGATCACCAACCCGCTGTCCACCCATGCCATCGCCCGATCGGCTTTTTTAAGCGGCTATCCCATTAATCAGGAGACTCAACCATGACCGAAAATATCTTTCTGATCACCCTGGTTGTTCTGGCCATCGTCGCTCTGAATACCAAAAAACTGCGCCGGGCAGTTGTCTATCTGGGTGTTTTTTCACTGATCAGCTCCTTTGTTTACCTGCTCTACGGGGCTCCGGACGTGGCCATTGCCGAAGCCATTATTGGAAGCACCATCACCACGGTTTTATATCTGGTGGCACTGCGAAAATACCAGGTCTTCTCTATTTATTATGCCAGCAGCAATGATCAAAATATTCAATACCTTAAAAGCAATTCGACCTTACTGAATAATCTTGAATCTTTTTTGATCAAACGGGAAATGGAACCTCAGATTATCTATTCAGCTGATCCCATTGAGACCATTCTCGATCAGGAAAATTTTGATCTTGCTATCCATCATTCCAACCAGGACATTTGGATTTATGGCTGTGCTGAAGACTATCAGATTGATGCGGTTGAAGAATATTTGCTGACTCACCATGGTGATTTGAACATTCACCTGATTCGATGTGCAAAAGGAGTAGACAATGAAGCGTAGAGTTATGACTATGATTTTTGCTATGACCCTTGCGGGTCTGGTGCTTTTTATTAATTTTGATGCCAATCTGGTGGCCAATCCATTCATCTCAGATTTTTATCTTGAACATTTCAATGCCGACACCCATACTCAAAATGCCGTGGCCGCGATCTACCTGAATTACCGGGTATTTGACAGTATTTTTGAAACCCTGATTCTACTAGTCAGTGTTACCGCCGTCATTAATTTTTCGTGGAGGCGCACTGATGACTGATCATTCTGAAATTATCTCCCGCATGACCGGGCTTTTATATCCGTTTATTTTATTGTTTGGATTTTATATTATTTTAAATGGCCATGCCAGCCCTGGTGGCGGATTCCAGGGGGGTGCCGTGCTGGCTTCGGTTTTTATCACCCGCTATCTGGTCGAACCGGACCGCTGCATCCGGCTGAAAACCCTAAAAACAGCAGAAAAGATTCTTTTTATCTGTATTATTCTTTACCCGGCCTTTTTTTTATTCTCAACCGCTGCCAACCACTCAGAACTGATGAACCTGACTTATCTTATCGCCATGAATTTCTTAATCGGCTTGAAAGTCTGCAGTGGTTTTACCATCATTTTTTTCCGGTTTGCCTTTTACGAAGGGGGTATTTGATGATCGCTTTAAACGGAGAGTCCATCAGTATTTTGCTTTTTTTTGTGGGTGTCTATGGTCTTATCGCCAGAAGAAACATTATCAAATCGATTATGTCCATCAGTATCATGCAAGTGGCTATTATTCTATACTTTATTTCTACCAATACCGTCCCGGGAAGCGTCCCCCCAATTGGCGATGTAGCCCAGACCCTGCAAGTGGCTGATCCACTCCCCCAGGCCTTAATGATTACCGATATTGTCATCGGCATTGGGGTAACGGCAGCTGGTTTAACCATGTTTATTCATCTCTATCATCGTTTTGGCTCCACCAACTGGCAAAAAGTTATGAAAAAAAGGAATCAACATGATTAATTTACATTGGGTTATCTTATTGCCGATTGTTTTTGGCACCGTCGTCAAACTGATTTCCATCAAAACAGCAAAAAAAATAGTGACTCTTTTTCAGGTAGCCTTATTGGTTTCTGTCGCCATGATCTTTGTTCATGTGCGTGAAAATGGCACCATCATGGAAAATATTGGCGGTTGGCCGGATACCATCGGGATCACCTTAAGGGCTGATCTGCTGGCATCTGCGATGGTTCTTTTGACCTGTTTTTTATTCCTGGCGATGGTGATCTTTGTTCATAACAAACATTATGCCGACCACCTTTTTTTGTTTCTCTTTCTCAGTCTGGAAAGCTTGATTATCGGTATCTTTCTTTCCAATGACTTATTTAATATTTTTGTTCTGATTGAAGCCGCCACCCTGATCATCACCATTCTGATTATGTACAAGAAGCCCAATGTCGCTATTTATGATGGGCTGATGTATTTTCTGATCAATGTTGTTGCGATGTCATTTTTTCTGATGGGTCTGGGGATGCTTTATAAGAAAATTGGCGTCCTTGATTTTGATGCCCTGAAAACAGCGTTTAGCCTGGTCAAAGACCCCCAAAGTTTGCTTCTGCCCTATGCCTTTATGATTACCGCAGTGAGTTTAAAAGCGGCTTTAATGCCCCTTTTCAGCTGGCTGCCGAAAGCTCACGGTACCCCCAGTGCCCCGTCGGTGGTTTCTGCCATCTTATCCGGATTATATGTTAAAACCGGCATCTACGTGTTTCTCCGGTTGCAGACAGCTTTTTCACCCCTCATTGACACCTCCGAACTTTTTATAATCCTCGGATTTATCACCGCCATCGTCGGTTTTATGTTGGCTTTAGCTCAAAAAGACATTAAACTTCTGTTAGCTTATTCAACTGTTTCTCAGATTGGTGTCATTATGATTGGTATTAACCTCGACAATCCGGTGGCTTACTGGGGCGGACTTTATCATCTGATGAATCATGCCATTTTTAAATCAACCCTGTTTCTCACCGCCGGGATGATCATCTCCGAGTACAAGACCAGGAATCTTGACGAGATAAACGGTGTTTTTAAACACATGCCGGCCGTCGGGGTCGCCACCATCTTGTCAATTCTGGGGATTATTGGTGCCCCGCTATTTAACGGCAGCATCTCTAAATATCTGATCGCTTCTGGTTCAAGCGGCACCTGGATTGAATATGGTCTGATTCTGATTAATCTGGGAACCATTGTTGTCTTTATAAAATATGGCCAGCTGCTTTTCGGCAGTTCGGGCAAAAAAGAAGCCGTTGACTCCGACATTTTGGAGAAAGCGGTTGTATTAACCCTGAGCATTTTGTGTTTTCTCGGTGGAATTTTTGGTAGCGAACTGATTGCCATCCTTTTTAACATCGATTTGACTGTCGACCTTCTATCTTATGGAATAAAAATGCTATTTTTCGTTGGATCAATCTTCCTGGGATTGCTTATTTATCGCGGCTTATTTAAAAAATCAAATCGCCTGGCTTTTATCAATTCTTTTGAACTTGGCTTTAATGGAATCTGCCTTTCAATCACCCTATTTTTTGCTTTTATGGTTATTTATTTAAAAATAACCCTCTAATAATATTTTGTGGTTTCCACCTGGATACCGGCGGCAATCTCATAACCCAGAGCCAACTGGCTTCCCAACAGCTCAATGGTCATCGGCCCCTGATGCTCTGTAGAGATAACTTTTAGAAACGCACCGCGAATCAAACCCATACTGTAAAGCCTTTTAGACAAGGCCTCATCTACGCTTAGCTCCTTCACTACAACCGTACTTCCTATTCGACACATGGATAATGGCATATTTCTCTCCTCATTTCTAATATCGTTGTTAATTCATTTTTTTGATGGTTGTATTCTTTGATGATATCACCTAACACTGAAACAATTTGCCGATCCAGCAATTGGGGCGATTCTTTTTTAATTTCCTGAAATGCCAACTCATAACTCAACGCCTCCCGATAATTACGTCTACTGGTCATCGCATCAAAAACATCGGCGACCCCCACAATGCGCTCGTATAGATGAATTTGATTTCCGGATAATTGGTTAGGGTAACCACTGCCATCTAATCGCTCATGATGATTATGGACAATTTCAACACTGGGTTCGGGTAGCCAGTTTTGGTTTCTAAGCACCTGAAACCCAATTTCCGAATGGGTTTTGATGATATCAAATTCCAATTCGCTAAGCTTACAGGGTTTGTCCAGGATTTCTCTGGGAAGAAAGAGCTTTCCAATATCATGAAGTAAGGCCCCCACCCCGATTTCAGTAATCTCAGACGCCTTCAAACCCAGCGCTTTAGCAACACAGATGGCCAGTAAGGCAGTTCGGATCGAATGTCCCGGCAGACAATTGCTGGCACAGTTTGCATTTCGGTACTTTCCCAGATCCTCAAATGAAGTGTCCGTTAGTTTTACAATCATCCGTCTCAGATAGGTTCTGAATTTCACGGTAAAAATTTCCTGATTACCATCCAGATCATATCGCCGGTACACTTCATTTAAATATTTGGAAAAAATATAAATCTCTCGAGACGCTTTTTTTTCAGTCATCTAAATATCCTCTCATCTTATTTGAATTGAGCGCTGGTAACCCGGTTCTTGCCATTTCTTTTCGAACAATAAAGCAATTCATCGGCCTGATCCACCAACTCGGTTTGTTCACCCCGACTCAATGCCACTGTTGAATGACAAACGCCAGCAGAAAGGGTTATCCTCATCTTCTGATCGTCAAATTCAAAGGGGTATTCCGCCACAGCATTACAAATACGTTCGGCGATTCTTTGTCCAAAGGGTTCCCCGGTTCCCGGCAGTAACACGGCAAACTCTTCCCCACCATAACGGGCACCGATATCTGAGGTGCGGAGCTGTTTTTTGATGATTTGTGAAACCTCCCGGATCACATAATCTCCGGAAAGATGGCCATAGACGTCATTGACTGCTTTGAAGTCGTCAATATCAAGGAGGATCAGGGTAATTGGCGCATGTTTTTCAGCGATAACTTCCAACGACTGATAGAAAGCCTGATGATTTGATAAATCAGTCAGAAAATCAGTAGTAGCCCGGTACTCCAGCAACTGGTTTTTATATTCAATTTCTTCCATCGCATAGTGGTTTCGCTTGTATACATCACTGAAAAGCTGGTTGATTTCTCCCACAAAAAAACTGAACCCCATCAGGAGAGCCCCCTGGAATAAAACAACTGCCAGCGGAAAATAACTATTGAAGATTCCGACAAATAAATAGCCTAGGGTTGCAAGCAGACCATGGATGATACTTTTCGTGCGATGATTGGCCAAGCTGGCAATTAAGACAAATAGACATAAAATCGGCAGGGCAATAAAGTAGTAGTTGTCCAGATATATACTGCAAATGGAAATAAAAAGGATATCGATTATGCTTTGAAAATATCCGCCTAACAAGGTTTCCAATTTTAAAATTTGTCTGGTGGCAAACAGGTAAAGTTCAAAGCCGATATAGATCCCGTAACAAATCAGTATCAGTGTCATCATCCACTCCATTGTCTGGGAATAAACGCAATAAACCAGAACCATTAAGACCATAACACTGTGGACCCCAATATGTATTTCAGTAAAGATATGATCCTTTTGTGTATTCTCCATCGACGACTCCCACTTTTTTCTTTATCAGCTAAGACTAGCCTCATACTAAAACCGGAAGTTAGCAACACCTAACTTCCGGTTTTAGTATACCATTCTGTTTTTCTTTTATCAAGTGCTTTTATTAATATAATTTAAACCCAATCTTTTCAAACTATCATTGCCTTCAAATTGTTTTTCGATTTTAAATGAAGTTATTTAACCCGAAAAATCTTCATTATATTCATATTCTTGTGAGGTTTATCTTATTTGACCATATAACCTAAAGTAATTTAAGAAAATGGCGATATTAATAGTAAGAGCGAATGACCAAATAAATCAGACCATTTCTGATCGAAACCACACCGATAAATCAAGTCTCCCTTTACAAATTTTCAAACTACAAAACAGGAGGTTCATAAAGATGAAATGGATTAGAGACATAAAAGCAAACACCCGGCCATGGATAGCTTTTCTATCCGGATTTACGGTGAGCACCTCTGATGGACCAGATGATACTGCCATTATTAATGCATACTTTGCAACTTACCTGCAAAATGTGGCAGCTGATCAAATTAAACCTGTTTCCTGCCAAACTGATCTTTTATATAAAAAACCCGTGGACAGCTGTGAAGCGAACTCAAAACATCCTGAAAAACCATTGAGAGCCCTGTCCCCCTTAAAACAGGTAGTATAAAAAATATCCTTTCAGTGTAAATACTGAAGGGACATTTTTATCTGATTATTTTAAAATTTAATGTTATTTTTAGCTGGATTTTGTCGATATAGTCTAGAGAAGATCTAGTTACTATTTTCAATATAAACAAGGAGGATGTTATGAATACAAATGCAATCGATGCGAACAAATCTCTGAATCAAGCGATTCAGACAAAAGGCGTTACCCAAAATGCTGACGTCAAAGTTGAGCCCGAAGCTGCGGATAAAGTCCAGCCAGTTGTGCAAAAACTCGACTCCATTGAACTTGGCACCGCAACTTCTGAAGACATCGGAACCTACACTGTCGACCGGAAAAAGATAAACGAAATCAAGCAGGATTTTGCCCGCAATACCGAGTCGTTCAAAAAAATGGTTGAGGCCATGATTGAAAAACAAGGCAAGAAGGTCAATCAGGTTCTGAAAGATCTGGCCGAAGGAAAAGAAGTTGACATCACAGTGGATTCTGAAACCCAGGCAGCTGCCCAGGAAGCGATTTCTGAAGACGGCTATTTTGGGGTCAACAAAACTTCAGAACGGATTATTGATTTTGCCAAAGCTCTTTCCGGCGGTGATAAAAGCAAGCTTGAAACCCTGAGAAATGCCTTTAAAGAAGGTTTTGAAAGTGCCAAAGAAGCCTTTGGCGGAGAACTTCCCGAAATCTCCCAGCAAACCTACGATAAGGTCATGCAGGGCTTTGATGATTGGGCCAGTGAAGAATAAAAGTTCTTTCCCAAAGATTTTCTCCGTATCCGGGGGAAAACTCCTCTACCAACAAAAAGACAAGGAAAAAATTCTTCCTTGTCTTTTTTGTTGGTTTTTTTCTGATTTCTTATCTTTTTAGTTTAAATCGCGAGATCATTTCCTTGAGTAATTGCGACTGACCGGATAATTCTTCGCTGGCGGCGGCAGATTGCTCAGCTGTTGCTGTGTTCCCCTGAACAACCTGAGAAACCTGATCCACTCCCAGGTTAATCTGGGTGATATTAGTGGCCTGATCATTGGATGCTTCAGCAATTTCCTGAACTAATTGGGCCGTCTTGGTTATTTCGATCACAATTTCTTCCAATGCAATAGCTGTTTCATCAGCGATTGCGGTACCACCTTCGGTCTTTTTCACCGAGCCTTCGATTAGAACAGTGGTTTCTTTGGCGGCTTCTGCACTTCTGGCGGCCAAGGAGCGAACCTCTTCCGCTACCACGGCAAAGCCCTTACCATGCTGACCGGCTCGGGCTGCTTCCACGGCGGCATTCAGCGACAGGATATTGGTCTGGAAGGCAATGTCATCAATAACCTTGATAATTTTTGAAATGTTTCCCGATGCCTGATTGATTTCCGCCATGGACTCCTGAAGCTGGCGCATGCTGTCATTACCTTTTTGGGCTTTTTCCTGGGCTGTTGTAGAAAGCATATTGGCTTCGCTGGCCCGTTTGGCATTGTCTTTCGTTTTATCCGCTATTTCATCAATCGACGAACTTAATTGCTGGATGGCGGCGGCCTGTTCAGTTGAACCCTGGGCCAGCATCTGACTGCCATCCGACACCTGAGATGCCCCGGCTGATACCTGATCAGCTGCCTCATTCATGTCTTTTAGGATCCCATTAAAAGATTCAATAATGTGGTTAAGCGCCGTTTTTATTGGTTCAAAGTCGCCTTTATAGTCACCAATGATGCTGACGGCCATATTGGAATTGGCCATCTGATCCAAAATATCAGATACTTCATCAACAATCCCTTGTAAAAAGTCCAGGGTACTGTTCAGTGAATCTTTGATGGCTGAATGTTCGCCCTTGTATTCCCCTTCCATTCTCAGTTTCAGGCTGCCATTGGCCACTTCTTCCAGCACTGTATTGGCTTCTTGTATCGGTGCGACCATGGCATCCAGGGTGGCATTGATACCAGCCACAATTCTGGCATATTCGCCACTGTGTTTGGATGTATCGGCCCGGGCGTTGAGATCCCCGGCAACTGCCGATTCCACCAGACTGTTGGTGTCGTCCACCAGCATTTTGATACTGTCAAAGGTACGATTGACAGATTCTTTGATAACCGCATATTCCCCTTTGTAATTGCCTTCCATACCTTGTTCAAGATTCCCCTGAGCCATTTCTTCGAGGACCCCGGAAGCTTCATGAATGGGCTCAGCCATAGCATCCAATGTCGCATTAACACCGGAGATGATTTTTGCGTATTCGCCCTGATGTTTGGATGTATCGGCCCGGGTATCCAATTCTCCGGCTACGGCTGCATCCACTAGACTATTGGTATCGCTGACCAGCATTTTAATACTTGCAAAGGTTTTGTTGACAGAGACTTTTATGGCGGCGTGTTCGCCCTTATAATCACCCTGCATGTCCTGTTCAAGATTACCTTTGGCCATCGCTTCCAGAACGCTGGAGGCTTCTTTGATAGGCTCAATGACAGCATCCAGGGTCTGGTTGACACCGGCGATAACCTTCTGATAATCCCCGTTGTACTTGGATGCATCAGCCCGTTCATCCAGCCGGCCTTCAACCGCTGCAGAAACCAGCATATTGGTGTCGGTAATCAGTGTTTTGATGGCTCCCTGGGTATCTTGTAAAGCCGGACCAACCTGATCATTATCACCGACCATAATGATTTCATCATCCAGATTCCCCTGGGAAATATGTTCCAGTTTATCGATCAGATTCTCCTGAACATTCTGCTGCATGATTGCTACAGCCTTGAGCATCGATCCAATTTCATCTTGCCGATTTATATATTTACCGGCGTTAGAATGTTCATTGTGTCTAAAATCAAAGCCCGCCAGCCGGTTTAATTCCTCAGTGGTTGCCACAATCGGTTTGGCGATGGTGCCGCTGATCAAAAATACAGCAAACGCTGCAGCAATAATAGCCAGAATAATCACGGTAATAATCGTATTTCTGACTTCCGCCACCTGGCCGTTCAGCTCAGCTTGATCCATGGCCACTGACAAAATCCAGGGGGTACCTTCAACCGGTGCAAAACCAACCAGAAAATCTTTTCCTTCCAGACTATAATCTCCGAAACCCGGTTCCCTGGTGGTCATCTTGCTGCGCACCAATTCTGCCAATTGAGTATAATCCGGATTTTCCTCATCAGCCTTGGCAAAGTTAAACTGCTGTTTGACCAGATCGAGATTTGCATTACCCACTGCAATCCCATCATTATTGATTAGTGATCCAAAACCTGTTTCACCATAGGTTACCTCGCCGACAATACTGCTTAAGGTTTTCCCTTCTTTTCTTCCATAAAGGACTGCATTAACAGCGCCATTTTGATAGACTGGTGTCGCAAATAATAGTACCGGTTCTCCGGTTACCCGGCTGATGGTAATATCAGATACCGTGGGAGTCCCGGCAGCAGCGCCTTTAAAATAACTCCGATCAGCGACGTTAACGACATCGCCGGCTGCACTCTGAGTGACACCGTTGCCAGCCAGATCGGCTATGACAAAAGCATCATAGCCGATTCTTGCTGCTTCCGCCTCAAAAAAGGCCACTCGCTGTTCCTGAGGCACAGCCGGATCCAAAATAATTGAATTCTGAGATAGACTTTCCATATAGTTCAGTTGGGTATTTATTCTGGCTTCAATATACCTTGCCTGCACCTCCGCCATATTCTGCAATTCTTTATGAGCATCATCCTCCAGAACGCTGGTGAATTGGTTGACTACAACAACCCCTAAAATACCTGTGACTGCCAAAATGAGTGCGGTAAACAATGTGATAAGACGTAACCTGATTGACTTCATAGTTTCCCCTTCCTTTTCCCTTTAGTATAATTTAGCTTCGCTTAGATTCGCGAAGCACTTTATCAATAAAACCTAAATAAACGCGATGTAATAATATACCACCTTTGATTTCATGTAAACATTTTCGCTAATTTTTATAAACTTTATTGTTGTTTTTTCGAGACTCGTTAATTATACGATTTCAAATAATCAAAAGCAATGGCATAACAGCAAAAAGACAGGTAAATACCTGTCTTTTTACTGTTATGCCACAGTGTGGTCTGCTGAACGATTAAATTAAATGAGGTATAAACATTTTTGTATCTTTCATATAATTTCTATAGTCTATTCCAAATTCTGCTATCATATCCTGTTCTTCTTTTTTTGCCAGCCGGACATACATCAAAACCATCACCGGGTATAAAATCAACAGCGGCAAGGTCGCCCATTCCACCATCATCCCGAATGATAATAAAAGTAGACCCGTATACTGGGGATGACGGATGTATTTATAAATTCCGGTTTCCACCAGGGTTCCGGTACCGGATTCCTTGGACCAGTATTTTTTATAAATATTATACCAGCCATTCATGATTAAAAATATGCCCACCGACCCACAGGCAATATTAATATACATCCCCCAATAACCGATGGTATCAAAAAGTGTGTGCCCCCACAGAACCCCTTCGGGAAGGTTTTTTCCAATCATCCAGGAAATCACATACATGCTGAAGGGGATCCCGTGCATTTCGATGGCAAAAGCGATCACAAACGCAAGATAGGTGCCTGCCGGCTTTCGATCCATTTTTTTATAAAATGGCATAAACAACAAAATTACGCCGTAAAGCACCGAAAAGAATATTACCCCAAACCAATTATAAAAATGACTGTCCAATGTTTCCAAATTAACAACCTCCAAATTTTAATGGAGTCACATAAAAAGCTTCATGTAATCCCTTGCCATTACTATAGCAAGCTATTCATACATGAAGCTGTTTCTATTCTTAAATCCATCTTAACTCTTTGGCAAAAACAAAATGAATTCACTCCCAGCCGTGTTTTCAGTTGCCAGTTTGATGGTACCGCCATGAGCGACCATAACTTTTCTGACAATGGCTAAACCCAAACCGGTGCCCCCGTTTTCTGAAGATCTGGCTGGATCACCTTTCACAAAGGGTTCAAAAATCTTTTCCTTTAATTCCGAAGAAATACCGACCCCATTATCCTTAAAACGAACCTCAATCATACCGGGATGATCCACCAGGATCAGATCGATCTGGGTGCCGGCCTGATTGTGGTTGATGGCATTATCAACCAGATTTTCAAACACCCGACTCAACTGCTGTCTGTCCACCTCAGCCATAATTTCTTGATCGGGAAGCTGGAAAACATATGAAAACCCCGCTCCTTCCAGATTTGCCACGGCTTCACCCATTTGTTCCCGAAGATACTCGGTGAAATCAAGCTGTTCTTTAACCAGCACATAATCCGAGGTTTCCATTTTAGACAATTCAAAAAGATCAGCCATTAAACGGTTGGCCCGGCTGCTGTTGTTATAGATCGTGGTCAGATACGCCTGTAGCTGTTCAGTGGTTATTTCCTTTTTTATTAAACACAGTTCTGCATAGCCCATTATACTGGCCAGGGGATTTTTAAGATCGTGGGAGATGTCCACAATCAGCTTTTTCCGATTTTCTTCGCTTTGTTTTCTTAAGGCAATTTCCTTTTCAATTTCGTCGGCCATTTCATTGAAAATGGTTTCCAGTTCACCGAATTCATTATCCAGATTCAAGTCAACCCGGGATGTATAATCTCCTTCTTTTAACCGGCTAGCGCTGCTGCACAGCTTTTTAAGGGGATTGATGATGCTCAGCGAGGTCAGCTTTGAATAAATAACCGTGCTGATTCCCAACAAAATTAAATAGAATAAGATGATGGCAAGAATGACCCCGGCAACCCCCTGGGTATCCACCGATGAAAAATCGGGATTGTGGACAATGGCAAAATCAATGCGAACGGAGGTGGGAAAGGTAACCAATAGCCAGAATTCCGCTCTGGGGTTATAGGCGATGCTGTAACTGTATGGATTTCCTATGGCATTGCTTTGAGTTAAAAAGTTGGTGAATGTCTCGGGGTTTAATACCTCCGGTAAGTTGTTAATTCCCTGGCTGAAAATGATCTCGTAATTTTTAGTGACCACTTGAACCCCACCGCCATTTTCCAGCACCGGCTCCGCATCCATGACCGACAAATCATCGGTCATGATTTTTTCTGCTGTATAGTTATGATGGACCAGATTTTTTGAGATCACATCATTGGCAAAACTTAATAGCATCACGGTCAAAACACCAATCAGAGTGGAGATTAAAAACATCAAAATATAATCAGCGACAAAACGATTTTGAATTCTCTTTTTCATCCTAGGGAACCTTGGGAATATGGAATTTATAACCAATTCCGCGGATCGTTTTGATATACTCCGGATTTCTGGGATCTGCTTCTAATTTGTTTCGCAGCCGGCTGATATGAACCATAATGGTGTTGTCATCATAGTAATGATCTTCTTCCCATACCTGCCGATAAAGCTGCTTTTTAGTAAAAACCTTGTCCGGATTTTTTATCAAGAACTGTAGTATCAAATACTCCTTGGCACTGAGCTCAATCAACGTGCCATCCACATAAATACAGCAACCGTCCTCATCAAGAGATAATCTTCCAATACTCAATTGGGACTTTCTGAGCTGGTTAGTTTCTGAGTATTCATAATTCCGTCTGAGGTGTGCTCCAACTCGGGCAATGAGCTCGGCCATACTGAACGGCTTGACCAAATAATCGTCACCGCCAAGACCCAATCCCAAAACCTTATCCATTTCGTTTACCCGGGCGGTCAGAAAAATAACCGGCATTTGGCTGGTCTCCCGGATTTTTCTCAGCAGATTAAACCCATCCAGTCGGGGCATCATCACGTCGAATATCCCTAAATTGATGGAATTATTTCTAAAAATCTCCAAAGCTTCCAAACCATCAGCAGCAGTAAAGACCGTATAGCCGTTTTCTTCAAGATGAATTTTTATGAGGTTTCGGATATCTTTTTCATCTTCGGCAATTAAAACATTCATTTGAAACTCCCTGAGTCAGATTATTTTAAACCTTTAATTCATGCGATTCTATCTCTGCGTTTTTATCGCTTAGTCGTTACTGACCGAAAAAACATCCCCATAGTCCTGATTTTCGGTTAGCACCTTTTCCGCGTAAGAACAATACGAGATAATTCTTAGCTTGTTTTCCCGGGCAAATGCCACCGCCTTCGCCACCAGCTTAACGCCAAGTTCCTGGCCTCTGAGCTCTCTGGTCACATAGACATGCTCAATAATAAATAGCTCACCTTCTATATGATAATTTAATAAGCCCACGGGCTCCTCTTCGTTGACACCCATATAAAATTTGTTTTTTTGTTCATGAATGGTTTCCATTTTATCCTCCTAATTAATTTTGAATTTTAAAATAATCACTGACAAAATTCGACCCGGTTTCGGCCATTATTTTTTGCCAGGTAAAGAGCTTGATCGGCTTTTTTATAACTTGAAAAAAATTCTTTTTCACAATCCAGACTTGACACCCCAATACTCAAGGTCACTTTTATCAGGTTCGATTCAAACCGGACACTCAACTTTTCAATCTCATTTCTCAGTTTTTCCCCAACGTCTATCCCTTTTTTAATCGGTGTTTCAACAAGCAGTACAATAAATTCTTCGCCGCCCCAGCGTCCTATCCGATCACAACTCCGCAATTCATTCTTAACCAATGTCGCTATTTCTTGAAGAATACGATCACCAGCAGGGTGTCCATACTGATCATTGATAGCTTTGAAATTGTCAATGTCAAGTAATAAGATACTGCTTTTGTGATTATAGCGCTTCATTCGCTCAAACTCTTCATTAAGTAGTTCGATCCACTTACGCCGGTTGATTAGACCGGTTAAATCATCGTAATACGCCACTGATTCCAGTTTTTTTTGTTGTTCCTGTATTTTTCGCTTTTGTAATATGTTATTTCTCTCAGAATGCCAAAGAATAATGGCCATGAAAATTCCTATTATTACAAATACAAATCCATTCACTCTATTGGTAATTAAAGCCATGGCATTCTTCTCGTTTAATCCGATGATAAAGAAGAACAAAGCATATGAAATTAAATATTGAATGATTACATGAATTGGTTTTTTTAAAACAAAAACACCCATAACCATACAAACAATTAAAAAAGGCACAATATTTGCAGTACGAGGTAGATCTACTAATATAATGGCAAAACCAAATGTAACAACATAAACTAAAAAAATGTTTTGAATAATTTTAATACCTAGAATCGGATTCGCTTTTTTATTGTTTATTATTAGCAAAGTCGTCATTACCACAACCGCGACAGCGCTGACAAGATGCACAATGATCACCCCAATCCGCCACTTTTCCTCCATGTTTGAAGTTGGATAGAATAAATATGTAAAAGAAAAAATCAAAACTATATTAATAATAATCGCTGAAAATTGAAGCCATTTTATTCTTTGGATGTTTCTATTGAGGATGTCTTCCTCAACTGACTTATTTAATTTTTTTTCTTCAGTAAGGAAGTGATTTATCTTAAGCAGATTTTTACAAACAAATCTTATGAATTTATTTGTAAATTTTGTATTCTGATTCTTCATAGACGAAACCCTCCTAATTTTATAACTACATTATACAATCTGGTTGATAAAAAAGCGAAAGATTTACGAATTATTTTCCAAAAAATTAGCTCTAATCTCAATTGTTTAAGCGGTTGCATTCACAAATTGACCATGTTATACTTAAGAAAAGAATCATTTTAAATAACAGGAGAAAAAATATGGATGAATTAAGCAAATTAAGCGACATTGAACTCAAGAACAAACTGGCACAATTGAAAGAAGACCTGGAAGATGTTGAAAACGAACGAAGCTTTATTTTCAAGCAATCTGGCATGCACGTATCGAGTGGAAAAATCGTAGCGCAAATGGAAGAATTTGATGCTGAATCCAAAAAGCTTAAGGATTGTATCACTGAATGTGATGAAGAAATTAAAAACCGTGGTCTCTAAACATGTCTAAGGGGTTTGCCAACCCCTTTTTTCTTTTCCACCCCAACGATCCAAAACATCTATTCTGCGCATACCCTTTCTTAGAATTGCAGTGATCTCCGTTAATACCTGATCCCGCCTAGTTGACCGTGTTGGTCATTCGCCAGTTTAAACCTATCGATATCCGCCATACTCACTAATAAATGATGATCGCCGCTTTCCGCTTATTTATTTCAACCTGGTTACACTTCTTACTTGAATATTTAAATTACCCAATTCAACGTGATCTTATCTACCAAGCTTCCCTTTACTAAATAAAAAAGCCGGAAGAATGAACTCTCCGACTTTTTCATGTGATTATTTCTTGAAATGCTTATTCACCAAAATTTTCATTTTCGATGGCATTGATCTTTTTTTGCAGTGCAAGGGTCTGTTCAATTGTTTCTTCATCCAGATCATTGAAATCAATATAGTCGCCGGTGACGATATAGAAAACTGTTTCAAAAATGTTGGTGGCATGATCACCAATCCGTTCCAGATAGCTACCGACAAATATAAACACGGAACCCTGATGAATATTCTTGGTGTTATCAATCATATAGGCCAGACAGTCGTGGTGAATCTGGATGTTCAGAGCATCGATCTCATCTTCCAGATCCACAACTTCTCTTAATTGGCTGATATCTTCATGAACAAAGGCCTGAATCGCCAGTTTTAACAGTTTTTCAGCCAGCTCACAGGCCCGGGGAATATCAACCAGTCGTTTCATATAAACAACATCTGACAATTCCAGCACCCGCTTGGAAATATTAACCGCCAAATCGGCAATCCGCTCCAGGTTAGTGATGATCTTATAGGTTGAAGCCAGGCGCCGCAGATCAGTAGCCACCGGACCCTGAGTCGCAATCACCTGACTGACAACAAGTTGCAGTTCAATTTCTTTGGCATCCACCAGATCATCCCGGTCAATCACCGACCGCGCCAACTCATTGTTTTTGCTTTTTAAAGCTAAAACTGAATCTGACAACATTTTCTCGGTCATTGCCGACATCAGTAAGATCTGATCTTTGATCATTCTTAATTCTTCATTATATTCTAATCGCATGGTTTATTTCTCCTTATCAACCGAAACGTCCTGTAATGTAGTCCTCTGTCCGTTTATCATGGGGATTCGTGAAAATTATCGGTGTTTCATTGAATTCTATCACCTCTCCCATCAGAAAGAAAGCAGTTTTATCAGATATTCGCCCGGCCTGCTGCATCGAATGGGTGACAATAATAATGGTATAGTCCTTTTTTAAACTAGACATCAGATCTTCGATCTTTGCTGTCGCAATGGGATCTAACGCCGAGGTTGGCTCATCCATCAAAATAACTTCGGGATTCATGGCAATGGTTCTGGCGATGCAAAGTCGCTGCTGTTGACCACCTGACAGACCCAGGGCTGATTTGTTTAAACGATCTTTGACTTCTTCCCAGAGCGCCGCCTTCACCAAGCTTTCTTTAACCAGGGTGTCCAACTGGTTTTTATCCTTCATTCCCTGACATTTAGGTCCATAGGCAATATTTTCATAAATACTCATCGGAAAAGGATTCGGTTTCTGAAAAACCATCCCAACCCGGGTTCGCAGATTGATCACATCAATCGTCCCGTTGATGTCTTGTCCGTCAAAAAGGATCTCACCGTTAATTTTTACCGAATCAATAAGATCATTCATGCGATTGAGACAGCGTAGAAAGGTAGATTTCCCGCAACCGGAAGGGCCGATAAAAGCGGTCACTTCCTTTTCACGTATTTCCATATTGATTGCTTTAAGAGCTTGAAAATCGCCATAAAACAAATCCAGGTTTTTGGTATTAAACTTTATATTTGCGTCCATATTACTCCTCATTTTTTATTAAAGACATCCAACTTGTCTGAAGTGATACGGGACAAGATGTTCAGTACAATAACAATTACAATTATGACAATCCCGATGGCGCAGGCCAATTCGATGTTACCTTCTTCTTTCGCCACATAATAGGCTTGTACCGTCAGGGTACTGCCGGGAGAAAAGAGGGTCCCGGGAATTTGTGCTACCGTTCCGGCGGTTAATAATAACGCCGCCGACTCCCCGACCACCCGGCCGATGCTGAGCAATACTGCCGTAGCAATACCCGGTACCGCACAGGGCAGCACCACCTTGAAAATGGTTTGAAGTTTGGTGGCTCCAAGCGCCAACGACCCTTCTCTAAATGCCATCGGCACCGTTTTTAGCGCTTCTTCGGTACTTCTGATGATGACCGGCAGCAAAATAATGGCCACGGTCAGGCTTCCCGAGATCAGCGAGATCTGAAACTTCAGTACAACCACAAAGAACGCCATCCCAAACAAGCCAAATATAATCGACGGAATACCGGCCAGACACTCGGCGGCAAAACGGATCATATTCACCAGTCGTCCTGGCTTGGCATACTCGGTGAGGTAAATTGCTCCGAAAATCCCCAGCGGCAGAGCCACGATTAGGGACAGCAAAACCATATAAAGGGTGGTAATAATATTGGATTTGATCCCGCCCCCAGGCTGAACGATTTTTACTTTCAATTCCCCGGATTCATCAGCAATCGTTGCGGCCACTTCTGCCAGGGTCAATTCGGCAAAATCATTGCCATTGATGCTTTGCACAATATAATCGGTGCCGATCGTAATTTCTTTTCCGGTTGAATCGATGGCACTGCGCAACGGTGAATCTTTTTCAATGTAGGTAATGACAAACTGCTCCCGTTCAGTGCTGTGATTCTTATAAGAAACCTTAGCAATGGCGGCCCCGATATTTTCCACATAAATTGGTCCTTCTAAGTGGGTCTCATACCGTTTATCATAAGGATTCTTTTCATTTAAGCTTTGTTTGTCAATATTTAACGGCACATCGTTGGACTCAATAAAGGCATAGACTACCTTTTCGTTGTAATCCCGGGTTAAGAAATCCCAATTAACCAACCCGATCCCTTTAACAAAAATGAACCCGACAATAAAGAGCAATACACTTAAGGTGATGCCAGTGGCCAGATAAATGACACCTTTAACTAATATATCTTTTGCTTTTCTACCCATCTAACTGCCTACCTTTGCCTTAACCAGTTTATTCACTGCCAGATTAATGATCATAATGAAGATAAATAATACTACCCCAGTTGAATATAGCAGTTCCTGATGGACACCGGAAGCGTAGCCCATTTCCAGGGCAATGTTGGTGGTCAGGGGACGGATCTGATCAAACAGGCTGGTCGGAATCCCGGCAATGGGGTTACCGCAAACCAGCATGACGGCCATGGTTTCGCCGATAGCTCGACCAATCCCCAGAATCACACCGGTCATAATACCAGATCGGGCGGCTGGCAGCACGACCTTGAAAATGGTCTGTATTTTTGATGCCCCCAAGGCATAGGAGCCTTCCCGATATTCTTTTGGTACAGCACTGATGGATGTTTCAGAAATACTGACTACTGTCGGTAGAATCATAATTGCCAGCACCAGGATGGTCGCCAACAGCGATTCCCCCTGAGCCATGGGCGAAATTTTCAGAACATAGGGAACGATGATTCCCAAACCAAAAACCCCATATAAAACCGATGGGATCCCCGCCAGTAACTCCACCGCAAAACGGATCATTTTGCCAACCCGGGATCCGGCCATTTCAGAAATATAAACGGCAGTGAGAATAGCTACCGGAACGCCGATTAGAATCGCACCGAGTGTGGCAAAAATCGAACCCACAATCATGTAAAAGATCCCGTACATATTTGAACCCGGTCGCCATTCGACGCCGGTTAAAAAATCCCAAAGAGGATAACTGTTGGAAACAAAGGGTTTGATTCCATTGTAAAAAACGAAAACTGTAATCGCTAAAACACTGATTACAGCTACGAAAGCACAGATAAGAAAAAAGCTTTCGATTATTGTCTCTTTTTGTTTCTTACGTTTAATTGCCTGCAAAATAAACGCTCCTTTTCATACCCATGCTGGTCACCTGTCATGGGATTATTTTAATGAAGAGAGACTCCTTTTCAGGAGTCTCAGTTTTTTGGTGTTAAACTGCGATACCGCCGTGTTCTTCAACAATGGCCTGTCCGTCTGTGCTCATCAGGAAGTCAAGGAATGCCAGGGTTGCATCATCAACTTTTGATTCATCATACATTGCCAGGAAAGGTCTTGAAATTGGGTAAGTTTTGTTTTTAACATTGTCTACTGTCGCTTTAACGCTGTCAACATCGATTGCTTTAACGGTTTTGTCGACGAAGGTTAAGGAAACATAACCAATGGCATTGGTATTTCCGGCGACCGTAGTCTGAACGTTTCCGTTACCTTCTTTAATGGTGGCATCAGCTTTCAGTTTTTCTGTAAAACCAACTAATTCTTCCACTGCATCTCGGGTTCCTGATCCATCTTCCCGGGAAACCACGACGATGGGACTATCTGCTCCGCCAACTTCGCTCCAGTTAGTTATTTCGCCCATGTAGATTTTCGCAACCTGATCTTTGGTCAGGTTTGTTACGGTATTGGCTGGATTCAAGACTACTGCAATGCCATCATATGCGAAGATCAGTTCAGTTAAGTTACCTTGTTCTTCCGTTTTTAATTCTCGGGATGCACAACCAAAGGAATAGGTACCGGCTGTCGCGCCTTTAATCCCATCAGATGAACCAGTCCCACTGTAGGTGAACTTGGCATCCGGGTTTAATGCGGTAAATTCTGAACCAGCAGCATCGATAATTTTCTGTACTGATGTTGAACCGCCGCCGTTGATTTCTCCTGAAATCGCTGCTTTAGTTGTTGAAGTTGTTGATCCTGAAGAGCCGCATCCTGCTAAGGTCAACACCGTTGCACCAACTAACAGTGATACTAAAACTTTTTTTAAACTTTTTGACATTTTTTTCTCCTTCAAATTTCCTTAATTTTCGTTGTTTGCATGGCTATCTTACCAAATAAAAATGCATAAAAGGTTTTGGGGAGGTAAAGAGATTGTTAATACTCTGTTAAATTAGAAAACAAAAGAGAGGTTAAAAACCTCTCCCCTAAATACTTTCTAGTTATGAATGCTGATTTTCCACTAAATATAGCTTATCCAAAGATCCTGACGCATTTCTATTTGCGATTATCAGATTATTCCAGTTGGGAGACAAATACACCACCTTGCTTTGTCTTAAAATCCTGGATCTCACTTTCACAATTTTTTTGTACGACTTCCAGATCAATCACCCGCTCACAAATGCGATTAATCAGCTTTTCTTCATGGCTCACAATTAGAATCCCCATGTTTCGCTCCTTTGCCAGTTCCAGAACCACCTCCCAAATTTGGGCCTGGGTAATGGCATCCAGCATGGTCGTCATTTCATCGGCGATGATAAACCGGGTATCTGGTGACAAAGCTCTGGCGACGCAAAACCGTTGCAGTTCACCGCCGGATAATTCATTGGGCCACCGGTCCATCCAGCTTTCTTCAATCCCCAGCCGTTTGAGCAAATCGGGATCAACCTGCCAGCCTTCATTTACTGAATCCCTGATTCGCCAGCGCGGATTAACCGATTTTTCAGGATGCTGAAAAATCAGCTGGACCGGATTATAGCCGGTGACTGATCCCGCTTTCCCATTTAACTTAACCCGTCCTTCCCAGGGCACTTCATACCCGGCCAGAACCTTGGCAAGGGTCGTCTTACCACAGCCGCTATTGCCTGTTAAACCGACTATTTCCCCAGATTCAATGGCTAAACTGATGTGTTTGAAAATCCAGTTGTTTTTATTATAGCCAAAGCCCAGGTTTTTTGCTTCAAGTTGCATGGATACACCTCACTTGTCCACCTCTGAGCTCTGCCATCGCCGGTTTAACTGCTCCACATTCGGCGGTTTTTAATTGACAGCGGGGTTCAAATAAGCATCCGCTGGGCAGATCCGCCGGGGTCGGTTGAAATCCCGGAATCGGTGTGAAATCATTCTCCGGCAAAGCTTTCCACAGGGCCTTTGTATAAGGATGCCGCAACGCTTCACCATCATTTTTAAAATCTTCAATCGGTGCCACCTCAACGGTTGTGCCGGCGTAGAACACCGCAATCCGATCAGCAATTTTCATGGCGGCCTCAATGTCATGGGTAATCATCAGCACACCACAGCCCTGATTGGCCAATTCTTTGAGATGGGACAGTGTTTCTGCCACCACTTCCGGGTGAAGTCCCGGCGTTGGTTCATCGGCAATGATCAGTTTGGCTCCGCCACTAACCGCCGTTGCCACCAAAACCCGCCGGGCCATCCCGCCGGATAGCTGAAAGGGATATAAAATCCCGGCCGCTTTTGACAGCTGGTATCGTTGAAATATTTTTTGTTGCAGTACTTTGGCATCTTTTGTTTTGATGGTGTTTTGGACCTGTTCACCAACCTTCATTAACGGGTCCAGATAATTGACCGACTGCGGAATCAGACTGATTTCACTGCCGCGGAACACTTTTTGAATTTCAGTAGTCAGGGCTTTGCCGTTATACATCATCGCCCCGGAAACCTTGGCGTTGGATGGCAGGATTCCCAGGATGGCATGGGCCAGCAAGCTTTTTCCTGATCCACTGGAACCGACAATGGCCACAATTTCGCCGCTCTTAACACTGACATTTAAATCGCAGATGACTTCCAGCTTCCGTTGTTTCAGACCGTTCTGATACTGAATAAACGAGACTGAAAGATTTTCCACCACCAATAGGTCGTCTTTGTCGGCAATGGATGGATGAAGTGATCCCTCACTCAAATTGCTACGCTGATTTGAGTTATTATTTTTCATGTTCATTTTTCTCCTATCCTTATTCATGGGCGCGATGTGGATCAAGCAACATTCGCAGGTTATCGCCAATCACGTCAAAGGCTCTGACGATGATTAGTAGCGATAAGCCCGGAAAAAACGCCAGCCACCACATCCCCGCCGCCAGATATCCCATCGATTCAGATAAAATCACGCCGATGGCTGGCAGGTGTGGTGATAATCCAAAACCTAAAAAGGTAATGGCTGCCTCGTGCAAAATTGCATGGGGGAAAATCAGAATCAGACCCACAAAAAACTGGGGCAGCAGATGGGGCAAAATATGTTTGCTGGCTATCCACCAGCGACTTCTGCCCAAATGCCGTGAAACCAGCACATATTGGGAGGTTCTCACCTGCATCACCTCGGCCCGGATCACCCGGGTGAGGCTGGGCCAATGGGTTAATGCCACCCCGATGATAACACCTTTGGCGCCACCGCCGAGCACTACCGCAATCAAAACAAGGGCCACCAGGTGGGGAACCCCCATGAATAAATCCACCAGCCAGGAAATGACGGCATCGACTTTTTCGCCCATGGTTGCGGCGCACATTCCCAACACCAGGGCAATTACCACGCTGACGCTGGATGCCAGCAGCCCAATTTGGATACTGATCGCCAGGCCCTTGATGGTCCGGGTAAACATATCCCGACCCAACCAATCGGTTCCAAACGGATGGGACCAGGATGGCGCCAGATTTTGTTGGCTAAAATTGGTGGCAATCCCTTCATTACTCATCAATTGAGCCGCTATTATTATACCGATCATTAAGGCCGAACAGAGACTGGTGATGATCAGCGTCTTTTGACGTCGGTTTATTGCGAAATGAAGGCCACCATTTAAAATGGCGTTTTCCAGTATCGGCTTTTCTGCTTCTGATATCAGATTCATACTGACGACCTGCCTTCCTTAATGCGGGGATCCACGACACTGCAGATAATATCCCCAATCAGATTCCCACTGAATACAAAAATAGCACTGATTAAAACAATCCCCAGCAATAGCGGCACATCGCCTCGCAAGCCGGCCGAAACGGTGGCCTGACCCAGACCTGGGTAGGAAAATACCTGTTCGGCCAGCACCGATCCCCCAAACAATTCACTAAAGGATGCAAATTGCAGGGTCAATGCCGGCAAGGCAATATTTCTTAACCCATGTTTCCACACCAAACCCAAACCAGATTCCCCATTGGCTCTGGCGAAAAGAATATAATCGCTTTCCAACACATCCAGCAGTTTTTGCCGGGTATGCAGGGCAATATTGGCAACTCCGACAATACTGAGGGTCAGAGCCGGTAGAATCAGATGATAGAGCTTTTCAGAGATCGATACATTTTCTGATAACACCCCCACTGGAACCCCCATTCCAATCGGAAACCAGCCCAGCCAAACGGCAAAAATCATCAGCAGAATCAAACCCAGCCAGAAGGTCGGCGTCGCCGCCAGGGTCAGACAATACCACTTGATGGCCCGATCAATGAATTTCCCGCGGTTCATCCCGGCAATGATCCCCATCAGAAAACCAAATATTCCGGACAAAACCCAGGCCACCCCCATCAATGCCAGGGAAGCGGCAAAGCGCTGACCGATCACTTCTATTACCGGCTCCCGGTAAATCATGGAGGTGCCAAAATCGCCCTGTACGATAGCGCCAGCCCAGCTGAAGAATTGCTCAACCGGAGGCTTATCAAGCCCCCAGTTTTCGGCAATCAATTCTCTTTGTTCCTCGGAAACCCGCATCATATCAGCACCAATATAGGCCTGAACCGGATCAATTGGGGAATTTTTTACCAGGATGAACGAAACCAGGCATAATGCAATGAGCAACGAAATCATGCGCAGTGCTTTGCCTAAAACAAATTTTGCTGAATTCATCGTTATTTCCGGTGCCATTCGGTGATGTTAGCGGTAATTGGCCAGCCGTGGCCATGGGGTTCGGTTCGGCTTTGGCCAATATCTAAACTATCGTCAACCAGATAAATATGATCCAAATTAACCAACCAGGTCCAGGGTGCATCACCTAAGGTACTGAATCCGGTTTGTCCGTCCCATTGGGCTTTTTGCCATAGTTCATTGGCGGCTGCCTCATCAGTCGTTGCCAGGGCCTGATTCATATAGGCATCCACCTTTTCATTTTTATAGAAGGTGGGATCATTGGTCTCGACGCCGGCGTTGCCGCTATAATAGATATTAAACATTTCGATGGGATCATGGCTTCCCCAGCCAAATAAGACCGCATTTGAAAACATCAGTTTGTAAATCTCATCCCAGCTTTTTCCTTCCACATTTACTTTGATACCAATCGGTGAAATCATATCCACCACCGAAATCGCCAGGGATTGTCTGACCTTATCAGACGATGGATAGTTCATGGTAAATTCCGCTTTAACGCCATCTTTCTCAACAATGCCGTCACCATCACTGTCAATCCAGCCGCCATCGGCCAGCATCTTTTTGGCCCCTTCAACATCGCCATCGGTAATCGCCGTAGCCGAATTCCCCCAGGGCAAGCCATCACTGACTGAATAAGCTTCAGAGCCATAACCAAGTAGCACGCCGTCCACCAGTTTTTGACGGTCAATGGCATAGTTGATCGCCTTTCGAATAGCCAGATCTGATGTTACATCGTTTCCAATCGGGTAGCCTTCGGCCGTTGTACTGCCAGATTTTAAATATGGCCACGAAATGCCCCGATTGTCGACGCTATCCACCGATTTGATGGTCATGCCAGTCACTTCCTGACTGGCCAAAGATGGTACAATTGAGGCGATATCCACTTCACTGGCCTTTGCCGCTGCATAGGTGGCTTCGCCACTGAGATATAAAAATGTCACCTTGGTGAATTCGGGTTTAGTTCCGTAATAAAGAGAATTGGCTTCTACAATCAGCTGTTGCCCTTTGTCCCATTGAACAAATTTAAACGGTCCGGAGCCGATCGGATTCTGGGCGTAGTCACTGCTATAAGTGGCTTTTGGAACAATCCCCAGGGCGGCGGTAGTATAGAGGAAGGTTGACTGGGGCTTATTTAACTTGAATTCGATCGTAACGTCATCGATGGCTTTAGCACTGGTCAACACTCCTAAGTCGACCACTGATCCGCTTTTAGCTGCAGTCTCATAAGTGAATACTACATCAGTAGCAGTTAAAGGAGTGCCATCCGAGAACTTCACGTCCTGGCGAATCTGATAGGTCCAGGTTAGGCCATCTTCACTGATGGTATAATCGGTGGCCAGATCTTTAACAATATTCAGATCATTGTCCCGGGTCAGCAAAGTACTTTGAAACAGCGGCGAGCCATAGCGACCCCAACCGGTGGTGGGGTCAAAACCATCATCCGGTTCGCCACCAATGGCTAATACCAATTCATCCTTGGCTCGTTCAGTTTTACCCTGGGATGTACCATTACTTGAACAACCTGCCAGCACTGATGTCAACATCAGACCGACCAATCCTAAACATAATAATTTTCGCTTCATCTTTTCTCCTCTTTTCTTTCATTTATTTCTTATCATGACTTATTAATATATAAAAAAAACCATGACCGGTTCATCCCTAAGGGGAATAGAAACCTTCATGGTTGCATTTTTGTTGGTACTTTCACATCATCTATGATTTTTTGGGGAACTGATTAAATTTGCATATTTTTAATTGCTTTGAGGGATTGCCATACCTGTTACGCCTCTGTTTTTTTGTTTCAATACGACCAGAAAATTCTTATTACCTTTGTGCCACTATTTGATCATTGTTTGCTTTGCGCAAAAAAGCCATGAATGTGCTTGCACAACATTCATGGCTTCCAGTGATTTCATATCACAGTTATTTTTTCAATTTTCAATTGTTTAATTGGGTAACCTTGTTCGTATTAATGAACTGTTTAGAATTATACTTGTATATAGCGGTTTTGTCAAGCATGATAATTCCTTACACAATCCAAGGAATTATCGCTCCGCACTTCCGTCTTTTCAAGTTGTTAATTAGCAACAGGATTCCTCCCCTTAGTTAAAGATCTCCTGAATCAATGCCTTCAATTCAGTATACATCCCCAAACCTTCCAGGGGTGCCAATGCATCCAGCACGCCCTGATAATACCAGGCTTGCTTATCCTTGCCTCTGACAAAAATATCCCAGACGTCTTCACCAATTCTGGCATAATCTGCTTTGACACTTCTCAGGTTGGCCAGTTTATCAGCACAGGCCAGCATCTGCATGTCCCGGGTTGCTTCATTTTTGAGAAAATCGATGGTATGCTGTTTGCGTGTTTCCCAGGGTAACCGTTTGTTTTCAGAGTCGGAGGCCACCAGATTGGCCACCGCCTGACCGAATTCCCGGCGAATGGTTTCCAGGCTGGTGTCAGTATCTTCCACCGTATCGTGGAGCAGTCCAGCAATGATCAGTGCTTCGTTTTCTTCTGGATCCACCGCTTCACCCAGAATTTTGGCGACCTCAAAGGGATGAGTAATGTAGGGAACCTGGGAACCCTTCCGGAAATGACCTTCGTGGGCTTTGGCAGAAAACTCAATGGCTTTTGATATTGACATAGACCCTCCTTGATTTTTAAATCTCATCAAAATAATTCCAAAACAGAAAGTAATGGTCAGTGCTTATTTAAAATTTTATCATAAACAACCTGCATATGGGGTTCACTGACATAATTTGCCAGTTCATTAACGGCGATCCATCTGACGCCACTGTTTTCGTCGGGCTTAATCATCAGTGGTTCGTCCTCCGAAGCCGAAAGTAAATAGGCCACTGATAAATGCAAATGCGCCGAAACCGGTTGATTATTTTTGAGATGACCAAAAACCGGTAAGATATCCAGTGAAATAATTTTGTCCACTACCGCTGTTACCTGTTTTAATCCGGTTTCTTCTTTGGCTTCCCGGATTGCTACCTGTAGCAGATCCGCTTCGCCATCAGCGTGCCCCCCAGTCCAGGACCAGGACTTGTAAATATTATGATAGATCATTAACAGTTTATCCTGTGATGCATTAAAAATCAAGGCGGAGCTGGTCAGATGGGCAATTTTATTCTCCCGGAGCAAGACATCCGGATTATTATTAATGAATCTTAAAAAGGTCTGCTGATCGGCCTGTTCCTGGGCTGATGCGGGTTTGAACGCGGTGATTGCCGTTAAATAGTCCATAGACACCTCACGTTAAGCACTAAATTTTTATCAATAGAATCGACGAATCGGTTTTTTTCGAGCAATGGTAACCGGCTTATCCTCAGCCAGGGTTACCTTTCTGGGGCGTCCCTTGATGTTTCGGGTTTGCAGTTCTTTTAGCACCTGAGGGCCTTTGTTATTGAGTATTTCGACAAAGGTGGAGACATCCAGGATCGTGATCACGCCGATATCCGCGGCGGTCATCCCCTCCAGATTGCACAGCGTCCCGACAATATCCACCGGGCGCATTTTGGTCTTTTTGCCGGCATTGATATGGATCTTGGTAATTTCCCGGGTCAGGTCATGGGCTTTGTCCAGCTTTTCCTCCGGTTTCTCCTGCAGCTTTTCGGTAAAGGCCGCTTTTAGCGAATGGACTGTAGAAAGCGTGGGACATTCTTTTTCAATAATTTCTTTGTCGGTATAATTTTCAATATCTCTAAACAAACGGCCTTCTTTTGCCGAAACCAGGGTAATCGCTTTACCAGTGGTGCCCCGACGGCCTGTCCGGCCGATACGATGGACATAGGTCTCCTTTTCCCAGGGCACATCAAAATTAATGACCAGCGAAATCTCATGAACATCAATCCCCCGAGCCGCCACATCGGTGGCAATCAGATAGCGAAAGGCACCCTTTTTAAAACGCTGCATGACCAAGGTGCGGTCATCCTGTTCCATACCGCCGTGAATCTTTTCACAGGCCTTATTATCTTTACCCAGCAGATTATAAATGGCATTGACCATTTCCTGAGTGTTGCAAAAAATAATGCAGCTGTCGGGATTTTCCACTACCAGCACATCCTTAAGTACATCCAGTTTATCGTCATGGCCAGTTTTATAAACAAACTGTTCAATGGCATCCGTTCGTTTGGCCTCGGCTTCAATCTCGATGATCTGGGGATCGTTCATATATTTTTTTGACAGCCGCTGAATCTCATTTTCCAGCGTCGCCGAAAACAACATCGTGACCCGATTTTTGGGCATCTCATTGATGATTTCCTCAACCTGATCGATAAAACCCATATTCAGCATCTCATCGGCCTCGTCGATGACCAGAAAACGGATCTCATCGGTAATAAAGGTTCCCCGTTCAATATGATCCATGACCCGACCCGGGGTTCCCACCACAACATGGGTTTTCTGTTTCAGCTCTTTTTCCTGCCGGCGAATCGGTGATTTTCCATAAAGGGCTGATACCTTGACCCGCTTGAAGCGGCCGATGTTAAAAATATCTTCGTGGACCTGCAGCGCCAGTTCCCGGGTCGGGGTCAGCACCAGGGCCTGAGGTTTGTTCTCTTCCCAGTCCAGCAGCTCACAGATCGGAATCCCGAAGGCCGCCGTTTTACCGCTGCCGGTTTGGGCCTTACAGAGAATATCCTTTTTCTCCAAAGCAACGGGAATCACGGCTTCCTGAACCTTGGTCGGGTTTTCAAAATTTAGTTTTTCGATGGCTTTTAGGAGCTCATCACTGAGTTGGTACTGGTTAAACTTTTTATTTATCACGTTTTTTCTGCTTTCTTTTTTATTATTAATTTATTCGAATCCATTTAAAAAGCTGTATCCACTGGGAATTCTCAGAAGATACAGCTAGTTTATCACTTGACATTTAATTATAATCTATATTTGATAATTACGCAAGGTTTATTGTTATACTGAACAATCAGTTCTACTTTTTGTCCGGGCGATGGTAGATTACAGCAAGAAACCTCATCAGCTTGTCTGACGAGGTTTCTTGCTCGTATTATGTGGGATTTTTACTTCCAACTGTTAAAACCTTTATTCAATTTCTATTAATTTTGATTGTTCCTGCTTCATTGCTTTTGGTACTGTAATGGTCAGAACCCCATCTGTCAGTTTGGCTTTGATATCATCCGAAGCCGCATCAGCTAGAAATACATTTCTGGTCATCGAAGAAAATTTTCTTTCGCGATGAATATAATTCTTTTCATTTTCTTCCTTAAGTTCTTCCTTCTTGACTGAAATCTGAAGTCTTCCTTCTTCAAGCGAAAGGTTGATATCGCCTTTAGCAACACCGGGCATCTCGGCTTCGACAATGTATTCTTTTTCATTGTCTTGTAAATCGATCTTGAAGGTGTCACCTGCTAAACTTCTTCTCAAAGGCCATCCTTCTGCAAAAAAGTCGTCAAGCATATTTTGGAAATCATCAAAACCGGTATTCATCAAATCATTTCGTTTTCTGTTAAACGGAATCAGTGCTGTCACCATAACCACTCCTTTACAAATTAGATTTTTTAGCACTCGCATTTGACGAGTGCTAACTTTGATTATTTTATACCACTTTTGAAAAAAGTTGTCAAGATCTTGACGCGCTCATTTTAAGATTTTTTAAAGCTGTTATTTTTTCTTTCTGATCTCACCGGCTGTCATCCTTTTGCCGCCGATTCGCTGTCCTGAGCTAGAATTTTTATCCGCTCCAATGCTTTGGGTAATCGGGTATTGAATATCTCTTCTAGTTCCTGGGGAACCTCGGTTTTAACAATTAATGTGGTAACTCCATTCTTTTGGGACAAAGAATAACTTTCTGTCCCCCCAGTCCACTCCTTTTTGCGTTCTTGCTGACCACTTTCTTTTGTATCGGCACGATGCCTGAATAATACGAATTCATTGGGAACAAGTTTCTCGATCAGACTTATCACTCCATAACCATTTACAGCTGAAATAAACTGGATCTCATTTCCTTCTTTCATTATACCCTTTAAATAGGTGCCTTCATCGATCATATTTGCCCAGTCACGAAATGTTGTATCTTCCCAAAGCGTTGCCCAAACTTTTTCTTTAGCGGCATTTATTTCGATTGATAATTTGATTTCTATCATTCTAGCCTCCTTAATGACTTGATTCTGTATTAATACCCTATTTTATCCAGAATAAAATCAATTAAAGAACGGCTCCGTTCGCTTTTCATGATCCTATCCGTTGTCTTTTACCCAAGCTGTAAAATATCAGTTACTTAAGATGCTTATATTTTTCGACCGCCGCATTAATCGGGATGACACCTTTCATAAAGCTTTCCGGCCCGGCCCCACTCATCAGTCGGAATCCCATAAAAACATAGCTGCCATAGGGGCCATAGGTTGCCATACAACGGCTGACTTCAGCATCAATTTCTTCATTAGTAGCATCTTCTAAACCAGGCCGGCCATTGGTGTCATAACCACCAACTACAGCGATCTGCCCACCATATTTTTTCAAAATCCCTTCAATGTCATTCATCGGTTGAGCCGATGACCAGGCAGCGGTACCAATTTCGATATAATCCGGAATCACATCTTCACATTTCCCACAGGTATGAATAAAGGGAATCATCCGGTTAGCTTTGATGGCATCATTTAACCGTTTATGATGAGGTTTAAGCAAGGACCGATAGGTACCGGGTGACATAAACAGTCCTCTTTCGGTGGCAATATCATCGTAGCTGGTAATGATATCAGGGTTGAAGTGCTTGGCGATTCGTTCAACTAACTCGATTTTATAATCGGTAATGGCTGCAAATAAAGCATCACATGCTTCCGGTTCTTCCAGCATGGCGCAAAGGGCGTTTTCAAAACCCATCAGATGGGTCAACCGCAAAAACTGTCCGTTCCACATCCCATATTCAACGACTCGCTGATCACGATCCGCGCCCATGATTCCGGCTTGCATAGTAGCGTTGCCTTCCCAGTCGTATTCATCAAGATTAGGAAATTTGACCACATCTTCCCACATCGTGACATCATCCAGAACCGGTTTACCACCTGGCACTGGTTGGCCACCTGCTGATTCCGTCGCATGCCAGGTCACCCCGAAACCATCTAAACCACCACCGGCCGGGCCGTTCTCGAAGCTCTCAAAAGCACCGCCATACATAATAACATCACTCATTTCGTTGGGTATCCATTCCGATTTTTGGTGTTTAACTGCTGCCAGTAAAAAATTCTCTTTTGGTGATAACATAATATTTCCTCCTGAATTTAATGAATTTTACCAATTCAATGGTTATTTTTAATTAAAACCGTTTACATTATTTGATTATAACGATATTTTTACGAAAAGTACATCCGACATAGTAGAGGATAATACAGGTCTCATACTCTACATAGTGTAGGATATCGCAGTGAAATAATAATGCCACTTGCAAAATGATTATGCATGACATAGAATGAAATTACATCGTGAAATTTCTGAAAATTTATTTAAAATTAGAGGTGCCTATGAGACTTTCTCAGGACGTAATCTACTACTGGCTAATTAAAAAGTTTGCCGTCAAATTTGAGAAAAAGAGTGATCCGATCATTGGGTTTATGCGCCCTATATTTTATGAAACAGGTCTGCAAATTTCCGGGACGGTGGTCATCATCGATGATGGCGGTCTCAAAGCTCTGATTGAAAGTCGAAACCATGGTGCAGATACGCTTTTTTTGTTTATCGAAAAACCCAACCGATCACTGAAATCGGTTGAAGGAACCGTGATGGTGGTGGAATCAGATCTTTCAGCGGTATCGCTTTTTAATTATCTCCAGGACATCTACAACCGTTTTGATCGGTGGGACGAGCGCTTGAATCAGATCTATTATGAGAATGGCAGCTTTCAGGATCTGATTGACTGCTGCGAACCGATTCTGTCGGAGCCGATTCTTTTAATTGATAAGAAATTTCATTATACCGCCTATTCCAGATCTATTGAGGCGATCATCGGCTCTGCTTTTATGGACGAAAACAAAAATTCACTTCCTGAAGTGGTCAATGATTTTATCTCTGATTCCAGCTTTCAGGCGTTGTACGATTTGCCTGATATTTTTGATTATGCCATGGTATCCCCCTCCGGTACGGATGAAATGATCTGTAAGAATGTTTTAGATCAGAATGAATATGTGGGACGATTTGTGATTCAGCTGACTAACGGTAATGAAGCGTTTGTTAAAATCTATATCCGAACCATTCTGGCCCATTTATTTATCACGGCAGAAAAGCTGTACCAAAAATATCAGTCCTTCGATTTAAAAGAAGTGGCGCTCAACAGCCTGCGGGAGCCATTGGTGCAGATGCTTCAGAATGAACAGAGTTCGGATGAGCAATGGATAAAAGCAGCCTCCGAAAATAGCTGGAAAATCACAGATCATCTCCAGTTGATCCAGTTCCGGTCCAACACCCGGTATGCCAAAAATGTCTACACGGACTATCTCAGTTCGGAAATAGAAAATCAGTGGCAGGGCTGTGTCTGTCTGAATTTTAATGAGCGATTTCTGATGCTGATTAATTTGGATCAGTTCAAATCTGGTAGTGATCATAATTTTTATCGCCAGCTCCCCTATTTTCTCAGGGAAAGTCTGCTGGTTGCCGGATTAAGCCGGGTTTTCGCGAATGCTTCGGATTTAAGAGCCGCCTATGAACAGACAGAAATTGCCCTGGATTTTGGCACCCGCAATCATCCCATGTTCTGGACCTATCGGTTTGATGATTATGCCTTTTCTTATCTGCTGAAAAACAGCCCGGGTATTTTTGAGATGCATCAGATCTGCAGCGAAAAACTGCTGGTGCTCAGGCACTATGATGCGGAGAAGCATACCGAGTATTACCAAACTCTGCTGGTCTATTTTGACTGCCGGTTCAATGCGGCAGCCGCGGCCAAGAAACTGTATATCCATCGCAGTTCCTTTCTCAATCGTTTGGAACGGATGGAAGAATTATTTAAGATTAATTTAGATTCCAACGATGAACTGCTCTATCTCGGTTTGTCGATGCTGATTATGGAACGAAATTGAAAATAGAAAGAGGTGATGACAATGAAAGTCATTGTATTAGGAGGATTTCTGGGGTCCGGTAAAACCAGTGTATTACTGCAGTTGGCTAAGTTTCTGGTTGATCGGTTCATGAAGGCGGGAGACACCACGCCAGTTGTGATTGTCGAAAACGAAATTGGCGGCTCTGGAGTTGATAACCTGCTGCTGGAAAACCAGGGCCTGACTGTTAAAAACCTGTTTGCCGGCTGTGCCTGCTGCACTTCGTCTGCTCAGCTGGAGGATACGGTTTTGTTGCTGAAAAAGGAATTCGATCCCGAATGGCTGATCATCGAAGCTACCGGTCTGGCCTATCCTGATAAGATTAAGCAGACGGTTGAAGAGGCCTTTGGTCTGGAAACTGAAATTATCACCATCGTTGATGCCAAGCGATGGTTCCGGCTAATTGCCGCTATGGAACCCTTTGTTTCCGGTCAGCTGGAAAATGCCAGCAGTGTTCTGATCAATAAAATCGATTGTATTGATGAAAACTGTCTGAATTTAGTCACTGCAAGTATCCGGAGCTATAACTCAGGTATCCCCTGCTATCCCATCTCTGCGATTACCAAATTTACTGATGATTTTTGGGGAAAGCTACTTGGGAATCTGCTGACTGATGATTATAACGAATTGAAAGGATAAACAAAATGAAACACGAACATAATGGCGAGCCCTGCTTCAGCAACCATGATCATAGTGAACACCATAAACATCATCCCCATCAGGAAGTGCCCTGCGCCTGCGGTCACGATCACGACGATCATAAAGATCATGAACATCACCATCATCAGCACCCCAAACTTGACCATGGTGACCTTTCGATCACCCACCATGAAAACGCCATAATTATCTCCGCAGAGCGTGAAATCAGCGGTGACTATCTGCTGATAAAAGATACCTTAGCCCTTGGTTTAAAAGAACTGGCCGATTGGGTTGAAAGCCAGGACGGTCTGGTGGGCCACATCAAAGGCCATCTGACCGAAAAAGCAAAAAGCGCCATGCTTTCCACCACTGGCGACGGGGTACAGATTAAAGAAGCACATCATCCGGTAGTCATTCTTAATCTTGCCGTGATTGTCTTTGTTGTAGATGAAGCTTCCCTCGCTAATCAGGTATTAACAATGATCGCAAAACTGAATCAATCAAAAAAACGCCTGTAGTTTAGGCGTTTTTTTTGATCGAGTTATACTTTCATTCTGAATCCTATAACGAACTTACACTAATCCCTTTTACATGGAAAAAGTGTAAAATAAAATTCTGTCCAAGCTGTCCAATAGGAAAATAATCGATAATCGCTAAAATAGTTTCCGAAAGTATTTACGCCATTTCCCTTAAATGCTATACTAATTACAAAACAGTTCATTCAATATATTATTAGTGTACAAACAGCGCATCCCCTAGAAATAACCTATTCTAACGATTAAGACACCATCTATGGCACCTGATCAATGTAATTTATTTCAATTTATACCACTGGAGGTAAGCATGAATACGAAAGAAAACCTGTTGCTTAATGTGACTTACACAACAAAGCCCGGCAAAAGAACCGCTTTTTTAAAAGCATTAGCTCAGCTTGGGGTCGTTGAAAAGTCAAAACAGGAACCGGAAAATCTCAAATATGACTATTTTTATCCACTTGATTCTGAGGATCAGCTGTTACTTGTAGAAATATGGACAGATGAAGAGGCACTAGCTTTGCATACCCAGACTGAACACTATCAACAATTGCAGTCCATCAAAGGCGATTATCTGATCAATGCCAGCATTGAGAGATTTTATCTTCGCCGCTGTCTATAAATTGGGACAATGAAGACTATTAAAAAATCATTAAAACTTTGATTTCTATCTGGCACTAAAAAAGCGCAGCCATCCGGAGATAATAAATAAAATTGCCGAATGACCAGGCTTTTTTAATTCTGACTTAATTGTCTAGTTTTATTTAATCCTTGTAATGATAACTTTTAAATATCTTTTCCCTAAAAAAAGAGCTTCACCGAGACAATTGCTGTCATCGCAATAATTAAATACCGAAATGCTTTTTCATTGATTCGTTTAATAATAAATGCGCCAAACACCGCGCCGATGCCAATAAAGGGGATCATTATCCCCGTCAGCACAAAGGTCTGGACCGTAATATTATGCCAGATGAATACTTGCATGGGTAGTTTCGTGACGTTGACAATAAAAAAGAACCATGCTGTCATTCCCAGAAAATTTACTTTATCCACGCCTTTTGCCAGCAGGTACACACTAAAAATAGGGCCTGCCGCATTTCCTATCATTGATGTGAATCCAGATAGAATTCCGACTGAAGCATGCAACCAGGTTTGGTCGGGAATTTTTAGTTGATCGCCTTTTTTTTCAAAAAAAATCAATAAAAACAGACAAAGTAAAACTGAAAGTGCAATCAGGCTTTTAAACTGTTCATCATTGATATAACCACCGATGATTAAACCAAATATTAGTCCCATAAAAGTCCATGGCAACAATTTAAGAATATCTTCTCGTTTTGCATTATGTTTATAATAAAAAAGTGCGAATACATCTCCAACAATCAGCATCGGCAGGATGATCCCGGTTGATGCTTTTCCGCCGAATACAGTTGCTAGTATCGGGATTACCAGTGTGAGCAAACCACTGATCCCAGTCTTTGATACACCAATTAACAATGCCGCAAAAATAACCCAAAGCCACTGGACCAGTTCTAACTCCGGAAATATTTCCATCGTGTTTCTCCTAACGTTCATTATCTATGACATTTAATTTTCGAATTTTGCTATTCTCAGCTTCTAAATGATTCAATATTTTTTTGTTGACCATCTTTATATTAAATATCCAAAGCTTCTTCCGCCCGGTAGGAGCTACGAACCAGAGGGCTGCTGGTGATGAAGTGAAAGCCTTTTGCTTCGCCGATTTTTTTATAAGCCGCGAATTTTTCCGGTTTCACATATTCTTTAACCTCAATGTGATTAGAAGATGGCCGCAAATACTGACCAATGGTGAAGATATCGCAGCCGACTTTTAAACTGTCATCCATGACCTGATAAACCTGTTCATCGGCTTCGCCCAGCCCTACCATGATACCGGTTTTTGTTTTGATGTGAGGTGCCTGGGTTTTTACATAATCGAGCACATGCATCGATTGTTCGTAATTCGCCTCCGGACGGACCTGAGAATACAGCGCCTGCACTGTTTCCACATTGTGGTTGATTACCTCCGGACTAGCCTCAATAATGATATCCAGATGGTCATTCACGCCCTTGAGATCAGGAATCAGCACTTCGATGGAAACCTCCGGGTTTAATTTTCGGACTGCCCGGATGGTATTGGCAAAATGTCTGGCTCCGCCATCCTGCAGATCAACCCGGGTGACACTGGTAATGACCACGTGTTTCAGATCCAGTTCTTTGACAGCCTCTGCCAAATGCAACGGCTCATTGGGATCAACCTGCTTCACCACACCGCTGGTCACATTGCAGAAACGACAGTGACGGGTGCAGATATTCCCCATGATCATAAAGGTGGCGGTTCGTTTCTTGTAGCACTCTCCCAAATTGGGGCAATTTGCTTCCTTGCAAACAGTGTTGAGTTTCAGCCGGGCCATGATTCCGCTGACTTCATCCACGGCGGCCTTATTGTAACTTACCTTTAACCATTCTGGTTTCTTTTCCATCTTGGTCTCTTTGTTAGTCACAACTGATGACTGCGATGATCTCATCGACCTTGATTTCATCACCAGCTTCAAAATAAACCGCCTCTAAGATCCCAGATTCCTGGCTTTCAACCTCACTGACCACTTTTTCGGTTTCAATTTCGAAAAGAACCTCACCATTTTCAACCTTCTCGCCGACTTCCTTATTCCAGGCCGCCAGTACACCGGATTCCATTTTCTCACTCAGCTTTGGCATACAAATATTTTTTTTCATTTTTCCCTCTTAAAATAGCTCCTAAAATAAATAGTCTGCGAAATTTTCTAAATCTTTTATTCCACTGCATAAATCTGATAAAGCAATATAGTCATATGGCTGTCCCAATAAAAGCGATTCGATTTTTTCAACAGATAAGGTTTTGCTTTTCAATTTACATTCTTTTATCTTTCCTTTTTCAACGATAAGAACCAAGTCAACTTGATGGCCTTTGAAGTCACTCTGTTTTTTATATCTAAAGGTCGGTGAAAAACCGTAAATCCATTCCCAGGTGATATATTTTGTTTTCTCCAGTTCCCGAATCTGCTTAATATCTGCTTCTGAAAGCCTAAACTCATCAATTTCATTTTCAAAAAAAGAATTGAGAATACGATCTCTAAACCCATCAAAATCAAATTTTTTGTCACCGAGATGATCAACGATATTGGTGACACTGCTTCGTACGGATTTGACAGCTTTAGATTTAAATTCCCCTTCGGCTGGTTTGAGTATCGCCCGTAAAGCATCCAAATCCGAATCAAAAAGAAGCGTACCATGATGAAGCACCCGGTTCTTTTTAATCGATTGTGCATTTCCTGATATTTTTTTATCACCAATGGCAATATCGCAAACCTTACTTTTTTCAGCCGCTATCCCCATTTCGTTTAGAATCTTAATGATTGGACTGAGAAATTCATCATATCCTGAGAAACGATCAGGATGATAATCGGTGATGAATGTAAAATTCAAGTTGCCGTTGTCATGAAAAACGGTTCCTCCACCAGAGTGTCGCCGTGCAACCGGCACTCCATTTTTCTGGATCTCTTTACAGTTGACTTCTTCAAAAATATTCTTATGCTTTCCGACCACAATACAAGGATCATTCACCCACAAAAGCAGAAAATCATCATCCATCATGTTGGTGAAAAGATATTCTTCCAGGGCAAGATTGTAATAAACATTATTGCTTTTACTATTAATAAACTTCATCATTTAATACCGATACTTTAACTTAGTTCCTTTTCTTTTTTCAATAAATCAAAACGTATATACTTATTTCGATTATTTTAACTGATTATTAATTTACTGCTGTCAATTTTCCGTCAATTCAACAATTTCTTTGCTGACCATCTCCGCATTAAATACTTCTCCAAAATATCTGATTATTTTTTCTTTGATGTCATCTAAAACAAGTTCGCTTTTTATTATATTTTTCAAAGAAGTCGGTCTGCGATCCGAAAGTCCACAAGGATTAATTAAGCTGAAATGGTCAAGATTTGTATTAATATTCATTGCAAAACCGTGCATGGTAATCATCCGTTTCACATGAATTCCGATGGCTGTGACCTTGTCTTGTCCGATCCATACGCCGGTATATTTTGCCTCTTCTTTATGAGCGATAATCCCATACTCTTCTTCAAGCATACGAATAAACACTTCCTGAATTCGATCTAAATAATCTTTAACACTGAGTCCAGCTTTTTTCAGATTGATAATGGGGTAACCCACTATTTGTCCGGGACCATGATAAGTGACATCTCCCCCTCTGGATGTTTTGAATACTTCGATTCCCATTTCTTCTAAAATGCGACTTTCTGTTAAAATATTTGCATCATTGCTAATCCGACCTTGGGTTAATACAACTGGATGTTCAACCATTAGTAATGTATCATCGATTTTCTCAGCATCTCTCAGTTCCAGAATCCGATTTTGCAGCTCCAGACATTTTCCATAATCCATCATTTTTAAATCAACTGTATTAATTTTCATTTTTCGCCTTCTTTACCACGATTTCATCCCCAGGTCTGACTGCACCATTACTGAGCACCTTCACAAAGATTCCTTCCCTGGGCATAATGCAATCGCCTACCTGTTTTTTAATGGCACAGCCAGAATGACACTCTTTGCCGATTTGGGTCACTTCAAGCAGGACGTTGTTAATCGCTATTTGGGTTCCAATGGGCAGAGTAAAAAGCTCGATTCCTTCAGTGGTTATATTTTCCGCAAACTTCCCCGGATCCAATCCTTCCACACCCATAGCGATCATTTTATCAATGCTTTCCTGCCCCAGCAAACTGATCTGGCGGTGCCAGTTTCCGCCGTGGGCATCGCCTTTGATACCGAAATCGACTATGCATTCTCCGATCTCGACCGGTTGTTTAATTACACCTTTTTTCTCGCTTGTATTAACTGCAATTACCTTAGCCATTTTTCTGTTCTCCTTTTTATTTTTATTGCTTCCATTAAATCAGCCGCCGATCATATTCATTCTTCGCGAGGATGTAAAATCCGCTCCGAAATGATGTCCCTTTGGCTTATCCATAATAATCTGTCTGACAATTCGATTAAAATTATCAGCTTTAAGGTCAAGGGCTTCCCGAATATTTACTTCTCCGTTATTTCCCAGACAAGGCCGTATTTTTCCGTCAGAAGTCAGGCGGATGCGATTACAGTCGGAACAGAATTGATGGGTCATCGGTGAAATAAACCCGATTTTCCCGGTGTAACCGGCCATCTGATAATAAACCGCCGGTGAACCTTTATCGGTTCGTTCCAGATACTGAAGACCGGGTCTGGATGCAATTAAGTCATCATTATGAATGATCTTATCCCGGTTATCTTCGCCAAAACTCCCCATCGGCATCAGTTCAATAAAACGGACTTCAATCGGCCGATCCCTTGTCAGTTCGATGAGGTCATCAATTTCATCATCATTGATCCCCTTAATCAATACGGTATTAATCTTTACTGGTGTCATCCCCAACGCCAGGGCCCGATCAATTCCAGCCATGGTTTTTTTCAGGTCACCGCCACCGGTAATGAATTTAAATTTCTCTGGTTTCAGCGAATCCAAGCTGATGTTAAGCCGGCGAAGGCCGGCTGCTTTTAAATCATCCGTCATTTTCAAAAGATTAATGCCATTGGTTGTCATGCAAATGTCTTCGATGCCATCGATCCCCGATATTCTGGAAATAATTTCGCAGATATCCCGTCTCAACAGCGGTTCGCCACCAGTAATTCTGACTTTTTTGATCCCCGCCTTAACCATAGATCGGGTAACTTTTTCAAATTCTCGTGGTGTTAAACTATCTTCTTTGCTATCCTTACAATTTTCACCATCCGGATCACAGTAAATACACTTCAGATTACATTTCTGGGTCACTGAAATCCGCATATATTCAATTTTTCTTCCATATTGATCCAGCATAATTTTATCCAACTTTCTTTTTATCGATGGCTACCACATCATAGATCAGTATTTTTCTGGAACAGCTGTCATAATCCGATGCTTTCCAGAAATACTTCGATAATCCCCCCACAAACCATGCCTTCTTCTTCAGCCTGCCACCCCGTCATATCAACTTGATGCAACTCCGCTTTTTCTTTGTCACCGCTTAGCATACTTAAGGCTCTGATTTTTATATCTGCTTCGGCACAGCCGCCACCAAGGGATTCCACAGTTCGGCCATCCGGGTAGATCAGCATCTTGGTTCCCACTTCCCGGGGAGCTGAACCTTTTCTGCTGATGATAGTTGCCAGTACTTTTTTTTGTATTTGTTCTTCATCAGTAGTAATGGTCTTAAGCAATTCTTTGGAATAACCACTGCTCTGTTTTTTCTGGTTCTTTTCCTGAACGATTTCTGCCATGATGGCGATGGCAATTTCAGCTGGGGTTTCTGCCCTGATATTTAAACCAATGGGGGTATGCACTTTTTCCAGTTTTTTTATGTTCACACCTTTTTCGGCCAGCTGATCCTTAACTTTTTTTACCCGGACTTTACTGCCGATCATGCCGACATAAGCATGCTCTTTTTTGATAATTTCTTCCAGGCAGATCTGATCATAACGATGTCCCCGGGTTACAATGACAAAATAGGTGTTTTTATCCCCTTCAATTTTCTTAAGTCCCTGTTCAAAAGGTTCACAAATTACCTGATGTGCCCCAGCTCTAACAGCATGGTTGGCAAAGGTATAACGATCTTCAATCACACTCACTGAAAAATCAGCCATCAGTCCAATTTTTATAATCGGGATGGAAACATGGCCCGCTCCGCAGATCACCAGTTTTTTTTCGGCACCCAGACTTTCGCAGAAAATTCGATTGTCTTCGATGGTAATGATCCCGGTTTCTGTTTGTTTGATGATTGTATTAATATGCTGTGCCAAAAAACCACTTTTTGCTGACTCAAACACCATTTTTCCAGCGGTAATGAATGCTTTTTCCCCTAAATGCTCGCCTGCCACCACTATCGCTACCAGATTCTTCTGGTTACCATCACTGTTGCTGATTATTTCATAAAGATTATCCAAAATTTATCCCCTTATCTTTTCTTTATTGACTGCTGTTTCATTTGATATCAAAAAATCATACCGCTTGTTTTTACACACCTTTGCCAAATCCACAGTTTGGAAAGGTACAGTGGTCACAATTGAGACAGAGACCACCTTGACCCAGAGCGGTAAAATCTCCGATTCGCAATCGTTCATCGGTCATGATCCGGGGCAGCATCAGATCAAAGATGGTCCGTTTGGCATACATCACACACCCGGGAAGACCCACAATGGGGATGTTGCCTTTATAATACGCCAGTAAAAACATCGCTCCGGGAAGCACCGGGGCACCATAGGTAATCATTTTTGCGCCGGTATTTTTGATGGCCAGAGGGGTACGATCGTCCGGATCGACACTCATTCCCCCGGTACAGATGATCATATCAGCCCTTTGTTCGAGCAGGGTCATAATCGACTGAGTAATCATATCGTGATTATCATTGGAAATAAGATGCCCGATAATTTCAACGTCAAATTCCGATAATTTTTCTTTAATAACCGGGGTAAAAGTATCTTCGATCCGACCATAAAAGACCTCGCTGCCGGTGGTAACAATCCCAACTTTTTTATGCACATATTGCCGGATCTGAAAAATCGGTCCCGCTCCACATACTTCTTTAGCCCGATTCATTTTGCTTTCTTCGATGACCAGCGGTATTACCCGTGTTCCCGCCAGTAGATCCCCGGCCTTAACCGGAAAATTTCCGTGCCGGCTGGCAATCATCATCTCACCTAATGCATTCACCCGATTCATTTTTTCTTTGTCAATTTTAAGCACACCATCACAGGTGGCAATGAGTTCGATTTTACCTTCCTTAATTTCTGAAGGTCTCATATTTTCACCTTTGCAGAGGTCATAGAGTATTTCTGCCGCTTCGTTTTCATGAAGCATTCCTTCTTCTTTTTCCCAGACATAAAGATTTTCTTTGCCGACTGACAATAATACTGGAATATCTTCTGCTTTAACCATATGACCTTTTCTGAACACCGCATCCTTTGTGACCCCTTTGATGATCTGGGTAATATCCTGACATAAAACATGTCCAACTGCATTGGTAGTTTCAATTAGTTGCATTGTTATTCTCCTTCTGGTAACTCATACCTTCTTCGATACGAGCTTCAATTTTTTTGGCCTGTAGATAGGCTAACCGATGGTTAGCTTTTCCTATTAAAGTTGTGCATTTGTTTTTGCTTTTATCAAACCGTTCTTCAACACTAACCCGACGACACCCCGATATTTTCTTATCAGCCAGATAAACAATTGTTTTTTCCGTAATTTTCTTCTCCTCATCGTTTGAAAGAAAGTGATGATATTCAATTACCTCTGCAACCATCGGGTAACCTTCACGGCCAATCCACTCTGCTCCAATTTGAGCATGATCTTTTTCGGCTCTTGCAATATCATGAAGTAACGCTGCAGCAGTAATCAATTTACGATTTAAAGTATAGTTTTTTTGTATCAGGCGATCCGTCCATTCTAATGCCAGTTCACTGACACTTCTTCCATGTTCTTTGATTTCTTCACTCACTTGATACTTTTCTAAAATAGCCTGGCACTCGTCTTCATCAGGAATCGCTTCTAAATTTTTACCCACATATCTTACCTGTTTAGAATTCTCATCTACCTCCACCAAACTAATGCTTCCATATGGCTGGATCAACCCTGGTGCCTGCTCCAAATTCAAACCCATCCACTTGCTCAGTATTCCCTGATTAACACATGCATGACCGACAATGATCAAATTCCCATTATACTTTTTTATTATATTCTCAATACACAACTCAGTCCTAATCAAAACCTGATGATACGATTCGCCCTTTGGAAAAGGTATTCTAGCCAAATTTCCACCTCTCTTGCGGTATTCATCTGGATACTTTTGTTTAATCAAACTAAATGGTAAACCATCCCACAATCCAGTATCGATTTCCTCGATTTCAGGTGCAACTATAATCGGATACCTGCCATTTGAAATAATCTCAGCAGTTTGCATACTTCTGGCAAGTGGGCTACTAATAATTGCGGATATTTCTCTGTTAGAAAAGTACACAGCCAGCTTTTTTGCCTCATGTTCCCCTGCCTCACTCAGTGGCAAATCAAGTTTCCCAATGCAACATTTCTGTCCATTAGGAAACATCGGTTCGCAATGTCGAATTAAAAATATATTTCGCATGTCTATTAACCATCGTCTAGGGCTTAATGAGCATGGCAGTACCATGAAAATCACAAAGTGGAATCAAATATAAACTGTGTTTATTTAAATATTCGTCAACTGCCCTTTTTACCCCTGGGAACTGAGTGCTGTTATAGTCATGAATTAAAATCACACCGCCCGAACTGAGACGAGGATAAAAATAATCTAAACCATGCCGAGTGGGTTCGTACAAATCGGCATCCAAGCTGACGAGAGCATACTGAATTTCTTGATCTGGAATGGTTTCGGGAAATCGGCCTTTTAATATTTCAACTTGCCCCGGAAAGGGCATGTGACTGAGAATAGTTGCTTCACTGGTGTCGGAAAAATCTCCGGCTTTAGCTTTAGACAGACCCCTTTCGCTGACGATGTCTTCTAGCTGAAAGCCCTCAAAGGTATCAAAGAGATACAGTTTTCGATCCGGAAAATTTTGATTCAGTTCCCTGGCAAATTTCCCCTGATAGACGCCTAATTCAGCAATTGCCCCGACGACCTTGCGTTTTCTTATTTCATTGCCAATCAACCGCAGTTCAGCAAGCCGGACATCATATTTAGTTTTAAAATCACTGGCATGCTTGATGGTTCCGTCAAACCCCAGATCTCTGATCTGTTTCTCCATGTCGATTGCCGCATCGCTATTTAAACTTCCTGTCCAAATAATTTCCGGGTTGTAATCCAGGAGTTTATCCGGTTGATTGACTGTTAATCCCAAAGCAATTGACCCCCACTTGCTAGGGTTATTATCAAAACAGGCAACGATTTCATAGTCACTGGATATTAAATTTATCAGTGCATTTCCGCCCTGTCCGGCTCCAAATATTGCAGCTTTCATACTTCTCGACCTCCCAATTTTGATCTTTCGGTTTATTTTCAAAATAATTTCCTTCAAAAGAACTTTATCAAATATTTAACTGATTCAATTCATACGGCTATAAACAACCAGAAAAACAGTACCAACAATAATTTGATGGAATCGTCTGCCAACAACCGACCGAGTTGTTTCAAAAAACAATTCGTTTTTAAAAAAAATATCGATCAAATATTTCATTAACGCTCTTTTGCGATTCCTTTTCAAATTTCTGATACTTTTCCAAAAATTCGCTTCCCTTTTCCGTTAAAATCGTTTTTCCACCGTTCATCCCACCACGCTTGCGAAAAACAATCGGAAATCCCAGTTGTTCTTCAACCTGATTAATCATTTTCCAGCCCTTGCTATAAGAAAGATTCATTTTTCCACAGGCGCTTTTAACCGATTCGCCGAATTTGATTAGATTTAACAATTGTTCAGTACCGGTACCGAAAAAAGATTCTTCCTTTTCCACGCTGACTCGAACTTTTGGTTTTAATTTTCGTTTATAATATAAATCCAACAAGCTTTTAAATTCATCTTTGGTATCCGCATCCAGCAAAATGCCTTCATCCTCCACTTCGACCTCAATTTGTTCATAATTACAGCTTTCAACGGCTCCCAGTAATCCTTGGTGTCCGGTGTAACTTAGAATCTCTGGTATAACCCGGGTATCAATCATAAAGGGATGACCTTTTACACCCTGATGCGTTGGATTAATAAACAACCCTTGTGAAGTCATCAGTTTCATCACCGTTTTTTTGGTAAAAAGGGGAATGTCGTTGGGCGTAATGAGAATTCGTTCACACTGATGCTCGAGATATTTCAAACCAATTTTTACGGAATCAAACATCTGGGTGGTGGCAAAGTCATGATTATGAAGACAGGTAACATCTAAGTCTTTTACCAGTTCTTCCACAACTCTGGCTTTATTTCCGGTAATCACGACAATCTCAGTAATGCCAGCATCCTGAAACGTCAAAATAATCCGCTCCAAAATTGAGAGATTTCCTATTTTGAGCACTGGTTTAAAGTCGCCCATTCGTGAAGACATGCCAGCTGCCAGAATGACCGCTCCTTCCTTTATTTTTTTCACGTTATTACCTCTTTCACATAAAGCCGACTCCTCCATCAAAGGAGTCGGCTGATAAATAAATATTAAAAATAAACAATGCTTTGATAATAATATTATTGTTTCAAAATTGGCAAGGTTGAGCCGCCATGGGGCATGACCAAAACTTTAGCTTCGGGCCCCAGTTTGTCAAAGGCTGCCTTTAAGGCTCCCTGTATGGTGATGCAGGGCTTCATAAAGATGGATTCGACCACTTCCGGTTCCATTTTTGAAACAAAGAAGATCTCGCTCTTTTCCAGAACCATGGCAATGGCTGCCGCCTTATGCCCCCCCAATTGAAAATCATTTTTGATCCGCTCAATTAAGGACTGGGGATCTGTTGCTGACAACAGCCATTTTTCAAACACCCCTTCGCCAAAGCCCTCTTCACAGGAACCCACCAGAATGATGATGCCGCCATCTCTGACCGCATGTTTGGCATTATCCAGAGCTTTCTGGGTTTGATAGAGATTTAAATCCTTGGGTGTACCTCCCTGGGAAACAATCACAATATCTGCCAGGGCATCAATCGGCTTACTGTACAATTGATCCAGGAATTTACAGCCTTCCCGGTGGGCTTCGATATAATGACCGGCTACGGCATGAATAACATTCTTTTTCTCATCGAGAATAACGTTGACAATAAAGTCGATGGGGCAGTAATTAATTGCTTCTTCCAGATCCTGTCGCACCGGATTGTTGTCAATTTTTCCGGCCACCGCCAGGGGATCAACCATGCAGCTGTGGTTCATCTGAATGGCGGCACGAGTCGAAACACCGGGCATGATTGCCTTGGCACCGCCACTGTAACCGGCAAAATAATGATATTCAATATTACCCAGGCAAATACGTCGGTCTGCTTCTGCCACAATCCGAGTCACATCCACTGGGGTACCATGTTTTGTTTTACCCATGTTGACGAAATCTTTTGGATCGCCATCCACACAACGAATGGTTGAATAGATGTAATCACCGACCAGTTTTTTCATTTCTTTGGGGCTATGTTTTCGATGACTCCCCAGAGCGAAGACAATGGTTATGTCTTCACACTTGATGCCCTTCTTTTTCAGTTCATGAAGAATCGGCGGTAATACGACATTTGATGGCAATGGCCGGGTAATATCGCTGGTGATGATCACAATTTTTTCACCCGGTTTAACAAGCTCTTTTAACGCGGGTGTCCCAATGGGATTTTGAAGCGCCGCACAGACGGCCTCTTCACCTTTTGTTGTCACTTCGATGGGATTTGGTGTTAAGATTGCTGCCAGATTTTTTTCTGGAATATTAACCGTTTGTTTTTCTTTTCCAATTGCTATATCTATTTTCATAACTGACTCCAACCCCTAGATGCGGCTAACACCGCTTTCCTGGGCAGCTTTTGCCACCGCTTTGGCGACTGCGTCTTTAATGCGGGGATCAAAAGCATTTGGGATAATAAAATCTGAACGGAGCTCTTGATCGGTTACCAAACCGGCAATGGCGTAGGCCGCTGCGATTTTCATGGCGTCATTGATATCGCTGGCTCTGACATCCAGTGCTCCTCTAAAAATTCCCGGGAAGGCTAAAACGTTATTGATCTGATTGGCAAAATCACTTCGACCGGTACCAACAACCGCTGCTCCGGCTTTCAAGGCCAGATCCGGCATGATTTCCGGGATGGGATTGGCCATCGGAAATAGTATCGGATCTTTTTTCATCGACAGAACCATTTCTGGGGTGACAGTATTGGGGGCGGATACACCAATAAATACATCGGCATCCTTCATTGCATCGGCCAGGCTCCCTTTGATTCCGGCTTTATTGGTCACTTTTGCAATTTCCTGCTTGTCCGGTGTCAACCCTTCCTGACCGGCATAAATGGTTCCAACCCGGTCACACATGGTGATATCTTCAACACCCACCTGCAACAGCAGCTTGGCAATGGCAATTCCCGCTGAGCCGGCGCCGTTCATGACCACTTTCATGGTTTTGATATCTTTGCCGGTTAATTTCGCAGCGTTTAACACCGCTGCCAGGGTGACCACTGCGGTGCCATGCTGGTCATCATGAAAGATGGGAATATCACAGATTTCTTTGAGTCGTTTCTCAATTTCAAAGCATCGCGGAGCGGCGATATCTTCAAGATTTACGCCACCGAAGCTTCCAGCTAAAAGACTAACCACCTGAACAATTTCATCTACATCCTTAGAACGAATGCACAGGGGAATTGCGTCCACATCGCCAAATTCTTTGAACAAAACGCATTTCCCTTCCATAACCGGCATACTTGCTTCCGGGCCAATGTCTCCTAGACCCAGAACCGCGGTGCCGTCGCTGATAACAGCAACGGTATTCCAACGTCCGGTTAGTTCATAACTTTTGTTGATATCTTTTTGAATTTCAAGACAAGGTTGGGCTACCCCCGGGGTGTAAGCCAGGGATAGATCCTCCTTATTGTTTACGGAAACCTTGGAATTGACTTCCAGTTTCCCTTTCCATTGGTAGTGCAGTTTTAATGATTCCTGTGCATAATCCATTTTAATAACCTCTCTAAATTTCCTTCTTTGTTTCTGGTGTTCGTTTTTATTTTTCCTTTATCGCTGAACCATGCATCAATGCTTTGACCACCGGCAGGGTTTCGCCGGTTAAAAATCGGATCAGGGCACCGCCGCCGGTGCAGATATAGTCAATTTTTTCACTTAAATCGTATTTATTGGTGGCGGTAATACTGTCCCCACCGCCGATAACCGTGTAAGCTGCGGTTTTTCCCAGAGCGTCCCAGACATTTTTGGTGCCATATTCCGTAATTTCTTCTTCAAAAATCCCCATCGGTCCATTGGTGAAAACTGTTTTGGCACCAAGGATGATCTCATGAAATTTTTGGGTTGATTCGTGACCGATATCCACCAGCATTTTATCAACCGGTAAGTCAGCCAGCTTCACTTCTTTTCTGACCCCACCATCCAGATAGGCTAAATCGGTCGGCAATTCAATCATCGCCCCATATTTTTCCAGTAGTTCTTTGGCATCTTCAATGTATTGATTAAATCCTCTTTTTTCAATAAAGGCTCTGGAGCTTGCGCCGATATCAAATCCTTTTGCCAGTAACATGATGTTTCCCACTAAACCACCGGCCAGGACCGTGTCGGCGATTCCTTTTCCCAGCACAGAGTTCATCATGATAAAGGCGTCGGATATTTTGGCACCGCCTAAAACAAAGACCGATGGTCTGCCGGGATTTTCGGTAATTTCGGACAGAACACTGTACTCTTCTTCAAACAATCTCCCCATTGCTGAAGGCAATACCTGTTCAAAACCGCAGAGGGAAGGTTGATCCCGATGGGCGGCCGCAAAAGCATCACAGACATATAGATCAGCCAGGGGTGCCAGTTTTCGCACCAGCAGGGTTTTAGCCTGATCTTCGTGGTTTAATTTTAAATTCGTTTCAAACAAGGTCTGTTCTTCAGATACAAAACGAACATTATCCAATAACAGAATTTCGCTATCATTCAAAGCTGTAATCGCTGCTCTGGCGGTGGGTCCGCAGACATCCTCAACAAATTTCACTTCCTGTTTAAGCAGTTCGGTTAACACTTTTGCATGAGGTTCGGTGGTATAAAAGTTCTCATATTCGATATCACTTCCCTGATGGGCCAGAATCACCACCTTTGCGCCCTGATCCGACAATTCCCGGATGGTCGGTAGACAGGCTTTGATTCGGGTAATATCTTTTAAGGTATTTTTTTCTTTGTCCACCGGCTGGTTAATATCCACCCGGAGGAGAACCGTTTTTCCGGAGAACTCATAGTCATCCAAGGTTTTAATTCCAAATTTCATTGGCCCACTCCCCTTAACGGCATTGACAATTCAAATATTTGTTAGTAGCTGCTGTTCCGTCTTCTCGGGTTTGCTGCATCCCGGTGGCGGCTCTGACAGCATCCATTGTTTCTGGAATCGTGACGCTTTCCTGAGGAATATTGATGGCAAACATAATATCGTTTCCGCTTTCGACGATACAGTCTTCCCATAATCCAATTTCATACATGTCACCTCTGGTATTGCCCAGATCTCTGGCATATCGGAAGAAAGAGGCATTTCCCTGGAAACCATCATCAATTTTTACCACCCGAATACGGGGATGTTTTTTGAACGCTTCTAAAGCCATTTCTTTGGTGATTTTTTTCTTACCGGTGGCCAGAACGGTGATAATATGACCATGGGTTACTGGTGTATGCACCAGCACGCCGGTGGCTTCAACATGAGGCATGATGGTCATTAAATCAACCGCCTGATGTGACGGGGCCTTGTCTACCTGCAGCGCATTGGTTAAGCCGCGGTGATAATCGCCAGGATCGGCAACCCGACGGATGATGGTAATGGCAACCCTTTCAACGCCGCCACAGTTTCGATCCAGACAATCAACGGCACGAATCAAGCCAGTGGTATTACAGCTGGTGAGTTTCAAATAATCCTGATCCAGCCCTTGTTCGTAATTGGCATAGCCATGGAAAAAGACATCGGCAACCGAATTTTTTTCACCGCCCTGAAAAATAGCCTTCACGCCTTTTGCTGCGTAAAGCTCTTTGTTTTTAACCCCAACACCGCCTGGTGAAGAATCCAGCATCATATCAACCTGATCAACCAGGTCTTCAAAAGATCCGGCAACGGGAATTTCCAGGGCATCAAACTCTGGTTTGCGGTTCATATCCACTAAAAACAAATTGTACGGCATTCCTTTTTCTTTTAATGCCCGGATTGACAGAGTCGGTGCTAAATCAGCAACCCCCACCAATTCCATATCGCCCTGCAGTGCCACCGCATCTGCCAGTCTCTGACCAATGACGCCGTATCCGGCTACTCCTACTTTAATTTTTTTCATTCTATTTTCCTCCTGAATTTTATTTCTTTGGCGGTGCATTGCAGCACAGCCCTTCCACATCGTGAGCCGCTTCGACAATAATTTCGCAAACGGTGGGATGAGGATGAATGGTGTCCGATAATTCTTCAATAGTGCCTTCGCATTCCATAATTACCGCAATTTCACCGATCATATCGGTGGCTCTGGGAGCCATGATCTGGGCTCCATAAACTTCGCCAGTGGCATGGTCACAGACCAGTTTAATGAGTCCTTTGCTCTGTCCCATGACACTGGACTTGCCATTGCCGCCGACACCATAGCGTCCGATTTTTATGTTCTTTCCGGCCTTGATTGCTTCCTCTTCGCTCAGTCCGATCCAGGCAATTTCCGGATTGGTGTAAAGACAGGAAGGGACCACCCCATATTTCATTCGCTTTTTTTTGCCGATGATGTTTTCGGCAGCAACCATCCCCTGTTTTGTGGCAACATGGGCCAGCTGGATTTTTCCGGTGATGTCACCAATGGCATAGATGTTAGGGATATTGGTTCTGAGATACGCATCAACTTCAACAAATGAGCCATTGCGCTTAATGCCGACGGCTTCCAAACCGAGCTGATCGATTTGCGCTTTTCGCCCAACACTGACAATGCAGCAAGTCCCGATAGCACTATTAGACTGCCCGTCTTTTTCATAATTCACGGTAATTTCTTCGGCTTCTTCGATCCCTGTGACCTTGGCGCCAGCAATAATCTGAACCCCTTTGCGCTTAAGAATCTGGGACAGTTCCTTAACAATTTCCTTGTCAATGCCCTTTAGAATATCCGGTTGCATTTCGATAACTGTCACCTTTTTTCCCAACGATGCAAATAAGGTCGCAAATTCAATGCCGATGATGCCGCCGCCGATGATGACCAGGCTTTCCGGACATTGTTTCATTTCCAGAACTTCATCACTGGTCATGACGGATTTATTATCAACGCCTGGAATGGGTGGTAAAAAAGGACTGGAACCGGTAGCCAGGATGATGTGATCGGCCACTACCGTTTCCCCATTTACTTCTATTTCATTGGCATTTTTCAACACCCCAAAGCCTTTGATGACATTGACACCATGTGCTTTTTCAAGTCCTTCAATGCCCTTTCTTAATCTGCTTACGATCTTATCTTTATAGGCTGCCAATTTTTCATAGTCAAATGCGAGATTATCAAAAAGCACGCCAAACTCCTGGGCACTCTTTGCTTCATCGTAAAATTCGGCACCATGAAGCAAGGCTTTGGTTGGAATACAACCACGATTCAAACAGGTGCCGCCAAGTTCTCTTGCTTCGATGAGCACTGTTTTGAGACCATACTGGGAACAGCGAATTGCTGCTTCGTATCCCCCCGGTCCTCCTCCTAAAACTGCAACATCATATTTCATAAAGTCATTCTCCTTAAATCAGCAACATCGGATTTTCAAGTAATTCTTTGATCCGTTTCAGGAACTGAGCTGCCGGGGCACCGTCCACGGTACGATGATCATAGGTCAGGCTGAGCTGCATCATCATTCGGATAACAATTTCATCCCCGCTTACCACCGGTTGTTTGGCCAGCTTGCCAACTGCCAGGATGCCGGCTTCTGGTGGGTTGATGATCGCGGTGAAGCCATCAATATCAAACATCCCCAGATTGGAAACGGTAAAGGTTCCGCCGCTATAGTCTTCCGGCTGAAGTCTGTTTTCTTTTGCTTTTAAAGCCAGTTCACTTGATTCTTTAGAAATTTGATCCAGCGATTTTAGGTGAATATTTTTAATAACAGGAACAATTAAACCCTGCTCAATAGCTACGGCCATGCCCATATTCACATACTTCTTAAGCACAATCCCGGCGCTGGTCCAGGAGGAATTCATCATTGGGAATTCCGTCAAGGCTTTGGCCGCGCAGCGCAGCACGATATCGTTGTAGCTGACCTTTCTGCTCACTGCTTTGTATTGTTCTCTTAGAGCCACCGAATTGGTCATATCGACGGTGATGCGATGGTTGGCCTGGGCCATTTCACCAAGACTTTGTTTCATCCGTTCCGCAACAATTTTTCGCATCCCTTTGATGGGAATCAATTCTTCATCAAGTAGTTGAACCATCTGGACCGGTGCCTGACTAACTGATGCCGATGAACGCACATCGTCTGCTAACACTTTATTACGGACGCCAGATCCCTGAATCCCATTGATATCAATATTTTCCAGCTCAGCAACTTTTCTGGCCAATGGCGTTGCGGCCGTTTTAGAAATCGGATTGGTGGCAAAATCCAAAACATCTTTTTCAATGATCAGTCCCTCAGGGCCAGAGCCATCAATATCGGCAACATCAATCCCTTTTTCTTCAGCCAGCATTTTAGCCCGGGGTGATGCAAAAACTCTTCCGGTTCGTGGTGCCTTAACAGCCGCTGTTCCAATCGATGCTTCCGCAATCTGAACTGGTTCCACACTTTCAGCAACCGTTGCAGCAGCGGCCGGTGCCCCGATGGAATCTAATAAAGCGGAAAAATCTTCGCCCTTGTCACCGATAATAGCAATCGGTTCCGTGATTGGAACCACGGCTCCGGCGCCATGAATTATTTTTAACAAGGTACCACCAGCACTGGCGTCAATGGTGATGGTTAGTTTATCCGTCTCCATTTCGAATAAAGGAGCATCGGCAATGACTTCTTCGCCTTCTCCAATCAACCATTCCATAATGGTTCCTTCGGTCATCTGAAGACCTTGTTTGGGCATAATTATAAATTCTGCCATTCTATCCTCCTAACTATCGAGTCTATCGATAACACACTTTTTTTGCTGCTTCAACGATCTGCTGCACACTCGGTACTACCGCATTTTCCAATTCAATATTAAAAGGCAGCGGACAGGCTTTGGCACCGAGATGAATCGGTGCGGCATCTAAATATTTAAATGCGCCGTCAACAACTTCTGAAACAACTTCTGCTCCCCAACCGGCGACCTTATGGGCTTCATGAACCACCACCAGTTTTCCGGTTTTTTTAACTGATTCAATAATGGTGTCCATATCAAAAGGTACCATCGTTCTGGGGTCAATCACTTCGGCATCAATTCCTATTTTTTCCAATTCAGCTGCCGCTTCCAAGGCTCTGCTGACATAGAGTAATGAACCCACGATGGTGACATCTTTACCGGTTCGCTTAATTTCAGCCTTACCAAAAGGCACACAAAAATCCGGATCATCCGGTACTTCAAATTTAGAAGCATAGAGCGCTTTATGTTCAAAGAACATCACCGGGTTATCATCGCGAATGGCGGTTCTTAATAAACCGGCGGCATCGGCGGCATTCGACGGACAGGCAACCTTGATCCCGGGGAAGTGCATAAAAATGGTTTCCAGACTCTGACTGTGGGTGGCGGCGTTTCCCCGGCCAATTCCCTGTTGTCCCCGGATGACCAGGGGAATCTTCGCTTTACCGCCAAAAATATAGCGGGTTTTGGCAGCCTGATTAATAATCTGATCGGCGGCAACTAAGGTAAAGTCCATGTACATCAGTTCCACAATCGGACGCATGCCGGCACAGGCGGCACCAACACCGGCTCCAATCATGGCGGCTTCGGATATCGGTGTATTTCTGATCCGATCGGTGCCGAATTCTTTATATAAATCCCGGGTACATCCAAAAATACCACCCAGTAACTCAATATCTTCTCCCATAACAAAAACATTTTCATCCCGGCGCATTTCTTCTGCAATGACGTCGCGAATGGCTGTTGCGTAAGTTTTTTTACTCATTTTTGCTCCTTTCTCAAGCTTCGTAGAAAACATCGGCCATAACATCGGCAGGATCCGGGTTAGGACTGTTAATGGCAAACTCGGCGGCAGCATCGGCTTCCTCTTTAGCGGCTTCTTCAACCTGGTCTAATTCTGCCACGGTGAAATCCCCGGCATCAACCAGGCGCTTTTTGAACAATTGAATCGGGTCTTTGGTGTCTCGCCACATTTCAACGTCTTTTTTATCCCGATAGGTTTGAGGATCTCCGGTCCAATGGCCAAGGGTCCGATACGTTTTACATTCAATCAAAGTCGGCCCATCCCCAGCTTTAGCCCGTTTAACAGCGGTTTCAAATGCTTCATAAACAGCAAAAACATCATTCCCGTCAACGGTTACTCCTGGTATTCCGTAGCCGACGGCACGATCACTGATGTTTTCAACCGAAGTTGACTGCGCAACCGGTACCGAAATACCAAAACCATTATTTTCGCATACAAAGATGATCGGCAGTTTCCACACGGCTGCCAGATTCAGACTTTCATGGAAGGTGCCTTCATTGGAAGCACCATCCCCAAAGAAAGAAACAGCGACCTTGTCATTTTTCTGAAGCTTGGCGGCCAGCGCCGCTCCGGTTGCGATCGGAATGCCCCCGCCAACAATGGCGTTTGCGCCAAGGTTGCCCTTGGTGAAATCGGCAATGTGCATGGAACCGCTGCGACCTTTGCAGTAGCCGGTTTCCTTACCCATTAATTCGGCCATGGCTTTATCCAATTCAGCACCTTTGGCGATACAATGACCATGACCCCGATGGGTACTGGTGATATAATCATCATCGGTCAATTGGGAACAGACAGCGGCAGCAACGGCTTCTTCGCCAGCATATAAATGAACCGATCCACGGAGTTTATTTTCTTCAAACAAGCGCAGAGCCTTTAATTCAAAATATCTGATTTTATTCATGATCTCGTAGATCCAAAATTTTCTTTCTTTTGATATCACGTTGATACTCCTTTCAATCCTTACTGTTATTTTTTCTTACTCTTCCTCTGGTAAACTCCAGTTAAAAAACTCAAAATATGGTTTTGCGGCTTTCATCCGGAATTCGTCCATATCCACCTTGGACCAGTCGTAAACACCCTTACCGGTTTTCTGGCCGAGATCGCCTTTTTCAAAGCGTGACCGGATGTAATCCGGAGTTTTGTCGGCATTTGAAAGATCCGGGAAGAGGTAGTCATCAATGCTGACGATCATATCCAACCCGGCATAATCAAAATGTTCAAAAATGCCGATGGATGTATACCGCGGTACAAAACTATATTTTAAGGTTTTGTCAATATCTTCCGGTGACGCGATGCCCTGTTCCACCATGTGGACGGCTTCCCGGTATAGCGCATGTTGCAGACGGTTGCCGATAAATCCGGGCGCCGCTTTTTTCATGACCACCACTTTTCGTCCGACTGATTCCAGAAATTCATAAATGGCATCGATGACGTCCGTTGCTGACCATTGACTTGGCACCAACTCCACACAAGGGACCAGGTGGGGGGGATTCCAGGGGTGAGCCACCACCAGCTTTTCTTTTTGCTTCAAACCTTCAGCAAGATCGTCCGCTGAAATAGCCGATGTCGACGAGGCAATGGCTTTATAGTTCGGACAGTTCTCTTCAATGGCTTGATAGACACTGTGTTTAACCGCCAGATTTTCAACCACACATTCAAAAATCAGTTCGGTATCGGAAATGTCCTGATAATCAGTTGTTATTATCAACAGTTTTTCGCAGGCTTGATATTGTTTTTCCGTAACCAGTTTTTTTTGTACCAAATCTTCAAAACAGGCCTGATAACGTTGTTTTCCGGCTTCTATTTCGGCATCGTTATGTGCCAGGATGGTCGTTTTATAGCCATTACCAGTAAACAATACGGCCATACTCGCGCCGATCATGCCAGTTCCGATAATCGAAACATTATTAATTGAATCCAATTTCATCTGTAAAATGTCCTCCTTTTTTCTGTTTAGTAAAACGCTTCGCCGCTTATCCCTGGGTTAAGTAGTTGTAACACTTGATGATATTTGTCCGTTGGATGTATTCCATCATTTCATCCTGACCAATATCCACCGGGAAGCGGTCTTCAAAACTTATTTTTTCGATACATTCATCGAGGGTCCATTCTTGTGCAATCCCTTCCGCAACCTGGTTAAGCCACTCGTAAATAAAGGATAATTGTTTTAGCACATATGATTTTTTAACAACCGGTCCATGACCTGGGACAATATAATCCACATCCAGGGTATAGATAAATTTAAGCGAATTGATCAACTCATCGATGTTGGCTGAGTGCAGCCAGGTTTGGCAATCAGAAAAAATAGTATCGCCGACAAAAACAACCCGTTCCTCCGGTACATACACCGCAATCTGTGAATCCGAATGACCTGGTGTGTGGTACAGCTTAAAGGTGTGATCGCCCACTTTCATTGACATATCTTTAGAAAATGTAATTTGTGGTTTATTAATAATGTAATCTGCCCGGGATGGCATTAAAGGCAGGCCTTTGGGATCCTGTCGGGTTAACACATCCACCGAGTAGTCATAGCCATCCATCTCACCTGGCACCAGGAAGAAATCTTTGTCGATTGCTTCGTGTCCAATAACCGGACATTTACCGGCAAACCAGTGATTTCCGAAAATATGATCGATATGAGGCTCGGTATTGATCATGTATTTGATCGGTCCTTTTTCTTCGGCAAAAGTAATCATTTCCAATAGATCCGTTAAAATCTGAGCGGTATCAATAAATACCGATCCTTCGCTTGTGAAAACAATACTGGGATTACACCCCCGAATCTTTGTTTCTGTATAAACATTCGATGTTAGTTTCTCCATTTTAATTTCCTTTCTCAACAGGTGAGGTTGATTTATTTGTAAAAAAAGGAGCAGCGATGCCTTGCGGCATCATTTCTGCTCCTTAACTGGGTTAGTTTTTCTGAGCTTCCTGTGCCGCATCGGTTAATACATGTCGTACCCATACTCTGACCATTTCTGTTCGATACTCTTTCGTAGCTCGAGCATCGGTTATCGGTGTACACGACTCTGAAGCGATCACTGCTGCTTCTTCAATTAATTGCTCTGTCAGTTTCTTTCCTGTTAATAAGGCTTCAGCTTTTGGAACTCGGATAACGGTTGGTGCGACGCCGCCTAAAGCGATCTTCATATCGGCCACTTCACCTTGAGCATTCAAAGTGATTTTCCCGGCAACTCCGATAATTGCGATATCAGTATCACCACGGATTGAATATTTTTTGTAAACAGCGCCGGTTTTATCGGCGTATTTGGGGAGTTTAAAACTTACTAACATCTCGTCATCTGCTAATACGGTTTTGCCCGGGCCGGTAAAGAAGTCTTCCAACAGAACGCTTCTTTCACCATTTTTGCCAACGATATTGGCAATTGCGCCGGAAACGACCAAACCCGGAACGGTGTCAGCACTTGGGGAAGCATTACAGGTATTTCCGCCAAGGGTGGCATTGTTACGAACCTGCATGCTGGATACATTTCCGGCACCGGTTTTGACAATTTTCCAGGCTCCGGTTAACAGTTCCGATTTGGAAACATCCATCAGGCGAGCCATAGCACCAATATAAAGGCCATCTTCTTTTAAGGTCACTTCACCTAATTCAGGAATCGCATTTAAACTTACAACCGTTTTTGGCTTAAGCACTCGGCTTCTTAAACGAATAACCAGATCGGTTCCACCAGCCAGCATTTTTGCATCTGATCCCTGTTCGCTTAAAATTTGGACACACTCTGCAACTGTATTTGGTTCATAATATGCATTAAATTTCATTAGTTCGCACCTCCAGCATTGATCTGATCTCGTGCATCTTCAACAGCTTCAACAATTTTTACATAACCGGTACAGCGGCATAAATTTCCATGTAAGCCTTCACGAATGTCATCTTCATTAGCATTGGGGTTTTCATTTAATATGGCAATCGCCGTCATGATCATCCCCGGTGTACAGAATCCACACTGAATGGCAAAGTGATCAATAAAGGCTTGCTGCATGGGATGAAGAACATCACCATCGCTGACACCTTCAATAGTTGTCACTTTTTTATTGCGTATTTGTCCGATCAGCATCGAACAGCTTTTCGCCGCTTTTCCATCAACCAGAATAGTACAGGCACCACAGTTCCCGTCATCACACCCTTGTTTTGTTCCGGTTAAACCCAGTTCATTTCTTAAGACATCTACCACAGTTCGGTCTGGAGATATAAATAAATCGACTGGTTTTCCATTTATTTCACATTCAACTTGAATATAATTCGCTCTATTTTGCATCATTGGCCTCCTTATCTTTAATTAACTTCAATACTCTTTCAGCAGTCATTGGCATTTCTGTCGGTCGTACACCAATCGCCTGATAAATTGCCGCTGCAATTGCAGGCCCAACTGGAATCATGATAGATTCTGCCATCCCTTTTGCATTGAACGGACCATCTGGAAGTGGATCTGGTAAGATCGCGCGCATAAAGTTTTTCTGTAACGGTGTTTCCAGGGTTGTTGGCAAACGATAATCTGACATATTGGGGTTCATCATTTTTCCGTCCTGGAACATGTGATGATCCATGATTGAGAATCCCAGTGCCATGATAACGCCGCCATCAATCTGACCTTCAACCAGTTTCGGATTGATTGGGTTTCCTGAATCTGCTGTGCTCATCAGTTTTAAAATTTTGATTTGACCTGTTTCTTCATTAACAGCTACCTCTGCTCCAAAAGCACTAAACTGATACCAGTTCCACATTCTTGGGGTTCGGCCATCTTCATGACCAGGACCAAACCACTCTACCGCAGGAGCTGGACAGAATACGCCTCTTCCTCTTACCGGTGTACCTTTTAAAAGCCCCCATGTCTGTTGCGTAAAGAAATCAAATGGCTTGAACAAATCAGGAATATCAATGGATTCAATATTTGACCCAACAATATAGGCTTTCCCACCTTTAATCGTAATCTGTTTTTTTGCCAGACCAACTTCACGGCCGGCGGCTTCCTTTAATTGCTCAATAGCATCCTGACAGGCAATAATCACGGCATTCCCAGTTGTATAGGTTGTTCGACTGGAAGCGCCAAAGTTATCAAATGGGGTGATGGCGGTATCAGCCCGGGTTACTTTTATTCTGTCAATATCAATCTGGAATTCTGTCGCTGCCATCTGTCTCAGTGCCGATTGAACACCCATTCCCTGCTCATCACAACTAACCAGGATTTCGATACTGCCATCACTATGAACTAAACAGTCCGCTTCAGCACGACCAAGTGGTGTGTTCTGCTTTCCGGCTGCCGCAATCCCTTTTCCGTATTTCCATGGGCCATCATCCTGCGTGCAGGGTTCATCAATTTTGATTCCGTCTGCTACAGCCTTTAAACATTTCCCAAGACCAATACTGGTTACTTTTTCACCATAAGCATTAGATTCTCCATTTTTGATCATATTCTTTAATCGGATTTCTAAAGGATCCATGTCCAGTTTTTCGGCCAGTACATCCAGAAGGTTTTCCATTGCCCATTCTGATTCTGCACAACCTAAACCACGATATGGAGCACATGGCATGGTGTTTGTTCGAACTGCATAAGAATCACAGTGAACATTGGGAATATTATAGACACACATTAACCCAGAAGAGGATAAACGTCCGTCAAAATAACCTCTAATCTGTGCTCCGGCATCTTCAACCAATTCCAGCTTTTCAGCAATGATGGTTCCATCTTTTTTTGCGCCTAGCTTCAATTTGGTATAAACCGGCCAGTTAGATGGTGATGAAATATACATTTCTTTTCTGGTTAAAACATACGAAACGGTTCTTTTTGTTCTTAAAGCCATTAATACTGCCAGTGGCTCAACTAATGGGAATAACCGGTTTCCGAAGCTACCACCGGTAACTGGCTGGATAACGCGCAGTTTGGATGATGTCAGTTGTGGATACATGGTCAATAAGTGATTTTTTATTACACCGTGAACACCGCAGCCATTTGTGATTACTGTCACACCGCCATCTTGTTGATATTCAACAATACTACCGTTGCATTCGATTTGGGAAGTTGATTTTTTACCAGCCTGATACTCTTCTTCAACGATTATATCTGCTTCAGCAAAAGCTTTATCAACATCACCATGTCTCAATTTGTAGCTTCCCATAACATTGGGACCTTCAGGTTGTACCCCACCATATCCGGCAGCAATTCCCAATTCAGGACTTGTTACCGATATGGCGTCTGGTCCCATTGCCAAGCGCTGATCAGTAACATATGGTAGCTCTTCATAAACGACCTTGACCAACTCTAAGGCTTGTTCGGCAATTTCAATGGTCTCTGCAGCTACCGCCACAACGGCCTGACCAGCCCAGATAACTTCGTCTTTAGCAGGGTTTCCATAATAACTTGATGCATACGGGAGGTCAGACCATGGAATATCGCTGTCACTTCCTTTTGCAACGGTTATAACACCTGGCAGAGCCTCTGCTGCACTCACATCAATGCTGATAATTTTTGCATGGGCATGTGGGCTACGTAAAACCTTTACATGTAGCAAATCTCTATATTGGACCTGATAATCCTCAAAGTATTTCGCTTTACCGGTTGCTTTTTCAAATGCGTCAATTCTTTGAACACTTTTACCAATATAATTGGTCTTTTCACAATCAGACATAATTAAACCTCCAAATTTAAAGTAAAATTTTAAAATACTTGAAAATCTAACAACAGAATTTTTGCATTCATAAGCGGTGCTTTAAGAACCACAAGAAAATTAGCGTTTTATACCATTGCTATTAATTACAATATTTTAATTTTTCTTTGTACTGCATAATTTTTTAAATATTATATATAATCGATTATATTTTATAAATGAATATTAACACCTCCCTTTCCTAATGTCAAATCATATTTCGTAAATTTTATTAAATTAACTTTACGCAAAAAAAAATCTGTTTAACCGAAATTCTCACAATGACTACTTGTTAATCATTATTCGAATTTCTGTTAAACAGAATCGAGTTTTTTCTATTTAATTGTTTTTCTCAACTTCCTCTTGTCAGGAAATATTATTCATTTCTTCAATCAGTACTTCAAAGTGCTCCATGACCGCTTCCATGGCCATTTCTTTGTTTTTTGTTTTCAATGCCAGATAGAGACTGTTATGGCGCTCGGCTAATGTTTCCAACGTAAGATCTGAAATCCAGGCACTGATACTGGTATATTCCCGGATTTTACACTGATTCCAAAGCTTGATTAGTAGCTCATTATTCGATATCTTCATGATTTTTTCGTGGAACAAACTGTCTTTTTCAACAAAAAGTTCAAAATTCCCATCTTTAACGGCCTGTTTCATTTCATCCATCACATTGAGGATATCTTCCAGCTGGTCATCGGTAATGACTTCAACGGCGTAGCGCATTGCTGCCATCTCCAGGGCTTCCCGAACGTAATAAGCATCTATCACATCTTTCTTGTCCATTTTGCGCACAAAAGCTCCCTGATAAGGGCGATTTTCAATAAAGCCCATCATTTCAAGGTCGCGAATGGCTTCTCTCACTGGTGATTGGGATACTCCCAGTTTTTTTGCCCAGCGCGTTTCTACCACCCGTTCTCCGGGCTTTAACTCCTCGCTGATGATTGCCTGTTTAATCACTTCTCTTATTTCATCACTATATAAAGTTCTTTTTTTTAATTTTCCGTCTGGCTCTACCACAATAGACCTCTCCTTGCTACAACATTCATTATTGATTTATTATAGCATAAATTCTCTCCTTGTCAAAATTATCTATAATCGTTAATGAATTCTTTTTTTGTTTTTTTAAATGATACTAATATTTTCAACCTATCAATTTTTCTAAAATTAATAGGTTGAACGTATGTGTCAGTAATGTATTTTGAAATGTATTTAATTTTATATTGTCATTAATATCCTAACACACTTTCCTATTGACCAAATAAAATGCCAGCTACCCGATAACATCAAAATAAATTGAATCAACCAGAAAAGACGTATTACCTTTTAACATAAAGTTATCTGGCAATACGTCTTTTGATTGTGATCGATCATCGTTTCAACTTATGCGATATAAATCTCAACTGATTTTGACAAATTTTTTACGCTTGTTGCTCTACTGTTACTTTTTCAGGAAATTTCTTTGCAATTAAACCGGCAATTGGACCTGCTGCTTTTTCAGCAACCCATCCCATTGCGGCTCCCAGTACCAATGCAATGACCACACCGACAATGTTTCCACTCGGGAAATCAGCAGATGCTGTTCCAAAAAGACAGGCCGCTCCAATAAATGCTCCTGGGATAAAAGAGAGGATTTCAATCTTAGCCTGGATACACATCATTAGAACCGCAAGAAATACAGCTAAACCCATAGCTAATGGTGAAGCCCACGCACCAACAATAAAAAATATTATGGCTGCCCAGAATACACCAGCCAAGTTTGAAGCAAGTCCCTTTGCTAGACCCATGTTTTTTCCGCCAGCTGCAAAGAATGTTGCTTCACCTGCAAACGCAACCCATACAATTACAGGCAACACCCCTACTATGAAAACCAAATGTGAGAATACTCCTGCAATAACTCCTGCAGTAAGCCCAATCGCTACTAAATAACCCATAATAATTCCACCTTTCAATTTTACCGTGTCGGTAATAATAGATAATATGATTGCTCCTGGTGTCTTTTGTGATCGCATAAGTCTCGATTAATAATCCATTGAACCGTAAATTAAGATCCAATATCTTTACGGATAATTATATATAATCGATTATCTATAATATACAATATTTTATTGTAAACGTCAATCACTATTTGATTTATATTTATACACCTTCATCATGAATTTAATAAAATAAAAAGAACTTTTCTCAATTGCATTTCCACAGTCTTGAAAAGTTCTTATACCACCGTTTGAGACTAAATTTTCAATTGAAAATGATCAACCATTTTCTTAAGGAGTTCTGCCTGACCCGAAAGTTCCTCACTTGCTGCCGCGCTTTCTTCTGCCGTTGCAGAATTGGTTTGAACAACCATCGAAACCTGTTCAATCCCTTTGGTGATTTGGGCAATTTCTGACGCCTGCTCATTAGATGCCTGGGCAATATTTCCAACTAAATGAGTAACTTTTTCGATACTATTTCCGATATCTCTTAAACTTTCAGCAGTATCATCCGCAATTTTACTGCCAGTTTTCACTTTTTCAATGGAGCCTTCTATCAAACCAGTTGTTTCTTTAGCGGCTTCAGCACTTCTTGCTGCCAGTGTTCTGACTTCTTCAGCAACCACAGCAAAACCTTTACCATGCTGTCCGGCCCGTGCTGCTTCGACCGCAGCATTTAATGCCAGGATATTAGTTTGAAAAGCAATATCGTCAATCACTTTGATGATTTTGGAAATGTTACTAGACGATTCATTAATCTCAACCATAGCGGCAAGCATACTTTTCATCTGTTCATTTCCCGTTTCTGCACTTTGACGGACAACCAAAGCCAATTCATTGGCCTCGTTAGCATGGATGGCATTCTGTTTTGTTTCGCCGGCGACTTCTTCTATCGATGCGGTGAGTTCCTGGATGGAACTAGCCTGTTCAGTAGTTCCCTGAGCCAAAGCCTGACCGCCGTCCGAAATTTGCTGAGCGCCCAACTCAACTTGACCGGCTGCTAAATTTATATCAGACATTGTTTCACTTAAACTTCCAGTAATCTCATTTAATGCTGTCTTAATCGGTAGAAAATCGCCTAAATAGTTGGTTGTAATTTCCTGGTTAAGATTACCACGACCAATTTCTTCCAAGGTCGTGGTAATTTCTGATACATATTGTTGTAAAAACGCAATGGTTTGATTCAAATCATTTTTGATCTGAGCATGATCACCCATATAATCACCAACCATCTCCGAACTCAAATCTCCCTGAGACAATTTTTTCAGGGTAACTGAGGCTTCCATCATTGGTGCAATGACCGCATCCAGTATCTGGTTAAATCCACCAACTACTCTTGCATATTCACCATTGAATTTAGAAACATCACCCCGATTACTGAGATCACCCTTAACTGCAATTTCAGCCATTGTTTCTGTTTCTCCCACCAGCTGGATAATATTTTCAATCATTCCAATCAGACAGGGGATAATCCGATCATTTTCACTTTGTCGTGGTACTTTTCTCAGGGCATCCAAATCGCTCATATTACCATTTCCAATATTGGTTGAAATTTCCACAACACGTACTAATTTAATATTTACCAAATTAATCGCCTTGGCTAGATCGGAATAGATTCCAAAAAAATCACCTTCAATAGTCTGGGTAAAGTCATTTTTACTCATCAAGGAAAGAATTCGATTACATTCTTCTAGTGCTGTTAACCCTTGTATACAGGAATTAACACTATTTTTTATAACCTCAAACTGCCCATTGTAGGTTTCTGTTATAAGTTCTGGTCCTTCGCCATTTCCAATTTGACAAATATATTCAGCGAAAGTACTTACTGGAACAATGATCGCATCAAGCATCGTATTAACGCTACTGATTATTTTTTTATATTTTCCATTAAAAAGAACCTCGTTTCCTCTGATGGCGAGTTTCCCTTCCTGGCAAGCTTTAACAATCATATCGATTTCAAAGTATACGGCTTCTATTGACTCAATTACGTGATATAGTTCGTGACCTGCTTCACAATCTATATTTTGATCTTTTAAATCAACTACGAAATCTCCTTCACTTATTTTTTTGAATGATTTTAATAGCGTTGTTTCAAGATATTCGACCAACTGGTTCAGCTTGACTACCATAGCTTCAATTTTATAATCTGTAGTTTTTTCACTCCGATCATCTAGATAAATGAAATTAATTTTGTGAATAATTTCATCCAGTTGACTTAGTGGCTTAAGAGTATTTTTTAAAAATAAATATGCTGCACTTTCACCAATCAAAATAATTCCTAATGATGAGAATAGCAGAACAATGAATTGATTTGAAGATAAATTAAATGACACTATCATCATTAACATTGTTGCCCCAATAAGAAGCATTGATATAAAGATCATTAATTTCTTAAACAGACTCATTGCAAAGTTCCTCCCCCTTCTTCAGCCTTTAGCTGCTTTAATTTACTTTTGTTATTCTTCTCCATTTGTATAACCTCTTTCCTAATTTTAAATAGACACCTAGATCGACACATTTTAATCGATTATCGTTTATGTCTTATCTTTTGTATTATAACTCGATTTCATGAAGATATGCAAATAGAAACGTATCGAAATAGACAAAGAGTTTAATCATTTGTGTACAGAACGTTGACTTACTGGCGTTAAGTGAGCATTGGTCTTGATGGGCTATTTTCAATATAACCAGAATGCAAACCAATAACTGGAGATGATTAAACGAGATTATTGACTTATTGCTAAAATGAATGTATAATTATTTAGAGTTTGAAAGATCATTATCTTAATATAATCATAAAAGTTCTCTAGGGTTCCGCAGCATAACTGGCCTGTGACCAAGAGAGAACTCACAGTTTAACAACTGTGTCACGGAAGGATAAAAGCCTGGGAGATATCAAAAGATATTTGTCAGGCTTAATTTTATGTTACGGAGGAAAAAGCATGGCTTGGTTATATTTGATTATTGCAGGAATTTTTGAAGTTATTTGGGCAATGGGTCTTAAATACTCTCAGGGATTTGCAAAGTTGTTCCCTTCATTAGTTACATTGGGAGCGATGGTCGTAAGCTTTTATTTATTGGCACTTGCAACTAAATCTCTGCCAATCGGCACAGCATATGCAATTTGGACTGGAATCGGTGCTATCGGTGCCGTATTACTGGGCATGATCCTTTTTAATGAACCTGTCAATATTTTGCGAATTGTATTTCTCTGCCTAATATTAGTGGGTATTTTAGGCCTGAAATTTACCACTGTATAATTTTTATTCCATTTTAATGCGAGCGTGCCACACCCGATGTTATGAATAACGCAAGTATTCCAACTACCGAATAGATATTTTATGTTGATATCTATTTGGATTTTTAATTTGATGAAAGTGAGAAAAGCTAATGTTTAGAGAAATGAGAAGAGGTAAACAATTATTATCAATGGAAGATACGATTGCAGTAATGAAAAGAAACACCAATGGTGTTTTGGCCTGTTTAGGAGATGAAGATTATCCTTACGCAGTCCCATTAAGCTACGTCTATTTTAATGACAAAATCTATTTTCATTCAGCACGAGCTGGACATAAAATTGATTCCATCACAAACAATTCAAAAGTGTCTTTTTCTGTCACCGATGAAGATACAATTATAAGTAAGGAATACACAACTTATTTCCGTAGTGTTATTGCTTTTGGTAAGTCCAGAATTGTGGAGGGTGATGAAAAGTTGGAAGCATTCCTCTCTTTAGTAAAAAAATACTCAGGGGATCAGCCTGAAGAAGCCCAGCACAAAGAAATAGACGAATGCTCACACGCTTACATTATTGCAATTGATATTGAACACATAACCGGAAAGGAAGCAATTGAATTTGTCAGAGCAAAAAAATAAGCATTCCCGAGTTGCATGTTGCTATCAATAAGTCTTGATGGCTCCCCACCGAATGCTATTTCAGCATTACAATCCCGTATTTTTATATTCCCCAATCCACAACAACGGCAGCCGTACAAACAGCTGCCGTTGTTGTTATAAAATATTGACTGATGAACCCTATTTCAGCTGACTGACAAAAGTATTGGATGTCTGACCACCATCTGCTAAAATGTCCACTCCAGTGAGGAAACCAGCTCCTGTTGAGCAGAGAAACGCAGTTAATGCGGCTATTTCATATGGATGCCCCCAGCGACCAAGTGGTATGGATTCTTTTTGCATCACAGCTGTTTCTGGCTGATTGTCAATCAGCTTCTGATGCATCGGCGTGAGGTAGGATCCTGGAGAAATGGAAAGTATGCGGCATCCTTTAACCGCAAAGCGGACTGTATTTTTTTGAGACAAATAAATTACAAATCGCTTTGAAAGGCAATATGCAATACCTGAATAAACAAAGTCATCTTCACTAAACGGAGCTATTAACAACTTCAGACTTTCATAAAAATCCGGTGCTTCACATGCATCAAAAGCTTCATACCATTCGTCGCTTGCTTCAATTGTATATGCCGCTACCGATGCAAAGTTGATCATAACAGCGCCTTCGGAAAAAACAGGATAAAAAGCGTTTGTCAAATACAATGTTCCCATGGCATTGATGGACAAGATCTCTTCGGCTCTGGTATCCGTTGGCGATACTCCAGAAGTGTGAATCACATTCATGACCTCTCCCAAAGAGGCTGAAAAAGTTGCCAGTTCCTTTACCCGATTCGCATCCTGGATATCTACCCGGAAAAGATGAACTTCATAGCCCAGCTCCTCCAGTTCTTTTCTTGTAATCTGCATTTTCGCCTCATTGCGACCCGCTAGTACTAGCGTAAAGTTTTTTCCCAATTCCTTAGCAATTGCTTTTCCCATGCCGCCGTGCCCGCCAGTAATAACAGAAATTTTCTTAACCATGCTATTTTCTCCTTTTGCCTTTTTAGAACCATTTTTTATAACTAAAAGATTTTTTTTAATAATGCAAATTAGAAACTGGTCCATCCACCATCTGCAGTGACAACGCTGCCGTTTATAAATCGCGAATCATCGCTAGCCAGAAACAGCGCAATCCTAGCAACGTCTTCAGGCATGCCCATCTCCGGGGCGTGACTTAACAAACTGCTGGTACGTTCAAATCCAAAAGGATCCGATGCGGGCATCACCAGCGGAATATCAGTGAGTACCCCACCAGGGGAAATCGCGTTGCAGCGAATGCCCTTTTCCAGATACATGAAGGCCGTGTTTTTAGTGGCCGATACCAAAGCTGCCTTAGAAACGCAGTAGGCAACACCGGCGGTTTGATGAATAGCCCCCACTGATGCAATATTAATGATATTGCCCTTTTCATCGTCCTGATCTAAAAAAACTCTAACCGCTTTACGCATGGCAAACATGGGAGCGCAGGTATTAACATTAAGCAACCAATCCAGCATTTCATCAGACATATCTGCAATAGCTGTGTTGTCATCCATAATGCCGGCATTGTTTACTAACACATCCAGCCGCCCGAATTTTTCTATCGCAAAATCAATCATCATATCATTGATTTCTTTTTTGCCGATGTCGCCAGCAAATGGTAGTATCTTTCCCGACGAATCCTTAAGTTCCTCAACCAACGCTTCTAATCTTTCCTGCCTTCGGGCTACGGCAACAACATTCGCTCCCTCCTGCACGAAACATTTTACAATGGCTCTACCAATTCCCGCAGAGGCACCCGTAACAACGATGGATTTGTTCTCCAATCTCATATTCATGCCTCCTCAAAGCCATTTTTTTTCAGTAACAATTGCAGGGGAATCATTACACCCTACCGTCACACGAGCGCCGAAAGGTACCTTAGCGTCCACAATTGCAAAGCCGATATTCTTATCAATCGTATAGCCGTAAATAGCTGCACGCACAATACCGACCTGAACCCCATACCGTTTTACTGCCTCCCCCTGACTGATATCTTCGTAGGATTCAGCTTCGAATTCCAATCCGACCAAGCGATTTTTGAGACCTTCTTCTTGAGCACGGATCAGAGCTTCCTTTCCGACAAAATCTTTCGACAGATCCACTGACCAATCCAGACCACACTCATAAGGAGTCAGTCCATATAAATCCTGTCGTAATGCAAAGCCTTTTTCCATCGGAACAGATCGGACATAAACTTCAAGAGTAGTCGGTTCGACGGCGCCAAACTTATCGCCAATCTCACGAATAACAGCTGCTACAGCTTTGCTATCAGCTAACTTACAGTACACTTCATACCCCAGCTCTCCGGTGAAACCGCCGCGATGGATTTTTACTGGGATTTCGCTAATCGTCGTATCCTCCATCGTAAAATGCTTTAGTCCATCTAATGAGTTGTCCACAAGATCGTTCATCATCTTCAGAGAATTTGGTCCCTGAATTGAATACATATCAATCTGATCCGTCAATTCCTGATACTGTACATCCAGATCACCCTTGAGCGCCGCCAGCCGGAGTATTAGCTTGGGAGCGTACAAAATAGATACCCAGTAGTCGTTTTCATTAATACGGGTAACGATCACGTCATCGATAATCTTTCCTTTCTCATCAAGCATGGTAGTATACTTACTCTGACCCACCCCGGCCTTGGCAATTGAGTTCACGCACAGATAATCTAAGAGTTGACCGGCTCCACTACCGGAAAATTCTACCAGATCATGGGTCCAGCGATACCAGCCAACGTTTTGACGTAACGCATTATGTTCTTTCCTTGCAACTGCGTCATCTTTAAATAACATGTTCTTGTCTCCTCCCTTAAATCATTCTCTTGTCAACTTTGCAGCCAACTACCAGGGTCAGCAATTCTTCATCGACCCCTTCAAACCAACAGGACCATTCAGTGCTGACCATGGTCTTGACCATGTTGTGCCAAAGCACTTCATATCCGGTAATCAACTCATCAATGGGAGCCATCGCAAAACGACCTGTGAAATCCTCTTGTTTGATACAGATGCGAACTTCATTCTGATCAAAACGTACCAGTTCATTTGGTACAAGCTGGACATCCAGCATGGCCTTGATATAACCACCCATTAAGCGGCCATCATTCCAGCCGATTTCATGGGGCACACCCATCCAAGTCCTCATTCCTGCAACTGCAAAAGAATCAATGAATGCATTTTTTCCGGCAGTGGCAAAAACAATCTTGAAAATTCGCAGGAATTCATCATCATCTACGGCCATATCACGGATCGCTACCAACGGAAAGTTGATCGACCAGGTCCATCCATTTTCCATCATCCAGCGATAAGCCCACTCTAGTGACTTTTCTTCGCCGAAAGCATTAGTATACTGCCCATTTCTTAGACATTGGCCTGCTGTTACCATACGCTCTCGGGGAGTAGAGTGAACCGGATCCACTGGCTGATTCATATGATCTAACCATCCCTGCTTGGGCAAATTATAAACATCTCGGCGTTCAGCTACTACACGGCAATGTAGATCACCGCAGCCTCGGGCTTCACACATATTCACAGCTACTTCGTTTTCGATACCGTTAGCACTATTTAAATCAAAATTTGCGGTAAACATTGCGGTAGTCATATTGCACATTTCAGATCCGACAATGTCCCATGGACAAGTGTCCAGTTCTTTTTCCACCCGGTTACGGGTAAACTGAATGACCCGTCCCGACATATCTTCATATTCGTCTCCAGAATCGCCAGTTATCCCCCCTAACCAAGATGACTGTTCGCAGAATTCGGGGATATTCCACTCATCTCTAAACGACTTAATATAATTACCTCGCTCTTCGGGGGTACTGGCCACCGACATGTTCATCATGTTAGCGATTTCACAAATTGCACTTGTTCGTTTTTCATAGTCCGGCTCCAGGATACGCATAACTTGAAACAGATTTGCACTAAAAGCAGCAATCTGTCGGCAGCCTAACTGATACGCCTCTTTTTCTGGAATCATCTTACCCCATACAGTTTTTACGCCCTTATACGAACTCAATTTGTCTTTTAGCGGCATTGAATAAACCTCCTTAATGGTATTCTTTCCTTTACGAGAAATTCTCTTAATCCCATTTTAGGAGTTTATCCGGCAAATAAAAAGACTACAAAATGCGGGAATTTGTAGCCAGATAACTGCTTTTTTGTCGGGTAGTTAGATACAATATCCTACCGTAAACAGGCTTCTTTTTTTGCGTCATCTCTCAGGGGCTTCCAGACTTCTGCCTGCATGGGAAGCGTTGCCTGAATACACCCGCAATTTTGCTTGTTTTATTAAAGGTAAGCCATATAAAAATAGGGGCCAATAGCATAATTTTAAAAAGAAATATATCCCAACTAAGCCTACTATTGCAATCAATTACATTCATGATACAATAATAAATTATCACCTTTAATAATATACTGTAAAATTAAAAAGGGGGGAGCATCTGTGAAGCTTAATGCAGGTATCATTTTTGATACGCTAAAAACCTATATGAAGACGGAAAGCTATGGCCTTAGAACTGAGGATATGCATCTGGAGCGCCCGGAAATATATATCGACGGGGAAAAACACTTTGTCGCAAACCATCTTTATGTTGCGACGTCAGAACATCTACCATACCGTCCAATAGTTGATAAAGGTGTTGTAATCGTATGCATTGGCAACTTCCTGGGATTATCTTATTATCAGGAACGCTGCTGTTTTATCAGCATTCAGGAAAAGGTCAATTTCTTTTACTTGTTCAATCTTCTTCAGCATATTTACAACCGCTATGATGATTGGAATCAACGTCTGACAGAGATTCTCAACAGCAGTGCAAGCGTTGCGGAAATGATTGAATGCAGCCGGGGAATCATCGAAAACCCAGCTTTTGTGCTGGACTCTAACTTCCGCTATCTTGCCCATACCTCCGATTATGTAGAGCTAACACCAGAAGAGTTAGGCGAGGTTTATTCACGCCTGACAGCCAGCGGAAATCTCAGTCTGCCGGCACTCGGGACATTCCTGAAACTCAGCGAGCCAACCATGAGTATCCGGGAACCAATGATCATCAACCTGTTAGACAGCAGTACACTCAATACGAACCTTTTTGAGAAAGACGAATACATCGGCTGCATGACTATTATTTATCAGAATCGCAGCTATCGTCCCAGTGACAAAGCTGTCGCTAACTATCTGGCTAAAATGATCCAATCGGCGATACAGAAATTTGCTGCTGTGCCTGGCAGTGAAAAGAGTATTCTTCGCCAAGTTTTGCTCGATATACTGGAAGGAATTCCTGGTGAACAGGAACGCAACCGGACTTTAGCGGTCGCAAACGCAAAGGGTGACTATGTTTGTGTTAAAATGACAATGAACCACCGATTTGATCAGCTCCCAATGGGATATCTGTGCAACATGATCGAAGCTGCCTTTCCTAATGGCATTGCTTTTGAATATGAGGGCGCCGCAGTAGCATTTCTGGAAACTAGCAGTCTTCGTAAAAGTAATGGCGAATATTCACTGCCTCTACAGGAATGGATGACACCTTTCATCGAGAAGATGGATTTACGCATGGGTATCAGTGATAACTTTGATGATCTGTATCGGGTTCGTCTTTATTACCGACAGGCCTGTGCCGCCTTGGATAATGGCAGTCTGCTTCACCTCGACAAGCGATATTACGCGTTTCAAGATTATGCATTGATGGAAATGATTGTCAACTCGTTGAGTGAATTGCCTTTGGAACTATTTCAATCGCCGGGAATGCGACGATTGATCGATCACGATGCCGATTCCCCAGTCAGTTATTTAGACACGCTGCGTATTTATCTGGACCATAATATGAATATCACCACCACCGCCAAATTACTCTATGTTCATCGCAGCACACTGATGGAACGAATCTCACGAATTTTAAGGGAGCTTGATGCCGATCTGTCAGACCCCGATCAACGGCTCCGAATTCAAATCCTACTTAAGGCTATTGAGATTCACGAGCGCATTCTGAAAAAAAATACTTAATGACTCATTATTGTCATAACTCGAATTTCTCAGTTTTGATATTTTCTCAACACAATAGTAAATTATTTCGCAATAAAAAGCGCCAAATCATCAAGGCGCTTTTTTTTAATCAGTTGAGAGCTTTCAATGCCTGGTCAATTTCTTCCACTTTCTCTTCTGTCATATTGGATTGCGGAAATTTTGCTAACGCACGATACGTGAGCCCCTGCACCATTTTCATCTGGGGATTTGTCTTAAAGCCTGGTGAATACTTTTCCATCAAATCAACCGCTTCTGGATTTTTCATAATTTCTTTAATCTTGGAATCAACAGAGAGAGCCATACTTTTTCCTCCTTCTCAATATCGGCACGATGCACTAAGGCAGCGCCTCTTTATTTATGATTTTATTTTACATAAGATAACGCGCATTTAAAAGCCTACAAACTAATGGCAATATAGAAGGTTGAACCATACAGTAATGTGGGGCGATTGACCTCTTTTTCACAATTTTCTATATCTAATTGAAAATCTAAACTGTTTAGTATTTGTCTGTTTCAGCCTCATCCAAGATAATCTCCGGTATACGCTGTTGCTACTCTAATTTGGGGTGCATTGGACTGCCCTCAACTTTTCCTGATTCTATGCCAATCTCTTGCTGATCCTTCAGCTTAAAAGCCCCAATCATGTGTTTAAGCATTTCTGCCTGCCCGGATAGTTCTTCACTGGCTGCGGCACTTTGTTCGGCAGTGGCAGAATTAGTTTGTACCACCTGGGAGACCTGTTCAATCCCCTGAGTGATTTCGGCGATCGCCGATGCCTGTTCATTCGACCCCTTGGCAATTTCACTGACAATTCCGGTGACTTCCTCAATTTTTTCGAGAATCGTCTGTAAGCTGGCGGCTGTTTCATCGGCTATGACGTTACCCAGTTCTACCCGATTGATAGAACCTTCGATCAAACCGGTGGTTTCCTTTGCGGCTTCGGCGCTGCGGGCGGCCAGGGTGCGCACCTCTTCTGCCACCACTGCAAAACCTTTGCCATGCTGACCGGCCCGGGCAGCTTCGACCGCTGCATTGAGCGCAAGGATATTGGTCTGAAAAGCAATGTCGTCAATAACTTTAATAATTTTTGAAATATTCTTGGATGAAGTGTTAATCTCATCCATGGCTGTCATCATTTTCTTCATCTGACCATTGCCCATCTGGGCATTTTGCTGAACGGACAGGATGAGCTCACTGGCCTGATTGGCACTGATGGCATTCTTTTTCGTCTCTTCTGCCACTTCTTCAATGGACGCTGTCAGTTCCTCAATAGCACTGGCTTGCTCGGTTGCCCCTTGAGACAATGCCTGACCACCGCTGGAAATTTGCTGGGCACCATTTTCGACTTGTTCTGCAGCCACATTAATTTCTGAAAGCGTACTGCTGAGCTGAGTCGTAATATCATTTATGGCTTTTTTTATTTCGAAAAAATCGCCATGATAGTAGGCTGTAATTTCATGGTTCAAATCGCCCTTTTGCATGTTGATTAAAATCATCGTGATTTCACCAACAACCTGTTTCAAAAAATGCATCGTTTTGTTCAGAGCTGTTTTAATTGCTGCATGATCCCCCTCGTAATCCCCTGTCATCTCTGCCTGCAGATTTCCTTTTGACAGTGCTGTCATCACTTCAGACGCTTCATTGATTGGAGCGATAACGGCGTCCAGGGTCTGATTAAAACCGTTGATGACTTTGCCATAACCACCTTTAAAACGATCTGGATCACCGCGCTTGCTTAAATCACCGGCAACCGCACTTTGTGTCATTTTTCTGGTTTCTTCAACCAGCCGCTGAATTGTCTCGATCATCTCGATCAGACTCGGTGTCAAGGTATCTGCTTCGCTGAGTTTTCCTATCTCTTTCAATTTGTCAAGATATGTAAATTCACCCTGTGCGATAGTATCAACCACCATAATAATTTGATTAAACTGATCCACCGCCCGATTGATGGATTCAGAAATCGAACCATAAAGCCCACTATAATTTCCTGCAATTTTTCTGGAAAAATCATTTCGACCAATGTGGTCAAGTACCTCATTGCCTGCAACTAGAGCTCCCAGTCCATCAATGCAAGCATTAATGCTGTCTTTTAGAATATTGAAATCGCCATTGTAAGTTTCTGTGATTTTTTCAGGAATTTCACCGGCACCAATCTGATTGATGTAACGACTGGCATTTCGAAGCGGTTGAATAAGGCCGTCCATAATCTGATTGATTCCTGAAACAAAATCCTGGTAGGAGCCAGCTAAAATATCTGGATCACCTTTGTAATCAAAATGCCCAAAAAAAGCGACTTCATATCCAGCCTTTTCTATTTCCTTATAAAGAAGATTCAGTTGCCCTACCATATCAATCAGTGCATAGGCCATCCGGTCCTGTTGCGAACTCGGTTTGATTTCAACGGTCAGATCTCCTTTGGCCAAGGCTTCAGCCGCTTCAACCAACTGTCGTCGACTTTCAATCATCATCGTTAATGATGTCATCATCTGACCGATTTCATCTTCAGATCTATTTTTTAAATCATTGAATAACTGATCATCAAATTCAATTTCTCCATCATTCATACGAGCGAACGCCTCGTTTAACCGAATGACGGGTTTCGTCAAGATTCTACCCCAAATAATTGCCAACGGTACATTGATTACAACGATTGCCAACGCAACCAGACCGACTGTCAGTCCCAGGGAATGCAAGGCCTGTGTCAGATTATCTTGCGGGAGCGTCGTTATTAGCACCGTTCTGGCTGAAAGATAAGCACCCATCACAGTAATCGCAATGCCAATGGCCGAGAATACAATCACCAGCAACGCTATTTTCCCAGCCAGGCTCGATTTATAGTTTCTCTGGTCACTTCTACTGTATTTTGTATTTATATCATTCATTTTCATTTCCTTTCATCGACTTGGTCTGTTGAATAGACCAGTCTGGAGCGTTGTCGTCATTTTTTCGGTATCTCGAAAGCCTCACCAATTATTATGACAGATATCCTATCTCTACCGGTTCACTGCCAGCTTTATGCACTGTTAACCATTAATTCTTAAAAACAGAACCATTCCAACAATAATAAGAATCAAGAAAAGACCTGGTAAAAAACCAGATCTTGTTGTATTTCAAAAACGTTTACTCTTTTTAAGCAATCAGTTCTTTTGCTTTAACAGCAGCACTGCCAGCATCTGTTGCATAGCCATCGGCACCAATTTCGTCGGCATAAGCCTGAGTAACCGGGGCCCCACCGACAAGGACTTTCATGTCAGGTAAAGCTGCTTTAACGGTTTGGACGGCTTCTTTTAAGGCTGGCATGGTGGTAGTCAACAGACCCGAACAGGCGACCAGAACCACGTTGTCATTTTCTTTCACTGCTTCCACAAATCGCTCAGCTGGCACATCGACACCCAGATCCACCATGTCAAAGCCGGCGCTTTCGATCATCATTGTGACCAGATTCTTGCCGATATCGTGGAGATCCCCCGCAACCGTTCCAATGATACAGGTTCCTAAGGAGCTGGATACATCACCGGCCATCACTGGTTTTAACACTTCCACACCTTTTGACATCGCTTTGGCAGCAATCAGCATTTCTGGGACAAAAATTTCTCCAGATGAGAATTTATCGCCAACCACACCCATGGACGCGATCATCGCATCCAGAATATCCTGGGCTTTATCGCCAGCATCCAATGCTTCCTGAACCGCTGCGGCAACTTTTTTTGATTTACCAGTTTCGACCAGAACTTTTACTTCTTCAATTTTAGACATGTTAATTTCTCCTTTTGATTTTTGATTTAAATGTAATGCACTAAACTTTATGCACTAAACTTTATTGCAACCACCCGGAATCGGTGTGTGCCCCGGGTTTAATTGTAACTTATTTTACAAAAATACCTTCCCGGAAGGCACCGATGTATTCCATGCAGTATTCGTCTTCGCCCATCATGGCTTCAGTGGCAAACAGCATGCCCATCATATCTTTATTCAGGGGATCGAGAATGAAGCTATCCATCCCGGCACTCATGGCCAATACGGCGAAGGCTTGATTGGCAATCCGACGAGCCGGCAGATTAAAGGAAATGTTGCTGACTGCGCCGGTGACATGGATGGTGGGGTATTGAGCTTTGATGCCGCGGATAACCTCGGTGACCATCTGGATCCCGTCTTCCGAGGTACACAGCATTTCAATCAAGGGATCAATGTGCATCCGGGAAGGATCAATGTTGTATTCTTTGACCTTAACCATCAGATCGGCAAAAACATCCAGACGGTCTTTAGCGGTTTTGGGAATCCCCTTGTCGCTGTTTAACAGCGCCACGCATTCCCATTTGGTGTCGGCGATCGCTTTAAAGGCCACATCAACCTTGTCGCCTTCTAATGACACGGAATTGAACAGACCTGGTTTGTTGCAATATTTCATTGACTCGATGCAGGTATAAACATTGGGACTATCCACCGCAATCGGCGTATCCACCGCATCCTGAACAATGTCAATCAGCCATTTCATGGTTTCCAGTTCGATGTCATCGTCCACTGAAGCACAGACATCAATGAAGTCTGCTCCGGCTTCGCTCTGTTTAATCGCCAGATTTTTGATAAACTCCGCATCCTTGGCCGCAATCGCTTTGGCTGTTGATGGGATAGCACCGTTAATTTTTTCTCCAATAATGATCATTTTCTTACTCCTCTTACAAATCTGTTTGTTTCTGTAACGTGTCAAATAGTGATGCGATGCGGCATTCCAGGCTTTGTGCATCGGTATTGAATACAATTGCTACAACGTTTGCATGAATAGATGATCCCGCCATTTCTTTGACTGTTACATCTTCCCCAGTTGTTGAGATCATGATTGCCAGGGAATCGCATTCAACCAAAGCCTTGACATGACCGATAATCCCGCCCGTTTCCTGGATCCAATTGGCAAGGATTTTGACTTCACTAACCAAATTTTTTTTTATGGTCTCCAAATCTCCAATAATATCCCGCTTGCCGGAGCATACCAACGCATCATCATGCCGGTGTGTTTCAATCCCATGATGATGATGACCGGAATGATGGTGATGGTTACAGGATTCAGCGTGGTTATGCTTTGTTATCATATAACGCCTCCGCTTGATTAACTATTCTTTTCAATATGGCTTCCGGAATTACCGCTTTTGCGGATATTGGAATAATCTCCGCTGTTTGATTATAGTTTATTATGCTGTGCTCAACCTGTTTAAGTTCTGCACTGCTGACCAGATCCACTTTATTCAGTAATACGATCGAAGTGTCCTCCAGTTGTCCGGATACCAGTAATTCCATGGCGTTAACCAATCGTTGCCAGCGTTTGGCATCCGCGATGGTCAGGATTGTGGCGTCAAGACCCAACTCATCTAAAATTACTTTTCTGATGCTGCCGGGATAAGCAACACCAGTGGCTTCAATGATCAGCCATTGAGGATCCAGTTCAGTCTGGATTTTTTTTATACTGGCAACCAGTTCGCCGGTGAGCGAGCAGCAGGCGCATCCACTAAAAAGATTACTAACATTGAATCCGGCCTGCTTCAGAACTTTATCATCAATTCCGATTGCGCCAATTTCATTTTCGATAATCGCAACTTTTATTTCAGCATGATACTCTTTTTCAAGACTGACGAGATATTCTGCCAGTTGCAGCAATACGCTGGTTTTTCCGGAACCTAAAAATCCTCCGAGAATTAATATCTTCACAACGATTTCCTTTTCTGGTGCTGTTATTTTGTTCCCAGCTGATGACTGTAACGAACCGCTTCCTGAATAATAGGCATCATTTGCTTGCCCATTTCGGCGGGATCTAAACTATTAACCAGCACATGTCCGAAGAAGATAAATCCTGGTTTTTGGCCATACTCATCAAAGCAACGATGAATTTCGGCAATTCGTGTTTCCAGAGTCGCATCGGGAGCGCCGGGAGCACCGTTGGTATCAAATCCACCCATTAAAACAATTTTATCGCCGTATTTTTTCTGCATCCCGACAATATCATTGGTCGGCTGAACGGAAGTCCAGACAGCAGCTCCGGTTTCAATGATGTCTTCAATCAGGGGTTCACAGTAACCGCAAGTATGCTGCACCGGTATCATCCCCAATTCTCTGACGGCGTCGTTAAGTCGTTTGTGATGAGGTTTAATCAGTTCGCGATAGACCGTCGGCGACATAAACAGACCTCTTTCAGTAGCAATATCATCGTAATTGGTAAACAGATCCGGGTTGTAATACTGTTTTACTTTTTTGGCAAACTCAATTTTGTAATCAGTAATGGCGGTCATTAATTCATTGCAGGCTTCCGGTTCTTCGGCCAGTGCCATCAAGGCTTCCTCAAAACCCATCAAGGCCGCTAGTCGCTCAAACACACCATTGCCACAACCAAATTCAATGGCTTGCGCATTTCTGTCAACGGGCATCATGCTTAATTCCGCATCCACCATTTCCTGCCAGTCAACGGCTTCCAGATCGGGAAATTTGACAATGCTTTTCCAGTCCACGATGGTCTCCGAGTCCATAATGTGTTCATTGGGTGCTGGAATCGGTGCGCCACCACCAGAAGCAGGCGTGATCCAACGAATGCCAAAGCCATCATATCCGCCACCCAATGGTCCTTTTTCAATCCAGGGTCCTGGCAGGGCGCCAAATCCCAGCACGCCACAATCGGCAATGTGTACCGGTGTCCATTCGGTTTCTTTGTGATTGATTGCGTTTAAATAGTTTTCTTTCGGTGTAAGTGCCATATCAATAGTCCTCCTTAAATTTTTGCTTATATTGATATTTAAATCTTACGATATATTTACGAAACTGTAAATTATACAAGCTGATTGACTTTTTCGGTTTTAATCTATACACTCTGTATAAGGAGGTGATAAACCATGAACCTGTCTTTAGTCCTACTGAAAGAAAAACTGGCTGCGCTTGTAAAAGATGACAACATTGGTGTATCTGGATCTTTATTGCACTTACCACATCCGGTTTTTTATGCCGGTGGTGCCTGTTTAGCTTCCCACATATTATATATAACCATGTCCGAAAGGCTGCCACCTGACCTGACCTTTATGCCGGCTTCGGCCTTAATCTGCATTGGCGATCCCCCTCCCTGCTGTTATAACGATGAGCTGGAGTTGCTGGTAATTGCGGATACTACCGATATCTTTGAACTAAGCAATGCCATTCATGAAATTTACGATATTTATGAAACCTGGGATTTAAAGCTACAACGCTGTATTCGCGAGAAAAATTCCCTGCAGTATCTGGCGGATATTTCCGAGCAAATTTTTGGAAACGGCATGCTTATCATGAATGGCGACTTTTATATGATTGCCCATTCAACAACGCATGCACTCTATGACTCTCCCAATTTACATCTTGACGCATCAGGGCGGATCTCCATCGAGCAGGTCAATTTATTTAAAAACGATGCCGTCTACAATAAAATCAAGAACGAAAAAAGTGTTTTTATCTATCCTTCCGAGGTTTTGCCTTTTCGAACCCTTTGTCAAAACATTTTTCTCAATGACACCTTTCTTTTTCGGATCATTGTGCCCGAAATCGTCCAGCCCTTCAACGACAGCGATACCCAAATTTTAGAATATTTATCGCATCAGCTGGTTCAGGATCCTGACTATCTTGTCACCTTTCATCGCAGTAAGAATAGCCAATTGACTTCCCTGCTTCAAAATATTATGATGGGAAATGCTCATAACCAGACTGCTTTTGAAAAGGAATTGCAACAAATGGGTTGGAGTCAAAACAACAGCTATTGCGCTGTCCACATCCAACCCAGCAGTCAGGATATTTATCATACCACTGCCACCTATTTTTGTAATGTGATCATGCAGGATTTTAGGCAGACCTTTGCCTTTTCACACAACCAGAGTATCCTGGTCATCATTAACATGGATCACCTTGACGAGTCCCGGGACGAGTATTTCAAAAAATTTAATCGGATGGTCAAAGACGGTAATTTCAGAGTAGGCTACAGCAATTATTCAGTGGGGCTTACGCATCTGAAAGAGTATTTCCACGAGGCCGAAATCGCCCTGGAAATCGGCACTCGCTATCATCCCGCTAAATGGATACATAAATTCTGTGACACCGTGCTACCCTACATATTTAATCAGATCACTGCCGAATTGCCAGGCCAATTGCTGTCTTCGCCGATTTTATTACGTCTTCAGGATTATGATTTAAAGAACCACACCGACTATGTCCACACACTGGAAGTATTTCTTGAAAATAATCTCAATGCGGTTCAGACTGCCAAAGACTTGTTTATCCACCGGGCCACGATTGTTTACCGGTTGGAACGAATTAAAGAAATCGGCCAGACCGACTTAAGGAATAAAAATGATCTACTGCACCTGCATCTTTCATTTGAACTCATCCGCTTGGCCGCCAACTGAAAAACTGCCGATTAAAAACGGGTGGTCGCTAACCGATTGTAGGTTAGCGGCCACCCGCTTTGCTGCGTTCTTAAACTCTTTTGCTGAATTGTGAAGCTTTTTTTATTAATAAGATTGCTGCAATTGAAAGAATTTATGCTCTTTTCGTTATTGGGTAGATCAGATCATATTTTGCCGATGACACTATTATAAATGTAGTTTTTAAACTGGTGTCTACAATAGATCCCGGAAATTTTTCTAAACGCACTGTTATTTTTCCAAATGTTTATTCCCCCAAACCATCATTTCATAAAAGATCGGCATCAAATCCTGTCCTTTAGAGGTTAATCGATATTCAACACGAGGCGGAATTTCATTGAATTGCTCCCGGTTAATTAAGTTTTCGGTTTCGAGTTCTCGTAATGTGGCGGTCAGCATGGTGTTGGTAATCGCCGGAAGGGCTTTTTTGAGTTCACCAAACCGAATCATTTCATGTTTACACATTTCAAAAAGGACATGATTTTTCCACTTTCCCTGTAGCATTACCAGTACAGTCGTAACATGGCATTTGTTTTCTGACATCAATGGGTATTCCGGGATTTCGCCCGTTTTTATCGCCTTAATAAAATCCGTATAGGAAATCGTTTCATTCATAAATCTGCTACTCCTTCAAAAATTTCAGTACGCATTTTGATACTATGTTCGATTATTCTGCGTACTTGATCAGTATTGTAAATATAGTATAATAAATGTACTAATATAAATCAACGCATTTGGAGGTAATAAATTTGAGTAAAGTAATCGGATTTTTAGGAAGTCCCAGAAAAAACAGCAATACCAATAAACTGGTGAATAAGGTATTAGAAGGAGCTAAATCCGCAGGTGCCGAAGTGATTGTTTACAATTTAAATGAAGAAGGCATCAAAGGTTGCCAAGGTTGTTATTATTGTCGTGCCCATGAAGGGTGTTCGAATAATGATAAATTGCAAAGCATGTATCCGGCATTAAAAGAGGCTGACGGTATTGCTGCCGGCTTTCCGATTTTTTTTCACAACATCGGCGGGCAATCGAAACAGTGGATTGACCGGATGTTTCCTATGATTAATGGCGACTTTTCACCCCGTTATCCTGGTAAAAAAGTGGTCACTGCTTACGCCCAGGGTAATCCTGATGAAGATATGTTCAAAAATGCCATCGAGGCAAACGATCAGATTTTCAAAGCTTTTGGCTGGGATGTAATTGAAAGCCTGCTCAGTTATGGCAGCAACGATCCCCAGAGTGAGATTCCCCAGGTATTACTGGACAGAGCCTATGAGGCAGGAAAAGCACTTGTCAGCTAAGCACACGTGTTTTGTTGACGCAATCAAAAAGATCTGATCTCTTGATACTGCTGACAACATCGGCCTCGTCATTATTCGGACCAAGGTGGACACGATTCCCAATTTGATTGCGAATTTTAAAATAGTCTTTTTATGTGGCAAAGATTAACTAATTTAAATAAATTCTACTGTAATTGCAATACCCCTACTTTTCAAAATATAAAAGTAGGGGTGTAAATCTGTTTGTGTTTAAGTTATTCCTTTACCCAATAATAAAACGAAGTTCCATAATTTTTCAACTCATCCAAAGTGTCATCATCGGGCCAATAACGTTGCCCGAAGCATCCTGAACCAGCCATTCACCTCAATGATGATCAATTGCTTAAAGCGCATCCTTTTTTGACCGACATAGTAGATAATTAATAATGGTAAAATCCTCGTGATAGTATTCCACGAGGTTCAATTTTATTGAGATACGTAATTGCAATCTATGTTTTGGCCAACAAACAGTCCCTGTCAAGAGCTCGTCTCCAGCCTATTCTTCCGTTAACTGCTGCATCCGAAGGGATAATTGCAGATTGAAGCATAAATTTTCTTCATCCAAATCCAGATCAAAATAATCTTCGATACGCTTTAAGCGATAGTAAAGGGTATTTTTATGGGTATGCAAGCGCTCGGCCGCTTTCTGGATATTTCTGCCGGCTTCAAGATATCCCTCAAGACTTTGTTTTAATAATGTTCCATGACATTGGTCGTATTCTTCTATTTGCCTAATTGCCGGAAGACAGAATTTTTTTAAATCATAGTCTTTTGATGCCAATTCCATAAAATGATACGTTATGATATCTTCATAAAATATTACCGGTTTGTCAACTTTTAATTTCTGACACACACTTTGAATGGCCCGCATTTCCTGAAACGCATTTTGTACCCCTAAGATCTCCGTAAACTTGGAACTGATCCCGATCCGAATTTCGTAATTAATAAAAGCTTTTTGGATTACGTCCAATATTGATTGGTTTAAGAAGTTCTCCGCCATGATCAGGATTAAACTTTCAGAATAAATAATGCAGTAGCATGATGGTATGGATGCTATCAGCATTTCTCGGAGTAAGCTTAAGGACAACGAATTGCTCACATAACCGGGAAATCTAATCTCAATCAAACGCATTTCCTTAGGAGTATTTAGCTTAAGAACTTGACACCGTTCCCGGATTTCATTTACGGAACCCGTCCTTTCAATGATGTCTTTCAACAATCCAAAATATGGAATCTTTTGCATTGCAGTACGTTCACGATACAATAATTCAAATAAAACAGATTTGCATATCATCACCAGTAAATCCGAATCATCCTCTTCTAAGGGATTCTTTTCTACTACGGTGGCAATGGCTACGACATTGTCATTGTCACGAATTCGGCATCCTAAAAAACGAAACCGACTAAAAGCAAACTGTCCCATCACCGGAGAATCATCTTCCATTATTTTCTTTATTACACCAGCATTCTCGGTGGTTCGACGATTATCAGAACTCAGATGGCCGTTTGGAAATAATTCTTCCCAGACCTCCCTATGACTGATTATCTTACTTTTTGCCAGAATTTTTCCACTGACGTCATAAATAAAGATGGGATTATTCAGTGCTTCGGCTGCCACATCCGTCAAATACTGCAATCCTTTTCTTTCGATTAAAGCATTTAAAATTTTATCTTTACGGGTTGAATATGTATCCTGCGAAATCAACATGGGGTTTCTCCTGATATCAAGCTTTTTTCTCATTATATCATCTGTCAATCCGATTATACAACAAAAAGGAAGCTTTCACACAGCTGTAAACATCCAGTTCATGCATTAGCTTCCTTTTGTTTTAAATTAATATAAAGAAATTTCGGTCATAACCATTAGATTAAGAAATTTTTCTATCCCAACTATTAGTCAAAAACTGGATGCGGGATGGTTTCCGTATCAAAATTTTCGTTTCTATTTTCTTTGATATACGGGAATAAGGTGACGGTTGCCCGAACCCGAACTTGATTGCTTTCCGGATTACCCCAGAGTACTTCAATCACCGTACCTTCTATTGCATAGTCTGAATTGATCGAACCAATCGAAATCATATCTCTTGTTTTGGGAGAAAGCATGCGGCCTGAAGAAGCCCCGATCATCTTTTCGCCATCATAAACGGCATCAATATGCATACCCGCATTATTACGGACATAGTCATAATCGCAAACCAAATCCATGGTATCATATCGCTTCTCCGGATTCATGGAACCAGCCATTACTTTTAGCACATCATCCTTGTTCCAGATAAGATGGACAGCAGTATTATGAGGCCCTTCCAGTTCTTTTTTTAATGCTTCTTTACCAGGAAAATCGTGGTTGAATTTTACGAGTTTATCCCACCCGAGATCAACTGGACTACGAAAGATCAGCTCTGAATCTCTGGGAAGACTACCTGACAAAACCACAGGATCCATTGGGGATGCAAAATGTTCGGCAATCTGAGGTATACTACCTTCACAGTGGGCATTGACATAAGCATAACGTCCCAGCTTCTGGATCCCATATTTTCCGCCAACTTCCAGCAACTTATTATAAACTTCGTGAGCATCTTCAGTTTTGCCATGAACTTCATAACCCAGAGTTCCAGCCATCCCTGTACGTAGAATAAATACCTCTTTACCAGCAATTTTGGCATCAGCTGTGTGCATGAATTTTAAATCATGAAGATCCTGCCGCGCTGCTTCCTCAACGATTTGTAAAGACTTAGGTCCACACATCTGATAAAAGAAATTTGTATCCCCGATATAATCAGAAGTAATATTAAACTGATTGCCTAGCTGGGCGTTAAACATGGCAGGATCGGGTAAGCAGGCACAAATAAAGTCTTCTTCTGAACGGCGGATGATGATCCCGTCCAGAATAATCTTTCCGTGATCATTGCACAGAATGGTGTGACGGGCTTTCCCGACAGGAAAATTACGAAATGTATTGACACTGATCGCCTCCATAAGATCCAGAAATTCTTTTCCTTTTACAGCGAACTGCAGAAATGGATTCAAACCTGCATGGATATAGCAGGTATCATGCCAACTCAATTCCTCAATCTCCCATTTATCATAGGCAAAAGGATGTAATGGCCAGGTTCCATCGGTCATCGGATGCCACAATCCTTCTGGTGCGACCATCACCTTTACTTCTGGGACATTGTTGGGAATATGTGGTACAAATGTTAATGTATTTTGGGAATTCATCAAAAATACCTCTTTCTATAAGATGAAACAATCATAACTCAAAATAGAAACGTCCGATACGTGATTTCTTCCATTGATTTCCTTTTATTTTGAACTTTTATACAAATTCTTCATTGTTCTCAATTTGATATATCGTTTCAGCTGATCATATTCTCAACAGCTAGTCAAACTTTTTTCTGCTCTTCCTTGAATTTTTTTAGTAGTTTTTTCCCATGATATCCTTTAGCGATCAAGTCTGCTAAAATCTGCTCCGCAAACTCTTCATCCTTATTTTCTTTGACAGGTTTTATACTAGTTAAATTATTTTGAAGCTTTAGTGAAATATTCACATGCAGCAATTCATCTGGATTCTCAAAATCAATTTTTCCAATTTCCCGGATTCGCTCAAGGCGATAGACCATCGTGCCCCGATGGATCGATAAATCTTTGGCCGTTTGAAGCGCATTCATGTTGTTCTGTAAATAGATGGTTAGGGTTTTTATATATTCGGTGCCATTTTTGTCATCATAGTCACTTAAACGAGATAAAATCGGTGCGTTTAAGTTTGCCGCCGGAAGCTCTCGGGTCATCTGGCTCAACAGATAGAATAAAACATAATCACTAAATTGATGGACGTCATTTTGGGGTGCTGACTGACCGCCAAAGTCCAGAGCAATCTGGGCTTCTTTGAAATAATCCCTAAAATTGCCTAAACCATTTGAATCATTACTATAGCCGATTTTAAAATTACTCGCTTTGATAAATACATTAAAGTCATCGAAAAATTCCTGCCTGTTTTTAATCCGGTTCAGATTAAAGAGAACAATCAAATGATCCATATGGGCGAAGGCGAAGGCATCCTCAAAATCGTGCCGAATCTTATTACTGAAGTAGGTCAATGTTTGGTTGTAGATATCCTGCTCACTGGGAAGCACATACCCCACACAATAAAAATGGTTCAGTTCCCAGCCTAGCCGCTTCAGTTCTTTTTCAAAATCCGCTAAGTGATAGGCTTTTCCAGCAACCATATCATTTAGTAATTCAATTAATTCATCATCATCAAAACGATTCACCGATACCAGATACTCTGAATCCTCTGTGAGAGATTTTCCCAGATATTCTAGCAGCACTGCATCACTCTCTGAAAAAGGATGAATGTTTTCGCAAACAACCAACCGAAACAGAAAACTGTCGTGATGAAAAATATTTTTACACAGAGTGCGATAGGGTAAAATGTTTTTCGGATAAATAAATACCCCTTTTTCATCTTTGATCTTTTGATAGGCCAAATCATTTTTAAAGGAATTGACCTGCTGCGGCTGAAGTCGACCAAATTCATCGGTTTTTAGTTCTTCATATAAATTAAAATCGAGGGTCAGGGATGTCCGGGCTATGATATAAAAATCCGGATTCATAATCGTGATACCATTTTCGAACACCGGTTCCGAGAGATCTATAAGATACTGCAGCGGCTTGTTCTCTCGAATACTCTTTTGCAGACTCATATTCCAGATCTCAAAAAAATCATAGATCTGATGAATCCGGTTACTTAACTCAAAAATCGACACCGTTTCAGAAATAACCAGATAACTGAATCCATTATGATTCAGGCTGATCGCCGGACTGCCGATTAAAATTAAAGCAGCGTCAACCTGACATTGGAGATCGGCTGGTAATTGGTCAGACTGAGCTATATATAATGTGTTTGAGTCCAATTCCTTCTGACCCCGGTAAAAAACAGGTCGCTGCAAGTGCAGTCTTTGACCTGATTTTTCCAGTTTATAATCGATTACAAGATCAACCAGTTTTTCCTTAATTAAATTCAGTGATAATTCCATTAGTCACCTCTCCTTGTGCAAAGTGTATAATTCATCACTTGAAAAGTCAATAATAATGTCTAATTTACAAAAATAAATTTTCATCATAGAATGATAAAAATTATCTGATTCACAGGAGGAGAAAAACGATGAGCTTAACCCCCAAAGAAAACTATCTTAATGCAATCAACCACAAACCAACTGAGTGGACTCCCATCTTTCCGGTCGATTGTGCCGGCAGTGGCTTTGGCGCCTACCCCGGCCCTTGGTTTGAAAAAGGCCCCATGGGTGGCGGATACGATGGTTTTGGCATCCGTTGGATCACCCCAGCATCCGGCGGCGGTGCTCCAATTCCAGCTCCCAACGAACATATCATGGACTCGGAGACCATCGTGGACTGGAAAAAAATCGTCAAATTCCCGGATCTCGAAGCCGTCGACTGGCAAACTATAGCCGATGAAGAGTTTAAGCTCTTACACAATTTCGACTCAAACCAGACCGCCCTAGAATTTGGCTGTGGCAACGGTGTTTTTGAACGTCTGGCCGCGTTAATGGGTTTTGAAGAAACCCTGATGGCACTGATCGAAGAGCCGGAAGCCTGTTATGAACTGATGGAAGCCATTACCGACTACAAAATTGAGTTTGCTAAAAAAGTGAAGCAATATTATAACCCGGATATTTTCAACAATTATGATGATATCGCCACTGAGCGGGGCCTGTTCATGTCTCCAGCTGTCTATCGCAAGTTGATTAAACCCCATCATAAGCGACTTAATGACGCCGTAAAAGAACTCGGGATGATTCCTATCCAGCATACCTGTGGTCTTTGTGAATCCCTCATTGAAGACATTATTGAGACTGGCGCTGCTGCCTGGTCCTCGGTTCAGCCGGTTAACGATATTGTTCAGCTGCTGGAAAAATATGGTGATCGCATTGCCTTGATTGGTGGTTATGATGCCAATGGTATCCCCGGTCGCCTGGATGCCACCGTTGAAGAACGTCTGGCTGATGTCCATCGCTGTCTGGACACCTATGGCAAGTATCCATCTTACATTATCTTCCCCTTTGTTACCGTCAATTCCCTGGATCCTAAAGATATGCTTGATGTGATGATGCCGATGCTGGGCGAGGCGATTCGATACAGTCATGAGCTGGGACGAACACAAGCCGTATAATTATTTCTATCTGAATTTTAAATAAGCAGCATATGTCAAAAATTACAGCAAATTAAGAATTAGTGATGTCGTAGGTTACAGCTATAATTACTTATTCATATAACGTTTTATCAAAACAGTGGGATACACTAATCCCTAAAATCACTGATTATAAATTTGAAAGGACTAAAATGAAAAAAGAAACAAAATTCAATCTCCTAAACAATCTGTTTAATTCCATCGTCTTCGGGGTCACCTTTACCATCGTGGGCGGTTTAATCACAGCCGGTGCTGTTGATTGGGTACATTTCCCCATCTCGGCGCTGGTAGGCGTATTGGTAGGCTTTATACTGGGTATGATTATCCCCCTGGGGAAAATCAGCGGTGGTCTGGCCAGTAAAATTGCAGCTCCCGGCACGTTTCTCTTTAATCTGGTGATGTATGCGGTTCTTCTGGTTATCATTTTAATTTTTATGTGTCCCATCCTCACCATTTTCATGGGCAGTGTCCTGATGGGCGCTCCCATCGCCGCGGTTCTGCCAAATTCTTATGCCCTATTTTTACCCTTCTTTGTGATCGGCCTGATCTTACTGATGGTTTTCGGCGGTTTCATTACAAAATTCTCCATGAAATGTGCTGGTATGACACCCAATTTCGATCAAGAGTCAAACTAAAATTATTAAACCCCTTTTAGACAAAGCTTTTGCATCGATGCGTAAACGCAACGATGTAAAAGCTTTTCTTATTTATCAGGCATTTTTCATAGATACGAAGTGATTAAACATGAAAACCAGATCTGCATCCGGGCATTTTCATCCAGTTGCCGCACATCCTGTTCAAGAATATCGACAATTTTCTCCAGCCGGTAAGTAAGGGTATTCCGGTGCATAAAAAGCGCCTTGCCCGTCTGGGCAATGTTGCAGCCATTGAAAAGATAGATTCTCAGACAATGAACCAGGTCCGTTTTTTCTTTTTGGTCCTGCTCCTGGAGGCGTAACACCCCAGGGTGACATAAGCTTTTTAGGCTGGCTGAGTTGTTAACAGCGTCAATCACATGGGCAAAATAATAAGTTTCAAAACACCAGAAGCCGGTTTCAGATTTATCCTTTTGCCCTTCATAAAGAGCCGCCTTACTTTGAATATAGTAGTACTTCAGATCATTGAAATGGTCAAAAACACTGCTATACCCACACTGCATTTCCAGCTTTTTTGCCAGTGCCCTCAAACGATTTTCATATTCATGATGCTCTGGATTTAAAGCTCTTCTGGCTACGACAATAATGGCATTTTCATAGCAAAAAACGACCGCATCTTCGTGCAACTTTCTGATCCGAAATAAACAGAACTCAGCCTGACTTTCACTAAGCTCTTTCTCTTCAGGATTCACAATGGTGTATAGCCGGAATTTGTCATATTGCCGCCAATTTCTCTGATTTAGATGATAGTTGATAATTTTTTCATCGACCGGAAACCCCTTTAATAACTTTTCAAGGTAATAAACAACCGTCTCCCGAATACCTTTAAAATCCATGCTGGAAGAAATAGCCAGCTCCATTACATCACGTACATGTCCAATCAGCGTAAGTTCGCTCTGTGAAAATGGGCCGTTAATATCAGTCGTGGCAATTAGTGCAAATAGTTTGTGATTCAAATAAATATTGGCCATCAGATGTGAGTATTGATAAGGCGCTCCCTGGACAAAGTAAGGCTTATTATTGTAAGAAAGAAAAAAATACAGGTCATCTCTTGACATGGAAAATGTTTCGCTGGGCGTATACTCGTTGTCCATAATGGATTCCCAGGCGGTACCCTGATAATGATCAGGTATTTTTCCGCCCACCAATATACGCTTCAAGGTGATATCCAAAAGGGCAAAGGGATTTTTCAGCATCGTTGCAGCATGATCAGCGATGGCTTGAAGCGATTCATGTTCAGCGATCATGCGGATCAAAGCATAATCCCATTGTTCATATTTTGAAAAAATATCCTGAACCTGATTGAACACTGTAATGATATTCTCCGTTTCAGGCAAAATAATTACTGAAAGATTTTCCCATTTTTCTGGAAAAACATTAATGGGTCCAATGGAAATCAGATTCACTTCCTCAAAATAACTCAGGTGTTTTTCAATTTCTTCTGCCCGAGCCAAATAAATGCAATCATTCCGCAAGTCTCCTATATCTGTATCAAGAAAGCGAATCTTTTGGAAAAAAAACTCATCTTCCCTGGTGGTTTTTAATAACGGTGCGTAATTTTTTAATTCCTCAAACAAGATATGAATATTGAGCTTCAAATTAACCCTCCTGATATTGACTTTCGTTATTTATGCCAAATTTCTGATTTGCTTATTAATCATTCATTTTATTCACGACTGCGTCGCAGACCTCTTTACAGACTTCACGGAATTTTAATAGATATGGGTTGTCGTTTTCGGCAGAATAAGCAAGCACGATTCCCGAACGCACTGGGGTTTGATATAGTGGGATATAACGGAGTTCTTTGGGATTCATCGGTGCAAAGCAGGTGTCAAGTATTGCAACGCTGTCACTGCGTTTTAATTCCATTGCAAGTGTAAACAGGCTATCAACCATTTTGATCCTTTTGTACGTAATACCCGCCGTATTGCAAACCTCTCTTGCAAAGGAGCGGTAAACTTCATATTCATCTCCGCTCATAGTAATAAGCGTCAGGTTTTTAAGATCCTCTTCATTGACCTCTTCTTTGCTAAAAAGTGTATGGGTATTCGAAATCACCAGCGACGGCGGCATCAGAAACAGCACCTGATGCTGGAGCTGAACTTCCTGGATTATTCTGATCCCAGTATATGTGAAAAAAGTTGCATCATAAAGGCCGGTGCTGACATCTGAAAGTACTTTATCCGGCTCACCCCGTTCGATCTTTAAATCGACATTGGGATAGGCCCGTTCAAATGCTTTGGTAATGGGTAACAAATAGCTATCCATAGAGGTGCTATTGAAATCACCAATTGTCAGACTCTGAAATTGATTTTTCTGCTGAATATAAGCTTTTTCAACAGCATATTCGGTTTTTGCCAGGATTTCAGGCATGAGCTCCGCCAGCTTTTTACCTGCATTAGTTAGACGTACATGTTGCTTGTGCCTTAAAAAAAGCACCAGTCCTGTCGAATATTCCAGACTTTGAATGTTTCGACTCACAGACGCCTGCGTCATGTGTAACTTTAAAGCTGCTTTTGTAAAGTTTTCAAATTTGGCAGCAGCCAAAAATATTTCAATCTGATGCATTGTTATCCCGGATAGCCCGTATGGAATCATTTTAAACTCCCTTCACTCTCATTCGTTTAATCTAGCACTTCCGAAATAATACCCATAAGGCTAGACACAAAATCTTATCGGCACATTATATTGAATCATCTCAACCACGTTTATTTTCTTTCTGAGCAAACTTTACTTTTCTTAAAATAAAAAATATACTCTTCCTTGTAATAATCAGTTTTTTATTTATTCTGTTTACTACAAGGGGAGCATATCATTATTCTACACCAACCACGAGATTTATTCAATTTTCAAAATAGTCAGATCTAACGAAATTAATTAATTTTTCGCGCAATTTTTATTTAATACGTTTACGCCATTCCGATCAGTTCTTTTGCTTTAGCAGCAGAACTCCCGGCGTCGGGTGCGTAACCGTCTGCACCAATTTCAGCAGCATATTCTGGCGTCACTGGAGCACCACCGACAATTACTTTCATATCCGGAAAAGCAGCTTTTATCGTCTTAACAGCTTCTTTTAAAGCTGGCATGGTGGTGGTTAACAGACCTGAACAGGCAACTAGCACGACATTATCATTTTCCTTTACCGCTTCCACGAATTTTTCAGCTGATACATCAACACCCAGATCCACCATAGTAAATCCTGAACTCTCTAGCATCATAACAACCAGGTTTTTACCGATATCGTGTAGGTCACCTGCAACAGTCCCCATAATACAGGTTCCAAGTGAAGTCGAGTCACTTCCAGCCATAATCGGTTTTAACACTTCAACACCTTTTGACATCGCTTTGGCAGCAATTAGCATTTCCGGTACAAAAATTTCTCCAGAAGAGAATTTTTCACCGACAATCCCCATAGAAGCAATCATCCCGTCCAAAATTTCCTGTGCAGCTACTCCAGAATTCAGTGCTTCCTGTACAGCTGTTGCAACTTTTTTTGACTTGCCGGTTTCCACCAGCACTTTTACTTCTTCAATGTTCGACATAACTTTCTCCTAACGATTATTATTAGCATGATTTATTTTAATCCTTTTTAAGTGCCGGCATATTTGAATCATTATATATATAGCTGAAATATAACTATCGTATCATTAAAAATATTTTGTTGTATACATTTTGCGTTGGATGAGACATACAACGCAAAATGTTGAGGTGCTACAAAAGTATCGCATATTCTTGTAAGTCGATTATTTGTACTTTCACTCTACAACAGCTGCGCTAATAGATTTCCTAATTAAAATGAATTCAGCTCGCCTTAAATACACAATTTTCAATCAAGATCTTCTGTTTGTTGAGGTTTAATTCTTTACTAAACTTTTAGTAACATCAGGATTATTATTAAATTTATCTATTTTGAGTAGCACTTATCAAATTCCGCGTTTTTGACATTCAGACCGAAATGTCTGCATAAATGCGCCCATTTGCATGAGCTGTAAAGGCGTTGGCTCAGCCCCAATTGCACCAATCATTGGCATACATAAGTAACTGCCATTAATAGCGTATTGCTCAACCATTCGCAACGCTTCCGCTTCAATCGTGTCAATACTGGCATCCGGGAATCCAGCCGGACCCTGAGAATCAAAGCCACCAGTAATGATCAGTTTATCGCCATGCTTTTTCTGGATTCCTACTAAATCATTGGAGGCTTGCGCCGGAAAGAATGACTGCACGCCAATTTCAACATAATCATCCATAATGGCATCACATTTTCCACAGGTATGCTGTTCCGCAATCATATCATTTTTCAGGATCGCATTAATAATACGGGCGTGGTGTGGTTTGATGATTTCTCGGTATGTTTCTGGACTCATAAAGAGGGAATCGACTTTTGCAAGATCGTCCGTATAGCAGAATACATCTGGCTGATAGTATTTAGCCACACATTCGATCAGCTCAATTTTATAATCTGCTATCGCACTGAAAAAGTCCGAGCATTCTTCAGGTTCTTCAAGTAAAGCCATCAACGCATTTTCGAATCCCATTAATTGCGTTAGACGGTCAAAACACCCTTGCTCGCTGAAATAGGTCAAAACTTTGCTGCCATCATAATCTTTGAGCTCCGTTGCCGCCATTTGAGACCAATCCCAGGTCTTTGGCTCTGGAAACTTGATGTCCCGCCAATTGCAAATATCCTCCAACAGATAATTCCCTGGTACGGGAACTGGTGCGCCATGACCCATTTCCCATTCAACACCAAACTCATCCAGTTGAACCTTTTCCCGAACAGTTTTTCCTTGTAAACCTGTTTCGTTGTTGGAAATCAACCCAACCAAATAAACTGATTCCATGTATATCGGTGTCCATTCCGGCTTCTGATGCCGATAAACCCGTAATAGATTTTCCTTTTCGTTCATTTTACAGCCTCCTCATTTGTTCTGGCCGTGTGCGCACTCAACCTAAGATCATTGTACCTTTCCAGTTGCGAAAAGTCTAATTCCGATTTTACTCTATATCATACGCTAAGTGTATGACTGTGTTACAAACTTCTTTTTGATTCATAGTAAAGTGATCTACAATTTATTTTTTTGAAAACCAAAAACCTTACTGCATCTTATCTGTGCAGCAAGGTCTTTATCGTTAATCATATTTTTCAATATTGATTATTACTAGCTAAATGATGTCCATAGCCGCAAAATAGCCCCCATGAATTGCTTTGCGGACAATGCTTGCGCCGGTACAATCACCAATTGGCATAAAACTCTCCCAATCCGGCCATGATCGCAATTCTTCCACGACCGCATCATCCGGTGTCATACCAATAGCATAAAGAACGGTATCACAGGTGACTAATTGTTCATTACCATCTTGATCCAGATAGGTTACACCATTTTCAGCCACTTCAATTACCTTTGCATTAGTAACTGCTAAGACACGATCACTCATTTTTTCGATCATTTCGTAAAGTGCTGCCTTATGGACAATATTTGAATCCGGCGCCAGCTGATTCTGCATTTCAAGAATGGTCACATGTTTTCCTGATTCGGCCAGATGCAAAGCCACTTCACACCCCATCAGACCGCCGCCGATCATCACAACCTTGTCACCGATAACCTCTGGCGTTTCATAAACTGTGGTGGCATGGAAAACATTCTCACTATCTGCGCCTTTAGCCTTCAGTATTGTTGCTTTGGCTCCCGATGCCACGATAATGGCCTGGGGATTTAATGCAGTCAACAGTTCCAAAGATGCTTCGGTATTAAGTCTTACATCAATGGCGTGTTTATGAACCTGGTGAATTAGATAGTTTTTGTAGTTTCGCAGATCCTGTTTATGGGAATCCACTTCGGTAAATTTTAAGGTTCCTCCCAACGTATCACTCTTCTCAACTAAAGTCACTTCATGTCCCCGCTCGGCCGCAGTTATCGCGGCTGTCATTCCCCCGGGACCGCCGCCAACAATCAAGACCCGTTTATTTATGCCCACTTCCGGCATTTTTATGGTATAGATCTCATTTCCGGCTAGCGGATTCACATCACATTGATAAAGTCCATCATACAAACCACCAATACAATTTGAACAACGCAAACAGGGTCGGATATCATCCTCATGACCTGAAAAGGCTTTCTTTGGTAAGTCCGAATCAGCCAGTAGGGCCCGTCCTACTGCCACAAAATCAGTTATGCCTTCTGCTACTAAACGCTCCATTTCGCTGGGATCGCTCATCGCACCGACGGTTACCAGGGGTACCTTAACACCGGCTTTTTTCATGGCTTCGGCGACGTGGACGTTGCATCCGTGGGGCTGATAAATGGTGGGAAAGACATAGTGGTCAGAGTTATGATAATCACCAGCCGAAATATGCAGCAGATCGATTTTATCTTCCACCATCTTAACAAAAGCGATGGCTTCTTCGATTGGCCAGCCCCCTGGCTGATGTTCATCTCCGCTGATTCGCAATTCAATCAGAAAATCATCACCCACTCGTTGCCTTATTGCATCTAGAACCATCATTGGAAAACGGGCACGATTTTCAGGACTGCCACCAAAGCGATCTGTTCGATGATTGATTGCTGGGGAAAGAAATTGTCCCAGCAGCCAGCCATGACCCCCATGAACCATAACTTTCTGAAAACCGGCATCTTTGGCGTGCCAGGCGGTTTCGGCAAAATCATTGGCAATACGGACGATGTCATCCTCATCCATCGCTCTGACCACGGTGCCATTTTCTTTTGTGAAGCCATTGGGACCAATGGGGTTTCGTCCACCAATAAAAAACGGTTCACTGAACTGCCCACCATGAGATAATTGAATGGATGGCACAGCACCATGACGTTTGATGGCATCCGTTATTTTTACCCAATTTTTTTTGGGGAGAATGAGCCGTTCAAAATCAGGGAGAATCTGATCTGCATTGGGACGGCGAACACAATCAACCCGATTAACAGCGGTTTCACCCAGGGTCACACTGGCGGCTCCACCCCGAGCTTTTTTTTCATAAAATAGTACAGTACTGTGCCCCGGCACACAGGAATACTCATCCGGCCAGGTAAGACCGGTTGGGGTTGCAAAAATGCGATTGCGGAAGGTAACATTCTTCAATTTGAAGGGACTAAATAAATGGGGATACTGTTTCACGATTCAACGCTCCTTTTTGGTTATGACTGATATTTACTTTTGTCGTTTTGCTTATCTTTGCCTTATTTGATGACAAGCGAAACATTTAAAGCACTATCCATTTGTGAAAATACTATCATAACGAATGATTCATGTAATCGTTAATACCTCACTCAAAATGGATCATTTTTTCGTTATAATTAACGAATCTTTTTTGTCTTCCCAGAAAACCTTCCACGCTACTACTGTATGTCAGACAACTAACAAAAAAACAAGAACCCGTAAGCAGTAAGACAGCACCTCTTCTTTTGTGATTTTATTTTACATAAGTGAACGCTCAATTAAAAGTCTACAAACTAATGGTAGTATTGAAGGCCGAACCATACAGTAATGTGGAGCGACTGAAAAAAAGTTATAGTGTACCCCGCGTTTGCACGATCTGTTGTATTAACCGGAGGTATATATTCACAAATTTTCCAGATTCAAAGTCTTCTTATATCTGTCATCTGGGATATAGTTACTCAATTATAAAAAAGCACCTGTAAAAAGCTTATACTAACTCATTACAGATGCTGTTTTAAATTATTTTCAGATTTAAGAAAATCTATTTCTTATTAAGGCACTTTGTGTACTTTTGCTGTAGCTTTCAAACAAAGTTTGATAATAAATGTCATCAATGTCCCCATTTCCAGATTATTATTAGGTATTATTTTAAAACAAAGTTTGATAATAATCCGACTTTTTATTTATTTGTTTTTTCTATTTTAAAACAAAGTTTGATAATGGAAAAAAGAAAATCACAAATGCCTTTATATTAGGGATTGTGACCATCCTATTATCAATACTATATTTTAGAAAGGACAAAATTATTTTCAAACTATGTTTTAAAAAAATCAAGCCTACGACGTAATATTGGGAATTATGGTTTGATTTTGATCACTCTTTATTAAAAGTTACAATGATAATTGATGATGTTAGTTTCATATACTAACCCACATTTTTTACAAACAAAAAAACATGCTACTTTATACATAACAGGTTCTATCTAACATCATATTTGATGCGTAGTTCTTGGTGGCGGAGAAGGTCGTACTTAACGCAGCTTTTCGAAATCAATTTAATCCAATTCAATTCGATATTATATCATTGTACCAGCTATTTATTACTTCTATCGCATCCGGCCTGTCGTGAAAATGAGCTTTAATATGTTGCTTATTCAAAACATTAATCAAGCATAAAACATCTTTAGCTGTTCTCATTTTATGTACTTCTGACATTGTATAAAAAAAATTGAACTCATGCAAATTTTTAATTCTTTCTTCCATATAACTTTCTCCATGCAAAACCAGTCGATACATTAAACTTTCAAAATATTCACTATATTTTTGATCGCCCATTGATGCTAATAATTCTTGATCACATGAAACTGCTTCTAAAAACTCTTCTCATTACATTACCAATGACCAGATCATTATTTAGAGAATTACCAGACCCATAATCATAAATTAATTTTAATAGTTGATTGTACTCATTTCTGGAATATGGCATATCAGTTAAATTCATATCAACGAGTTCCAAAAGTAAAAAATCCGTTACATCTCGCGAAAATTTTATCTTAGCAGCGTCTTTTATTTCTTTAATCGCTTTATTTATATCATTAATACTTGATAAATCATGAGAAATCACAATCACTTTGCTATTTTCATTCCCTAATAAAACTCTTAGTAATCATTCCAGGCATCTTCTGTGATAAATACCCCACGCCGAATACGTATCAGTCGACCTTTTTTTACTTCCTTGTATAAATACGCACTTAGTATATTTTCACATACAACATCTTTTGTCAGAATCAATCCATCTTTTTCATAGATTAATGTTTCAAGTTTATTCTGATCATTCATCATTACCACCTTTTCATTTGCGCAATGATTATAACAGTATTAAAGGGTGAATGAAATTATAATTCATCTATACATATTATCGAAATAACCGCATTAAATATGCAAAAATTCTGAAATTAACCGCCCTGTGATATCATTCAATTCAGTTTTCTGGAGAAATCAAGGGTTCCCCTTCTTCATCAATGAGCTTAGTCAGCCCTCCTCCGAATTCATCATAATGATACAAATAATTTACTCCCGTTTCTGTATCCTCTATGATTTTACACCCCGATTTTTCTCCCATTAATTCATTTGTAATGATATTAAACCGACATTTCTTATGATTTTTTGATTTCATTTTCGTTTTGTTCTCCTTTTTACCATTTTGCTGAACTTCCTGGCACTACAAAAGTAGTTTTACTTAGTCAGTATGTTCTATAGAAAGGTATAAAAAAACACCTGCGGGAACATACTTCTGTCCCACAGATGTGCATAAACAAATCTGTTGCCGCCGAAACAGCCCGGCACCATGAACGGTGTATTGTTCATCGCCTGATCAGGTTGTACTATAGATTTACATGCAATGCAAAGAGATTTAATTTAATTAGTTTAATCTATTTAAAAATTTTTGTCAAACATATTTTGATTCAAAAACGATTAAACTGTTTAATCGTATCAATTCTCAGATGCCTTAATTATTGCCATTTCCAATTCAATTTCTAAATCAAAGCAGATTCTTTATATTCTGTTGCCACATTTGTTTCTCTTTTCAATCATGACTGTTTCTTTGATAAGAGTTCCTGAAGTTCCCTCAACATTTTAGTCTGATTTTTTAGTTCCTGCATCTGCTCATCCTGTAAAGTGCTGAGGTAAGTCAATGTTTTATGGTCTGTATCGGCTTTCGCTTCATTTTGAGCTTGGATTACATTCTGTCCCACCATAATGATGGGCAAAAGCACCAATTGCAAAACGGTTTGGGCAATATAAGTTACCCAAATAATGATATTATTTGCCTGGATGACCGGCGGCAGCATTAACAGATCTAGAATAAGAAAAGCATAAGCGCACCACATCGTGCCAACCCCGTTGGTAATCTTCACGGCAAGCCAGAAATTGAACCTGGCGATACCTTTTCGATCTTTGCTTATGATGTCATTTGGATGCGTGACATGGGGATGTTTCTTGAATTTTCTGATTGGCTCAGGTTTAAACCGTAAATTTGTAAGTTTTGGATTGGTTAAATGTCTCGTTTTTTTCATTGTGTTCACAGGAATTCCCCCTTTGATTTTATTCTTGAGTCGATTTCAGAAATTTGTAATCATTGAACAACGTTTCGTTTTAATCTTTTTTTTCTTCGTTTTTATCCAATCATTTTCAGTTAATTGCATTTTTCTACTCGTCTCAATTTTATTATATCAATACTTTATTTATTATTTGTTTATTTTATGATTGCCCTATTTAAAATTAAATATTCCATTATTTAAAAACATTATCATTCATTTTTAAACATTTATAATCAATAATTGTATCTAAATATCATCAAAAGCCCAACCTTGTAAATATTTTATCCATATTTTCGAGAAATGTGTTATAATCGTTGGATTGAAATTTAATAATCGACGATTATGGATTCATTTTAAATTTCTGGTCTTGTGTACTATCGCAACCCATGTATAGACAAATCTGCACCGCTTCATAAAACTTAGCGTTTTGTGAAAGATTTCCAAATGAGGTATCACTATTGAACAAGCGAAAAAAAAGTGTGATTGAAAACAGACGTACCAGCTCACTGTCCCCCCCCAAAAGAGAACATTCTAATCAAAAGAAAATAGCTCGCTCGGTAGCGACTCCTTCAAATCGCCCCCAAAAATATAAAAAAAACAAACGAAAAGGTGGTTTTAAGAAATTTTTTAAAACCATTGTGATGATTGTTCTCATTTTTGTTGGAACCTGTTTTGGTGTCAATGCGTTTTTTCTGGGAAACGTCAGTGACCTTCCCGGAACACTCAGTAATTATGGGATCAGCCCCGAAGCTGCTGCGATGGCCAAGCAGCATAAAATTGTTAATGTTGCAGTATTTGGTGTCGATGGCCGGGATGATGTTGATGGCAACCGTACTGATACCATTATGATTGCCTCAGCTGACTATGAACATAGTAAAATAAAAGTGACTTCCCTGATGCGTGACACCTATGTTTATGTGAATGACCAATATGGCTATGATAAAATCAATGCAGCCTATTCTTATGGTGGGCCAACGCTGGCGCTTCAATCCATTAACCAGAATTTTGACACCGCCATTACGGACTATGTGGCCATCGATTTTTCGGCCATGGTCTCCATGGTTAATGCTGTTGGCGGCATTACTGTTGACATTAAATCCCAGGATGAACTGGATTGGGTAAATGAATATCTGATGGATGTCAATGACAAGGTCAATACGACCTCACCCGATTTGTCCAAAATAGGTCCTCAGGTTGTTGACGGTTCACAAGCCCTGGCCTACTGTCGGGTACGTTATGTCGGTGACGGCGACTTTGATCGGACCCTTCGTCAACGAACAGTTTTTGAACAGGTTTTGTCTAAAGCGTTTAACCTTAACATATCCGATCAATATAAACTTCTAATGGGAACCCTTCCCTATGTGGAAACCTCATTGACGACACCGGAGCTCATCAAATATGCTGCAAACCTTGCACTGATGCCAAATAAGGATATTGAACAGAGTCGCCTGCCAACCGATGACGCAAATGCGCTGGAATATATTGATGGTGTTTCCTATGTCATTCCGAATACTCTGGTTGACAACATCAAAGCCTTTTACTCGTTTATCTATGAAACAGACTACATACCTTCAACAACTGCCAGTAATATCAGCAAAAAAATTGCTGCCACGCTTAAAAGTGCAAGTAACTAATACAGAAGAACCACCATAACGTGACACGCCTTACAAACATTCAGATATTTTGTTCATGTTTACTTGAGTTGATGTAACCCATAGGTCGAAAGGAATATTTATGCAGCAAAAAATCATCTTTGTGAGCCTCTTTCTAGCCTTCTTACTCGTTACCACTGGAGTGATTTACGGCTTTAATACCATTGAAATGGTTACGGCATCTGAACCGGATACAGCTAATCTAAATGTAAATAACAATTTAAATATTGATACCGTTAATATTGCAGTTTTTGGTATTGATGGTAGAAGTGATATCGAAGGTGATCGATCGGATACCATTATGATCGTATCCCTGGATTTCAAAGACGGATCGATAAAGGTCACTTCCGTCATGCGAGACTTATTGGTTCAGATTCCTGCAACTAAGAATACTAATCAAACATTTGATAAAATCAACGCTTCTTACGCCTATGGTGGCCCGGAGCTTACCGTAAAAACATTAAATCAAAACTTTGATCTTAACATCACCGACTACGTGGTTGTTAATTTTGATGCCATGGTAGATACCGTCGATACCCTTGGCGGTGTCGAAATTAATGTCAAAAATCAGGATGTACTCGACTGGACCAATAAATACATTGATGATGTCAATGATAAGGTTGGCAGAAAAGATCCCTACCTTACTGCCATTGGACCCCAAACTGTCACCGGAGTACAGGCTCTGGCTTATGCAAGAAATCGCTATAGTGATAATGATTATGAACGTACCCAACGTCAACGTGAGGTTGTTGGACAAATTGCTGAAAAAGCGTTTAAGGTTGATGCTCTTACAGGTGTTAAACTCTTAACCAAGGTTTACCCGTATGTTAAAACAACCCTTGCCATTAATGAAATCACCATTTATGCCAAGGCTTATTTAGCATCTGCCGATAAGCAATTCCTGGAGTTCCGTATACCTACAGACCAGTTTGTTCAGGATGACATGATTAACAATATTTCTTACGTGGTACCAACGAGTCTGGCCGATAATGCAATTGCACTCCATGCTTTTATTTATGGGTCTCTACAAACCTTACCAACCGACGGAACAACTTCAGCCACTGATAACAGTAGCAGTATGACTACAGCTATCAATTCCAAAAGTTCAACCAGCACTAGTAGTTCAGGCGATTCAAACAGTACCAGCGGCAGTGCATATGTAACCTATGTACCTACGGAAGGGCTTCTTAAAATCAGTGACGCCATTTCATACTATGTTGGCTACTAATGAAATTCAACCTTCAGCAGCATCATTAACCACAATTTTTCTATGAAAACCGTTTCTAAAGCAAAATAACACGAATAACACATGGTTTTTTAATGTTAAATTTTCTTTATCTATTTGACAAATAATGTTCCGCGTGTTACCCTCGACGTGGAAACAGAATAATTACGGTAGGTGAGGCTACCGTAGGGATACGGGTTGCTACCGCGGAGTAGTGGAGACACTATGAGAAGGTCAGCAGTTTATGTCGATTCAAGGCATAATCTAATGCAATTTCACTGCCCTACGATGCTAAAGCTTGAACGGATACAGTTTTTTGCATTTTTTTGTGCGGATTTTATCCCTTGCCGATTTATTTTGGCAAGGGATTTTTTTATTTGATATCCTTAAATATCTTAATTAAATTAAAGAAAAAAGGTGGTGAGAAGAATGGATTCAGATCATAGTAGCGGCATAGAACCTGAAAGGCGGAGTAGTAATGAATTTCAGAATAGCAGACTTTTCTGCATCTGTTCTTCCTTCCAGCCCCATTGAATAGATAAATAGCCTTTTTGTTTTATGTCTTTACTCCTGAAACACTACTGTCTAACGGCAAAATTTACATTACATAGGAGGTAAGACAATGAAAAAGAAAATAATTCAACCCATCATTAATTCGGTTTCCCCCATAACAGAAAAACTGATTCAGGCCAGTCGCATGGATGAAGCGACTCTTTTAAACGAAATGAATGCCTCAATAAGTGGCTATCGTGAAGATCAGGCCGAAACATTACGGGATCAATATGGCAGCAATGAAATCTCGCAGGAAAAACCGGAAACCTTGCTGTCAAGGCTGATTGGCGCATTTGTCAATCCATTCACAATTGTCCTTTTTGTCCTGGCAATGATCTCGGTCGTGACCGATATCATTCTGGTCGCACCGGAGGATCGGAACTACCGAACTGTCATCGTCATCGGCTTGATGGTGACCATCAGCGGATTGCTGCGATTTATCCAGGAAACCCGTTCCAATCTGGCCGCTGAAAAACTTAAGGCTCTGGTTTACACCACCGTGGCCGTTGAACGCCAGGGCGAAGGCAAAAAAGAAATTAAACTGTCTGAAATTGTTCCCGGCGACATTGTTTATCTTGCGGCCGGAGATATGATTCCTGCTGATGTCCGAATCCTCATATCCAAAGATTTATTTATCAGTCAATCCGCCCTCACTGGTGAAAGCGAGCCGGTTGAAAAATGTGCGACTGCTGGCAAATCGGTAGAAAATCCGCTGGAATTATCAAATCTTGCTTTTATGGGTACCAACGTTGTCAGTGGTTCGGCAACCTGTATTGTCCTGGCAACCGGGGATTATACCTGCTTCGGTTCCATGGCAAAATCAATCACCGGAAAAAAAGTGGTTACCAGCTTTGAAAAAGGCATCAATTCAGTATCCTGGGTTCTGATTCGTTTTATGATGTTTATGCTCCCAGTTGTGTTCTTTGTGAATGGCTTTACCAAAGGCGACTGGTTGGAAGCCTTTATGTTTGCCCTTTCGGTTGCTGTTGGGCTGACTCCTGAGATGCTGCCGATGATTGTCACCACCAACCTTGCCAAAGGCGCGGTAGCCCTGGCCAAGAAAAAAACAGTCGTCAAAAATCTCAATTCCATTCAGAATTTTGGTGCCATGGATATTTTATGCACCGACAAAACCGGAACCATCACTCAGGACAAGGTTGTTCTGGAATATCATCTTGATATCCATGGAAACGAAGACGAACGGGTCCTTCGCCATGCTTTTTTAAACAGTTTTTATCAAACCGGCCTGAAGAACCTAATGGATGTTGCCATCTTATCCCATGCTGATCATGAACCCTATACCTCGCTTCAGGAACGATACAGCAAGGTGGATGAAATTCCCTTTGATTTTAATCGTCGGAGAATGAGCGTGGTGATTCGGGATGAAATGAATAAAACCCAGCTTATTACCAAAGGAGCGGTGGAAGAAATGCTTGCTATTTCTTCCCACGCCGAATACAAAGGCAATGTGGAACCGATAACCGATGCCATTCGCAGCAAAATTCTTAAAACCGTTAAAAAACTGAATAAAATGGGAATGCGGGTGATTGCGGTGGCCCAGAAAAACAATCCCGCCGTTGAAGGTGTTTTCACCGTCGCCGATGAAACTGATATGGTCTTGATGGGTTACCTGGCTTTTCTGGATCCACCAAAGAAAACCACCCGGGCTGCCATCAAAGCCCTTAAAAAATATGGGGTGACAGTTAAAGTGCTCACCGGTGACAACGATGCGGTTACTCGCTTCATCTGTAAAAAAGTTGGTTTAAAAGTTGAAAATCTCCTGCTTGGCTCGGATATTGACCAAATGGACGATGCAAAGCTTGGGGTAACCCTGGAAACCACCAGTGTCTTTGCCAAACTATCTCCCCAGCAGAAAACACGAATTGTCCGGATTCTCCGAGAAAACGGTCACGTAGTCGGCTTTATGGGGGATGGCATCAACGACGCTGCCGCCATGCGGGAATCCGACGTCGGCATTTCAGTCGATACTGCCGTTGATATTGCCAAAGAATCGGCTGATATCATTCTTCTTGAAAAGGATTTGATGGTTCTGAAAGATGGGATTATTGAGGGCCGTAAAACCTTCGGGAATATCATCAAATACATTAAAATGACCGCCAGCTCCAACTTCGGCAATATGTTTTCCGTTGTTGCCGCCAGTGCGTTTTTACCATTTTTGCCAATGCTGCCGGTGCAGATTATTTTATTAAACCTCATTTATGATATATCCTGCATTTCAATTCCCTGGGATAACATGGATTCGGATTATCTAAAAAAGCCTCGAAAGTGGGAGGCCTCATCGATCGGAAAATTTATGATCTGGATCGGACCCACCAGTTCAGTATTTGATGTCATAACTTATATTCTTATGTTTTTTGTCATCTGCCCAGCTGTTACAGGGGGAGCGTATGGTGCCCCAGGTGTAGACAATGTCCTGTTTGCTTCACTCTTTAATGCCGGCTGGTTTGTGGAAAGCCTCTGGTCACAAACCCTTGTCATCCATATGATACGAACACCTAAAATTCCATTTTTCCAGAGTCGCGCTTCATGGCAGGTTTTGTTTACCACCACCATTGCGATTATTGTTGGAACCAGTATTCCATATACATCTTTTGGAGCATCTATGCGCATGTCCGGTATGCCACTCACCTATTTCCCATGGCTTTTCGGTATGATTCTATGCTATATGTTCCTGGCAACTTTCTTAAAAACAATGTATCGAAAACGCTACGGCGAATTACTTTAAGGAGAAGGAAAATGATAATAGGAAGCAATATCTATGTGGCTATCGGTTTATTTGGCACCTGTGGTTTGATGCTCTTAGGACTTTTTTCCACCTACCCGGCTGTGAAGGCTTTCGAAAAAGGCCGAAACTTTACTAAATGGTATATTTTCAGTTTTCTGCTTTTCCCTGCCGCCTTCATTGCATCATTTGTCATCAAGAGAAAACGAAAACGCCTTAAACGATCAAAAGATCTCAAACAATCAAAACACACACACAAGTAATTAAATTTGCATCCATCTACTAGTTTAGGTTGTGTAAAGTTTCTGCAAAAGTTGCATATCCTAAAAAAACCTGAAAAATAGTATGAAAAGTTGATCATTTTGTGGGCGAGTATAAAATCGCCATTGGCATCTTCAAAGCCATTAAGATGAACAATCTGATCAAGTTGATCACCTTTTAATAAAAAACAACTCAGAAATAATAAGAATTCTTTGCAAAAACCACATATTTTGTGGCTTTTGCTTTGCACTAATTGAGTCGCTAGTAATCCGCACAGTGTCAATAAAAAACCTCTTTCGGTACTGAATACTTAAAAAATCGGTTCCAATGCTATCCATTAATACTTCTAAGTATAAAACACCTTCTGAATGTTTGCGAGTGTTAATTGCATCAAACCTTAATTTTGTTTAATTCACTTGACGAAAACAGGTTTAATACTATAAATTAGAATTATCAAAATCATATTTGAAAAAGAGGTGTAGAAAATGAGTTATTCATCTAGGTCATCAAAGGGTAAACACTATAAAAGTGGAAATCAGGGAAGCAGTCACTATAAAAAGAAAGGACTGTTCGGAAATATGTTTGATATGCTCGGTTCTGGTTCCGGAAGCGGAAGACGTACCCAACATAATAATATGGGAAACCCTTCTCAAAATACCCAGACCAGTCACCAACCGACCAGTAATCAAAATATGACGGTATGCGGAAGTTGCAACGCCACAATTCCAGCGGGTTCAAAATTTTGTCTGCAATGCGGCCAAAAAGTAAATACCGCCGCATTCTGTTTAAACTGTGGTGAAAAACTGTCTCCCGGTGCAAAATTCTGTCTCAGCTGTGGTCAAAAAGTAAATCAGTAAACGGATGCTTTTCAATAATAAGTTAAACCTTATTGGAAAACAAATTGGCGGATATACCATATTGACCCTAGTTGGCCATGGCCGATATGGTATCTGCTATCTTGTAAATAACCGTAGCTTGACAAATCTTTAAAAATATATTACACTATAAATATCTCTTTGCACTGCATATTTAATAACAGTACAACCTGATCAGGCGATGAACGTTAATCCGTTCATGGTGCCGGGCCGTAACAACGGCAGCAGATTTAATTTTTAACATCTGTGGGACAGAAGTATGTTCCCACAGGTGTTTTTTTATACCCTTTTAAGAACATTGACTGCATTTTAACCATTTATGGAGTGACTTTGAGGCTATTAATTTTAAAGCCAAATAGGCTACAAATGGAGGTTTGATTTTGAAAGAATACACCACCAGTCCAGCAGGACTCACTACTAAAGAAGCGCTGCAGCGCCAGGAGCAATTTGGGAAAAATGAATTAACGCCGCAAAAAAAAGAGAGCTTTTTTCACAAGGTGTTGCATATTATTTGTGAACCGATGTTTCTCTTGCTACTCGTTGCCGCAGGTATTTACTTTATTCTGGGTGAACCCCGGGATGGTGCAATCATGCTGGTATTCGTTATCGGTATTATCAGTATTGATGTCATTCAGGAATGGAAAACCGATAAGACACTTAATGCCCTCAAAGATTTATCTGCACCCCATGTCAAAGTTATCCGTGATGGACAAGAATTAACCATTGCCAGTGTGGATCTTGTTCCCGATGATTTGATGATGGTTTATGAGGGCGTGAAAATTCCAGCTGATGGAATCGTTATCAAATGCAGTGATTTATGTGTCGATGAATCATCGCTTACCGGTGAAGCTGAAGGTGTTTGGAAAATCACAACCGAAAATGTTGAGCCGTCATCTGATTATTGGCGTAAAGATTATTGTTATGCCGGAACCCTTGTTACTCAAGGAACGGCAATGATCCAAGTTGACAAAATCGGCGTAACTACCGAATATGGAAAAATTGGTGCTAATGTGGCCTCTGCCCCGGATGAACCTACACCACTGCAAAAACAAACCGGAAGCCTGGTTAAACTTTGTGCTGGAATTGCCGCCGTTCTGTTTGCTCTTGTTGGAGTGTTCACCTATATCAACATACCTGATCATGCCTTTGGTGATCGTCTGATCGAAAGTATATTAGCTGGTATCACTCTGGCGATGGCGATGATCCCGGAAGAATTCCCGGTCATTCTTACTGTATTCCTTTCTATGGGAGCATGGCGACTTGCTAAAAAACAGTCTCTGGTTCGTAAACTGCCGGCTGTTGAAACCCTCGGTGCAGTCTCTGTTCTTTGTGTTGATAAAACCGGAACCATCACGATGAATCAGATGACAGTTCAAGATACCTGGGCAATTGAAGGCGAAGTTGATAATCTTTGTGAAATCATGGGACTTGGCTGCGAAACCGATGCCTACGACCCCATGGAAAAAGCTATGCTCAGCCATTGTGAAAAAGCCGGTTTTTCAAAAGAACATCTTTTTGGTGGTCAATTAATTACCGAATATGCCTTTACCAATGAATTAAAAATGATGGGTCATGTTTGGTACCATGATGATGAAATCATTATCGCCGCCAAGGGATCTCCTGAACGTATTCTCACAATTTGTGATCTTTCATCTGAAGAGCGTTTAGTCGTTGATGATAAGATTCTTGAAATGTCTGAGCAAGGTTTGCGGGTTATTGCTGTTGGTATGATGAAACCGGCAACCGAAGCCGATATTCCAGCTGAAATTACGGACTGTCATTTAACTTTATGCGGGTTAATCGGCCTTGCCGATCCACCTCGAGAATCGGTCAAAAATGATATTGCACTTTGTACTAAAGCTGGCATACGGGTGGTAATGATTACCGGGGACAATGGCATTACCGCTGCGAGTATTGCCAAGAAAATTGGCATGCCCAACTCCGATCATATTATCACCGGGGATATGCTCAATGAAATGACAGATGAAGAATTGTGTGAAAAGGTTAAAGACGTCAGCATTTTTTCCCGGGTTGTGCCTGAACATAAAATGCGAATTGTTAAAGCTTTTAAAGAAAACGGCGATATTGTTGCCATGACCGGTGATGGAGTCAACGATGCCCCAGCTTTAAAATATGCCGATATTGGTATTGCCATGGGTAAGCGTGGTTCTGAAGTATCGCGTGAAGCTGCCGATCTCATTTTAATGGATGACAACTTTTCAACCATTGTTTACACTGTGAGAGATGGCCGTCGCGTCTATGATAATATTCAAAAGGCGGTCGGCTACGTGTTCACCATTCATATACCCATTGCCTTTGCGGCATTGCTTGCCCCATTGCTTGGTGTAGGTCCCGGGAGTCTGCTATTATTGCCTCTTCATGTAGTATTGCTGGAGTTGATCATTGATCCAACTTGCTCCATTGTCTTAGAACGTCAACCTTCCGAAACCGATATTATGGAACGAAAACCGCGTGATCCCAAAGAGAAGTTACTTAATGCCAAAATTCTCTTAAAAAGTATCACCCAGGGTCTGGTTTTATTTGCCGCATCTTTTGGCACTTACTATTATGTTTTGGGACAGAATCCGGAGAATCCGGAACTGGCCAGAACGATGGGGTTTGCGATTATTATGCTGGCCAATCTTTTTCTTGTTCAAGTCAACAGCTCCGATCATGATTTTGCATTTCAGTCGATGAAACGATTGGCCAAAGATAAGGTGATGTGGGCGGTAAATATTGGAACTCTCGTTGGACTGTTTATTATTCTCTATACCCCAATCAACGTTTTCTTAAAGCTTACCCCCCTGACAATTAGTCAGTTCTTTATTGCTTTTGGAATTGCTGGCGTTTCGGTTTTATGGTATGAAATAGTAAAGCTTGCAAAAAAACAAAAGGCATGATTAAAAAACTTCTTCATACCATAAATGAACCGCCCCCTTACAAGTAGACTGTGGAGAAAATTAAACTTGTGCCGTCAATCACATTTTGTGGATTGGCGGCATGCTCTTGCTAAAGATCTCTGATAGTTCATGAATTCAATGAAGGGACATGAAATCCAGACTTTTTTTGGTATCAGCGATGATTGTAATTGTCGGTATAGATGTCTACGATACCAGTATTATCTTATCATAGGAGGCTTTTTTACTACATACGTTACACTTCCGTTTACCCTATTCTCCCTAGCACAGCTGGGGAGTAATATTTTAATTCAATTAACAGTTTGATTGATTAATCACATATTGGGGGTACACACAAAAAGAGAAAAAATACTGAAGATTTGACGAAAGCGAAGTTATTTAATGAAAATTAGTGTAATCTATTTTTTTATTATTGTTTTTGCCAATACTATCGGATCAATTTCCGGAATGGGCGGCGGCATTATTATCAAGCCGATGATGGATGCTATCGGTATGCATTCGTTGGTTGAAATTGCTTTTTATTCCAGTACAGCCGTTTTATCAATGTCAATTTTTTCCACCTGGCGACAATTTAAAAATCCAATCAATATAAATATAAAACTGGCTTTGTTTCTCTCTTCGGTGCCCTGATAGGCGGAATTTTAGGCCAATATATATTTAACCAGTTGCTGGAATTTCTTCCCGACGATTCAGCGGTTCAATTAATTCAAATTATTATAACCGTTTTGTCGCTGGTCTTTGCGTTGTTCTATACCATCAGTAAATGGCAATCCCTGAAGCTTGTCAACATGGTATTCTTCGTTCTTATTGGCGTATTCCTTGGTTTTCTGTCCTCCTTATTGGGTATTGGCGGTGGTTCCATCAACGTAGCGTTATTGATGTTCTGTTTTGGTATTCCTATCAAAGAAGCCACCGTGTATTCCATCATTACCATTCTTTTTTCACAGCTTTCAGCCTTAATCACCATGGGATTTACCATCGGCTATGATTTTTATGACCTAAGTTTGTTGTTATCCATTATTCCTGCCGCCATTATTGGCGGATTCCTTGGCGCAAAACTCAGCGGTATTCTGTCTGAAAAGATCGTTTTAAAATTATATCAACTTATCATCATTGCTGTGATTGTCTTAAATATCTGTAATGGGATCAAGCTGAACTAGCTCAAAGGTTGAGCTTCACTATTTCATCCTTTTAATAAAAAAGTGCCTACGGCCCATCAACACCCCTGCCCCTCAATCTTGAGGTTTTTTTGCTTTTCTTTATCTTTAATTTGTTGTAAAATTCAAGTATGCGTGTTTTTCAAAAGATTTTTTTGATTATTATGATCAAATTCTTGCTTAGCCACGTCGACCGGTTGTTGTGGAAAATATTGATAAAATGATTCACTGTGGTGATTTTTCCAGAGGTTTTGCTTTATACGGCTGTACTCAATGCGGTAAGTTAAAATCGGCACTGTGTTTTTACGATTCCTGAACAATTGCGCCTTTTCTTTTTGAAGGATCGGTCGCTGCTCTCTGATCTTTTCCATTCCGTCAGGGATGTCATCCTGCGCCTTTTTTCTCTCTCTTTGTCTTTTTTTGAGCTTTCCTTTTTTGTGTAATTTCTTATTAAATAAATAAAAAAACTGCTAATTTGGCTGTAATTGGCAGTGAAAAACTCACCGCTTCGCTCAGTCCCAGTAATGTAACTGAAACAACAGTTTCCTAGAATTCTAGCGATCCGACTATTGCTACTGTGGACTCCAATGGAAATATAAACGGCGTTAAAGCAGGTACTACGAACATTACCGCAACGACTGTTAACAACCTTTCTGCAACCTGCCAGGTCACTGTTTCTTCGACTAGCACTGAAAAAAGCATTTCTTATCAAACTCATGTTGAAAATGACGGCTGGATGGGCTGGACCAAAAACGGTGAAAGCGCTGGTACTGCTGGTTTGAGTTATCGTTTGGAGGGTATTCGAATTAAAATCGTGCCTAAAGGTGATCCTGCTCCCGGCTCAACAACTGAACCATTTATTAAATCCAAATTATTAACTATTCAGGATAAATTGGAAGTTACTTGGATCTCCGAAGCTTCGTACGTCAAATATGCTTTAATGACACTCCCTATACTGAGTACATTAAGAATCAATCTCCACGTTCAGGAACTTATTCATTAATAGAAAAGCCTGATGGTAAAATTGTTATTGACTTTGATTTTTATAGTTCTCCCATATACTCTGATATAACTGATGCCGCATCACTTTCTGATGGAGTGATTACAATTAGCCAATTTCAAATTTTATCGTTCTAATTAGATACTTCAAAGAACCCTTATTACATTTCAACTGAAGTTAAAAATTTTAATCACACTACCACAGTCGATGATTATGATAAAAAAGTCAATCTATATACTTAGACATGAGCTGAGCTTGAACAGTTTAGAATAAAAAGCTACGTCAAATACAATATGAAAAAACATTTGGAGGTTGATTAATGGTCTTATTTTCTGTGATCTTCTCGAACAGTACTGCAGATTGCTTGAGTTTTTTATTGCCATTATAACCAACCACCGCTTCTGTTTGGGTCAATGCCGCCCAGATCATAGATTCAGCAACTTTTGCCACTGGGATGCCAAATAGTCCTGGCAGCATCAGTCGCTCTGTCCACCCGGCGTCAGCTCCACGATTGAGAAATCCCGGACGGATGAATGCAATTCTCTCAAAACCAAGGGTCTGGACGTATTTTTCCACCTCCTGCTTAACTCGGTACATATTGACTTGACTATTTGATTCTTTTTCTGTCCCCTCTCCTGTAATGGTGCTGTAAAAATCGACTCCCGCCTGCCAGGCAAACTCTGCAAACCCCGTAGCGATACCAAAATCAACCGCACGGTAGGCATCCTGTTTATCCTTTTTAATTACATCATTAAAGGGCGTACCAATACAACAAAAAGCAGCATTACACCCTGCCGCTATTTTAGGATCGGCGCTGCTAATCTTCATCATATCGGTTATAATGTGCTGAGTTAGTTTTGATGAATTGCGATGCTCCATATTTTCTCTCCGCCCAACAGCCACAACGGACTCCACAAAAGGCGACGCGATCAGCGCATTGACTAGCGCCTTTCCAGTTGCACCAGTGTGTCCACATACCAGTGCACGAATCTTTTCTCCTTCTGTCTTTTCAGATTTTATTGTTCCATTTTCAATCTCGTTTAAACTCATTCTGTTTTTCTCCAATTTTCTAATTATTTTACCGCTTTGTCCACATCAAAACGTGACCGGACAAAGGGGTAATATACTAAAATCATTGATATATCCATATAAATGATTTCTTAAGCGATTCATAATATATCATAAAATTCCACATGAGTCAATATTGTCTCATGTGATTCTTTGTGTTATAATCTTTTTAACGTAGCGATATCATTTGATGTATCGCACCACCACTAAATAATGAAATGGAGAATATGAATATGAAAATTGCAATTTTAGGTACAGGTACTATGGGAACCGGTTTTGCCGAAGGTTTAATAAACGCCGGACATGAAGTTATCGTTTTTAACCGAACCGCTGCCAGAACAGAACCACTGGTGACATTGGGCGCAAAAGCAGTATTAACACCATCTGAAGCCATTGCCCAAAGTGATGCCAGCATCCTGGTTCTGGCAGATGGTAACGCAGTCCGGGAAACACTTTTAAATGAGACTACCCGTAGTGCTCTTGAAGGGAAAAAAATAATCAATGCATCCACCACCGATGCTGATGAGATCCTGGCGATTTCCAATGAAGTGGCCGCTTTGGGAGGCAGTCTTTCCGAAATATCGATTCTAGTCGGTGCTGAACAGCTTCGAGACCAAAAGGGCAACTTTTTGTTGGGTTGTGACCCATCTATGACTAGCTTCTGGAATGAAATTCTGACCAGCATAGGCACCTGTCATGCTGTGGGTGGTGTGGGTGATGCATCCAAAGCTGAAGCGCCGATGCTATTCGGCTCGATGTTTATCAGCATGACTGTAGCCTACTCTGCCGCACTGGCACTGAAATTAAATGTTCCGGAAGAAGTGATTACCCAACAGCTTTCGATGTTTGTTCCACACGTTGAATACATGCTGCCAAATATGATTGCCAGAGATTACAGTCAATGTATGGCCTCAGTTGATAGCTTTAAAGATGTTTCCACCGCCGCCATACGAGCCGCCAAATCAGTTAATCTGCCAACAAAAGCCCTTGATGCGATTCTTGAATTATATGAAGAAGCCGGAAAACGGGGGTTTGGTAGTCAGGATGGAACCGCTGTAATGGAAGTCTTGCTGGATAATCAGAATAACTAAACCGGTATCTTGTCAAATTAAGACTTTCTTGAATCATTTGAGCTGATATGTTATAGTGACAACAGTATACCATCAGAGGAGAAATAAAATGAATCCTGAAACCCATGAAAGTCAGCTTCTAAAACGCCTTGCCGTGGCAATGACCGAAAGTCCCCGCAGTACTATTAAAGAACTTGCCGAAGCAGTCGGCATCAGCAAGGCCACCCTGCACCGCTTCTGTGGTACCCGGGAAAATCTTGAACTGATGCTGATTGAAGCATCCCGGAAATCTCTTGATCATATTATTGACGTAGCCGAAAAGGACTTTGACGATTATCAGGCCGGTCTCCGGGAACTGATCCAGGCCCATTATCAAAACCGGGAATATCATGTTTTTTCCAGCAGCAACCAGGCCTGTATGACCGATGACTATTGGTTCGCTTACCTGAAAGCCATCGATGCTTTTTTTCTGAAAGGTCAAAAAAAAGGTACCTTTCGCCTTGAATTCGGTGTCTCTTTTTTATCTGAATCATTTATTTCCATTCTCTGTGGCATAATCGATGCTGAGCGCCGTGGACGGATTGCATCAATGGGTGCCGAAGTAATGATTGAAAATTTATTTTTAACAGGTGCATTGGAACAATAAAAAATCGGGCATCAAAAAAGCAGTCAGATTGACTGCTTTTTTGCGTGCTAGATTTATCGTTACTAATTATGTAACGCTCCAAATTAATCGAAATCTTTTATGACAGCTAAGATACTTCGTTGCCAGTTTTATTTATAAATCGAAAGAAAACCTGTAACGCCTAAAGAAGCCAGTGTTACCAGGATTATTGTCCAGATAATAATCCCAATACTCATCCAAATAACCAGCGAAATTTTTCGTGCACCCAATGAAATTCCAATAGCAGTCCCAAATAATGCTCCCGTAAGAATGGGCGCTAATAATCCCAATCCAACAACACCATATTTGTTCCAAACATCGTAAATTTTCCCTTTATCTTTATCTTTCCTTTTCTTCTTTTTTAATAGCCACTCACGAAGGCGACTACCAACACTGGCTACCAACACAACCCCAATAATTGCTCCTGTTATTGACGCAATCGCATTCAATACCGGATCTCCGTTATACCAGAAATATCATTGAGGTTTTCTATAAGGGAACCCGGCTTTGCACATCTACACCTTCAAAATACGTGATCTTGATTTTTTTCTTTCTATACCTATTTTTGTTTGAGTTTGTTCATCCAATTGAGTTCTATATATTATTTTTATTTCTTTTTCACTATTTTTAAAAAGGATACTATCATTAACCTTTTCTATAAGAACATTAAACTTTGAGTGTTCACAATTCCATTTGCCAGTTAATGCATCAATATCTAGCCATGAATCTAACCCTCGGATTTCAAATTCAGCTTCTTTTATATTCTGGATTATGTGATCCTCACTCAATTCAATTTCTTTGTTTGATCTAATACACTCTCTTTGCATTCAGTTTTGTCTTACCATCCGTCTCACTCTCTCTTCCAATTACTAATACTTTTATATTATCGTTTTCTATTACCGTCGAAAAAACTGATTTTCTCCCATTATGATGTCCATTAACTTCAAAATTCATTTCATTATTTTCAATAAGCAAATTACCTATAATTTTACTCTCCTCAAAATCCCACATACTATTCATTGAATATTTTTGCAAAGTGTTCCCTCCTGAATATCAGCGATTCTATGCCCTGTTTAATAAGTGATGTTTATTTTGCCTTTATAAGCAAAAATTGAAAATCAGATCTGGAAAAATATTTTGTATTTATATATTATTATACCGTATTCAATTACTTATTTGCCGGTTATCAAGAAAATCTACTCCTATTATAGTTATGAAAGTATTTAACAAGAGACCTCTCTGTATATCTCATTATTTATTTAATTTTTTTGCGGCCTTGTTCATGGGTGCAAGGTCACCCACGGGCTTTATTATAACCATCTACTCAGGAAGGAGGTGAGAATATAACAAAAAAAATACCGATAAAAACTACAAAAAAATGGAATAAGTCTTCCAACGCAGAACACCGTCGCGAAGAAGAAAAAAAGCGCATGCGTGCCGCATTTTCGGGTACAACAGAGGTTGAAGTAATTCCAGCAAAACCAAGAAGTGATAGAGAAACTGGGCAAAAAATCAGAGTTGCAGCTTACTGTCGTGTTAGTACTTATGAAGATTCGCAAGCAGGTAGCTTTGAATTACAGGTTCAGCATTTTCAAGAACTGATTACCAATACGATTGACTACGAGTTCGTTGAGATCTATTCTGACGAAGGTGTTTCAGGCACGTCAATGAAACGGCGTATTGGTTTTCAGCAGATGATCGAGGATTGCCATGCAGGCAAAATCGATCTGATTTTGACCAAAAGTGTTAGCCGTTTTGCAAGAAATACTCGCGACTGCTTGGAGATTGTACGTACACTGAAGGCCTTGAATCCGCCTGTTGGCGTCTATTTTGAAGCTGAAAATTTGAACACGATTGAGAGCAAAAATGAATTTACACTTGGTGTTATGAGCCTTGTCGCACAAGGAGAATCAGAACAAAAAAGTGCTGCAATGATCTGGTCAATTATCGAGCGCTTCAAGAAAGGTATTCCTATCATTTCTACGCATAATCTGCTTGGCTATGATAAAGATATTTTTGGGAAAATGATCATAGCCGAAGATGAAGCAGTTGTCATCCAGTATATTTATTCATGTTATTTAGATGGTTTATCGGCCCGTGAAATCGCTGAATTACTTACAGAACAACACATCCCCACAGCAAAGGGGGGTGAAGTCTGGAGCAGTAGTACCGTCCGCAATATTCTAAAAAACGAAAAATATTGTGGCGACGTTCTGATGCAGAAAACCTATACAGTGGACTGTTTTTCTCACAGAACTGTGAAAAATACCGGACAAAAACCACAGTATCGCCTGCGAAATCACCATCCCGCCATTATTCCACGAAACGAGTGGGATAAAGTACAGCATCTGTTACAGCACACCAGATCAAGATCACAAAAAAAGAAAAAACCGATTGAACAAAAATTCCGGGTTGCCTATATCAAAAGCGGCAAACTAAAAGGTTTTGCGATTATTGATCCACGCTGGAACAGATCTTCTATTGACAAATTTTTTGATGCGATCCAAATCAAACTCACAAACGAAAGGAACGAATAATTATGTTTAACGATTTTTCAAAATTCAAATTTGAGGTAATTGATATTACGATAACTGGTGCTCCTGATATAGTAATCAACATGAATGGCATCACTTTTACGGCTAAGCTGTTAGAAACTCTGGGTAATCCAGACTATGTGCGGCCTTTGATAGACCCTCATAATAAAGCGTTTGCCATTCAGGTTTGCAAGGAAACCGATGCCAAATCGATGCGTCTCAGAAAAAACAATCCTTCGGGCGCATATAGCTCCTCATGTTCAGTCGTTCGTCAAACGTTACGTCGTATGATGAAAAGCACATGGAAAGATTCGATGCGTTATCGCATATCAGGGGTACCATTTCCTGAAGTCAAAGCTGTCGTCTTTGACCTGTCAAAAGCGAGAGAACTGCCACCAGTCCATTCCGGCAAAAAGAAAAAATCAACACTTTAGTAGCTGAATTTCGCTACCACCACTGGCCAGCGTTTTCTAAAACGTTGGCCAAACTTCAATAAATACTGCATATTTCAACTGGTGGTTGACATTCACAATCCGGTCCACATAGCAAATTTCAAGTTGTAAGAAAATTTTACCTCGTTCCGTCATTTGTCTTTTTATCAGAACATATCATAGCAAGTTACCGTGTCACTATCAAACTTATATTTATTTAGTTGAATATGTAACCAATAAATTTATAAAGCTATAAATAATTCTATTAATCTCTGACTCTTTCATTCATTTTTATATCTGTCAAGTTCAAGGAGTATATGATAGATTATCTCCTGCTCTACACGATTTTTAGCTAGAATAAGTTCATAACATTGTGTGAGTATTCCTCTTTGAGAGGGATTTTCTATATCTATTTTTTCAAATAATTCTGAAAGTGAGATTCCTAATGCCCTTGTGATTTTTCCAATGCTTTCGATGGTGGGATTTTTCTCTCCTCTTTCAATTTGACCTATATAAGTCGGATGACAACTCGCTTTTTCAGCAAGCTTTTCCTGACTTAAACCAAGTTGCATTCGATAATTCCGGATTCGTTTTCCAAGTATCTTTACAATATCGTCCATTTAATCACTCCTTTCGGTATAGTCTATAAGTATTTTTTTTAGTTTTCTACATACTATTGATGTTTATTTCGGGACGTGATATACTATGATCATTCTTTTTTGTTTTTTCATACTTAACGTATAAATGTGCCTTTTCAATTAGGCTTTGAATATCCATAATTACTTTGTACTAAGACAGTCAATCAAACTGTAAACAGCGGATTTCAACATAAAATGATTAATGAGATGTCGCTCTGTGTCTCTATAAAGTGATGCATCTAGTTTTTGTGATTAACTGATATCACAAAAGTATATTTCACAAACGATTTTTGAAACAAAAAACCCTCTTGATTAATCATGTAACTCAATTAATCAAGAAGGTTTTATTATGGATCTAATACCGTGTAACAGAAAAGCCAACCAGAAAATAATCAGCCTATTTGTAGATGTTTATCATTTTTTATATAGGCTATCGTGAGGATTAAAATGAATACTAAAGAGCTTCACAAAAGCTTAGATCATCTGTCAGAAGATAAAATCAATGAACTTATATCTCGATATTATAACAACGAAAATGTGAATTCTTTACTCACTGAATTTGACATTGATGTAGGTCCTTCCAATTTATGTAAGTTATTCCCGCTAATTTTACATCCAGATTTTCCATGTCCAAATTGTGGCAATTCACTCTCATCCCAACCACAATCAAAGAGTAAAAGTCGAAGTGTTGACATTAATTTCCTTTTTTGTACGAATTGCGGCCACACTAATAATTCGACTAAAAAATGCCAATGTAATTATTGTTCAAACATTCGAAAAAAAGCGGAAGCACAACGAGAAGAAGTGAGACGATTAAAGGAATGTGAAAGAAAAAGCATTCAAGAAATTATAAAGAGAACTTATGATATCAACAATAATATACCTTATCATTTTGATGATTTAAGTTTTAGGCATAAAGTATATCTTAGCGCGATTTGCAAAGCATTGCTTGTCGAAAATTACTCTCCAGTCGCACAATTGTATCCCATGGAGCTTTTTGATCAAGCAAATCCCATATCCCCAACAGATGAGTATACAAAAAAGATATTTGTAGAACTTTGTCGACTGAATATACTGATACCCAGTCCAATTTCAGACGTGTTGGCTTTTGTCCAGGAGGATGAAAGCGGCAATTTTGATTATCCGAATAATTTTCCAAATATAATTTTTATTTCTAAAGTATGGTTTGTTATTAATGTAACCTGTAAAGAAGGATTTGATGCACTCATTCAAAAATTGTTACTTGGTGATTACTATAATTCTGAGGTGGATGCGGAAGAAGCACTTAAACTATGGCAAAGTATAGCCAAACAAGAATGTATCAATTATTTTGAATATCAATTGAATTCTGTTCAGTTCAATACAAATTTTGGAAAGAAAACAAATATTATCATTGAAAAGCTACTTGAAAATTTTTCTGTTTCCCAAATTTATGCACTGATTTGGAAAGAAGTTGCTAGCGCTTCTAAAGCTTTTCTTGAACATCAATACTCAAGAACATTTGCTAAAAATATCGCGATCAGCGGCGTTGAGCGCTATGGAGAACGTGCACTTGAAAATGGGTGGGATATTATAAAGTACTCTCGGAATAAAAGTGTTCCTCAAAGCATTTTAAGTGAAATTTTTTTTAATAACGTTCTCTCTTTGAAGGTTGATGGATTTAATCAAGTACCCAGTCTTGAGTTACTGTAATTACGTACTTATCTAGTAAATAACCCAATAAAAATGCGCACCTTTGACAAAACTAGTTCAAAAGGTATACCTTGGCAAGAACGGGAGCGTTTCAAGTTTTGTGTATTTGCGAAAATTGATGTAGAATTAGGTTGCGAGTTTCGGCCAGTTATTTCGCCAGGAATCGGGAATTTTAGGATATTTTTTGCCCCATTTTTTCTCAAATGTGCCAAGTTCGCTCAAAGCAGCATCTTCAGTTGGCAATGTTCATATATTTCCTCACACAGCGGCTCTTTCTTTGTTGGATAGATCCTCTTTGACGGGCAAAAACGTCTGCAGAGTCCACAAGCCGTACACTTTTCATCATTAAAATGAAAAACCGCCGGGGTATGACTTATCTTTTAGGCTGAATCCGTTAGACTTGCCACAATTTTTTCAAGACTGCCATAGCGCTGCACATATTCTTCACCTCCCCGAAGTTCTGGATATGCGACCTCAATGCCATTGGTAATCAAAAAGCTACGCACCGCCATTTCCTCACCAAATTCCCGGGCCTCTCGCAGATCCGTTTCATCGGGATGACCATCGGTATAATAGGGACCTTCCACAGTGGGATTGACCTTTCCACCAAACCAGTCTTCCCACCCCAGTACCATTAAGCCTTTTTCTTCTAGCAACGGAATCAGCCAAGCAAAAAATCCCCCGGTGAGGCTTGCATGGGTACAGAAAAAAAAATTGTTTTCCAGATGCATCCTTCAGCTCTCCCAGTAGCCGGCCAATGATTCCCAGCTCTTTCATGCACCATACCGGACAACCGATGCCAATCACATCGTAGGCGTTCAATACCGATGGCTCATCCAGATTGATCACTGGGAGCAGATCCACGGTCTCACAATTTTGGCTGAACCCTTTAAAAATGGCCTGAGCAATCCGTTTGGTGTTGCCCGTCTGCGAATAATATACAATTGCTGTTTTCATCTTTCCTCCTTCTCACAAAAATCCACAAATTCGATTTTACCATTCTCTGCCCAGCTGATACAGCTTCCGATAAATATCACCGCCAGCCGCTACAATATCTTCCACCGTAGCCCAGCGAAAATCCTGATACACTTTTTTCTCCAGCACCATTTTTTTCATCTGCAGTCGAATAATTAAACACCGGAATAACACCAATTCCTTAACTTTCCAATACCCGAACCAGTTACTTCCGCTACTTCAATTTTTTTCTAGCTCCAATTATCATGATGGGTTAAATCCTCACTACCATTTCAAATCGATCTAAACGTCCATACCACTTGTCATTGGCTTCGAATGTCTAAAAATACACCTTCATTGTCGGAATGAAAGATATCATCCAATCCCAACTCAACGAATTCAGCATTCGCTTTACCTTCTCTTTTATCCACTGACTCAAAATGTTTCCATAACTCACCAGTCTTGTTCATGCCCATACTGCCTTCTATTCAACTTTTTTACATAATCTTATGCTGACAATAAATATCACAATCAGATAAATCATTAATACCGCCGCATGCAGCATCATACTTTCAGGTGTTTCCCCGGTTGTCCGCAGTGCGATATTGGTATGTGTCAGCGGCAATAGATAAATAAACCATCGGAGGAGTTCCGGCATTTTGTCAATCGGGAAGAAGGTTCCACACAAGAATGACATTGGAGTAATCACGAAACTCATAAATTTTGACATGTCAGCATGGGAATTAATCAGTAATCCAATTAAAAATCCAAGCGCCGAAAAGACAAAACAGTTCAACAATGCAATAAAAATAAAATAAGGCGTAATAATCAAATCCGATGTAAAAATTGATACGATTACGGTAATTAATATACCGGAGTAAATCCCATAACAGGCACCGGCAATTATTTTCCCCAGTGCATAAACGGTCATATTGATGGGTGAGATCACGTAATATTCAAATGTCTTATAAAAAATACGCGAGATGTTAATTGAATTGGCGGTATTGTTAAAGCTTGTCATCATCGTGTTCATGGCAATGATCCCGGGAATAATGTAGGCCATATATGAAACCCCATTAATCTCCATGCCGCTTCCAAGTCCCCAACCAAACGCCACCAGATATAAGATGGGCGAGACTAAAAAGCCAATCGATGTTGCCCAGAATTTTCGTTTAAAAACAATAAATTCCTGCCATAGAATACCATATAATCCACTCATTATGCTTCCTCCACCCTTCTGTTCGTAAACTTCAGAAATACGTCTTCCAGATTCGACGGGCGGATGCGCACATCCCCTTCCAGTCCACCGGCATAAACATTGGCTTCTTCCCGTGATCTGAAAAACTCTTCCTGGGTTTCTCCATCTTTAAAATATTCGACTGTCACCTTGCCGACTTCTTCAATCAGGTTCCAGGGGGTATCCAATTTCAACAGTTTTCCTTTATTGATCAACCCAACCCGATCACATAAAACCTCTGCTTCTTCAATATAATGGGTTGTCAGCAGGACCGTTAAACCATTCGACTTCAATCGTTTTAAAAGATCCCACATCTTTCGTCTGGCCGATGCATCCAGCCCGACGGTTGGCTCATCCAGCAGCAAAATCTCCGGTTCATGAAGCAGGGCTCTGGCAATCATCAATTTGCGCTTCATTCCCCCTGAATATGTTTTAACCAGATCATCTTTCCGATCCGTCAAACCGGTAAATTCAAAAAGTTCCTCAATTTTCTTGCGTCGCTTTTCCTTACAGATGCGATACAATATGCCATGAACTTCCAGATTTTCCCAGGCCGACGTCTCATTTTCCAGATTATTCTGCTGTGGAACAACCCCAATTTTAGCTTTGATGACTGTTAAATTCCGATCAATACTTTCCCCGTCAATCACGATTTCTCCCGACGTTTTTGGCGTAATGGTACTGATCATGCGAACTGTTGTGGTTTTTCCAGCACCATTTGGCCCCAGCAAACCAAAAAACTCACCGTCCTTAATGTTTAAATCAAGATGATCCACCGCGGTTACAGTTTTGTATTCTTTTGATAAATTTTTTATTTCCAGCATTTTTTCCCTTCCTCCTCAAGCACATCAGGCCGAAACACAATTTCTATTTCGGCCACCTTTTGTTTTGAACTTTATTCGTATTGTTGAATCGCCCCCCCTTTTCCTATTCACTGAATCCTTCAATGTCACCCTCAATATTCATGTACATTCCGCGAAGCTTTTCAAGGCTTTCTTCTTTCGCCTTCCACATTCCCCGTTGCGCGGCTTCCAGCAGACGCTCGGTCATATTTTGAATGGCCCAGGGATTTACGTCCTTGATCCATTCCCGTCGTTCATAGTTAAAGAGGAAATTTTCACTGATTTTTTCATACATCCAGTCTTCAACAATATCTGAGGTCGCATCCCAGCCGAAAACAAAATCAACCATCCCGGAGATCTCCTGGGCGCCTTTGTACCCATGTTCTTTCAAACCATCAAACCATTTGGGGTTCAAAATCCGGGCACGCATAATTTTTGCCGTCTGCTCTTTGACGTTATTTAAACCCACGCGGGACGGATCACTGGTGTCTCCACAATAAGAATGTGGCTTTTCACCCGATTCTGTTCGTACAGCAGCAATCAATCCCCCATGATAATTATAGAAATCATCACTTTCCAGCATATCAATTTCCATTGATGATTCATTTTTAACCGTAATCTGCACCTTGGATAAACGTCTGGCAAAAACTTCAGTCACCCGTTTTCCATGCACATTTTTGCCATAAGCATGACCGCCCCAGAAGGTATAAATGTTACCCAGATCGGTATAGCTTTCCCAGTTTTTACAGTTAATCAGCTGGGTGACACCGGCACCATAGGTACCTGGCGGATCGCTGAAAATTCGCATTCCCGCCTCTTCCTGAGCACCTTCAAGACTGGCACCATTTTTAATCAGTTCCCGCACTTCATTTTGGAAATTCCGTTTTATAATATTTTCCTCATCCGATTCATCCAGACACGCAACCATATTGACCGCCTCTTCCACCGATTCAATCAGATTCGGAAAGGTATCACGGAACAAACCGGAAATCCGCAACGTTACATCAACCCGTGGCCGACCCAATTCTTCCAGCGGAATAACTTCCAGTCCGATCACCTTGTCCGAATTTTCCAGCCATTTTGGTTTGACGCCCAATAGGTAATAGATCTCGGCAATATCATCGCCGGATGTTTTCATGGTTTCGCCGGCATAAACTACAATGACCATCGTTTCCGGAAATTTGTTTTCATCCTTAACATAGCGGTCAATCATTTTCTGTCCCAGTTGCTTCCCAACTTCCCAGGCAGCCCGGGTCGGTACCGCGGAGGGATCAATGGCATAAAAATTCCGACCCGTTGGCAAGATGCTGACCCGTCCCCTTGTCGGTGCGCCTGAACCCCCAGGCGGTACGAATTTTCCATCCACTCCATTCACCAGATATTTCATCTCATCAGTCGTTGCCTCGAGTTTTGGCACAACCGTATTTTTGATGAATTGGAACACCGTTACCAGATCGTCCAAATCAAACGACTCTGCTGTTTCAAAATAGTTGCTCGATTTTTCTAAAACAAACGTCGGTTCCTGCTGATTACTGAAATAATCCGTCACCAGTTTCCGACTGATCGCTTCAATTTCATTGAATTTCATCAAATTGGTGATTCCCTGCTGATCAACTGCCTGCGGTTCGTTTTTAAGGACCTCATAATCATAGCCTTTCGCCCGACAGGTAGCCTGGGTCAATGAAGGAACCTTCCCATTGGACAAACGCAACAACGCACAAACCAACTGGTGTCGTTTTTCGTCAATCGGTGCCTTACCAAACATATGCAGACCATCTTTAATCAAGGTATTCTTGATTTCTTCAACCCAGGTATGCAGCTTTTCAACAAATCCCGAAAAATCGGTTTGCATTGCTGCAACAGTTAAATTCAGATCCTTCAGGTATTCACCTTCAATAACAATTTTCTCAATATTTTCCTGAACAAAACGCATCTTGCCGGCATCGGTACTTCTCGCCCGATAATACTGCTTAATCAGGTCATCCAACTCTTCCATTTCATCATAAGTTCCACTTAAGGTTAATGATGGAATTAAATGATCGAGGATCACTGCGCAGGAGCGCCTTTTCGCCTGAATCCCTTCACCCTCAACCGTAATGTTGTAGGGATAAAGATGAGGAATATTAGAAATGGCAATATCCGGATAACAGGCAGCTGACAGGCCGATTTCTTTTCCCGGAAGCCATTCCAGCGTGCCGTGAGTGCCTACATGTACAATCACATCAGCCTGAAATCCATACTTGATCCATTTATAAAAGGCAATATACTGATGAGGTGGCACAATATCGGTGCTGTGATAGACCTCGTCCGCTTTATCTTCATAACCTCTCGCCGGTTGCAGTCCAATGAAAATATTACCGTTAAGAATACCCGGTACTGGCATTCTGCCCTGATGAACCATATTTTCTCCCGGCGGTTCACCCCAGTCACGAATCATTTCCTGACGGCTTTTTTCATCCAGCGGCTCAAACCATTGGTTATAGTCATTCTTTTCGATGATCGCAATACTTCGCCCAATCGCCTGTTCTGCCGATAACCACCGGGTATCATTGTTGACCCCATTAATAATATTCCGGATGATTTCATCCCCGTTTTCAAAATCATAGGCGGTTGTAATCCCATTTTCTTTGAGTGCCTTAACCATATCAAAAACGCTTTGCGGCGTATCCAGTCCAAAGGCACAACCAATCATATCATTTCGCGGTGGCATATTATGAAAAAGGATGGCAACTTTTTTATCCTTATTATCCTTGTGTGACAACTTCGCCCAGTTAATGGCCAGTTCACATAGATTTGCAACCCGATCCGGAATCGGTTGATTGATTGTTTTTTCACCAATCTTATCCCGGATGATCGTGGAGTAGGCAAAGGTGAAACTGATGATCTGTCCATCAAACTCCGGATAATAGACGCTTCCGGGAAAGGACATATTATCAATCCCGCGAAGATTCTCCTGCCAGTCTTCATAGCTCTGATAGGTGCTGAGTCCTTTAATCACCGGAACATCGATGGTTTCGTAAATGCTTTTTTCAACAGTCTGCGAGCCGTCTCCCGGATCCGAGAGAATACTCTGAGAATGACTCATGGTATTGATGATGACATCCACGTTCCGATTGCCATCCGTTGTAAATACATGATCCACAACCCAGTGAAAGCCCCGGCATCCGATGGTCGGATCCGGTGCTGATGCCGAATAGACAGCCAGTGGATATGCCCCCTGCTTTTCAATTTCCACAATCAATGCCGCGATGTGTTCCAGATTATTTTCCTGCATTAACCGGCTATAAAGCAGAATGCCGATCACCGGTTTACTGCTCTTTGCGGCATCCTGCAGCGCTTCCTCAATGCTTAGTTCTTTACCGGGATAATAAATGCCCTCCCACTCGGCATGGGCGGGCTCCAGATATTCTAGTTTCAAGTATCCATAATAGGCCCCCAGGTATTTCAGCAGATTGATCGCATTATCTACGCGATAATCCATGACATAGCGCTGGATCGCTTCATATTCCATCTGTGAGATGCCGGATTTTTTTAATGCCAGCCGATTTTCCTCATCATAACCTGACCAGACGAAAAAGCTTTTTTTATTTTCAAATGTTTCCATAATTAAAGGATATGACTTAAACTGAATGAGACCGCCGTGCATAAAGATAAAAATGAAATCAGCCTTTCCCAGCGTTTCCATCGCCAGAAGCTGTTCATCAGATGATCGATCCATGCTACTGCTGTCCAGAAAATCAACTGAAATATCAGCTGTTTCTTTTTTTAATTGCAGTGCCGCATCCTTCATATGATAGGAGTGGTCCATCGGTGAATAGATAAAAATAATTCGATACATTATTGCTTCTCCTGCTCCATTTATTATACCAATCCCCATTCAATCTCGTTTGGGAATCCTGCTTTTTAAATTTTACTCAAATTTTCTGATTTGTAACAGCTCACTCTCTTTTTCTCAAATGATCATTCAAACCTTCAAGATCCCCTTCATTTATTTGGATTGGTTCATATTATTTTTTTACACATCCCGTGATTTTCATTGATCGGTACAAAACCATGTGCCTTGACGATCTTCTAGCATCAAAGAATGCCGCGCGCAATCTCAAACGCCGTTTTTTTGAGTACACAATCCAAAGAAAAGCTGTCCGGTTCACTGGCATTGATAATCAACCGTGACGGACAGCCCCCGGGACAAACCGCATGGTAAGTGCAGGTCTGACAGTATGCCGGCTCAGATTTCCCAATGGCAATGCTTTTCAACGATTGACTGCTGACATTTCCCATGTAATAATCCGGATGTTCAATCAGTGATCCGCAGGGATAGACATCCCCGTTTGGCAGCACAACATAGGATTGCCCACAGGAAGCGTAACAATAATTCTTACTGCATGTCGCTGTCGCAAGTCGCTGTTTGGCTTCCTGAATCTCCCGGATGACGATTTTTTTATCGGTAAGTTCATATAATTCCCGGGACGCCTCAGCCATTCCGGTAAGTGCGGTTCGCAACTGTTCCGGTGTCGCTTTCTTAATCGTGTCTGCATGATCTCTGGCACGACCGGTCTCCCGGAGCAGATCCAGTCCGATCCCGGCCACATTACCCAGATAGAAGGCAAAATTAACCAGCTTCGGAAGTTGTGAAACGTTGTGACTGGTTACCACGCTGTTTAAATTAATTTTGATGCCTTCATCAGCTAAACATTGAATCCCGGCGATGACTTCCCTGGTTTTTCCCCGGGAAAATTCATTCACATCCGGGGGGCCATCCAGGCTGACCCCTAAAGCGATTTTCATTTTTTTCAAGCCGGCGGCAATTTCTGGGGTAATGCAGGTGCCATTGGTCTGCATTTGAAAGGAGACATCATAGCCCTTTGTCTGAACATAATCAACAATCTGACAGACCAGTTTATAATTGAGCAAGGGTTCTCCCCCGGCAAACTGAACTTTCATAACACAATCTGAAAACAGATCCAGAGTCTGAGCAGCTGTCTCAAAATCCATATCCTCTTTGATATGGGTTGAACCGGCATAACAGTATTTACAGGCTAGATTACACCGACCCGTGGTCCACAAGACAATCAATACACGCTGTTTTAACATACTTTTGCTTCCTAACTGACCAATTCATTGACAATTTCTTCAATGCTGCCGATCCCAAACTGGGAATCATCAAAGGGTCGTTTGCGCATCCGATGCGGCAGGACAAAACCAGCGGCTTCTTTCACATCGTCTTTTGTAACTTCATTTCGACCCCGATAGGCGGCAATCGTCATGGCGGTTTTCATCATCACAATGTCGGCGCGATGACCATCCACCCCCAGAGACGTTGATATTTTTGCGATGGTTTCCAGGAGTTGATCGTCAAAGGTGACGGTGGGAAGAAAATCGATGGCTTTTTGTATCGTATCCGATAATTCAACCTGCTGCTGATTGAATTCCTGATGAAAAGCCTCTGATGCTTTTTCAAAATCCAGGCGCCGTTTAATAACGTCCACCCGCTGACTGATGTCACTCTCGCCAAAAACATCCACCACCAGTCCAAAACGATCCAGCAATTGTGGCCGCAAATCCCCTTCCTCGGGATTCATGGTGCCAACCAGGGTAAATTTAGCCGGATGGGTAAAGGAAATCCCTTCCCGTTCAATGGTATTCACGCCCATGGCGGCCGAATCCAGCAGAATATCGACCACGTGATCATCCAACAGGTTAACTTCATCCACATAGAGAATGTTGCGGTTGGCCTGGGCCAGAATCCCGGGTTCAAAGCGTTTTTCACCTTTTTTGATGGCATGCTCAATATCCAGGGTTCCCACCACCCGATCTTCGGTCGCACTCACCGGCAGGTCAATGACCTTCATTTTCGACTGTACAGTACTTAATTTGGCCCCTTTTATTTTTTCCAGGCAATCGGAACAGGCCTGATCGGCATTTGTGGGATCGCATGAAAACCTGCAGGTTTCAATTTGATCACGTTCCGGCAGCAAATCAGCCAAAGCCCGAACGGCGGTTGATTTCGCTGTTCCTTTTTCGCCGCGAATTAAAACCCCGCCCAGCGAGGGATTAATCACATTCAGTATCAGCGCCAGCTTCATTTTTTCCTGGCCAACGATGGCTGTAAATGGGTATATTTTTAGATTCTTTTTCATTATTTTTTCCTTTTCTTATTCTGATATTTATTCGATCAACCTTATAGGGACAGTCCCACCGCCGTTACCAGACTCATGGCCTGAAGTTCCTCAATCTGATAGCGGTCGGCGTCCATCTGTACGGCCAGTTTTTCGGCCAGATTGAGTTTAATAAAACTCTGATCTGTGTCAATCACAATGGCTTTGATTTTTTCTGCCCGAATTTTTTGCGCAGACTTCATGGCCTCCTCGAAGGGATCCATTCCCCTTTCGCTGTAGGTTGCCCGGCCATCTGATATTAGAACGATCACCGGCAGCATGTCTTTGTCTTTAATTTTTCCGGCTTTCACCACCTCATAAGCCATGTTCAAACCTGCTGCCAGAGGGGTTCTGCCCCCGGTGGGCATTGCCGTCAGTTTTTTTTCTGCCAGTTCCACGCTTCGGGTCACCCCCAGAACCATTTCAGAGGAGTGGTTTTTAAATGCAATCATCCCAACCTTATCCCGTTTCTGGTAGGCATCATTGAGCATGGCAATAATGGCACCTTTAACCACCTTCATCCGTTTGTTGGCACCCATGGAGCCGCTGGCATCCACCACAAAGATAATGGTATTTCCGGTCCGTTTCTCCCGGATTTTGACCCGGATATCGGATTTTTCAACGGCAATGGCCATCCCATTCTTTTCCCGGGTTTTCTGATAGGGTGCGGCGATGCGCAGGGTGGCGTCCAATGCGATATCCCGGACCTTCCCATTGACCGGACAGCGATTTCGCACATATCGCCCCTGAAGGGACGAGGTCACCATCAAGCTCCGTTTTCCGCTGCCTTTGGTAATGGTTCCTTTTTCACGTTCCGAAATCCACCGGGCAATTTGAAAAATCTGCTCCGGTGCATCCAGTGTTTCCGAATCACCCTGAAAAAAATCATCGTCACCATCAGTTTGATCATCATTAGGAGTTTCCGGTCTTTCAGCATCCGATTCCTGGTTTTCCTGAGGTTCATCACCTTGATCCTCCGACGGCTCAGAATGATTGTTCGGTGATTCCTGTCGGTTTTGCTGTTCTTCCGGTTCCTGACCGGATTCATTTGGCTCCCCTTGTTCCAGCTCTTCCTGTTGTTCTTCCGGTTCCGGTGGTGGCGGCGAAGACATTGGTTCGTTGTCATTTTCACGGACCCGGTGAGGCAGGGCAAATTTCGCTGCCTCTTTGATATCGGAAATATTCAGAACTTTTCGTGAATCCATGGCGGCAATAGCCTTTGCTGTTTCAATGATCACCAGCTCCCCCCGGTGACCGGCGCAATTGGCCTCATTCACGATCGTGGCAGCCAGCTGCATGGCATTCTCGGAAACGACAATCTTTCTCAAATCCTCTCTGGCTCGTTCGATCCGATTGCCCAGCACCACACTTTCATCCCGCCATTTTTCTTCAAATGCAACAGGATTCCGCTCATATTCAATCCGTCTGCGGATGATTTCAGAACGAACCCGGGTGTCCGTCTCCCCCGTCACTTCGACATACAGGCCGAACCGATCCAGAAACTGAGGGCGTAAGCCTCCTTCTTCCGGATTCATGCTCCCCACCAGTACAAAATTTGAGGCATGCCGGTATGACATGCCTTCCCTTTCAACAATATTAACGCCGGAAGACGCCACTTCCAGCAGGGATTTAGCAATGTGGTCGCTTAAGAGATTCACCTCATCCACATATAAGAGATTATTATCGGCTTTTTTCAGAATACCGGCTTCAAATCGTCTTTCGCCACTTTTAATGGCATGTTCAAAATCAATATTGCCAAGCAGACGGTCTTCCGTTGTGTTCAGTGGCAGCTCGACCAATTCGGTGCCGGCAGTCAGATTACAGACACCTCTGGCCAGGGAAGATTTCGCGGTTCCTTTTTCACCACTGATCAGAACACCTCCGATTTTCGGGTTAATCACATTCCATATTAGCGCATTCTTAATTTCCTCTTGACCAACAACGGCCACAAACGGAAAAACTGTATTATTCATAAATATCGACTCCTCTTAACCAATTGACTCAAGATTTCCTTCCATTTCCAGATATATTTTCTTGAGCTTTTCAACACTTTCTTCAGACGCATGCCACATCCCCCGTTGATTGGCTTCCAGCAATCGTTCCGCCACATTCTGGAGCGCCCAGGGGTTGACTTCGCGCATCCAATCAGCAGTTTCCTGATCAAAAGCGTAACGGTTGGCGATGGCCTCATACATCCAGTCATCAATGACGTTGGTGGTGGCATCCCAGCCAAAAGTAATATCCATCATGGCGGAAATCTGTTTGGCCCCCCGGTAACCATGGTTTTTTAAACCCTCGATCCATTTGGGATTATTAACCCGGGTTCGCATCACCCGGGAGGCTTCTTCATGGAGGCTCAGGGTTTCGATATGATCGGTGTCCGAGGTGCTGGGCACATAGGCCGGTTTCTGGGAGCCGCTGTGGGTGGTGATGGCGGCCACCATGCCGCCAAAATAATTATAAAAGTCATCGCTGTCGAGCATGTCAAATTCCCGGGTGGATTCATTCTTGACGGCCACATTGATCTTGCTGAAACGCCGGGTGAAGACCTCGGGCATTTTTTCACCATGGACATCCTTGCCATAGACATGGCAGCCCCAGGTGGTATAGACAGTGCCCAGATCGGTGACATCATTCCACTTCTGACTTTCCACGACATTTTTAGTGCCGGCCCCATAGGCTCCCGGCGGATCGCCGAAAACCCGCAATAAGGACTGACGCTCGGCCTGTTCCAGCGCGATCCCCTGTGCCACCAGTTCCGCCACTTCTGCCCTGACATGTTTCCTGATATAGTTCATCTCATCGGGCTCATCCAAGGCGGCAACCAGATTCACCGCATCTTCCACCCGTTCGATCAGATTGGGAAAAGCATCCCGAAATAAACCGGTAATCCGCAGCGTTACATCAATTCTCGGTCGTCCCAATTCTTCCATAGGGATGGCTTCAACCCCAATGACCCGATCAGTGTTCCCCAGCCAGACTGGCCGGGTTCCGAGCAGATAAAAGGTCTCGGAAATGTCATCCCCATAGGTTCGCATCGATTCGGTGGCATAAACCAGCATCGAGACACTTTCCGGATATTTCCCTTCATCCTTTTGATACCGCTGTATCAGCTGATCTCCCAATATCTGCCCGATTTCCCAGGACGGCCGGGACGGCATGGCACCGGGATCGACGGAATAGAAGTTTCTACCGGTAGGCAGAATCCCGGCGTTTCCCCGGGTCGGTGCCCCGGATGGACCCGGGGGAATAAATTTTCCGTGAATGCCATCGATAAAATGATCCATTTCATCGGTAATTTGCATCACCCGTGGCTTCACAAAGGTGCAGACATAATCCAATGTCTCTTTCAATCGTTTTGTCGGGTTACTGTCGTTAATTTTAAATGTGTCGATAATAGCTGCAACGGCTTTGGGATCGTAGTCCAGTTTTTCCAGTTCCAGAAAAATATCACGACCAATTTCATCCGCTTCAGTCAGCAAAATCCCATAGGATTTTCCATCACCGGTGGCTTTGTCCGGTTCTGCCAGTAAGGCTTCATGATCCAGTCCCAGCAAATCACAAACTCCATCCCGCAATGAAGGAATATTGCCGTTTCGGTTTCTGACCAGCATTTTCAGCATATTTCTGAATTTATCTTCTTGGGGAACCCTCCCGAAAATATGAAAGCCGTCATAGATATCACAAGCCTGAACGTTGGTGACCCATGAGTGAAATTCATGGATACAGCTATCAATATCCGTTTCCATTTGTTCAATGGTGATACCAATATCATCATGGAGGTTCATCTTAATGGCCAGTTCCTTGATTTCCTGCTGAATAATTGGCAGCTTTTTCGGATCAGCACTTTGAATGTGATAATACTGTTTCATCAGCTCATCCATCTCGGCCAGTTCATCGTAAACCCCGGCTTCAAACATCGAGGGCACCATATAATCCAGAAGGGTGGCATAGGTTCGTCGTTTGGCCTGGGTGCCTTCACCGGGAGCATTAATAATATAGGAGTAGAGATGTGGGATGGTGCCAATGCAGATATCACTGTAACAATTTTTAGACAGCCCCACTTCTTTCCCCGGCAGCCATTCAATGGTACCATGGGTGCCCACATGAATAATCACATCGGCCTCAAAAATCTTTTCGACCCAATTATAAAATCCGATGTACTGATGGGGACAGGGGATGTCAGTGCTGTGATACATCTCTTCCGCCTTGTCTTCAAAGGCCCGGGGCGGCTGCAGGCCAATAAAAACATTGCCATTGAGAATACCGGGCACCAGCAACTGATTGTTGACCGCCATAAAATCACCCACCGGTTCATCCCAGTATTTCACCAGATTTTCTTGAATCCGGGGAATAAACTGATCAAACCACTGCTGATACTGTGCTTTTTTAACCGTGTCGATACTTTTTTCAAGCATCGTTTCGGGTGAGGACCACCGGCCATCGTTGGTCAGCCCTTCGGTGATGCGTACGATGATCTCCTGTCCATCGACAAAATGATAGGCGGTCTGAATCCCGCAGACCTCCAGAGCATTCATCATCTCAAAAACCGAGACCGGGGTATCCAGTCCGGCGGCGCCGCCGATATTATCATTTCGCGGCGGATTATTGTGCAGAATGATAGCCACTTTTTTATCGGCATTGGCTTTATGACGGAGTCTCGCCCAATTATGTGCCAGCGTGACGATCCGGCTGACCCGCTCGGCAATGGGTTGGGAAACCCGTTTCGAACCAAGCGGTGTCTCCTCGTTTTCGGTAGTGGCAAAAGGATAGGCGATCACCTGTCCGTCAAATTCCGGCTGAAAAACGCAAAAACTCAAGGATAAGGTATCCAAGCCCCGGACCGATTCATCCCAGTCAGCAAAAGACTGCAGCGTCGTCATGGATTGTAAAACCGGCACCTTGAACAGTTCAAAGATGCTGGTTTCCTTTGGTTTTGAGCCATCACCAGGGTCCGACAGAATCGTCAGACTGAACGCCGTAGTATTGATGATGGCTTCGACAATCACCTGCCCATCCTTAATCATGCAGCGTTCCAGGACATTGCGAATCCCTTCGCAGCCAAGATCCATGTCCGGCTGCATGTCTGAATAGACGCACAGAGGATTGGCCCCCTGGTGTCTGATTTCCCGAATCAGGGCGTCAATGTGCACCAGATTGTTTTTCTGCATCAGCATCACATTGATGATAATCCCGATGGTGTGTTTCCCATTGGTTCGCAAGGCTTCCAGATAGGCGCTCTCATCGGTTGTATCCTGATCAGGATCATAGATGCCGCTCCACTGTGGCAGCACCGGTCCCGCAATTGGGTACCTGGTGCCACAGAATTGATTGGCAATCCATTTGATCAGATTCTCAAAATTATCGACACTGGTGGATTTGAAATATTTGTAAATGGTTCTGAAATCTTCCGGCATGATTCGACAATCCGGAAAGACTTCGCCGACCTCCTCTTCAATGGTAGTATTGATAAAAAAAGGTTTTTTCTGTTTAAAAGTTTCAAAATACGGATAAAAGGGTTTGAAAAATGACAGCGACCCATGGATATTAATAAAGATGAAATCCGCCTTTTCGGTGGCTGTCACACAAGTCTCATAAACCGCTTTTTCCTCAAGCGCCGCGGTATTAAACAGCTCCAGACAAAACTTTCCGGGATACTGTTTTTCAAGGTTGACCAGAGCCTCCTTAAAGGTTAAGAAAGGCTCCATTGGGGTCATAATAACAACAAGCTTCAACACTTAATTTTCCTCCATTAGTTAGCCACCGCTGGCATCAGTCGGAAGTGTTTAAATTGATAATCCGGATACAATTCCGGGTGGAAGATTGCGGCTAACTCAATATATTTCTGATCGATGGTATTGTAGGTACTCCAAAAATTATCGGTAATTTGCCACACCTTACCACTGGTAAGAACTGGGAGATCCTTTAAAATAGGAGCCTGATCGGTGATTGACTTAATATCCGGTCCGTATTTAGGCATCCCGCTGTTAATAAAAATATCGGCACCGGATAATCGACTGTACAATTCTTCCACGCTGATACTGGTCACTCCATCCTGTCCAACTCCGATATCTTCGAATAAGTATTCCGCCCCGGCATCACGCACCATTTGTGCGGCCTTGGAACCAGAATTTGATACATATACTTTTCCCATTGAAATAATCCCCCAGCCAACTTTCGGTTTTTCAGCGTTTGCCACCTTTGTTTTCATGGCATCAACATTTTTCATAGCGGTATCAAAGTATGCGGTTGCTTCTTTTTCCAGATTATAAAAAGCAGCGTAGTATTTAATCCATTCCATGGTGCCCCGGTAGTCTGTCTCGGTGCTGGATGCATCATACAAATAAGGGATATTGTTCTGGGTGAGCATGTCCATCAGTTTTTGCTGTTCGGTTCCCATCCCGGTGCTGGTAAAAACAATCTTCGGATCAAGGGATTGAATAATTTCATAATCATAGGTGGTACTGGTGGTGGAGTTGGAACCAATGTCTTTGATCTGTCCACTTAGCATCCGATTCTTCATGGCATCGAAATCCCAGTCTTCAGCTTTTTGTCTGACCCCAACAATGCTGTCAAACAATTTATCATCATCAAAAGCCCGTAAAAATCCAACCTGAGTGGTGCTGGTGTAAATCGCTTTATCAATGGGAATCGTAATCGATGGTAAATCCTTGTATTCTGCGGGTGCTGTCTGACCTTTTTGCAGCAGCAGCATTTTTTTGCCTTCGCCATCGGTGACGATTTTCATATTGTCCTTTAGGTACTGGATATTAAAGTTTTTTGCATATTCCAATTTTATGTTGTTGCCATCCTCACTCTTATAGCCGGCGTCCGCCGAGCTACCGCATCCTGTCAGCCCAGCCATCCCTGAAACCAACAGGGTCACAATCATGGCCAGTACCATTGAACGTTTAAACCAAAACTTCTTCATCTTGCTTTTCTCCTCTAATTCTCTTTTTAATTTATTTCATTTGTAACGGCAGCCATCGCGGTTGTCGTTACAAACGAATCCAACATTACTTTGATGCACGCATCTTTATTGATTGCGTCCACCGCCTGCCATTCCAGATCGGTTTCAATCTGATTTGACAGATTATTTAAAACCGCTTTACCGGCAATACTGACTTCCTCAATGGTTAAAAGACCCCAGGACAATTGATCTAATAAGTGCACATAAAGTGACGTTAATGTCACCAGTTCATCTTGACAATCCCATGTGTGAATCACATTAATAAAATCCGGCATGGATTTTTTATCATCCACAGTCAGCTCCCCATATTTATCAGCATAAGTGCTCTCGTTAATCCCATATCTTTTTAATCGTGCCAGTATGCTGTGCTGGCTTTTCTGTGTAAGCCCCATGTGTTTCGCTAACGACTCCGTAACGGTTGACATCACCAATCTCCCGATTAATTCCCCGAGTTTGCCATGTTTTCCGGCATAGGTCAGGGTATTTTCCGATTCAGAATTGGAAATAATCATGACATTATCCGTCCCGGACCCGGTGGCGATTCCCGAAGAATTCAGACTTCCTGCCAGCAATTCCTGACAGGCGGCGGTCTTTGCCTCGGTGGCGGTCACCATCGCCCGGGCCATGCACCCCGGGGTCATATTGCCACTGACAAAAACCATGATATTAATGGTACCCGGTCTCAGACTCACACTTTGTCCGTTTTTCTCATAACTGGTGGCTTTCTCCCCAACCCGCCCTCCATTAACTTCCAGACTGGCGGTTGAGATGGCCGACACCGTCAATTCGTCATAGGTTTCACTCTTCATGACCGCACTGTCCATAGAGACAATGGTTGCCATATAGGCGACAGTCTCACTATTTAGTCCCAGTTCTTCATTGATAAACCGTTTGATTTCCTCTTCCTGGCCAGGCTGACAATAGAGACAGGGTTTTCCCGGACCGGGGTTCACATCCCGATTAAAGATGGCGGTGAGATTTTCCTGATACCCGCCATTTTCCATGGCGGTACTCATCACTTTGCGTTTTCCCTCAAAAGGGACAACCAGGCAACGATTATACCGATGCGCCTGATCCCCGGTTGCTGTTTTTCCGATCATCATATATAGCTCTCCCTATTAATTTTTCGTGGTATGAAACCCAGAATTTCGGCCGGATTTTTACAGCAATGAATACTGTTTGCCCACTCGCCATAGCGATTGTCCATGTCGTTTTGTTCCGTGAGGGAGAACACTGTTTTTCCCATTTTAACCGCTTCAATAATCAGATCCACGTTGGATTGATTATTCTTTCCCACCGGAAAACCGGTATCAATGACATAATGAACCTTTGCCATTTTTGCCGCAGCAACCTCGTGTTGAGCCAGGCTGATCTGACTGAAAGATCTTTCTTCAATCACATCACAACTCAAAGCTTTTGCCACATGCAGATCAATATCATTGCTATGCAGAACGCCACAGTACATGCCGTAACCGGCTCGGGAAACTGCTCGATACACCCCCGTTCCAGTTCCGTTTCCCCCAGTAATGAATACCTCGGGGAAGACCGGGGAAGAAAATTCCAGACTTCCCAGTAATTCATTGTACTTTGCGCCTTCAATATTGTAGAGTTTCTGAATAGTTCCTTCTTCTATGATTTCTTCCGGTGTTCCCTGGGCTTTCACCTTTCCGTCCTCGATTAAGAGAATCTTCTGACATCCTTTAATCGCAATATCAATATCATGAAGCGACAAAATCACAGAAATGCCCTTTTCAAGACAGAGTTTTCTGAGAATACTGATGACCTCGACTTTGTGTTTAACATCCAGATGACTGGTGGGTTCATCGAGCACAATCAGTTCCGGTTCCTGAACCAGAGCTCTGGCAATCATCACCTTCTGTTTTTCACCATCACTCAATTCAAAATAATATCGGTTTTTTAAATGAAGCGCACCCACCAGTTGCAAAGCTTCTTCAACAATTATTTCATCGGTTTTTGATAGTTTTCCCATGATATTGGTATGTGGATAACGACCCATGGCGGCAATCTCAAACACCGTCAGTAAACCCAGGGATACCTGTTCAGTGAGAACGATCGCCATTTTTTTTGCCAGATCCGCTTTTTTGATCTTGCTGATATCCACACCGTTTATTTCCACAACCCCATTCACCGGCGGCTGCAATCCGGTTAAGGTTCTCAATATGGTGGTTTTACCCGAACCATTCGGTCCCAGCAGACAAATCAGTTCCCCTTTTCCGGCGCTGATGTTCACCTGTTCAACCACTACTTTTCTTTCATAGCCAACATCTAAATTTTTACTGGTAATTATTTGACTCATAATTCATTTCCTTTCGTTTTTCTTAACAGCAGATAGACCACAATGGGTGCCCCGATTAATGCGGTGATCACACCAAGCGGCAGTTCGATCGGTGCCATTAACATTCTGGCACATAAATCACACACCCCGGTCATCAATGCTCCGGCCAGAATAACCCCAGGTATTAAGATCCGATTATCCGATGTGCCAAAGGTAATTCTGACAATATGGGGAACTGCCAGCCCAACAAATGAAATGGGCCCGGCAAATGCCGTAATGGTTGCCGTTAAAATACTGGCAATGAGAATCACCACCATCCGAAAGGTTTTCATACTCAAACCCATTGAAATGGCATAGTTCTCCCCAAAAAGCATCGCATTCAACGGCTTGCTGAGAACATAGGCCAGGATAATAATTGGCACCCCAACGATGTACAAAAATTGTACCTGTGTCCAGGAAAATCCTGAGAAACTCCCCATGGACCACATCACAAAACTGTGCAGCTGCTCTTTATCCGCAAAGGCTGTGAGAATTCCGGTAATGGCATTGCAGATAAAACCGGCCATCATGCCGATAATCAACAGCGTTGTGATGCTCTTCACTTTTTTTGCAGCAATAACCACCGCAATCATCACTGCCATTGCCCCGGCAAAAGAACCGACAAACAAACCCATTGGCGTTATGGTACTAAAGCCAAATGTATAGCCTCCCAATAAGACCAGGCCGACGAAGAGACTGGCACCGGATGAGATACCCAGAATATAGGGTTCTACTATGGGATTTCTAAAAAAAATCTGAAGCAGCAGCCCGGATACCGCCAGACAGGCGCCCCCCATGATGGTTGCCAATACCCTGGGCAGACGAATGTTTAAAATAATCGGTCCATAGGTATTGTTGGCAACTTCCTGACCTGAGATTATTTTCAAAATGTCAGAAATACTGATATTAATGGAACCGACACTGATACTGTAAAGCGATACCAGGATGATTGAAATAAATAAGATGATCAATAAAATTATTTGTCTGCTTTTACGTTTCTGACTTGTTTCCATTTAAACTAATCGATTCATAATCTTTTGACTGTTCAATTATGAAGTCCTCCGTTCGAATATTATTTGAATTAAAAGATTTGTTTCAAATCTTCCCGCCATTCTGATTTTTTTAAATAATTTTTTACATAAAAAAACCTCATTATCTCTGAACAAGATAATGAGGCCGCAAAAAAGCATGCGCTTAAAAAACCTCCTCTATCGCTCGTAGAATCTGTGTTTGACAAAACAGGCAGGTCTCCTGGCTCAAGCGTCAACATTACCTTCTGCCTTCCCGTATTACTACAGTGGCATTCTTGAAGGAACTCGTCTCTTACAGTGGCGGGACCGCGTGGGATTTTCACCCATCTTCCCTTTTCACCGGCTCGTAATACAATGGATTACAGCCGACACCTGTTTTATTTATTTTTTTCAATTTAGTTTTCTATACTTTATGTTGTATCAACTACACCAAATCATTTAGTGAACATGACGGTGATGACTATCCGGAAGGTGAAAATGTTTATGCTCCAGACATTCATGGGTATGGGTATGGCTATGGCAATGTTCAGGGCTTCTTAATCGATGATCGGAATGCTGATGATGGTCCTCCTCATGTGTGTGTTTATGTTCATGAGTTTCAGGATCATGCATATGAGCATGTTCATGATTTTCGGATAAGGCCAGCCAACTCCCCAGCATCATAATCCCTAAAGCAATTAAAAACGATAGGGTAATTGGTTCTCGCAGTACCAGCCAGGAAATCAGCACCCCCATAAAAGGGGCTGCGGCATAATAGGCACTGGTCCGAGCAGCGCCTAATCCACGCTGGGCCTTGATATAAAAGTAAATACTGAGACCATAAGCGACAAAACCCAGAACCATGGCCAAAACAATCGCAAGCAGTGACCCTGATAATTCTCCCCAAATCGATGCAATGAGTAACGCCCCCATCCCTGAGCCAAATCCTTTTAAAATGACAATCTGGAGGGGATCTTTAAGCGAAATTTTTCGGGTACAGTTGTTTTCAAATCCCCAACACACACAGGAAAGCAAAACCAAAACCGATCCGATGGACAAATGGATTGACGAAGCATCAGTAAGCGTTAACAGGATACTTGCCAAAGAAATAAAACCGATGGCAATCCAAAGCCGCTTCCCGATGGCTTCCTTAAAAATAATTACGGCGATAACCGAGGTTGCCGCGATTTCAAAAGTCCCCAACAGGGCTGCCGTACTGGAGTTGGTCAAACTGATCCCATACAATAAGAAAATTGGGGCAGCAATATCCAGTAAGATCATCAGAATAACATAGGGCATTTCCCTTTTCGACAATCGGGCTTCTGTTACTTCAATTTTGCGGCTTTTGTTGAAAAGATGAATCACCGTCATTCCGATTCCTGCTCCAAGATACAGCAAAGCAGCTAAAAATAGCGGGTTCAATTCATTGATCAGCAGCTTGGAAAATGGCGTATTGACACCAAAAAGCAGCGCCGCCAGGAGTGCATATAAAACTGCGTAATTCTTCATTTTTATCACACCTTATGTTTTATAATCAGTTTCTTTAGTTATTGATTCCCCCCCATTATTTGACTTTATCTAATTCATCCTCACTTTTTTTTCTTTCCACGAATTTGCCCATCAGGAAGGCCATAATCCCAACGCCGATACCGGTTTGGATACAGAAAAACAGGCTTTGCATTTCGCCAGGAATTGGACCCCCAAGTACCGATTCCATCACTGGTGTAAACCAGGGTTCATAATTTCCGCCTTGAATTTCATTAACAACGACGCTTCCGCCACCATCAGCCCCTTCGAATTGAGCACCTGGTAGTGCTAATAATGGAACTGCAATAAGTACCAGTACCGCCAATAATAAACCGATCACTGTTTTTTTTGTTTTTGACATTATTTTGTACCTCCAGCTAAATATCCAAGATCTGTGAGTTCAGATGATGCATAGGTTTCCAGACCAATAATGATGACCACGGTCAGAATTCCTTCAATGATTGCCAGTGGCAATTGAGTCGGTGCGAACACCGCCAAAAATTTGAGTGAAGATGCTGCTATACCACCAGTCTCTGACGGATAAGCCATGGCCAACTGAAAGCTCGTTATAAGATATGTGAAGAAATCACCCAGCGCTGCGGCCAGAAAGATGACCACATGCTTGTTGATTTTTAACTTCAAGCCTAATTTATAAATACCAAAGGCAACAAACGGACCGGCAATGGCCATGGAAAAAGTATTGGCTCCTAACGTTGTCAGCCCGCCATGGGCAAGCAAAATTGACTGAAATAACAGAACAATCAGACCCAGGATGCTCACGGCAGCCGGTCCGAATAAAATCGCACCCAGTCCGGTTCCAGTCATATGGGAACAACTGCCGGTGACAGATGGAATCTTTAACGATGAAATCACAAAAATGTAGGCTCCTGCCATGGCCAGGATGGTAATTGCTTTACGGTTTTCATTTAATGTTTTCTTGATCGACAGATATCCGGCGACCAGAAATGGAATACATATTACTCCCCAAGCAATACAGAATGCCGGTGGTAGATAACCTTCCATAATGTGCATGGCATTGGCAACCGGGGTAGTCCCGAAAGCTAACGCGAGCACTGCAACAACAGCAACAAATCTTTTTTCTTTGACGTTCATAACTTCTCCTCTTAAAAATTATTAATAATTTCCAGCATTTCTTTGAATGCCTCGATACTTTTGGGATAAATTTTTTCATCCCTCAGTAATTTATTTTCAACCAGCAAATCATAAACATCCAGCATCATTGGACGTTTCAGATTTGCCAGTTTCAAAACTTTTTCATTCTGGAAAATCTCCAGAGGTGTTCCATCCGCAATGATTTTTCCCTGACAAAAGACAATGGCCCGTTCGGCCCATCGATAGGCAAAATCCACATCGTGAGTAGAAATCAGGATGGTTTTTCCTTCGGATCCCAGTTTAGCCAGAACATCTTCCAGCATTTCGGCATTAACGGGATCAAGTGCGGCTGTAGGCTCATCAAAAATAATAACATCCGATTTCATGGCAATGATATCGGCAATACTTACCCGCTTTTTCTCACCACCACTTAAATAGTGGGGCGCACGATCCTTAAACTCCAGAATATTCATATAGGTCAAGGCTTCATCAACCCGTTGCAGCACTTCCTCTTTTGGCAGCTTCAAATTCATGGGACCAAAACCAACCTCTGCCATAACAGTGGATGCAACGATTTGATTATCAGCATCCTGAAAAACAATCCCGATATTTTTCCGCAATTCCTTTAAATTCTTTTTAGTGATGGGTATGCCCCGATAACTGATTTCACCGTGATCTGGTTTGAGCACTCCATTGGCATTCAAAAAGAATGTTGATTTACCGGCACCGTTTGATCCAATCACAGCTATTTTTTCACCTGCATGGATGTTTACACTGACACCATCCAATGCTGGTGCGCCATTTCCATATCCATAATACAGATCTTTAATTTTTAATATGGGTTCTTCCATTTGATTTCCTTTCTAGTTTGTTAAATACCAAAGCAGGATCAAACCCGCCAGAAATCCTGTTGTGAAAACAAGCTGCGAAACTTTAACACTTCCAGTTTGTTCTAAAAAAACAAGATCCCCATCATAACCTCTGGCTTCCATAGCCTGATAGTAGGCTGTAGCTTTTTTCAAGGAGACAATCAGCATATTGCTGGCAATGTTTCCAAATGTGGAACAGGATGTTTTAAAATCGCAGAAACCTAAACGAGATTCAGCTGCATTTTTCATTTTTGTGTGAACATCCATCAGAATAAAAATATATCGGTAAATAATGTACATCAGTTCAACAATGAGTTTTGGTACATGAGCCTTTCTAAGCACCCCAATAATTTCGGAAGATGGCGTAGACAAGGCCATCATTTCCATGGCACTGATGGCCCCAAAAACTTTCAGGATTAAAAAGGCCATTGCCCATAATTTTGCCTGGGATGTGAATACATAACAAAAACCAAGATTCAGATTATACTGGCCAATGGGTTCGCTTGAAAAATCAATACCGATGGTAACGGTTCCCAGTAGAATAAAAGTGATTGGGATCATCAGTACCGAAATGTATGCACGCAGCGGCAATCCGCCTTTAACTACGGTAAGATAAGTCATCGCAATAATGACCGCAACCGAAACATAATGATTATTCAATACAATACATAGAAGCAATGTTAAAACCGAAAGCAATACTTTAAATGTGGGATTCCAGTGTCGAATTTTTGAGTTGTAGGCATAAAAATCAATGGATGAGCCTTCCCCGTGTTTGTGGTCGATTTTATGGTGATGATGTGGTTTTATTGCATTTGAGTGCATGTGTACTTCCTGCGGGACTTTACTTGAAATCATCTCATCGAGATAGCTTTTTATGATATTTTCCATCAGTGTTTTTCCTTTCTTGAACCGTCTGTTTTCTAGGCACGTCCGACAAATTCAATGATGTCGTCAACTGAGCTGTATTTATTGATACACTCTTCTTCCAGACGATCGATCAAAATAATTTTTATCCCCAGCTTTTTTGCCGCACTTATTTTGTCCACGACGCCACCCATATTACCGCTTTCCTTAGTTACCAAAATCCCCGCATGGCAGTATTTAAACAATTCCATATTTAACGCTTCATTATAGGGACCTTTGATTGCAATGATATTTTTGGGATTAAAGCCAAGTTTTTCACACTTACATAGGACCTTCCAATCCGGAAGTACTCTTAAAAATACCCGTTGTTGAAAATCTGGTATTTTTGTGAATGTTTCAATTTTATTGCTACCCAGCGTCAACAGAATATTCCCTTCAACGTTCATTAATTCTTCACAGGCTTCCCGATAAGTTTTAACTTTTATAATTCCGGGATCATCATACTCCAGTTTTTCTCTTTCAAAACGGACGTACGGTATTTGAGCCATCTTGCAGACATTCATGGCATTGCGGGTAATTTCTCTCGAAAACGGATTTGATGCATCGATTAAACATTTCGGTTTAATTGTTTCCAGTAAATGAGTAATCGTTTCCTTATTCATCTTTCCCTGATAAATATCCAACTGCTCAAATTCTTCCAGCATCCCACACCCCATTCGGGTTGTAACGGTCACGGCTGTGTCAACATTCATCTCCAATAGTCTCTTAATCACTGCTTTTGCATCTGTAGTCCCTGCTATTACCAATACTTTTGACATATACCACCCTTTTTCATTCACAAATTTTTCGATAAAAAAAACCACTATCTCGAAAAAGACAGTGGAGTTACAAAATGCCTGCAAAAAAAGCCCGCAAAAATAAACCTCCTCTATCTCTCGTAGAGTTTGAGTTATTAAAGCAGGCAGGTCTTCTGGCTCAAGCGTCAACATTACCTCCTGCCTTCCCAACTAATTGGTGGCATTCCTGGAGGAACTCTTCTCTTACAGCGGCGGGACCGCGTGGGATTTTCACCCATCTTCCCTTTTCACCGGCATGTAATACATTGGATTACTGCCGACACCTGTTTTATTAATTAAATTCAATTTTTAATTCTCACTTAATATACCAAATTTTTTTCGGTTTGTCACGTTATTTTTCAACTAGATTTTGCACCAATGATGTATCTTCTTTTTACAGCACTGCCGAAGCATAAACTGGCGCAATGTACTTCTCTTCCAAAATTCTTATATCAACCCCATATACCGTTTTAATATGCACATGATTCAAAACTGCTTTTGGCAAGCCTGCTGCCTCGACCTCGCCGGATTTCAATAAAATGATCTGATCCGAATAACGCATGGCCATATTTAAATCATGTATAACCATAATCACTGCCTTGTTCTCTTTTTCCACCATATTTCTAGCTAGTTCCATAATATCAATCTGATTTTTTATATCCAGAAAACTGATCGGTTCATCAAAAAGATAAAGATCCGGCTTTTGAACCAAGGCTCTTGCGATTAAAATCTTCTGTTTCTGTCCTCCGGATAATTCCTGGAATTGTTCATGCGCCAATTCCTCAAGCTCCAGATCCTTTAAAACCGCTAGAACAATTTCTACATCCATATCAGAGACCCGCCATTTGATATAGGGTCGTCTTCCCATCATGACCACATCCATGACTGATCCACTTAAATAACTGTTTGTGAACTGAGGCACATAGGCAATCCTCCTAGCCATTTCCCTTGCAGTCATCTTCTTTACATCTTTACCATCAAGTGAAATATTTCCACTGGTTGGGGTTAGAATTTTATTAAGACATTTTACAATCGTCGTTTTACCAGAACCATTAGGCCCAATAAGCGTGATAAGCTGACCGGGTTGGGCGGAAAAACTGATCCCTTTGACCACTAACATTTTTTTTGTGTAACCAAATTTCAGATCATTTACTGACAGTTCCAATTTACTTTCCTCGCTTTCTTACAATCAAATACAAAAAGAAGGGAACCCCAATAATTGATGTAACAATTCCGACTGGTAATTGAGTTGGGGCAATGATATTTCTCCCGATGGTATCAGCAATCAATAACAGCAGTGCTCCAACTAAAGCGGCTCCCGGAACCGAATAGCGAAAATCGTTACCAATCAACATCTTCGTTACATGCGGTGCCACTAAGCCAATAAAGCCGATAACCCCGGTAAAGGAAACTGCTACAGCTGTTAATAAGGTCGAAATTCCAAAGGACATCATCTTAACTTTTTTATAGTTCACCCCCAGACTGACGGCGGTCTCCTCACCCGCAGACATAATATTAAGATCCCAGGCAAACCACATCATCAAAATCATAGTAATTGTGATGGCAATCAGCATAATAATAATCCCTACCGTCGGCACCCCCGAAAGACTGCCCATCATCCAGAAAACAAGTTCCGGCAGATCTTTCACATCACTGAGGTATTTTACCAGAGAAACTAATGCCGAAAACAAATAGCCAATGGCCACCCCTGCCAAAATCAGGGTGCTTGAAGAATCACTGGCTACCTTTGCTACCCCATAAACCAGAAACATCGTAAGTACTCCAAACCCAAAGGCAAAAACCGGGATCAGAAACTCGCCAAAATTGAGAAAAGAAAAACTCGCTCCAAAAATAATGGCCAGTGATGCTCCAAAAGCAGCCCCATTAGAAACCCCCAATGTGTAGGGGCTAACCAGAGGATTTTGAAAAATCCCCTGCATCAGCAACCCGGCATTGGATAGGGCCATACCTACCAGAATGGCAGTAATAATTCGTGGTAAACGAATCTTGAAAACAATATCCCGTTGAATGTCGGTAATGGCATCATTGCGGACAAAAACATCCCCAATTACCTGAAGCACCGTTTGAAAATCCACCGAAGAGGCTCCCATCGTAATTGAAATGACGGCTGTCATAACCAGTGCAATACTCAAAAACACGATAAACAGGATCTTTCGGGATCGTTTATTCATGTAATTCAGTTTTGCCTGATCAATGTTCTGTTCCATGTTTTTCTTCTCATTTTTTGTCATTTTCATTTATAAGACACCATTACCTTTTATAGACTTCTAACGAATCTTCGTTTTACTATTTTGCGGGGTAGGCAAATATTCCAACTAAATCATCCCCATACAAGGTTTTCTGTAATTCTTGATGAACCTTGTTAACATCAACATCTTTAAATTGTTCCGGGTACATGGTTTTGGCCAGATACAACTCACCAATAATGCTGCCCAGTGCCGTTGTTCCCACATCACTGCTCAGCAAAATGACTTTTCCATCTTTTACGGCCTGTAAATTTGACCAGCTGGGTCTTGCGATTAAGGTATTATAAAAATCTTTAATCGGTGCTTCATCGGTCAGATCAAAGCCCATGATTTTCTTCGTGCTGCTGACCAGTTTGACAATCGCATCGGGATTTCGTTCCAGTAGCCATTCATCACTGATTTCCGGATATTTAGCGGTTTCGGCGGCGGCAATGTTGATCCCACCGGCGGCGTCAATCAGAGCCTGTCCCCCGGCGTCCTTATTGACGGATTTATAGTCGGTATAACCTTCGTAATAAATGGTCGCCTTATCTTCTTCTTTCACGTTTTTTAATTTCTTTTCAATTAATTCCGCATATTTATCATGGAATTTAACAAACTCTGCGGCCTTTTCTTCATTTCCAAACAGAGCTCCCAAAGCCGTAACCTCTTCGGTTGCTTTGGACACATCCGTTAACTCAAGATAGATACATTTGATTCCGGCCGATTCCAGGAGTTGTTCGTTTTCCGGGGTCATATTGGCTGCGTAGGTAAATACGGCTTCTGGTTTCAGTTCCATAATCGCTTCAATATTCGGCTCATTCCATTTTCCAACCGTGGGAACCTCTACACTGGGGTCAGGGTTGGGAACGGAGTCGCCACGACCAATCACTGTTTTTTCTGCGCCAAACATCACCAAAATATCGGTTAGCCCAGAGTTATAGGTGACGATTTTTTCCAGTGGTTTTTCAATTGTAATCTCTCTTCCCATCGTATCGGTTACGGTAATGCCGTCTTTGGAATCCTTAGCCTTGGCATCCCCCTGACTGGAGCTACATCCCCCAAAACTAAACACCATCGCTCCCAATACCGCCATACAAAACAACCACTTTAACGCTCTTTTTCCATGTTTTTTCATTCTCGAACTTCTCCTCTTTCTATTTTCTTTTTTTTGCGCCGTGAATCTGAGACATCGTTTTCCTAAATTCCTCAAACTCATCGGCTTTTATTATTTCAATGGCTGAGCCCTGAAATTCACCGGTATCGGAACCCATATCTTCTTCCAGAAAACCTTCCAGTTCCAGATAGGAGTCCTGAATCTCTTCGATCATCCCCTCTTCAGGCTGCCACAGTCCGCGCTGATATGATTCCATCAGTCGCCTGGACATTTCCTCTAATGCCCAGGGATTGTTGTCTCTGAAAAAAGCTCTGTTTTCAGCATCGATAATAAATGTTTTGGTGATTTCATCAAAGATCCAATCATCCACCTCTTCGGTGGTTGCTTCCCAACCATAAACCCGACCAACCCGCTTACTGATATCCCCCGCGCCCTTATAGCCATGACGCTTCTGTCCTTCAATCCATTTAGGGTTGAGTAGTTTTCCTCTGACCACCCGGTTGATTTCTTCGGACAGGGTTCGGACTTCCACGTTGGTTACTTCCCGGGTATCGCCGTAATAGGTTTTTATATCTTTATTGGATAATTCTCTAGCGGCGGCGGTCATCCCGCCATAATTCCCGAAATAACAACAGCAACCCAACAGATCGTGTTCATCAGTCATCACCTTGTCATAGGTGATATCCACCGTTTTTAAGCTATTTTGAAGTTCGGTATAAGCCCGTTTTCCGTAGCTCTCCCGCCCATACGAATAGCCATTGTAATAGGTAAACAAATCGGTAATATCGGTTTGATCTTCCCAGGCCGAGGCATACACCATCAGGTTGACACCAGACATAAAGGTTCCTGGCTGTACCCCGAAAATTCTGGCGGTCGCTTCTTCCCAGGTGGTTTCCGGCTTTTCTGCAGTTATTTCCAGGGCATGTTTTCTGACATAATTTGCTTCCCGATCTTCATCTAGGCTGGCAACCGCCTGAATCGCATCATCTAACAGACTTACACAATTCTGAAAATTGTCCCGGAGAATTCCTGATATCTTCGCCGTCACATCGATTCTTGGCCGGCCCAGTTCGTTTAAGGGAATCACTTCAATTCCTTTTACCTTACCATTGGGTAGCCATTTGGGTTTGACCCCCAGCATATAGAACAGCTGCGCCATTCCTTCACCATCACCCCACATCACATCCGCCGCCATCCAATATATGGCCATGGTCTCAGGATAACGCCCTTCTTCATCAAAAAATTTCTGAATAACCGAATCCGCCAGTCGCTTGCCAATTTCCCAGGCCGCTTTTGTGGGCACGGTTTCCGGATCCAGGGTATAAAAATTCCTCCCGGTGGGCAGAATATCATCCCTTCCCCTAGTAATAATCCCGGCCGGGCCCGGAGACACGTATTCCCCGTTCATAGCGGCGATCAGAGAATCAATCTCTTTTGATTCTTCAATCCGACTGTCAATATCAATAATCCGCGCTTTGAACTGATTAATTTGATCAAGTGCGGCCGGATTTTTAATCACATAAGGTTCCGGCAAAGAAAAGCCGGCGGTAATGTCCTGACCGTTTAGAAAACATGCAATCATCTGCTTGCCGATGACGTCCAGATCAAAAAGGATTTGACCATTATTTTTACTAATCACTTCTGAAAAGGCTTCCGTCTGACTGAGCAGGGTTTTCAGTTCCACCCCGACCAACTGACCAATGACACTGCGAAGCGATGCCTGATCAATTCCCTCGTACCGAACGATGGCATTAAGCATTTCCACCCGGGCTTCCCCAGTGGGCAACTGGCCGAAGATATGCATGCCATCTTGAACCTGGGTGTTTTTAACCGTCGTCAGTAATTGATGGGCGGATTCCACCACCTGATCAAAATTGTTGTGGTAATCGTCCAGATTGATTTCTTTTTCGAGATTGTTTTTCGCAATCTCTTCAATCACCAGATGCTCCAGCAAATGCGCCTGGGTTTTATCGGCCAGCCGAACCTTGTCATACTGTTTTAAGAGGTTGTCCAATTCTTCAAGATCATCATAAAGACCACCCTGAGCCATCACCGTCTGCATATGATCAATAATGGTAGCTAATGCCCGACGCTTAGCAATCGTCCCTTCGGGCGGATTATCGGCATTATAAATATAGAGGTTTGGCATGTTTTCGATACAGATATCCGGAAAACAGCTATCCGAAAGACCCGCACCTTTGCCGGGAAGAAACTCCAGATTTCCGTGGGTTCCCACATGAATAATCACGTCTGCTCCGTAAATTCGCTCAAAATAGCGGTAGCTGGCCAGGTATTGATGGGTTGGCGCAATATGGGGATCGTGAAGGATTTTACAGACCTTACCGTCACACTTGGATCCGCTGCAGCCTCTTTTGGGCTGAACACAAACCAGTGCATGTTTAAAACTGACTCCCGTAACCAGCATCTTATCTTCATAAACCATGGCCGGCGGCAGGCCCTCTTCAGTTTCGCCAAAAGGCTCACCCCAACCTTTGATCATATTAATCTGGGCTTCCGCGGTGATCTCTTCAAACCATTGCCGGTACTGTTCTCGGGAGACAAAATCAATGACGCCGCCCTTGTTAACCATTTCCTTAACGGTTGTCCAGCGGAATTCGGAAATCGCCTTTCGCGCCATAATGGTTTTAATCAGACTATCGCCATCTTCGGGAATATCTTCCAGATCGTAACCCTGATTTTTCATGGTTTTTAGAATCCGAGCCACACTTTCCAGGGTATCCAGATTGGCTCCGCCCCCCACCGATGCTTCGGTGGAAGTACAGGGGTTATTATTTAAAATAAAAACGACTTTTTTATCCTTATTTTCTTTCTTTTTCAGCTCAATCCAATTGATCATCCGGCTCACCAGTTTTTCGCAGCGCTTGCCCACCGGAGTTCTCATATCAACCGCTGTGCTGCGATCTTCAGCACCAATAAATATCGGCTCAATCACCCCTTCCAGTTCGGGAAGGGCAATGCTCCATGGCAGATCGGCAATGGTTCCGTCTTTGCTCGCTTCCCATTCTTCAATGGACATCGAGGTTGAGCAAACCGGCTTGGCAATCGGACAGTTCAAACGCTTCATAATGGAACTGGGTTTACTTTGCTTGCCGTCATTGTTGGATTGCAGAAAAAATCCACTCATCCGGATCATCGCATCGATCACCGGTTTTCCGGCGGAATCAAAGCAGAACTGCTCCACTGCAAATTCCACTCCTTTAGCGCCTATTTCAGCATCCGGCCAGGAATAGGTATAGATCGGTAATGCCGAGTAACCCCGGTCTTCAATAATCCGAATCAGTTCTTTTTCAACTGCAATATCCTCATTGAGCCAGGTCGTTCTGGAGGCGATCACACCGATCACGCCTTTGGTCGATTTCCCCCGACTGGCAAAATAGTCCTGTGAGCTCTGAAAAACCGCCTCCGTGTCCGGATGAAAAATCCCTTCCCAGGGAATAAACATCGGTTCTTTATAGCCGTGACTTTCTCCCAGAACCTCGGTGATCATATACCGGATCATATTTACCAGGTTTTCTTTTCCGCTGTAATGGTAGTATTGATTGCAGTAAGCCGAATACTTGAGGGATTCTTTGTTTTTCACATGGCTCATGGCTTCCCCACCGACATAAACGATCGGTGTGATTTTTGCCGCAGCATATTCTTCAATTTCACCCCACACTGAATCGGACACCGTGACATTAAACAGAAATCCATCGGCTTTATCCATTTCTCGATATAAGGCCTCGAGGTCTGCTCTGCCATCGCCCAGTTCAGCGGCGGAATATATTTTCAGATTCACCTGGTCTTGTATATATGGAGTGATCATGCGGAGCCGGTTGGCTGATTTATGCCATAGAATTGCAATAATGGTTTTCATTTTCAGCCTGCCTTTTCTTCATTTAATACCGCATCTTCATCAATGATTGAATTGACCAGATCGATGTTAAAATTCTTTGTTTTTTCAAAGGGCAGTGATTTCAGTCGATGGAGGAATACCATTTCGACCACTGCCCGAATATCTTCCTGATCAACAAGTTCATGTCCCTTAAACGCCGCCATGGCTCGGGCCGCTTTCATCAGCGTCAAATCCCCCCGGTGACCATCAACCTCCAGGGCAATGGCGATTTTCGCGTTGGTCAGCAACAGTTCATCCGAGATGTTCACCTGCGGTAGCAACCCTCTGGCTTTAACAATCTGATCGCTGAGTGCTGTTTCCTGGGTCTGATAACGATGCAGAAATTCATGGGGATCCGCTTCAAAAGCGCCTCGTCTTTTAACGATGTCAATCCGCTGCGTCGGATCTTTGATCCCTTTGATATCGACAGAAAAACCAAAACGATCCAAAAGCTGAGGCCGCAGTTCTCCCTCTTCCGGGTTCATCGTCCCCACCAGAATAAATTGAGCCGGGTGCGAAAAGGAGATCCCTTCCCGTTCCACCGTATTCACCCCCATAGCCGCTGAATCCAGTAGCAGATCGACAATGTGATCATCTAAAAGATTGATCTCATCCACATAGAGAATACCCCGGTTGGCCTGCGCCAGTACCCCCAGATCAAACTTTTTCTTGCCATGCTGGATGGCTTCTTCAATGTCCAGAGATCCCACTACCCGATCCTCAGTGGCCGAAACAGGGAGATCAACAACCCGCATTTTATCTTTGACAACTTCCAGGGTTTCGCCGTTTTTCACCTTAGTCCGGCAATTTTCACACCAGGAGCCGGAATCGTGAGGATCACATCGAAACGGACAATCCTTTACCACCTCGATTTCCGGTAGCAGATTGGCTATCGCCCGAACGGCGGTAGATTTCCCGGTTCCTTTTTCGCCAAAAACTAATACCCCGCCGATTTTGGGATCGATAACGTTTAAAATCAGCCCCAGTTTCATTGATTCCTGTCCGATGATGGCCGTAAACGGATAGGTCATGTTTTTCTTCATATAATGTGTCATGCTGTTCCTCTTATACTTTCTACCATAGTTAAAATTTTGTCGCTGCTTAGTTCATCCATCGCGCGGTATTCCGAGTTCATCATCGCTGCCAGCTCTTTGGCGATGCCAAAACGCATCATCCCCTGTTTTTCAATGTCGATAACCATCGTATTGATCTGCTTGAATTCTCGAATTTTCTCACCGATTTCAAACAGTTCCGCTTTGGGTTTTTTGTCTTCCTCAAGGCTGACATTGCCCTTACCATCGGTAATAACAATCATCATCGGCATCAGATCCGGAGCTTTTTTGAGTTCGCTTTTAATGACCTGAATGCCCTTGGTCAGCCCGGCATTTAAGGGCGTCTTGCCACCGATTTCCATATTTTCCAGTAGTTTGTAGCCCCGTTCGACACTGCGGGTGGGTGGCAGCAACACTTGCGCTTCATCGCCGCGAAACGATACCAGACAGATTTTATCCCGTTTCACATAAGCATCTTTAAGCAGCGACATGATGGCGCCCTTGGTTTCGACCATGCGCTGGTTGGCCCCCATGGAACCGCTGGCATCGACTACAAAGACCAGCAAATTGGCAATTTTCTTTTGTCGTACCTTTTCCCGAATATCTTCTTCCCGAATATTAATCGCCATGCCGTTAGACTTTCGTTGTCGCTGAAACGGAGCGGCGGCACGAATGGTGGCATCCAGCGCCAGATCATCGTTTTTCCGTTGCATGGTGGTGAAGATATAGCGTCCGGATTTTGAGGCGCTGCGGATATTTGTTCGTTTCCCCTGTCCCCGTCTAACCCTTCGATCCGGCTGATGACCAAAATCCTTCAGCTTAAAGTCCTGTCCAATTTCAAAATTCTCAGTTAGCGGCTTGCCCGGTTTCTGCTGTTCCTTTTGCTGATCATCCTGCTCGGACTGATCCGCTTCATCCTTGTCCGGCTTTTGGTTATCCGCTTCTGAAGGCGCATCATCTGCCTGCGGTTCCTGTTGATTTTCGTCCGGCTCGAGTTCGTCTTCTGGTTCCTGAGAATCCGTTTGTTCTTCTTCCTGCTGTTGTTGCGACCGTTCTTTCTGTCGGTGCATCAAGGCAAAAAAAGCCGCTTCCTCAATATCATGATCGTTTATCTCTGTTCGTCCATTTAATGCAGCTATCGCTTTGGCGGTCTGTTCCATTACCAGATCGGCTCGATGTCCCATCACGTTGGACTTAAGGCAAAGCGAAATAATTTTCTCTAGATTTTCTTCGCTCACAACCATTCGCTTCATCAGCTCTTTGGCTTCTGAAATGAGCACCTTGAATTTTGCTTCCTGATCTCCAAAGGACTGACAAAAAAACTGACGATTTTCTTCGTATGCATATCTGTTTTTTAAAATATCAACCCGGGCTCGGGGATCTTGTTCGCCCTGGATATTCACATAAAGTCCGAACCGATCCAGAAAATGGGGTCGCAGTTCGCCTTCTTCTCGGTTCATGGTTCCCACCAGGATAAAATCGCTTTGGTGGGAAAAGGAAACCCCTTCCCGTTCAATCCGGTTCATACCGTTAGCACTGACATCCAGAAGAATATCAATGATATAGTCCTGAAGCAGATTAACTTCATCAACGTATAAAATGTTTTGATCCGCTTTTTTCAGCACGCCTGCTTCAAAGTGAACCGCACCGCACGCCAATGTTTTTTCCATATCGATGGAACCCACCAGACGGTCTTCAGAAATTGATAATGGCAATTCCACAATCTTTTTATCCGTAAGGGGTGACAATGCCCTGACTGCGGTTGATTTCGCCGTTCCTTTTTCGCCATTGATCAGGACTCCACCAATTTTAGGATTTACTACATTAAGCAACAATGCTTTTTTCATGGCTTCCTGTCCGATGATGGCGCTAAAGGGGTAATAATGTTTATTCATATCATCTGAGCCTCCTTCCTGGCTATAAATTTTTACTTATATTAATTTTGATCAATGCAACGACCATAAAAACAATGGTGTAGACAACCATGATGAAAAAACTGGCCAGACTTGCCGGTTCACCATAGGAAATCTGACGCAGTAGGCTACTTGAATGGGTTAATGGCAGTACCTGCACCACGCTCTTTAAAAGCGAGGGCATATTAGCCACCGGAAAAAAGGTATTTCCGATAAATGTCATCGGCAGAATCACAAAGGTTGAAAAGCGGCTGATATCTGCGTGGGTTTTCGAAATGATGGCCGCCATCACACCCAGGGCTGAAAAGGCCATCCCATTAAGCAACATCACCAGAAAAAAGATCAGATTGACCTGAATCGGTGCTCCAAAAATATATGCAATTCCGAGAATTAGGCTTCCCGCATACATTCCTCTCAAACTGCCACCAATCATCTGACCGATAATATATTGTCCCAAAGGCGTGGGCGATGCCAACACATTATCAAAGGATTTTTCATAAAGCCGCTGGACGTTTAAAGACATCCCAATAGCATTGAAGCTGGCATTCATGGTGGTCAACGCAATAATCCCAGGAATTAAAAACGCCATATAGCTGTGACCATCTACCACTTTGTCCATGCCCAGACCCAACCCAAAGGTCAGCAGATATAATATCGGGCTAATCATTGCTGTCCCCGTGATTTTCAACCATTCATGTTTAAACTCAATCCATTTTTCCCATAAGACGGTTAGTATTGCCATCTAATCGATTCCCCTTCCCAATCGCTTGATAAATACATCTTCAAGGTTTGTTTGCCGAAGGGTAAAGGGGTCATTTAAACTTCCTGCATAGGCCAATGCCAACTCTCGGTTTCTAAAATATTCTTGTTGTATTCCCCCAGGTGATACCACCTCAACGGCGATGTTTCCCAACTGATTAATGAGTTCCAACGGCGGGGCAATATCCAGTAGGCGACCCTCATCAATAAGGGCAATTCGTTTACATAACATCTGGGCTTCTTCCATATAATGGGTGGTGAGAATAAAGGTCATCCCCTGTTGATTTAAGCCACTAATCAGATCCCACATCTGCCGCCGAGAAAAAGGATCAAGCCCCACGGTGGGCTCATCCAAAAGCACCAGTTCGGGCTTGGGCAGCAATGCCCGACACAGCATCAGTTTTCGTTTCATCCCCCCAGACAGTTCGCGCACTCGTTTTTTTCGGTGTTCCATTAAGCCGCAGAATTCCAGCAGATCTTTTGAATCACGCTTGCGTTGTTCCCGGGGAATCCGATAAAGTCTACCCTGATATTCCATAATTTCATCCACACTCATATCCCCACGCAGAGTATATTCCTGGGTTACTGTGGTGATGCGCTTTTTTATCTCCACATTATTCCGGGTTATTTCGTTTCTATCCAGCAGGATTTTTCCATGAGAAGGCAGTAACAGGGTAGAGATGAGCTTTATCATAGTGGTTTTACCCGCGCCGTTTGAACCAAGCAGTCCGAAGAATTCCCCTTTGTCCACTTTAAAGTTTATATTTTCCAAGATTTTCTTTTCTTGAAATTTTTTTTCGATTTCGATAAGTTCCAGCATTCTTCTCTCTTTCCAGTCACAACACCATTGTTAATTGTTAATTTTTCCTTTTGGACAAAAAAAAGTCACAAAGAAAAAGACGGTTTGCAAACCGACATTAGTCTTCGAGACTTTGTATATACTTGTATTAAATTGTTTTTATTTTCTCATAATCAGATCATATTGTCAATCAAAATCACTTTTTCTTTGAACCATTATGAACCACTTATGATAATGTCCCAAAATTGAAATTTAGTATATAATGTAACCTCAGAAAATAAGGATCAACTTATATTGGAAAGAGGCAGGATAATCAGAAAGGTTAGCTTGAAAATGAATGAAGAATTGAAATATCAGACAATTCAATTACTGGTGGATACAAATGGAAATAAAAAGATTGCGGCATTAAGAATCGGGGGCTCCGTGCGACACATCAATCGGATGATTACCGGGTATCGAAAAAACGGCAAGTCTTTTTTTATCCATGGGAATCATGGACGCCAACCCACTCATACCATTGACGCCAAAACAAAACAACTAATTATTGTTCTCTACCGGACGCGATACTTTGGTACGAACTTTCAGCACTTTCAGGAACTTCTTGATTCGCGTGAAAAAATTCAATGTACAGTTCGTTCTTGCCATTAATCATACTAAGTCTGTCTTCGAATTGCAACCGAATCCGTAAAAAATCAATCTTACTCTGGCTGTCTTAAACAATCGCAAGGTCGACAATGGTCATTGCCTTCGCTTTAATAATGGCTATTTCAGACTTCTCGATGCCAAAGGTCATCCGGTTTATCATTACAGGGGCACCTCGGGGATGGTGATTCAGGCTTTCGATCATTCCCTGTTCTTTTGTGTTGGTAAAGTAATTTATGCGCTGGTGGAAATCCCGAAGTATCAACAAACATCCAAAAACTTTGACTTTGCTCAACCGGAAATGAAACCTCGTAAACTCTGCATCCCACCGATGTCTTATCCGTGACGACAGGCTTCTTTCTAACGATTCGTTAATCAACAGAAACATCATTATTATCTCCCTGAACTCAACTTTTGTTCCTTTTTTGTTCCCGTATAACTGTTTTATTCCGTCTTTATGCACTCACTTTTATGAGTGCTTATGTTTTATCTTTTTCGGAACATTTTCAAAAATGCTTGACATCATTATTTCGAATATGCGAGCATAAATACATGTTTAATTTTATAGCATTTGAGTATATAACAAATCTATCATTTTTCAATTCCAATCAACACAAAAAAAACAGCACTAAACAAGTCCTGCTTTCAAGCATCGGTTTATTTAATATTAAGAATTTGTGATTAGTATTACTTAAAACCGAATTTTTGCTTCCACAAATTTCTTTTGTGCTTCCCGCATCTTTTCAATGGCTAAAAATATTTCTTTTGAAACGTTATCTTTTGACGTTTCTCTTAGTTTAAATGCCCACTCTTCATATCCTTTGATGTGATCAGCAGTGTGGTTAATCCAATGTGCAAGAAACACTTTGAAAATTTCTTCTTCATTTGAGCTGTTTAATTTTCCATCCATTTACACATTCCCCAGATTCAACTCTTTCTTTATCAAGGTCACGGCTTCTCTGATTTGAAGCAATAACGGCTTTTCTTCCAGGGATACAATATGATGATTTTCCGGTAAAATAGGAATATAGATCTTAATTCCATCGCTGCTGGCAATGGCTTCGACCATTTTTGGCGTAACTTCACCCATCATAGAGTTAGGAATCGTCATCGCAATAGAGCAAATAATAAAATCTGCTTTTTTCACAGTAACTGATATTGCATTTTCTCCGGTCGCACCTTTATTAGCGCCCTTTTTCAACATCATAGCAGTCGCCAGCGAGTTTGTTCCCAGCCCATAAATTTCAATATACGGCGGCAATTGTTCTTTTAAAATTCCAACGATTCGCGATCCAATGCCGCCTCCCATACCGTCAAGCACTACAATATTCATACACTAAACCACACTCCCTTCTAGAATAATTTTATGGTTAAGTAATTTTACTTCTTTTAGTCTGCCTTAAACAATTTTTGTACCGCCTAATAAATTTGACAAAGTTAAGCTGCCATCGTTATTTGGCACAATATCCACCACGTAGTCTATAATTTTCGTTTCTCCTTCAGAAGTAATCATAAAAGCTGAAGATTCACACATGTTCGTAGCCTCCTTTTATTTAATCGACGTTATTCTAGCACAGACTGGCTCTTAACACAAGTTAAGGGCAAATTTGCTTATTTGAATGCTAATCATTCTTGTTTTTATATCTCTCTAAAAAACAGAGTCAATCAGTTTTTTCGTATAGTCTTCTTTGGGATACCTGATGATTTCATCCGGGGTTCCCTGTTCAACAATGCTACCGTTATGCATCACCATCACCCGGTCGCAGATCTCCTGAACCAGAGCCAGATCATGGCTGATGAACAAATAAGACATGCCGAGATCTTTTTTTAAACATTTGAGCATTTTGATAATCTGGGCTTGGACTGTTACATCCAGCGCACTGGTGGCTTCGTCACAAATCAGTAAGCTTGGCTTGATGGCAATCGCTCTTGCAATCGACGCGCGCTGGCATTCCCCACCACTGACCTGGTGGGGGTAACGTTCGGCGAATGTTTTGTTCAAACCACAGATTTCGAGATATTCCCGAGCTTTGGCTTTAGCTTCTCGTCTGCCTATTCCCTGGTTGATCAGGCTTTCCATAATACCTTCTCCCAGTTTAATTCTGGGGTTGAAGGAATCCACCGGCATTTGAAAAACCATTTGAATCTGCTGATAGACCGATCTCAACGCTTTACCACTCACCCTGGTAATCGCCCAGTCATTGAGACAAATCTCCCCTTCATCCACAGCTTCTAGGCGGGTGACCATTTTGGCAATGGTGCTTTTACCGCAGCCACTTTCGCCAACCAGACCGAGACATTCCCCTGAATTGATCTCAAAACTCACGTTATTTACAGCTTGAACCATTTCTTTGTCATGCTTATATGCTTTTTTTAGATGTTTGACTTCTAACACTGCACTCATGAAATTATCTCCTTCTGATTCGCGGTACAGCCTGAATCAATTGTCTTGTATATTGTTCCTGAGGATAGTCAATCACATCCCGGGTCTTTCCGTATTCTACCAATTGTCCCTGACACATCACCGCCACCTTGTCGGCCATATAAGAAACCACCCCAATATTATGGGTAACAATGGCTATAGCCGTTCCAAACTCATCCCGCAGCTTCATCATTTCGCGGATGACCTGGGCCTGAACGGTTACGTCTAGAGCCGAAGTGGGTTCGTCAGCAAACAGCATATCTGGCTCCAGCATCATGGCCATAACAATACCAACTCGTTGATTCATTCCCCCGGATAATTCAAAGGGGTAGCTATTCAGGATCCGGTCACTGTCGTTCAAATTGATCTTTTCAAACAGCGTTTTGGCTCTTTGATCGACCTCTTTATGATCTTTAAAACCATGCTGTTCCATGGTTTCGTAAAGTTGATCACGAATGGTTCGGATCGAGCACAAGGCACTTCCACAATTTTGGAAGATTATACCCATTTCCGGCCCTCGGAGCGCTCTGATTTTTTCTGCATTCATATTTAGAATATTATGCCCTTTATAAAAAATGTCGCCCTGATTAACTAAACCGGTGGGGTCCAGAAGACCCATCGCAGCTTTGATCAGAGTACTCTTTCCACTGCCGGATTCACCCACAATCCCAAGTATTTCACCTTGTTCTATTTTAAGATTAATATTATTAACCACGGGCTGGTCACCATATGATATGTCTACATTTTGAAAAGCCAATAATGGTTCGATCATAATAACTTCCTTTTGTCTGGATATCAATTACTCATTGATATCCAGGTCGGCGGTGATTTCATAATAATCGGATGGGTGGGCAGTAAAACCGGTCACCCCTTTTTTCATCACAAAGGACATTTTTAAATGTGATGCATAAATATAGGCATTATCATCAATTACCTGCTGGGCAATCTGTACCGCCAGATCCCCTCGTTTCTCCTTGTCAAATTCTGTCCGCAACTGGGCCACCAATTGTTCAACCTTATCATTATGGTAGTGCCCACGGTTGTAGTCAGAACCATCCACCACATGAGTTGTGAAATAGTATTGAGGATCTCCGGTGGGTGCGGTTACAAAGGCATTGGCAAAAACATCATAGTCTCCAGCTTTCAGGAAATCTTTGTAACTATCGGTGGCATTGACCTGAACATCGATTCCCGCTTGTTTGTAAGTTGCCTGAACGGATTCTGCCAATAGTGGCAGTTCCTGACGCGAAGTATAAGTCAGCCATTTGATCGACAATTTCTGACCGTCTTTTTCTCGAATGCCGTCACCGTCAGTATCAATCCAACTGGCCGCCTCCAGCACCTTCTTGGCACCTTCAATATCATAGGTCGCTGCTTTAACAGCATCTCCCCCGAATGAGAAATTGGCTGGGAATGGTCCGATGGCCGGTGTTCCGTTGCCCTGTAGTAAAACGCTGGTGAATCCATCCTTATCCATACTCATGGCCATCGCTTTACGAACTGCATCGTCTTTAATCACAGCCGAATTGTAATTCAAGCAGGCCTGATAAACCCGGGAAGTATTAGTTGAACTGATGGTATAATCGTCATTATTCTGAAACAGCTGCAGACTGGCATAAGGCAGACCTTGGGTGGCGTCGATTTCGCCGCTTTGCATAGCCATGGTCAAGGTGTCACCGTCGGTGATGCTCTTCACATTAACAGTTCCTACATGAGGTTTTCCACCCCAGTAATCCATATTTGCTGTCAAATTAATTTCGGTGTCAGTGACGTTTTTAGCCACGTAGGGACCTGTTCCCACCACATTTTTATCGGCTGATACGCCGGCTTCCATATCAATAATAGCGCCGTAGGGATCACAAAGGTAGTTAACCAAACCCGGCACCTTATTTTCAGAAACGATGATAATACTTTGTCCATCGGCTGTGATCGATTTGATCTGCAAATCCTTTGGTGCCCGGTCATGTTTGGCAATCAGATCTTCAAGACAGGCTTTTACCGATTCCCCGGTCATTTTCTTACCATTCGAAAATTTAACGTCATCTCGCAAATTAATTTTCACTGTATATTCATCGATCTGTTCATAGTCTTTTGCCAGCCAGGGTTCCAGTTCCATGGATTCATTAAACTTAAATAAGGTTTCCCCGACGCCATACCGAACTGTCGACCAACCGCTGTAACCTTCATGGGGATTTAAACCGGCATTTCCCATGGCCACCCCATAAGCGGTTGTGCCATAATTAAAAACCTTTTCCTCAGCGCTTTTTCCGCTGGTTGCTGATCCGCAGCCGGTCAACATCCCGGCAACCATTACCCCTGTCAATAATAACGTCAACATTTTGCTTTTCTTTTTCATTTTTTCCTCCAGTTTCCACTTCTTTTTGTTTTGGGATCCAGCACATCACGAACAGTATCCCCCAGTAAGTTAAATAACATCACTGTTATAAAAATAGCACAGCCAGGTGCTAGAATTACCCAAGGGGCAGTTTGGAGCATACTCCGCCCATCACTCATCATTGAACCCCACTCTGCAATCGGTGGCATGGCACCTAATCCTAAAAAGGACAAACCGGCCAATTCCATCATCATGGTACCAATATCCAGGGTAGCCGTCACCAGAATCGGACCGGTTATATTGGGCAAAATATGTTTAAAGACAATTTTCAGGGGCCCTGATCCACTGAGTTTAGCCGCAGCAATATAAGGCATGGTTTTAACGGATAAAGCCTGACCTCTGGCCAACCTTGCAAATTTTGGCCAGGAAATGCAGGCTAGGGCCACCACGGCATTGTTGATTCCACCACCTAATACCCCAGCCACCGCAATGGCGAAAACCATGCCGGGAAAAGCCAGAAAAACATCGGATATCCGCATGATCAAAGAATCGATTTTTCCGCCCTTGTACCCGCAAAATATTCCAACCAGGGTTCCAAACACAGTAATAATTCCGACCAGTAACAGAGCAGCGTAAATGGTGGTTTGGGCCCCCATAACCACCCGAGATAGCATATCTCGACCATAGCGATCCGTGCCAAACGGGTGTTCAGCGCTGGGCGGCTGAAGGGCGTTCATCAGATCCTGTGCACACGGGTCATAGGGTACAATCTGTGGGGCAAAAGCAGCAACGAGGAGTAAAAGAATAACCAGGATCAAAAAAACATAGAATTTCATCATGGTACAGTCTTTTTTTTTCCTATGCACTCTAACCGTAATCGAATTAATGATTGTTGATTCCATAGATCAAACCTCCTGTTCCAGACGAATCCGGGGATCCAGATAATGATAGAGAATATCCGTGATGAGATTAACTATCACGTAAATGAGTGCCATCCAGATAACATACGCCTGGATCATGGGATAATCTCGCATCATGATAGAATCCACTGCCAATTTGCCCACGCCATCCCACATAAAAATGGATTCAACAATGGCGGTTCCTCCTAAAAGTGACCCGATCGATAATGCCAACAGGGTGACAATGGTGAGCATCGAGGCCTTTAACACGCTGGCATATAACACAACCGGCTCCTTTATCCCTCTTGCTCTGGCACCGAGAACATAGTCTTTATTCAATTCTTCCAGCACCGTGGTCCGCACTTGCCGGGTGTACTTAGAAGCCATGGCAATTGCCAATGTCAGTGTTGGAAGAACAATCGACTTCCAACCTCCCCCGCTTCCCATGACTGGGAACAACTTCAGTCTCAGAGCCAGAAAATAAATAAGTAAAAGTGAAACAAAAAAACCCGGCAGAGAATTCCCGATAAAGCTGAAAAAACGAATCAGGTAATCGGTGAAACGATTTTGCCTTACCGCTGACAGAATTCCAAAAGGAATCGCAACCAACACCGTTAAGAGGATGGAAGTAAGTGTCAAGGCAATAGTTGCCGGTAATTTGGAAATATAAGTTTCAAAAACCGGCTTATTTGAAATATAAGAAACCCCCATATCTCCGGTGATCATCCCGCCCAACCATGTAGTATATTGAATAACGAATGGTTGATCCAGTCCCAGTTCAGCCCGTTTTTCAGCTTTAATCTGTTCCGATACGGCGCCGCTGGCATTATCATAAAGGGCATCCACCGCATCGCCTGCGGCGGTTTGCATTAAGGTAAATGACAACAGCGTGATCCCCAGAATAATAGGAATCAGTTGCAGCAGTCGTTTTCCAATATATTTTTTCATGTCGCATGACGCCTTTCTCTCATAGGTTGTATTCCCGTTCGTTATTCTACCATCAAAAAAATAGCTCTACAACCTCTCTGGGGGGTTATGAGCTATTCCAATATAGCATACTTAATTATTCCATAACCATTTTTGTTCAATAAAAATCCTGATCTTTAGGGATTCAGATTCGCAGTAATGAATTCAATAAATTTATTACCCCAATCACTGAGAACCTCGGATTTTCGGCGGATATAACCGAACATCACCACATTTTCCATTTCATAAAGCGGGATTCCATTTAATTCCTTTTCATCGACACAATCGGTGATGTAGCCACTGCTGATGTTGGCCAGATCGGTGGTCTGGAGAAGTTGTTGCATCACACAATCACTGTTGGTAACCACTACATTTTTAAAGGATGACAACTCTTTTCCATTAGGATTTTTAATTTTCCAATAGTTATTGAGATCAAACTCATCTTCATAACACTGAACCAACTTCATATCTTTTAAATCCGCTTCTTCAATTCGCTTGGCGTGATACAGGGGATGTTCTTTTCCCAGATAAAGGACGACCTGGGTCTTTTTCAATTCCACAAATTCCAGATGATTTCTCGACAAGACATACTGAAATGCGGTGTTTTGGTTAGTCATCACATAAACAAATCCGATCTCATCCTGACAGCTGGCAACCCGTTTGATAATCTCTTCCACACTAGCTGAAAACAATTGAAAATGAAGCCGTTCCACATGAAATTGATTATAAAATTCGGCAAAGGCATCGGCAATCCAGGCACTGGGGTTACTGGATATCTTAAGCTGTTCAATTTTATCCGTTTGTGAAAATGATGAAAGCATTTCAATACTTTCAATTGCTTTGCATGCGTATTCATAAACGTGTTTCCCTTTGGTTGAGAGGAGAATACCTCTACTTTTTCGTATAAAAAGATCAAAACCCAGGTGGTCCTCCAACGCTTTTATTGCTTTACTTACGTTAGGTTGGGTTGTATACAATATTTCTGCCGCTTTGCTGAATGAGCCCACATCGGCACTGACTACAAAATACTTTAATTGTTTTAACTCTATCATATCTGAAACCCTCAAATACTGACTATTCTTTATGCTCATGATTACTTCGCTTTCTTGCTATTCCATGCTGTTGTTTTCTTGAAAAACCACTATTTCTAACGATTGATTTTTCCATAAGTAATCATTGATCCATTTCTAATAATACACAGTGAACTCACCTGATATAAAATGATCCCATTACTTTTTGCCCTGCAGGTTTGCAGCGTATTTCCAAAATAGTCTTTGATCACACCCAACACTTCCCCGATTTTAATCCGGTCTCCTACCTGTTTGCATGGATACCAGCAACCGGTAGCTGACGCATTTTCATAACAAACATTTGTGACCTCAACCGGTCGATGATTATTGATTTTCACTTTACCTTCCAACACACTAAGGTGTCTTAAGACATTTTTCACGTCTTCTTTATACAATTCAATTTCTGGCTCTGTCCATCGCGCTTCTCCGCCTCGTTCAATCAGAATGCTGGGAATCCCACAGGTACCTGCATAATTGTAGAGACCTCCAGTTGATATAAATGACTGAACCATGAATGGTACATTTACCTTTTCTGCCATGGCCTTTGATTCCTTCACCACATTCATCTCAGCAGCACCTACATAATAAACATAGGGCGTCAAAGTTTCATACCCATCTCCGGCATGAAGATCAATCAAGAAATCTGTCTGACCTTCTAGTACAGTAGCAATGAAATTACTGATCTTGTCTCCTTCAGTTCCATTGGGATCCCCCGGAAAAATACGATTCAGGTTTTTCCCATCCTCAGCTACCACACTCATCGTTCGATTTTCGAAACCGCTAATATTTAATGGATGAATGATGATTATATTCCCCGCAACGTGTACAGGCAAGAATTCCTGGGCTAATTGAATGGCTGTTTCAATCCCAGTATATTCGGAATTATGAACACCACTGGTTATTAAAACCGTTTTTCCTGCTGATTCACCTGCAATTAAGGTAATGGGTATCTCTATATTTGTTCCGGGTATTGATACATAACCACTTGATTTTTCGCCTCTCTTTGCAACAATACTTCCTATTTTCAACTGCATCTTTTCTGTCTCCCAGGGTTAGTAAATTTTTTTATTATTCACTTCATAAATTGGTCAATGGCCTTGCGTAAATCGTCAAGAGCCTTCTGATTTCCATCTTCCACGGCACTGACAATACAATGCTCAATATGATCCTGGAGAATGATTTTGCCAGTATTATTAATCGCTGATTTTACAGCAGATAGTTGAATTAATACTTCTGAGCAGTCCCTCCCGGACTCGACCATTTTGCGAATGGCTTCTAAATGTCCAGTAGCTTTTGATAAACGGTTTAAGATGGCTTTTGTATTGGTATGTTGATGCACCTGTTCTTGTTTTTCATTCGTGCTGTTTTCACGATTATAGCGATGATCTTCTTTATTAAATTTTTCTTTATTATTCATTTAGTTCCTCTCAAAATGATTTTGTCTATATGGTCTCGAATTCTTGATAAATCATCTTCAACGCAAGAGTAATAATCTCACTTTTTATTTTATTGTTTCATAGAGATTTCGTTTCCAATCCTGCAATCGTGTTTCCTCATTTGACCAGTATTCTTCTAACTTAGGAAATATCCCAAATGTTGTGATCATTAATAAATCACCTTCACTGACATTATTTATGTTGCAGAAATGATTGTGACCAATTCGAAATCCATTCCCCAATGATTGATCTTTTTCAATTTCTAAATTGAGTTTCTGAACCTGCTGAACCAATTGATTAAGTTTTACATTCTTCTTAGAGTCAATATACCTGACAAACCCTTCACAATTAAATGCAGGTTCCAGTTCTACAAAATTAAAGTGTCGTTGTAGGGTCTGATCAAGCAATAGCATGCTTTTATCGGCTGTATCCATCATTCCGAGAATGTATATATTTTCTGGTATATAAAAATTTTCTACAGAAATTTTTTTTTGTCGTTTAAACTGGTTGTTGTGTGTTTCACGCTTAAATAAAAGGATCAGATCCCCCATTATCGTATTTAAATTTTCTCGATTAATACCATCGATAATGAAATAATAGTCATTTCCAGTATCTTCAACTGCCTTTTGGGAAAAAGCTAAAAAACATCCCTCTGTCAAAAGGAAGTCATTGTAGTTCTTTTCTGCGTTACCATTTAATCTGTTCTGTTCTGAAAAATATTCGTTGAGCTTTACAATTTCCACTCGATTCTTGTTTTTCTCGCCCAACAGCGAAAACACAAGCCGATCTGCGATATAACTTTTACCCACTCCGGGAGCGCCTTTTATGATGATACTCCTTTTTTCTTTGAGCAGTTTTACAATCTCATCATACTTAGAAGTTTTCATATATACTTCTGAGAAAAAATGTTCTTTGGAATATAATTCTATTTTTTCCATATCCAAATCCCTAAGGCCCCAAATGTCACTGGAAAATGATTTTCTATAAAAAAGATCTTCCCCATGAGCAAAGGATTTGGAATCACTACTGAATCGCTGTAGGGTGAACCGAACTACTGCCCGCCAATCAGGGTTTACTCGAATCATTTCTAATCTGTTTCGCTTCTGAATTTCATCCTGAATGGATGATAACTGAGCTTCCCCGCCTAGAATGTTTAATACTTCAAAAATCTCATTTTCACATAATATTTTTCCTTTAGAATTTAAACGGCTTTTCCAATAGGGTTCATTTTTAAAGCGATTAATATCTTGGGGTTTATCGTTAAATGTAAAGTCAAGCAAGGCATCGCACATCCAATTTTTAGAATTTTGTTCAACTTTCCAGATAGATCGCATGTACGTAAAGAAATACCAATTTTTATTCAGATCAGTTTTTGACCATTTTACAGAAATTTTTTTACCATTATTGTAGTTTTTGATAACAACACCTGTGGCTTTAATTTCCATAACTGAAACTATTTTTCCTTTATAATCAAATGGGATATTTTCTTTCTGGTTATGAGTAACTTTTAAAGCGACTCGATCGCCAACTTGAATTGTATTTACCATATCATCATATTTATCAGAAGTATTTTTTTCCCAAATACCTTTTTTTATAAAACGTGAAGTTAGGTCTTCCCCTTCGAAGTTTGCACTTAAAAACCAGTTTGATTCGTTACTTAACATTCTATCTTCTGAATTTATTGAACATTGCATTTATTTGTTTTCCTTTCTTGTTATTTTTGGTAAAATTATTTTTTTATAAACCGCCTTTTAAAAAAAATCAGCGACGCACAATTCCTTTTGAGAATAACTACCTCGCTGATATATTTTTATATTTTCAAAGTGAATTAATCTATTTTTCTCCATAAATCATAAACATCGGGGTAGATGCATAATTGATCTGTTCTTCTTTATCCCACACAATTTCTCCGATATTTTGTTCAACCATCACCTTTTTAAAGCCTGTATTAATCAGCACGGCGGCATCCCATTGAGGTCTCATGGTTCTGCTTAATGGAAGGTTTTTAGCAATTTCTTCCATCACTACTGTATTAGTCTGAACATAGTGGTCATTGACCCCTTCTTTTTGTGAATTAACTCGATCCTGATAATATTCCGATCGTTTCGTTTCATCATGAAGATGCAAATACCAGTTTGCATCAAAATTCAGCATTCTGCCGCCGGGAGCAAGTACCCGATGCCATTCTTTATACGCAACTTCCGGTTTCTCAAGATTCCAGGTGAGATTCCGTGTAATAATCAGATCAAAACTAAAATCGTCAAAATCAAGTGAATGGGCATCCATTTGTATAAATTTAATATTGTCATGATAAGTTCCGGCATTTTTCCTAGCCCGATGAAGCATCGCATCAGTATAGTCCACCGCCGTCACATCATATCCGCAGGACGCCATGGTAATCGCAAAAAAACCGGGACCAGTACCGATATCCAGGACTTTCAGTTTTCTGCCAACCACCAGCGGTTTATACCGATTGATCAGATTTTTCCAGACATCCATCTTATAGCTGTTAAGCTCTGCAACATTGACTTCTGAGTATCCTTCCGACCGTTGATCCCAATAATTTTCCACTTTTTCTAGAATATTTTCCATCTCACTCCTCATCTTTCCGATAATAAAAAAGTCATGAAATTTTCGTCGATTATTAAATCGAATGAAGCCTTCATGACTTTATCACTCATTTTTTTTAATTATGCTTTCTTTTCTACGATGACTGGTTTCTCTTTTCTACTTTTGATAAAGTAAATCAGCGCTCCGGTGCCACCTGCTAAAAGCAAGGTAAAGCCACCACCAATGAGCCCAGAAACACTGGTCCCAATTGCAGAACCTTCACCATCGGCTGATTTAAAACTGTAGTCTGGTAAAAAGGCGGTTGATTCCTGAATACTTCCGGCCTCTTCATAAACGCTGCCAATAGCTTCTAACTCTGGTGTTCCAGCCACTTTTTCCATTGACCATTCCAGTCCATCCGGATTCGCCGAGGCGAAAAGCGATAACCCACCGCCAAGGACAACGGCAAAGATCAACAACATCCCCATTACTTTCTGAATGGAGATATTTGACGGCAATTTTTTGTTTTCCACGGTTGATTCCAGTAATTCTGGCCGCATATTGTAGACAAAAACAAGAATCCCACCGGTAACAATTCCTTCAATCAAACCAATGGCGATATGAATCGGGGTCATCAAACCGACAAAGGTGACAAATGGAAGAGCTGTGATCCCTGAAGCCAGTGTTTCTACTACCACTGAAAAAGCACCCAGGGATAAAGCCAATACCACTGAAACGATCGATGCTGTCATAATTCGTTTAGGTGTCATGCCCTTCTTGACGATTGGTTTAAACACAAAGGGATAAACCAGTAAGCAGGCATAAAAGCCCAAATTCCAAATATTTGCCCCTAAAGCCAGCAGTCCGCCATCGGCAAAAAACAAAGCCTGAATCAGTAATACTGCGGTAATCGTTAAAAATGCCGGGAATGGACCTAGTAATGCAGCCAGTAAAATCCCCCCGCCGATGTGTCCGCTGGAACCCGTTCCCGGGATTGTGAAATTCACCATTTGTCCGGCAAAGATCACGGCTCCCATAACCCCCATTAATGGGATTTTCTTCTCATCCAAATTATCCTTACATTTGTACGCTGAATAAGCGATTGCTCCGGCGCTTGCCGCAAGCATGATTCCTCCAACTGCTGGAGAAACTAAAGCATCTGCCATGTGCATTTTAAAACCCTCCTCAAAGTTAAAAAATAAATAAAAAAACCATGAAGAATCACTCCTGCTTCTGCACGAGAAATACCTTCATGGCATTATTAGACTATTCATAGATTTCAAATTATTGTTATGATTTTATCAATGTTGAAATTATATGTCTTTTTCCATAATGTGTCAAGAATAATTTTAAAGAATTATCTTTATATTCATACTTTCATTTGAATTCTCATAAAAATGATGTCTCTAGAAGTACATACCTTCAGAATGTAAAGAAAACGACAACCAAATTTACGATATCGCTAAATGGCATATTAATAACGATCGCACTATTTAAAACGGTATAATTTTCACAGGTTAATTTAGTTTTTTGCATAACTTAATTGCATCACTGATGCGGATTCATTGGAATATATTTTTATTTTACCACACAAAAATTAGCGCCATCATTATAGAATTCATTTTAATCACTGTTAAATTATTTTTTTTAACAACATTTCAGCTCCATGACGAGCCCCTTTTCCCATGTGTTTTGCTTTAATAATTGAAATTCCTAGATTTCTAAACTTGTCCAGTGATTTACTTTTCCATGTACCAGAATCGTTGACAAGGTTTAAAAGCAAGGCTTGATAAATTTTGTCCCATTCATTAACTGAAAGCGAAAAGAGAATTAAAGTTGATAAAGAGTATGTTTCCCGCTCTATCTCTATTATATTAAATTGTCGGTTATCTATCATAATTATTTTAGCAATTAAATATCTTCGATTTGTAAAGCCATCATTTAATTTTGAGAATTTTCGTTCTCGCAAATCTATAGGTAGATTATCCAAAACTATTTTAATTTTCTTAATTTGTGGTTGTTGTTCCAAAATTCTTAAAATTCTTATGAAATCATCTAATTCATTATGAGATTCTGCCTCATTTTGATCATTTATTTCATCAATCATTAACGGCTCTATACCTCTTGCTAGAAATTCCCCTCCAACATCTGCAGTAGAGCGATTTTTATCCTCATTTCCGAAAAATCTTTTCGTATCTTGATCTTCAAGCGAACGTTTCTGAGCTTTTTCGCCTTGTTCATGTGTAATTTTTGGTAAAGATATGTAATCATGCTTTAAGATGTTCATTTCCACAAAATCAAAATCCTCAGTTGCACCATCAACTTCCTCATTTAGTAAGAGATCTTCATTTTTATCATTCAAATTATTATAAGTATATTTTTTTGCTTCATCAGAATTTTCTTGTTTTCGAAGATGCGGATGCGAAAACAAAATTTCATTTACTGGAATATGCATATTTTCAACATTCACTATTTGCAGAATTGTTATATAAGACTCGTTTTCCTTCACGCGTGCTTTTATTTTGATTTCTTGTTTGAAATCCCAGTCAAACTTTAAGATACCGTTTTGCAACCAAGTAAATGCCAGATTTTCAAACATTTGAAGTACATCATCGTTTGTTAGTAGCCAAGTCAATTGATAAATAAATGAATTTCTAGTGTATTTATATTCATATTGATTAGTAAATTCATAATAAATTCTATCTTCCTCGACTGTATGAATAAAATATTGTTCAAATGAATTACATTCAAACAAACGGTATAGCAGAAACCTATTTGTTGCTAAAATACTCCGTATCACTTCAATTACTGGTAGTACAATTTTTTTTTCTTCGCTCGGGAAACTAAAACTTCGGGAAATTGCATGATCCTTACAAGCCTTAATTTTCCAATTTCTTTCAGAATATACTACTTGATTTTGGTTTATTGTTATTTCAACTTCTTTAATTTCACTTGGAGGTCTACTTGATAAAAAATTTCCATTTTTATAATAATGCTGAATCGCTAAAAGTGGTAATGTTCCCCAGTCAAATAATACTTTTTCCGTTACTTTTTCATAATTAAAATATCCATAGATCATCATTTTATTGCCCCTTCGAAAAGGATCACCAATCCAGATCAGTTGTGCTTCTATATCTTTTTCGAAAGGCCATTGTATTTTAAATAGTTTTTTTGTCATAAAAAATCCCTTCCTGTATTTTCTGATATACCTCTAAACATGGTTTTATCTCGCGGAAATCATGAGACTTCACACCACCAATTCGTTGCACTTTCCACATAAGCACTTCTTCTCGTTTCTTTAGCATTTCATCGATTATTTTGCAACAGCGACGAATCTGAAATTGTTGAATTGTCTCAGTATTTTCGTCTAAGTATTTCTGCGTACAGGGCATTTTTTTTCTTTTATTTTCTAAACTCGACTGTATTCCAAGTCGTTTTCCAATTAATGATCTCGTTATTCTTACAGGTTTCTCTGAACATAATAATTCTTTGACCAATTGTCTTATTTTTTTGTAATATATTTGGTCTCGTAGATTCCAATCAATTTTTTTATGAAGATTTGTCTTTTTTTGATGTTCAGGAAGATTTTTAAAGAGCCATTCTTTGTCATTAGTGTAAAGATATGTGTATTGTTTATATGTGATAGCTCTTATTTGTGTTCTAGAATAAGTTGGGTTTAACTGTATCGCGTCAAGCATCTCTTTTTTGTACTGATTTAGCATTAGGAAAGATTTTTCATTAACAGCTTTCTCAGTTTTAACGGATGTTTTAAATGATTGGTATTTTTTTATTGTTTTTGAATCAACTCCGAGTAATCTCCCTAATTCTCGAATGCTATGGTTGCCTTCGCCAGATAACAAACGTAGTTTAGCTTCCCAGATTTCTCCAAATTGTTTTACTCTTCCTATATGATATTTATCTTCCACACGTTTATCAGGTCCTTTTCGCGCATATATAAAACCACATGAGCATTCAAATGTACCAATAGGGCTATTCGATTTAAAATCTCTTGTAATCGCAACATTTGGTATGACCAGTTCTCTATAATGATCTGCTGCCTTATTTAAACATGGCCAAAACCCTGTTCCAAATGGACCCTCATCTTCATTCATTTTAGTAAAAAAATTACAATCTTGATCCAAAAAGTACAAAAATAGTAATTGCCTAAATGGATGTACATGGCGTTTACTATTACGAGTTAAAACTTTTAACCAATTGTATTCATCGTCTATCACCAATTCCGAATCATATTTTTCTAAAAATCCTTTAGGAAATTTTTCTCGAAAAGCTTTGAATAAGTCTTTTTGTCTAACATGATTCGCTGGCGTGATTAAATCCCTTTCTCGTAACAATAATCTGTATTTTTTAGTAATCTGTTCTCTTGATAATTTATTGTTGCCTAAATTTAGAATTTCATATGCAAGCTCAGCTAATTTTACTTCAATATCATAATAGTTGGGATTTTCATTTTTTTTCAAAACGAATAATTTCAGATTTTTTCTCTCAAATCTAATATACTCCGTTCTACTCTTCATCTTCATATCAATTTTGTATTTCTCAAGTTGTATGTGATGATGAGCACACAAATTTATCCCTTGTAATTGATGTTCTCGGTGTATAAATGGTTCTCCGTATTTTTTAATATCTTCTTGTGCACATACTGGACAATAGAACAAGCCATTTTTTTTACAAATGCTTCCCGCAACCATTCCTAATCTAGTGTACAACCCTTTCCCATCATTTTGCACATCTTTCAAAATCTCAAGTTGACGATTTTGGGATAAAAATGGAGCATAGTATGGATAAATTGTATGTTTTAGTAATAAATCTTGTACCGAATAATTCGTACCTATCTGTTTTGACAAAATATTAAGATGACTGCCAATTTCAATACTCGGTATGACATTCCGGTTTTGGAACAATTCTTCCAATGTGTCTTTACAGTCTATATTACAACTATAAAAATGATAACGACCTATTGCCGAATATAATAATTCATCCTGATATGGTTCAGTAAAAAAAGGCAGCATTTAAAACTCCTAATAAAATTCTTCGAGTGGGTTCTTAATATATCCCCGTTCTTTTAACAACACATAAGGGTCTTCTTTTTTATCAAAAGCCTTTTTTCTTATCGCTAATAACGGTAATAGATTAGTGTTTGGTTTTGTTTTATTTTTTTGTTCTTTTTTTTGTTCATTGAGCTCAATTGCCTGCTGGATTGCTTCCAGTTTAAGAGTATTGAATTCTGTTTCGGCTGGTTTTTTTTCTACAATTGTCTTTGCTATTATTTCTAAATCCTTTTGTTGTAAACAATCAAAAATACCAATTGCAAGCAATTCTACACACAAGTTTTCAATTTTATCTTTACGCTTATATTCAAGTGTTTTTTGCCTCTCAGAAAATGCAATTTTGATTCGCCCTGCCATTTCGGTATCATTTTTTAAATTTAACATGATATCATCTAAATTTATAATAATGTCTTCATACTTCATTATGTCCGATAATTTATTATTGCGAACAGCTTTTATCATCGGCTGTATCATTTGCATATCTTCTTTTGCTGTACGTTTTAAAACTTTCGCCGAAATGATTTCATCTTGGTTATCTTCATCAAAAAGCGCTCTTTCCTGCGCTAAAATAAATAAATTTACAGCTATAGCCGTAATTCCTTGACATTCTTCATAAAAAACTTCTTTTACTTCATCAGTTAGTTCCGAATAATTCTTTAAGCATTGCAAATCCCAAAGTGTTTCAAGAAAAAACTGCCACTCTTCATCATCTTTATGCATACGATCCCAAATAATTGCTCCATCACTTGCAGCCCGCCTAGCCTGTCTAAAGTTACCATTGAAAAGTTTTTGGGCCTTTGATGTGCCTATCATTACTGTTGGGATACCTACAGTATTCGAAAGTGTAACAAAAAAGTCCAACATTTCTTCTTGTTCATTTTTTGCATGAAGCAGATTTTGTATTTCATCAATTATTAGAGTCCCAATTCCATACATGCTAGCTAACGATGTCATATGTAAAAGCATTGTTGATGTAACACGATTTAGATATCCATGTTTTTCAAGATATCGTGTTCCTAATAGATCATCAATTGCTTTAAAAAAACTTTTGCAAAGCGTTGAAAGACTTCCATCAAACGGGCAGTCAATCTTCAACCATACAATTTGGGTCCGATTAAACGACTGTCCTTTGTACTCCGTATGCTTTATAACCTGCGGATACATCAATAATAAGCGCTCTATTGCAGTAGTTTTGCCGATGCCGGAAATTCCAATAATTGATAGGCTGTCAGCAGTTGAACGGATGTAATTCATTCGATCATAAATCTTGCTAATTGATTTTTCTTCATCTTCTTTCAACTCATTTATGATGCGAATTCTTTCCAGAAACTCTTTATCTAAAGGATTTCTAGCCAAATAACCTCTTCTTATTAATGTCGAGAGTCTTCGTTCAATTTCAAAATGAATTGGAAGTGGTTGAATAAAATTCTTCACTCTCTTTAATACATGATATCGGATAAAACTCTCTTTCAATTTATCATGTTTAGTAATTTTGGGAATAGAAAAAAAATGATCCATTACATAGTCTTCCGAAAAAATTTGGGGAAGAGCTTCAATGTAAGGATTATTCTCATATTCAGATAAAAGTTGCTCTTTATAGTCAGCTTCTTCTAAATCACCCTTTAATATTGGATTAGTATTATTCTTTTCCAAATTCTTCATCCCTCTTCTTTTTTAACTTATCCATTAATCTAGAATTCTTATTTTGATCATTATTGTTGTTTATTTCCACTTTTGTTTCAAAATTAAAGATTTTTTGTTCCATTGGTTCTATTTCTGGTGTCAAATCAAATTTTTCAACCTTTCTATTTAAAGATTTTTCTGCTTGTCTATTAATTCGAATATTTTTTAGCTTTTCTGTCTTAGAAATATTGTCAATATCGTCTCTTCTCTTTTCATAAGAAGCTTTTTTTACTATTTCCTCAATTGCAGCATCTGTATTAATGGAATTCTCTAATTGCTCGGTCTTCTCAAATGATTTAAGTTCCTGTATCATTTCCTGATAAAATTGAATTTCTTCAAGAGCATCATCTTTGTATTGATCATTAATAGATAACAAATAGCAAGTATCATAACTTTTTCCATCCGAATGTGGAATATATATTTGCTTTATGTCCCTTGGGTCGTATACAACTTCAATACTGGAGTTTTTTAATTTCAAATACCACTGTTCAGCAATAGCTTTTTCTGAACCATAAAATAATTTCTTAAAAACAATACCTGCACGAGTAATTCTTGCTTTTCCGTTAGGTAAGACATTGAGTCTAAATATATTTTGATTTGATATTATCTGTAAACAGCCCTTTTTATTAGCAATTCCCCAATTCCATAAATTGAGTGGTGTTGCAATTAAACCGTCAAGAATCATACTTTTTTCAAGGGGGTATTTTTCGATTATCTTTTGATTGTGCTGAAGTACAATATGAATTATAATTTTTGTAAATTCTTTTAAGTTAATCTTAGCATCCAGTCGATAATCTTGATCCCCTCTTTTTCGATATTCCTTTTGAATTGCTCCAGGGGTTTTATGCTTAATCTTCGTATTTATGGTACGGAACTGCCGTTCTACAATTCCTTTTAAATCCCCTCTATACGCTGAGGTATTCTCAATTTTAATATTTAAATTATTAATTAAATTTTCTACAGAATAGCCTTCGAATTCGCCCCGATCGGCAATTATTATTTCTGGCAAATGCTTAGCTGGCCATTCATTTTCATTAATTGAAATATCAAACTGACGACAATAGTCAACTTTATTTGTCGCCATATTATCAAGTGCCATCATCGCACCTACCCATGAGGGTCCCTCCAATCCAACATAAATACCAGTAATCAAACGAGAGTAAACGTCAATTACAGCATAAACTATTGGTCGACCAATAATTAAGTTTCTATTAAATGAACTTACTAAATAAATATCAGCAATAGTGGCATCAATTTGAAAACGAGTTCCTGGTCCATCAGTTTCATTTGTTGAGGTACCAAGCAATGGACGATGTTTTAGTTCATATTCCTTTAAGCTTTTTCTTGAAATAATATCAAGTTGTGGGTCTTCATTTTTTTTATACCAATAGTAAAATTGGCCAAATGTTGGAATTCTTGAAGCATCCCAGACTCTGTATTTTTTTTCATTGTTTTCAAAATATATATCTGAATAATAAGTTTTCAATAAATAGCTATATGTTTCTGTTAAAGAATTCTGATTTTTTTGTTGAAATTGACTCTTAATAACATACTCAAATTGTTTTTTGACATTGTCAGTAATATTAAAACCGTTGCTACCATCATCTAATAGATTAAATTTTCGTGGTCTTCCCGTTTTCGCTCCGGTAAGATCTCTTTCTTTCCCTTTTCCGCCCGAAAAAATATAGTCAGGTAATAACGCATTTTTATTAAGACCTCGTTGCCAGAATCTAGTAAATACACGTTTTATTTTTAGTTCGTTTAAACCTGTCTTGATCGCAATATCTTTGAATAAATCTTCTCTTTTATCCATTGACAATAGCTCAATTTTGCTCTCTTCCCAGTATTTGGATACAATTCTCCAATTATCATTTCTTTTTTTTATTTGCGTATTTGTCAAATTTTCATCTGAATAACTATTTAAATATGGATCTGGTATCAGTAGTAATGCCTCCCCCAGTAATTCCGCTTCTAACGTGTTAATTGTAGCTATCTTGGGCATTGCTGTATCGCCATGCAGGTTAACAAAATAAGCATTTCCACCTTCAATATGAATGATTCTAATTCTATTCTTTTCAGCTTTATCTAAATATTCATAAACTTGATTATAACAGATCATATTACACTCTCTTTCAGAGAAAAATCTTTATAAATTGCTTCGATTGGAATGTTTTCGTTTATATCAAGCTTCACTTTAAGATTAACATCAATTATTTTGCTAATTATTAAATGTTTAAAAATAGTTAGACCACTTCCCGCATTGAGACCAAAATCTCTTTCAAATTCTTTCGATATTGTTCGAATTGAATTGGACGATGTTCTTAACATCCTGTTAATATAATCCGTTAATAAGTCCTCCATTTCAATTTCTGGGAAAGCTTTAAAATCTTCGAAATTTGTTAACTCTTTATACGAATGAACAAAACCAATATTTTGTGCTGTTGTTTTATTAATTTCTTCCTCAGTAACAATTCCCCAATCAATCTGGTGCCGTTCCCAATAAACACGTTCTATTTCGAACTTTTCCAATATTCTCTCATTTGATAATTCTTTCTTCATTTTTACTGTTCTCGCATGATATTTAATATTTCCATCATTTTTCATTGTAACAACAAAATCTGTTGACATAACAATTGGTTCATTCGTCTGTGGATTACGAGGATGTATAATACCTAATTCATCTGCAATTAATAATGTATCCTCAAGCGGTAGAAGCGGGTATTGTTCTCGTATATCTACTACATAGTCGGAAAATTCCAACAAGTAAAAATAGTTTTTTTCCAAATCAGATAGAAATTCATATTGTCTCGGTATTTTTATCCCTTTTAAACGGGTTGATCTACCTAATGAAGAAACATCTTGAATAACAAGCCAAGGTTTATAATCTATCCCAGCACCAATTCCTCTGCCTTCCTTTAATTTTTTATCTATAGAATTTTTTCTGCTGCGTTTTGCCAATATTTCGCCTCCGAATAGTTTATTATCTAACATGCATATGTGATTGAAGAATAAAAAAATACCGTTTAGTTATATAATACCCTAAACGGCTTTTTTTATCAAACTTTGTTTTTAATTATCAAACTTTGTTTTATGTTATCAAACTTTGTTTTAAAACTACATTTGCTATACAAAAAGGCTTCCACTTACTCCACCGTCACACTCTTAGCCAGATTTTTCGGCTTATCGACATCACAGCCTCTGGCAACGGCCAGATAATAAGCCAACAGCTGCAGATAAACAATGGTGGGAATGGCGGTGATATCATCGTCCATCTCCGGAATCACCCATACCTCATCCACCTCCGAGGCAATATCTTCGTGACCGGCCTGGACAATCGCCAAAACGTAGGCACCGCGGGCCTTCACTTCTTTGATATTGCTGAGCATTTTTTCGAACACATTTTCCTGAGTACAAACGGCCACTACAATGGTGCCATCGTCGATCAGGGCAATGGGGCCGTGCTTCAGTTCTCCAGCCGCATAAGCCTCGGAATGGATATAGGAAATCTCTTTGAGTTTCAGCGAACCTTCCATACTGGTATATAAGTCCACACCTCGCCCCATATAGAAGAGATCATAGATTTTGTAATTTTTAGCAGCAAATGCTTTAATCACGTCCTGGGTTTCCAGCGCCTTTTCGATGAGTCCCGGGGTCATCATCAGACCATGACAAATCCGGGCGGCATCTTCTTTCTTCATTTTCCCGTTGAGATTTCCCAAAAATGAGGCCAACAGCATCATACAACCGACCTGGGTAACATAAGCCTTGGTCGATGCCACGGCGATTTCCGGTCCGGCATTGGTATAAATAACATCATCCGCTTCCCGGGCGATGGAACTGCCGACCACATTGGTCACAGCCAAAACCCAGGCACCGCGTTCTTTGGCCAAACGGATCGCCGCCAGGGTATCGGCAGTTTCGCCGGATTGGCTGATGACAATCAGCAGGGTATTTTCATCGACAATCGGATTTTTATAGCGATACTCCGAAGCTGCTTCGGTTTCCACGCTGATCCGGGCAAATTTTTCAAAATAGTATTTGCCTACCATCCCAGCATGATAAGCGGTACCACAAGCCACAATCTGAATCCGATTGATGTGTTTCATCATCTCCGCATCCAGCTTCAGACCGGTAAAGGAGGCGCCATTGTCGCAGCAGCGACCCATTAAGGCTTCCATCATCGCCTTGGGCTGTTCCACCATTTCTTTCATCATAAAATGATCATAGCCACCTTTTTCGGCATCCCCAGGGTCCCAATCAACGACAAAGATCTCTTTTTTGATGATGTTGCCCACGCCGTCCATAACCTCAATCTGGTCCGCAGTCAGCACCGCCATTTCACCGTTATCCAACAGATAGACTTCCCGGGTATAATTTAAAATCGCCGGAATATCCGATGCGATAAAATTTTCGCCGTCTCCCAGTCCCACAATCAGTGGGCTATCTTTACGGGCAGCCACAATTTTATCGGGTTCATTGGCACAAAGGATTGCCAATGCATAAGAACCCTTCATCCGTTTCAGGGCAATTTGAACCGTTTCAACAAGATCACCGCTGTAAAGTTCATTCAGCAGATGGGCGATCACTTCGGTATCGGTATCGGAAATAAAGACGTGACCCAAAGCCTGCAGCTCATCTTTCAAGGACATATAGTTTTCAATGATCCCATTATGGACCACTGAGATCTCATTATTAACACTGGAATGGGGATGGGCATTGGCATCGGAAGGAACCCCGTGGGTTGCCCAGCGGGTATGACCAATGCCGACCTTACCTGATAAGGGCGTTTTTTCAAGTACTGCTTCCAGATTTTTAAGCCGACCTTTTTTCTTTTCCACCCGGATCGCTTCATTTTCCAGGGTTGCAATTCCAGCCGAGTCATAACCTCGGTACTCCAACCGGGAAAGACCGCTAATTAATACATCCTGAGCCTGTTTATCGCCGATATAACCTACAATTCCACACATTTTTTCACCTGTTTTTCTTTATTTATGCCATCTCTGTCCTGAAAATCACTCTTCAGTTTTACATAGCAGTTCTCCAGGGCATCCGCCGAATTTTCGATACTCCCTGACCTCGTCAACTCAATTAAGTGTGGACCATCACTTGAGTTCTGGCGCTTCTTTGCTGTCTTTGGTTTTGGTCCATGATTATCTTTATACCCAAATACATACTGAATTATTCTATCATAAAAGATATCTTAACACAAAGAAATGAGGACCAGAGCCCCCATTTCTTAAAACAGTTTTAAATTTTTAGTTTTCTATCTATCAAACGCTTTTTTTCCAACGCTTATTGTCCGTTCTAAATTTCAGTTGCCTAAACGCTGTTCGATCAACCTCGCCAGTTCATTGGCAATAACTGTTAATTCGTTCTGATCCTTGCCTTCGATCATCACCCGAACCAGCGGTTCGGTTCCAGAAGGTCGGATAAGTACCCGTCCCTGTCCGTGAAAATGAGTTTCAACTTCCCTGATTCGTTTTTGAATCTCAGCATCATTCAGATAATCCTGTTTTTTTGTATTTTCGACTCTGGCGTTTACGAGAATCTGGGGATAAACCGTCATTAAATCACTTAAAGCTTTAGCATCCCGGCCATCCTGTTTCAGCAATTCTAAAAGAATCAGGGCAGTGAGCATGCCGTCGCCGGTGGTATTATGATCCAATAAAATCAAATGACCAGACTGTTCGCCACCCAGATTATAATCGCCGGCAATCATCGCTTCTAAAACGTAACGATCGCCCACGTCGGTTTTAATGGTTTTACACCCAGCCGCATTCAAGGCCAGATCCAGTCCGATATTGCTCATCACGGTAACTACGACGGTGTCTTTTTTCAGCTTATTTCCAGCCTTCATAGAGGCGCCGATCAGGTTCATAATCTTATCGCCATCAATGATCTCACCTTCATTATCCACGGCCAGACAGCGATCCGCATCGCCATCAAAGGCAATCCCGATATCAGCCTTTTCTGCCACTACCCGGTGCTGCAAGGGCTGCAAATGAGTCGATCCGCACCCGGCATTGATGTTCTTGCCATCGGGGTTATCGCCAATCACCACCACTTCGGCACCCAGACTGCGAAAGAACGCCGGAGCAATAGCATAGGATGCCCCATGGGCACAGTCCATCACCATCTTAAGCCCGGTAAAATCTCCCTTTACTGCCTGTTTGATGTGGTCCAGATAAAAGGCTTCCGGTTTTTCCAGTTGACTGATGTTGCCACCTGCTTTTAATGCTACTTCCTGTTTTTCCAGAATAATGGTTTCTATTTCATTTTCAACCGCATCGGGCAGTTTAAAACCCTGACCATTGAAAAATTTGATCCCATTAAATTCATAGGGATTGTGGGAGGCTGAAATAACCACCCCGGCGTCCGCTTTTAGCGCTCTGGCAATCACAGCAATTGCCGGGGTTGGCAGAACTCCAACCAGAACCGCCTCGCCACCGACAGACACAATGCCCTTGGCCAGAGCCTGTTCCAATGCTCTGCCGGACTCCCGGGTATCCATACCAATCACCATTTTGGGGCGGTGGGCGTTTCTTCCCAACACGCTGGCCCCAGCCTGGCCTAAACCATAGGCCAGCTCCAAGGTCAGTTCTTTTTCATATACACCGCGTACTCCGTCGGTACCAAATAATTTTCCCATCTATGTAAAACTCCTTAGACTTTTTCTCTTCACTTAAAAATTGCTGGCCTCATTATAACCTAAAGAGGCTTAATTTAAAACCGTTTTATGATTCCACCGCCGAGAACCTGGCGGCCCTGATAAAAAACCAGGGCCTGTCCCGGGGCCGGCGCCCGGACCGGCACCTGACTGTGAACGATGGCTCGGGTCCGGGAAAGTCGTTCGATCCGGCCTTCATATTCGTGGCCCCAGCGACAGGTTTTAAAGGTGAAGTCTGTTTCTGGCAGACCATTTTGGGACGGGATGATCAGTTCATCCACCAAAATGCGGCTTTGAAACAAAGCCTTTTCTTCATCCAGCACCACGGTATTGGTCGCTGGAATCACCTCAACCACTGCCAGCCGTTGATCACTGTTTATACCCAAACCCCGGGTTTGACCGAGAGTAAATTGATGAATACCCGGGTGTCGACCCAGTATTTTACCAGTGGCATCGACAAAATTGCCGGAGTCGGTGGGGTTATTTCCAAACATCGCTTCTTTAAGAAACAGACCGTGGCCCTTCTTCGGGATAAAACAAATCCCCTGGCTTTCTTTACCCCGGGAAAGCTCTGGCAGCAAGCCGAGGATTATTTCGCGTACCGCGGCTTTGGACTCAAAACTATTCAGCGGAAATAGTAAGCGCCCCAGCAGTTCCTGATCCAGATGATATAAAAAATATGACTGGTCCTTATTCGGGTTGGGACTGGCCCAGAGTTGATACTCATTTTTGTGCTTACGGATTTCGGCATAATGTCCAGTGGCAATCCTGGCATCACCATTAGCCGCAGCAAATTCACCCAGCAGTTTAAATTTGATGTTCTGATTGCATAACATACAGGGATTGGGTGTTTCTCCCTGCTCATAACCAGCTACAAACGGATTGATGACTTTTTCCTTAAACTGGTTTTGAGCCGCCAGCACATGGTGTTCAATTTTTAGTTTATCCGCCACCAGTCTGGCGGCGTTAATGGTATTTTCGGAATTTAAAAAATTAAAGGTTACGCCAATTACCTCGTAACCTTCATTTTTCAACAGATAAGCCGAGGCAGCACTGTCGATGCCACCGCTCAATCCGATAATTATTTTTTTCTTTTTCACGTTTAATTTCTTTCTTTCACTTGTATTAACTCCATGAGTTAAGTGTTTATACTAACGTTCACTGATGTTTTTCAGCCGGGTTTCTTTTTTATCAATATGGGCAATCTTAGATTTTAATGATTTCAGTTCCAGCGAATTATCACGATGGTCTTCCCAGATCGGCCAATTCTTATTGGTTTCAATTAAATTGATGATTTCTTCAGTGAGCCAGGGGTTGCAAACCAGCACTGGGCCCAGGGTATTGGTAAAAATACCTTTGCCACTGATGACGCCTTCAAACCGAGTGTTGCCGTTGTTACCGTAGCCATATTTTAACCGGCCAAATGGCGACTCTTCTTTGATATTCAGGTCGATCATCTGAATTTGACTGCCAAGGATTTCCATTTCTTTGCCATTATACTGACAACTGTAATAAAGATCATCGCCATATACAGCGTGATTTTCCCGGGCTTCAATCTCAATAATGCCCAGCCCTCTGATCGTGGACTGGTCATCGCGCCTGATTGTTTCACCGAAAAGAGCCACCGTTGTTCCGGTGACCAGCATCGGCCGGGTTTCAATATAGGCCATCAGTTCTTTGCGATGCGGTTCCAGATAGGCTGCCGCCGCTTCAAAATGCTCAATTTCTCCTGGTGCACAAAACATAAAGTCAAAATCCATGGGGTTAAAGGTCGCCGTATCCAGGTTAATCTGTTCGACCTCAATCCGGTAGCCCCGGCGTTCCCCTTCAGCCCGGATGGCCAGTAGATTGCCCCGATCGCCATGAAGATTAAACATATTATTAAAAAGCCAGCCGACTTTTATGGTCAGTTCCATTAATTCTGTCCTCCTTCAATGAATTTTTTCATCTTTTCAAAGGTGGAAAGCCAAGTAATCAAATAAATATTATCGGTTTCGGCCTTGTCAATTTCAGCAAATATTTCGTTGATATCGTCACTGTCCATGATCGTAATTGCTTCTTTGGAAACCCCATCATAGATCAGCCGATTGGCGGTATCATAAGAAACATGTTCGGAAAAACACAGGTATCGCTCCACATTTGAATCAACCACTGGTTTGAAATCACAGTCAAAGGCGTAAAAGGTATTAATGTAATGGGGTACAAAATCATTGACCACATACAAACCCAAAGCTACCATTTTTTCACTCTGATCGGAAGCCATAATATTTAGCGCACTCTGGAGGGTATCAGGATTTTCCTGTTTGATCCGCATGTATTTTATGGTTTTATTTTTATAGGTCAATACCTCAAAGCGGCCGCCGATGTTTTTGAAATTTTCAAAGGCCTTAACTGCCGCCGCTGGCGCGATCCCGCAAATTTCTTCGCAAACAGCCAGCGAACCGGCATAATTATAAAACATAAAGGGCAGATCATACGGCATATGAAAAACCACATTCTTCAGCTTAAAGGTTTGATCGGAAAAATTCAGATCGGTGATCGGATAGTCCGGTATTTTTTTGCTGGCGAAACCACAAAAGTCACAATGAAAAGCACCGATGCTGTCGACATTGTAATAGTCAAAACTCATATCGTGATGACATTTGGGACAGGCCTGGGTTGGGTAATACACGCCCTTGGTGAATGATTCATCGTGACGGGAAACCCCATAATAAATGGAACGACGGGCGATTTCTTCAAAAAATCGGGATCGCGGTTCTTCGTTATTGAGGATCAGTGTCATCCTGGGATTCACAACCTCTTTTAATTTACGGATGATAAAATCCGGATCCCCATTTCTCTGAACCTGGTCTTTTTGTAAATTGGTGATCAGCATGTTTTCGGCCGGTAATTGAGCATAAATTAAGGGCAGATAACGCTCATCGGTTTCAAAAACATAGTAGTCCGCTTTGAGTTTTCCCGACAAACTGGCTTCTTTGGCCAGAATCGTGGCAATTCCACCCAATAAATTGGCGCCCTCCAGATTCGAGACAATCTTTTTTCCATTTTCTTTTAAAATATGGGTGACCAGGTTGGTCGTCGAGGATTTCCCATTGGTTCCGGTAATGAAAATAACCTTCGAGTAGTCAATATTCTTAAAATGTTTCACAAAATCAGGATCGATTGTCAACGCTTTTTCACCCGGAAGGTTGGTTCCCCGACCCTTGCTGACTAGTTTAATGGCAATCCCCATTAATTTTGCAAACCATAATGCAAGATAAAATTTCATTGTTAATAACCTTTCTTTATAATTAATTAACCTTACAGCTCTTTGTTTTTTAATTTTTCCCGGACCACGGTGATCATGCTTTTCCGGTCATTGTGCTGATTCCGGTCGGAAGAATCATCCTGATCCTGATTTTTTGCTTCCAGGCTCTGATTCCAGCTCATCTGGGCCGCCCCGGCGACCACCGCTCCGACAAAGCAGGCGGTACTGAACATACTGGCTAATCCGATCACCATCGCCACCAGTTCGCCGTAAATGATGCCATTAAAGCGGACCGGGTGAATATCCCCATAGCCGATGGTGGCAAAAGAGACCACCATGTAATAGAGCATATCAAAGGCATCCAGGGCCCGGTCTGAATTGGCTACATAAAAATTCGGATTGATCTTAAAACAATTGTAGACCATCAGATAGAGGATACTCATTTCACTGACAACCAGCACCAGCATGCCCTTCAAGATACTGGCAGTTTCATGATATTTTCGCCTTTTTGAAACCGAACTCCGGATGATGCTGGGATTAGCAATAGCCCGGATCATCACCGAAAAACAAAGAACCAAGGCAAAGGAAAGTCCGACCAGACCCAGTGGCAGACTTGGCGGCGAAATAAAATTAGCAAACAGTACAAAGTAATGACCCAGGACCAGATAAAAGATCAGATCTACAAAGCGTGAAACCACGATATCCTGAAACTGATCGATCTTCATAAAAAGATGCTGAACTAAAAATACAATGATAATAAAAACGGCAAAACTTCCTAAAATTCCGAACAACTCACTAACTAAGATCCGATGATGGCTGGACACTACTACCAGCGAAATAACCAGCAACACGCCAGTCACCATCAGAATCCCCTGATACTCATAATTGACAATCAATTTTACCAGAAAACGTCGGAATGGTTTGATTTTTTTTGTCTGATTCAGCTTTACCTCTTCAACAATTCGTTCCTTATTGTAAAATAAAAACAACTCAAACAAAAAAAGCAGCATGATAAACAGATCATAGATTATGATAATGGCATTTCCATTAGCCAGGGTTTCGTATACCGGAAATTCATTGACAAACCGATTCATCTGAAAACTCCTTTATTGATTTCGGGATTCATGGCTCTCAATCAACTTTATTTTTTGCACTTTAGACATTTTTTTTATGACGACTTCCCGACTGAGGGCTTCTGACCGGGTATTGAGGGCTTCCCAATAAACCAGCGTCACCGGCAGGCGGCCCCGGGTATATTTTGCCCCGGTTCCCGAATTATGAACCTTGATCCGGGCTTCGATGTTGGTAGTCCATCCAGTATAGAGTGTATTATCACTACATTTTACGATATAAACGTAAGCCTTGTCTATCATTTGTTTATCTTTCTTTCCGTTTCAAAGGGAAATCTTCTTTATCAGTCTAAGCGATCACATCAACTTATCTATTTGATTCTTACCATACCTGGGCTAGACCGGTTCGCAAGAAAAAAAGATCCCTAAAAGGGATCTTCATTGTTTTTCGAAATTCCTAGAAGTTGCTGTTTCTTGGTCTTCTAGTTTGTTTTCTTTTTGTTCGACATTCACGACATCTTTTTGGTTCATTGTCAAAACCTTTTTCCTGGTAGAATTCTTGTTCACCTACTGTAAATACAAATTCTTCGCCACAATCTTGACAAATTAAAGTTCTGTCTTCCATGAGTTACCTCCACTTAATTTTAATGTACAGGATCTGATTATTCTTTTTTAAATGGAGCATGGACAATTTTGTCTGAACATTTTTTACCATTTATGAGCTTGTAATCATTAACTATACTATGGTCATTATACAATGTTCGTTTACATTTGTCACCTGTTTTTTTAATTTTTTATTGAGTTAAATTCTTTTTTCGGATATATTAAACTAATACTATTTCAATTATAAGGAGATAAATAATGAGAGATCAGCGACTGTTAAAATATGCCCAAACCCTGGTCAATTACTCCCTCTATGTTAAACCAGATGAGTGGGTTGTTATCCGGGGATCCGATCTGGCTATGCCCCTGATTAAAGAGTGCTACCGGGAGATCTTAAAAGCCGGGGCGCACCCCACTGTGATCCTCAACCCGGAAGGAATATCAGAACTTCTTTTAAAGGAAGGCAGCGACGACCAACTGCAGTTTAATACCCCAATGATGATGACCGTGTATTCGAAAGCTGATAAGATTTTAAACATTCTGGGGGATCATAACCTGAAGTCGCTGGCAGCGGTTTCCAGCGAACGTATCGCTCTGCAACGCCGTTCCGGCGCACCGGTCACGAAAGTTTACAATGACCGGGTGGCCCGGGGTGAAATGGATTGGACGCTATGTCTCTACCCTACTGTAAGCGGTGCCCAGGAAGCCAACATGTCACTGTCCGACTATGAAGAATTCGTTTTTGAGGCCTGTCTCCTCAATACCGACAACCCCACTGCCGCCTGGCAGAAAATCCACGATGAACAAGAGGCCATGGTTGCCTTTTTAAATAAAAAAACAGCCTTCCATATAATTGCCAAAGATACTAATTTGACTCTGAGTACCGAAAACCGGATCTGGATCAATTCCGACGGTCACCATAATTTTCCCAGCGGCGAGGTCTTTACTGCACCGGTAAAAGAAAGCGTAAACGGAACCATTCGTTTCACCTTTCCCGGTATTTACAGCGGTCAGGAAATTGAAGATATTCAGCTCACCTTCAAAGACGGCAAGGTCGTCCATGCCAGTGCCAAACGCGGCGAAGCCTTGCTTCATTCTCTGCTTAATACCGACGAAGGTTCCCACTACGTTGGTGAATTTGCCATTGGCACCAACTATGGCATCACCCAATTCACCCGCAACATGCTTTTTGACGAAAAAATCGGCGGTACCATCCATGTAGCCTTGGGAAAATCATACCCGGAATGCGGCCCCATCAACGATTCGATGCTTCATTGGGACATGCTCTGCGACATGAAAGACGGCGGTGAGATTTATGCCGACGATGAGCTGTTTTATCAGAACGGATTGTTCATCAAAAAATAACCCCCATTTAAATCTATCAGCACCCAATTTATTGTAATAAACCCGGCTTTATGGTATTATTGGCAAATATGAAAAACAGGAGGAAATTAATGGAGACCACGGAAAAAAAGACGAATTTTATCACCAATGCAATCGATCAGGACATTGCCAACAAGGTCTACACCAACGATCGCGTTCACACCCGCTTCCCCCCCGAACCAAACGGATATTTACATATAGGTCATGCAAAAGCCTCTCTTCTCAATTTCCGGATCGCGCAACAGTATCATGGCAAATTTAATCTTCGCTTTGACGACACCAACCCCATCAAAGAAGAGTTGGAATATGTCGATTCGATCAAGGAAGATCTCAGCTGGCTGGGGATCAAATGGGATGACCGGCTCTTTTTTGCTTCCAGTTATTTTGATAAAATGGCCGAATACGCCGTTGAACTGATCAGCAAAGGCCTGGCCTTTGTGGACGAACTCTCAGCCGAGGAAATGCGTCAATATCGGGGCACCCTGACTGAACCCGGCAAGGAGAGTCCCTACCGCAACCGCCCCATTGAAGAAAACCTGAACCTGTTTTCCCAGATGAAAGCCGGTAAACTACCGGAAGGTTCTTATATCCTCCGGGCCAAGATCGATATGAGCAGCCCCAATATGAATATGCGGGACCCGGCCATCTATCGGATTCTGCATACCAAACACCATTCCACCACCGAAGACTGGTTCATTTATCCGATGTACGATTATGCCCATCCCATTGAGGATGCCATCGAAGGGATTACCCATTCGCTGTGCACCCTGGAATTTGAAGATCACCGCCCTTTCTATGATTGGGTGCTGGCCAACATCGATGATTTTAAGAACGAACCGCCCCGGCAAATTGAATTTGCCAAGCTCAACCTGACCAAAACCATTGTCGGCAAGCGCTTTTTAAAACAACTGGTGGATGAAAAAATTGTCGACGGCTGGGACGATCCCCGGTTAGCCACCATCTCTGGTTTGCGCCGGCGCGGCTTTACGCCCGAATCCATTCAGGCCTTCTGCGAAGCTATTGGCGTCGCCAAAACCAACAGCACCGTAGATATCGCCATGTTGGAACATTTTATCCGGGACGACCTGAAACTCAAAGCGCCCCGTTTAATGGCGGTGGTCGATCCCCTGAAGGTGACCATCACCAACTACCCGGAAAACCAAACTGAATGGGTTGAACTACCACTTAACCAGGAAAATGATGAAATGGGCAGCTACACTACTCCATTTAGCCGGGAAATCTTAATTGATCGCAGTGATTTTATGGAGATACCTCCCAAAAAATATTTTCGTCTGTTCCCCGGAAATGAGGTCCGCCTGCGTGGTGCCTACTTCATCACCTGTCAGGAAGTGATTAAAGATGCCGACGACCAGGTGATTGAGTTAAAATGCACCTACGATCCGGCCACTAAATCCGGAGCTGGCTGCGAGCGTAAGGTCAAAGGGACCATCCACTGGGTGGATGCCAGCCACGCCAGCGAAGTGGAAATTCACCTTTACGACCATCTGGTCGACGATGATGACGGGCTTAACAAAGACAATTTTCTGGAACGGATCAATCAGAAATCCCTGGAAATCGTCAAGGCCTATATTGAACCGGAACTGCTGAAGGCAAGCCCCTATGAAAAATTTCAGTTTATTCGCAACGGATTTTTCTCGGTCGATCCCAAATATTCAACCCCGGACGCACCGGTTTTTAACCAGATTGTCTCTTTAAAAAGTTCCTGGAAACCGACAAATTAACTAATAAATTAATGCTGGCAACATGCTGCTTTTAGATGAGGGGAGAAGTTATGAAAATATGGTCTGATAAAGAAAAAATGTCCCGGGAAGAAACCCGGAAACTCCAGTTTAAGCGTTTAAAGAAAACCCTGCATCACGTTTATGAAAACGTGCCTTATTATCATGAAAAGTTTAAAGCCGCCGGGGTTAAACCGGTGGATATCCGAACTCTGGAAGATCTGCGGCTATTGCCGCTGACCACCAAAGAAGATCTTAGGAAAAATTATCCCTTTAATCTCTTTGCCGTACCTAAAAATAAAATTGTCCGCTATCACGCCTCTTCCGGTACCACCGGCAAACCAACCGTGGTGGGTTATACCAAAAATGATATGAAGGTCTGGCGCGAAGTCATCGCCCGAATCGTGACCATGGGTGGCGTCACCAATGAAGATACCGCTCAGATTACCTTTGGCTTCGGCCTCTTTACCGGGGCCTTTGGCTTACAGCAGGGGCTGGAAAAGGTCGGTGCCGGGGTAATCCCGATGTCGGCCGGAAATACCCAGAAACAGATTATGATTATGCAGGATTTTCAATCCACGGTCCTGATCGGAACCCCCTCCTATGCCCTGCATCTGGCCGAAGCTGCTCAGGAAATGGGGATTGATCCCAAAGAGGAATTATTTCTGAAATACGGCCTCTTCGGCGGCGAAGGTTCCACCGAAGAAATGCGGGCCAAACTCAACGAAGCCTGGGGCATTGTTGCCACAGAAAACTACGGCATGAGCGAACTGATCGGCCCGGGAGTTTCTGGAGAGTGTCTGGCTTTTAGAGGGATGCACATTAATGAGGATCACTTCATTGCTGAAATCATCGATCCCAATACCCTGGAAGTGCTTCCGGAAGGATCGGTGGGGGAATTGGTGATCACCCCGATTACCAAAGAAGGACTGCCGCTGATCCGTTATCGCACCAAGGATATTACCCGACTGGACACCACCCCCTGCGACTGCGGCCGGACTTCGGTCCGAATGGCAAAGATCACCGGGCGAACCGATGACATGCTGATTATCGGCGGAGTTAATGTTTTCCCATCCCAAATTGAAGGGGTCCTTCTGGGTATTAAGGGGATCGGCTCAAATTACCAGATTCGGGTGCTCAAAAAAGGGTATTTAGATCGTATCGAAATTGATGTCGAAGTGGTCAACCAGGACCTCCTGGTCTCGGTGACCCTGCTGGATCAGCTTTACAAAGAAATTGAATCCAAACTGCACACGATCCTCGGCATTCACGCCGGCATTCATCTGGTTGAACCAAAAAGTCTGGTCCGGTCGGAAGGAAAAGCCAAACGTGTCATCGATCTGCGATCAGAAAATCAATAGGAGGTAAACCATGCTTATTAATCAATTGTCGGTCTTTATTGAAAACAAAAAAGGCCATCTCAGCAAGATTACCAAAGTCTTGAAAGATGCCCAGGTCGATATTCGGGCCATTTCCGTTTTTGACAGCGCTGAATTCGGTATTTTACGGATCGTCGTGGATAAACCCGAGTTGGGCGCTGACGCCCTTAAAAAAGCCGGTCACGTCGTTAAACAAAGCTATGTGCTGGCCATTGACCCCTCCGACAAGGTCGGCAGCCTGCATGATGTCTTTGCCCTGCTTTCGGATAATGACGTCAATATTGAATACGTCTATTCCTTTGTCATGCCCAGTAACCAGGGGGCGCCCCTGATTATTTTAAAAGCCGACGATCAGGAAAAAGCCATCGCCCTCCTGACCGCCTCGGATTTCAGCCTGATTCCCAAAGAAGCCGTTTATAACGTTCAAAACGGCTAGACAGCTAACCCAGTACCGACAAAACAAAGCCGGAGCATTGCTCCGGCTTTGTTTTTTAGCGTCTGTTTTTGACTTTTTTAAGCCGGAAAAACTCTTCCCGCTCTTTTTCTTCGATGGTGTCCTGAATATACTTTATTTCCGCCTTTAATCGGGGAATCTGGATCTTGTCCAGGGCATTGGCGCTTTTCTGGGTCTTTTTTATTTCCAGCGACAGTTTATAGGCGGTCGTCTCCACCTGCGCCAATTGATATGATAAATACTTGACATCATTGAATTTCTTAATAGCAATATCCAGGGCCGGGTTATTTTCATTAAAACCAAAGGCCAGGTTTCGTTCCCGCCGTTCAGTATAGATGACTTCGGGAATATCAACCCCCATAACCCCTTTGGCCCGAATTTCAAACGGGATCTCCGGGGTTACCGAAAGGGCAAACTCTTCCAGATGATTAAGCCCCATACTGATACAAACCTGCTGCAGCGCCTCATAAGCATCCCGAAACATCTGTCCGATTTCTTTCTCAATCAACTCAGCTTCTTTGACCAGCTGCATAATCTCCTGAATCAGGATGGTCCTCTTTTTATCCAGCAGCTCATAACCTTTAATCGAAAATTTCAGCCGTCCCTTGGCCTTAATCAGATTCGCCTTGGTCGGTGTTATTTTAATGGCCATGACACCACCTATGCTTCCTTGGGAAAATATTTGTCGATGTTTTCGGGACTGAGCCGATCCAGCTCGGTTAATGGCAACAGTGCCAGCAGCTTCCAGCCCAGATCAAGACTTTCGATAATATTCCGGCCTTCATCAAAACCCTGGTTCAGGAACTTTGCTTCAAAGGCACGGCCAAAAGCCATGTACTTTTTATCAGTCTGACTGAGATCTTCTTCACCAATAATCTGGGACAAGTCTCTGACTTCCTGTACCTTGGAATAGGACGCAAACAATTGGTTGGCCACTTCGGCATGATCCCCTCTGGTAAAGCCTTCTCCTACCCCATCTTTCATTAACCGCGACAGCGAGGGCAAAATAGCAACCGGCGGGTAAATGCTGCGTTGAAACAAGTCTCGACCGAGCACGATCTGACCTTCGGTGATATAACCGGTTAGATCCGGGATCGGATGGGTGATATCATCATTGGGCATGGTCAGGATCGGTAAGAACGTAATCGAACCAACCTGGTCTTTCAGCATTCCCGCCCGTTCATAGAGGGAAGCCAGATCCGAATACATGTAACCGGGGTAACCTTTTCGACTGGGCACCTCTTCCCGGGCTGATGATATTTCCCGCAGGGCTTCGCAGTAACTGGTAATATCAGTCATAACTACCAGGATGTGCATATGCTTTTCAAAAGCCAGGTATTCGGCCGCTGTCAGGGCGCATCGCGGTGTCGTTATTCGCTCGGCGATGGGGTCATCGGCGTAGTTGACAAACATGACCACCCGATCCATAACATTGGCTTCATCAAAACTTTTTCTAAAAAACTTTTCATCATCATGTTTAACGCCGATGGCGGCAAAGACCACCCCAAATTCTTCATCGGCATTATCGCCCAGTCTTGCCTGTCTGACAATCTGAGCCGCCAATTCATTATGCGGCAGCCCATTTCCGGAAAAGATCGGCAGTTTCTGCCCACGAATCAATGTCGCCAGGGTATCAATGGAAGAAATCCCGGTCTGGATAAAGTTACGGGGATATTCCCGGGACATCGGGTTAATAGGGCGACCATTGATGTTTGCTTCAACCAGACTGAAAATATCACTGCCGTTGTCAATCGGTTCGCCGATGCCATTAAAGATCCGGCCCTGCAAATCCAGCGACATTGGTAAATTAAATGCTTCCCCGGTAAATTTGATGATGCTGTTTCCGGCTGCTAAGCCAGCGGTGTTTTGAAAAACCTGAATGATAACATTTTTTTCTTCAATTTTGATAACTTTTCCCTTTTTGATGTTCCCGGTGCTGATTTCAACAATATCAACCACTTCGCCATAGAAAACATCATCAACATCCGAGATCTGAATAAGGGGGCCAACGACTTTGTCGATCTGTAAATATTCTTTTTTCATTTTATTCCCCCCTAATTTTCATATTTTTTAAAGAGCACTTCAAAATACTGGTCAATCTCATCTTTCAGCTTATCAATCCCGCTTAAATCATCATTGGGAATGGTATACTTCATTTTAATGAACTGACTGAAAATGTCCATGTTCTTAAGTCGCGATGTGGGGATCCCCAATTTCAACCCTTCCCGTCCGCGTTCATATAAATATTCAATCGCCTTTAACATCGCATATTGTTTTTCCAGCGGCACATAGGTGTCGTCCTTGTTATAGGCATTCTGCTGAAGATAACCGACTTTAATAATTTTGGCGATCTCCAGAACCCAGCGCTGGTCATCCGGCAGGACATCTTCCCCAACCAGCATGACCATTTCCTGAAGCTTGTTTTCTTCGTACATCAGCTCCAGCATTTTATTTCTGAGACTGATACAATCTGCAGCCACATTGTCCTCATACCAGTCTGATAATATTTTAATGTAACCGCTATAACTTTCCAGCCAGTTGATGGCCGGATAATGTCTGGCATAGGCCAGGCTTTTGTCCAGCGCCAGAAAGACATTGACAAAACGCTTGGTATTTTCTGTCACCGGTTCGGAGAAATCCCCGCCGGCTGGTGATACTGCGCCAATAATCGTAATCGATCCGTCATCACCGCCCAGCGTTTCAATGCTACCGGCCCGTTCATAAAACTCGGCGATTCGCGACGGCAGATATGCCGGATAGCCTTCTTCCGCCGGCATTTCTTCAAGCCGACCGGAAATTTCGCGCAGTGCTTCCGCCCAGCGGGAGGTTGAGTCGGCCATCATCGCTACGGCATAGCCCATATCCCGATAGTATTCAGCGATCGTAACACCGGTGTAGATACTGGCTTCCCGGGCTGCCACCGGCATGTTTGAGGTATTGGCGATCAAAACCGTTCGCTCCATAATCGACTTGCCGGAGCGGGGATCGATCAGCTTGGGAAAATCTTCAATAACTTCAGTCATTTCGTTGCCTCGTTCGCCGCAACCAATATAGACAATAATGTCCGCATCGGACCATTTGGCCAATTGATGCTGAGTCATCGTTTTTCCGGTTCCAAAGCCACCGGGGATCGCGGCGGTTCCGCCTTTGGCAATGGGAAAGAAGATATCAATAACCCGTTGCCCGGTAATCAGTGGCACCAGTGTTTCCCGGCGATAGGCATTGGGCCGGGGGGTACGAACCGGCCATTCATGGGCCATCTTCAATTCATGAATTTCATTTTTGGTATCTCTAACGGTTACCAGCACGTCTTCAATCGTATAAGAACCATCCGGAACCACATCAACAACCGTTCCCGATACATTAGGCGGAACCAGAAGGCGGTTTTGGATGACTTGGGTTTCCTGGACGGTTCCAAAAATGCTGCCCGCCAATAACAGATCCCCAGGTTTAACGGTCATGACTGCCGGCCACAATTTTTCATCATCGATGGACAGGAGTCCGATTCCTTCGGGGATGAAAATCGGCGAAATCTCCTGGATTTTTTCCAGCGGCCGCTGAATCCCATCAAACATATTTTTCAGCATCCCAGGTCCCAGCTTCAGACTGAGTGGTCTGCCGGTGGGGGTAATTTCCTCGCCGGTTTTCAGCCCTTCGGTTTCTTCATAAACCTGGATCGTGCCGACATCACCTTCTAAAACAATAACTTCACCAATCAGACGCTGTTCACCAACGGTTACCATTTCCCGCATCTTAAAGGTTGTCATATTTTTTCCTTTGATAACGGGACCGTTAATAGCAGATATAATGCCCTTTTCTTTGTTTTCTTCCTTAACTGCCACTTAATTCACCTGCTTTTCCATAAACCCGTTCAGCGTCATTCCGATGAGTTTATAATTGGTTTTAATCAGATTTTCAACCGTAAAATCACAATGCAGTCGACCTTCGGCATCTTCCGCAATAAATCCACCGATGCAATCGGTACATTCCTGGCGGTATTCAATGGTAAAACTGTCTAATACTTCATCCATAATGGTTTTAATCTGACTGAAATCCCGTTCATTGACAAAAACAATAATATCCTTTTTACTACCAAACACTTGCGGAATTTGGACTGCACAATCGCGCAAATAATCACTGTACACATCATCAGTCAGATAATCCCTGGCCTTCTCCCGGATCATCTGATTGAAATCCAGCAGAATTCGATTTTTCTCTTCCAGTTCCAGGGTTTTTGCTTTGTTCTTTCCTTCTGCAATAATTTTATTTTTATCTCGGAATATTGTATGATAACTTCGCTCCTCGATGGCGCGCTTTTCTTTTTTAATTTTCTCTTCGGAGTCAACCAGCAATGCCTTCTTTTTATCTTTTGCTTCGTAGATGATATCTTTTCCCCATTTTCGTTCTTTACTTAAGAGATATTGGGTAAATACCCGGAGTTTTTCTTCTACTGAAATCATTTTATCACATCCTTACAATCCCACAGATTCTTTAATATACTTCATGATCATCCCTTCACTACGCTGATATCCATGGCGATCGGGGATGACCGTGATTAAAGGTGCAAAATACTTCTTTTTTGCTTCTAAAACTAAATCTTCAATCATTAGAGATGCTTTTTCGGTCAAAAAAATTATTCCAATGTCCTTATCTTTCAAGGCTTCGTTAAACGCTGCTTCAATCTCTGATTTTGTTTTTAAATAAGCTCCTTCGATGCCAGCCAGCTGCATTCCCAGATAGGAATCACGGTTCTCACTGATAACATAAGACTTCATTCTTACAGACTTCCGATAATCATGATTGAAATAACCAGACCGTAAATCGCAACCCCCTCAGCCAGACCAACGAAAATCAGAGTCTTTCCTAGAATTTTAGGATCTTCTGAAACAGCCCCCAAAGCAGCAGAACCAACCACACCAACCGCATACCCAGCCCCAACACAGGCAAGCCCGGTGGAAAGGGCCGCCGCGATATAGCCTAAACCAGCATCTGAAACGCCGCCTGGTTCAGCGCCAGTGGCTGCCGCTACTACCCCTGGTGCCATCACAATCAGTGCTGCTGCCAGCATCGGGATAAAGGTTGAAAGATTTATTTTGAGAAATTTTTTCATTTTTACCTGTTTTTCATCACATCCATGATAGTTAAAATAAACACCCAGAGAAATGGTTCCTAAAACAAGTAATGCAGTGCTGATGGTAATAAAAGTTAATACATTCATATTCTGTTCTCCTTAAAATAAATTAATTTCCAGATCAACGGGTCTGAATTCAACCCCATCGCCGGTATAATATTTACTGAATAACTCATAAAACTGTAATCTCAAAGCTTGAATGGAAACAATTAATGTTTCCAAACCGATAATAAAAACATTGGCAAAAATTAAAACTCCCACGCTGATTACGCCATTTTGAGCCATCTCAGCCAGGGTCTGAAAAGCCATAAAAAGCCCCACATGAACAAGGGCAAAGGCACCAATTCGAATGAAAGATACGGTATTACTGAACATCCCCAATAACATTTCAAACAGTTCAAAGCCACTTTCAATGTAATAATCCGATGGTGCTTCTTCGTAGAGATGCTTGTTTTTCTGTATATAATTTGCCAGCGGTTCCCTGATTAGAACAACAAAGACCAGCAGCACCGCCAGAACCCCTAAAACCGGTGTCAGCACCTTTGCCACTTCAAATCCGGCGGCATTTATACCTACGATCGCCAGTAAACTGGCATACAGGACAAAGCCACAGATGCCATTTTTACCAAAGACGCCCTCTTTTATTTCGTTCTTTCTAAGTTTATTGATGATACTATAGATATATGCCACAAAGAGCATACCAATACCGATTCCGATTGCAACAAATAGAATCGAATTGATCTCCTCAAATGGTCTTAGCCACACGGCATGAATCACTTCTTCAAAACCAAAAAAACTACCATACATAAATCCAAAGAATGTGGAGCAAATTCCCAGGCGAAACAAAACCTTCCCAAGCTCTACTCCCCTTCTTCCCAGAATAAATCCGGCGGCAGTCAAAAACAACCCTTGACCCACATCACCAAACATAAATCCAAAGCAAAACATATAGGTTATACTTAAAAAAGGGGTTGGGTCCAGCTCATTAAACGATGGTACTCCATAAAGCTTTACCAGGGTTTCAAAGGGTTTAAAAAGCCAGTTGTTTTTCATTTTTGTCGGCGGTTTTCCGCTGCCTTTATTGGTATCAGAAAACATAATAATCATCTCCGGATATTTAGCGGCAATTGCTTCCATCCGTTGTTTATCACGCTTAGAAATCCACCCTGAAAAATAGAAGTTCTCATCACTGAAAGCCATATACTTTTTAATGATACTGAGATTAGCATACAGACTCAGGGTATTAAAACTGTCCGTTGCATCCAATCGGTTTTCTTCTAAATGAATATTGAGTTTCTGAACTAAATCCGCATTCTTAGTCTGCAGATCTTCGATTTCAGCATCAATTGCTGCCAAAATTTCTTTTGGTGATTCGGTATATTTTGCATTGAACCCTTCAATCGGTTTAAAATTGAGGGCTTTCAGAATCCGTTGGGATTCGATTTCCAGATCCTTGGGTGATACAATCATAAATACTTCTTCATTGTCTTCCTGATTGCCAACATGAAAGACGATTGATGTCACGCTGTTGTAAATACTCTTCAAACGCATCGCATTGTCTTTGGTTACGGAACCCAGGCTGTATGAAAAATTTTCCAGACTGTCCAGTTCACTCATCTGCGCATCCAACTCGTCAAGATAAGAATACGCAATTTTGCTTTTTTCCAGGGCTTCAATCTGTGCCTTGACATCCCTCAATTCACTGTATTCCACCACTAAATTACTGTCAAACTCCCGGGCTTTGCCCAGTGCTTTTCCGAGGTCATTCTCACTTTTTGCCAAAGAAACCATATCTAAATTAAGTGAACCCTTATAGAGTTCGTTTAACTTATTCACCGTTTTCACAAAATTCTTCTCATCCATCATAGTTTCGCCCGACACAAGCTGAGCAAATCCCAGCAGTTCTCCCATATTTTCTTCACGAATGGGAAGGATGAACCGCCCTGAATCGATTTCCTGCATGGCATCGACTATTTGTATATCATTGAAAAGAAAAATGTCTTTGGCGAATTTATCAACATATTTGATCTTTCCGACCACATCCATCATAATCACATTTTCAATTGCCATAGAATACTTCCTTTCACAGCCTAATCAATGGGCCTGATTAAATATTTTTTTATTTCGTCTGATCCCATCCGATAGCGCTTACTTTCGATGATTGAAGTAATATCTTCAATCTCAAAGTCCAATAGCCGAACATAGGCCACGACACGGCCAAACGAACCATTCCCTTCACTGAAAAGCTTCAGATACATGAAATAAAGATATCGTTCCTGCCGCCGTTCCATATACAAATCGATGGTCTTGGTATGATTAAATAGAAATGCATAATCAGTATCAGCGATCTGTTCTTTCATTTCAACGAAATTTTTCGCTTCAACTAATGCGACTAAACGTTTTTCATTTAATTTCAGCCCGCCTCTCAGTGAGTAAGCAATCAGCTCCTCCCGAGACAGCTTATAAAACTTTTTACCACGATAGATCCAGATTAAATTCAGCAGATCAAAATTGCGGCGCTGGGCATCAATTAAATCCCGATTCGTTTTCTTATCTAATTTTAGTAAACGATTTTTCACCAGATCATAATAATAACGATCCAGCGTTTTTTCAACCATTACCAGATCCTGGTCTACTTTAATATCTTTATAGATTTCCAGAATTCGATAGTAGTCTGTATTGATCAGTAATTTTTTAAATTCATCCCAATCCCGGGCCCGAAATAATTTTTCGAAGGGAACGTCTGTATATTGGCGAGAATAAATAATTAATTCTCGTAAAGACTCCAGGTCATCATTTCTGGCAATGCCCCGGATTAAGATCCGCAAGGCTTCCACTTCCAGCCGCACGAGAAATACCTTAAAATAGATCTTGTCTTCTCCTGACAAATAATGCATCAGCTTTTCAGTTTCCTGCACCTTTAGATCATTCAAATGGGCCTCAAACTCAGTTCGATGCAGATCCTCAATGTTTAAGGTTTTAAGAAACTCGCCATAATAGGTATTGTCCCTTAAATATATAAATACTTCCTTCAAATCCTTTGCTTTAATGAGCTCTCTAAAATCTTCATCATCAATTTTACGCGCTCTCATCGCCAGTGCTTTTGCACTTATACAAGCATATTTACTCTTAGACATACGATTCTCACACTTTTCTTTAAAATCAAGAAAGAAAATCAGAAAAAACAAGCCTTATGCGAATCTTTTTTCTTTTCTTTCCGTTTCCACCTGAGTGCAATACCCCTGTGACCTGTCGAGTTGGTATCTCTTAAACTTCGCCAACATTTTTCTTGAATAATAATTCCAGCACTTCCCTGGCTTTATCTTCTTTTTTTTCATCATACCGGCATCGGATTTTACTGAGTTCCCGCTCCATCGAATCAATGATTTTCTGGCGCTCCTCTTTTGCTTTCTCAATCTCCTGCTGATAGTTTTTTTTCGCTAATTCCTGGGCTCCATCCAGTTCAACTTTTTCTTTTTCTTTTATATCATTTTTAGTGCGTTCTAAAATTCTATCGGCTCTTTGGACAACATTCTTTTTAATTCGTACTGCCTTAGAGTCAAGATTAATAACTTGTCTGATGACCAAATTAATATCAGCGTCTTCACTATGTAGCATGATCAGTCTCCTTTCAGCAATATTTTGTACAATTACTTCTTATTAATATACCCACTAATTATGATTTTCATTATAGCACTTTAAAAAATTCTATCAACCTCTATTTTTTTCTGGCAACCGATTACAAATTTCATTAAATTACTTATTCGGTTGACATTATTTTAGATCCGGTGTATGATATTTTTATCCACCACCCCTCCCCATGTGGGGTGCATAACTATGGAGGTAATACCATGAAAAAAACACAATTCCGTATCAGCGGCATGACTTGTACAGCATGTGCCAGTGCCATAGAACGTAAGGTTGGCCAGATCAAGGGTGTTGATTCTGCGGTCATAAATTTTTCAAATGAAAAACTGGTTGTTCAGTATGATTCAGACGTTGCACCGATAACCCTGATCATCAGTACCATCGAAGCGCTGGGCTATGGCGCTGAATTGGCAGATCACAGCAAAGCGGCCACCGCCAGTTCCGATAAAAAAGTACCGGGAAAGCCTGGCTACCAAAGTCAAATCGATGAGGTAAAATTTCGCTTAATCGGCTCACTTATTTTTACGCTGCCGCTGGTTTATCTGGCCATGGGTCCGATGATCGGCCTGCCAGTTCCAGTTTTTCTGGCCGGCGAGCATAACCTACTGATTAATGCCTTAACCCAAATGTTGCTCACCCTGCCGGTCATTTACATGTGTCGACATTTTTATATCAATGGCTTTAAAGCCCTGGCTAAGCGGATCCCCAACATGGATTCCCTGGTAGCGGTGGGCACCAGTGCTTCATTTATTTATGGGGTGGTGGTTCTGTTCATCCTGGCCTATGGTTTCTCATATGACAATATGCAATTGATCCATCATTATTCACACGAACTTTATTTTGAATCAACCACCGTCATCCTGGTATTAATTACCCTTGGCAAATTTCTTGAAATAAAAGCCAAAGGCAAAACTTCTCAGGCCATCGAAAAGCTCATTGCTTTAGTCCCGGATAATGCCCGGGTTTTACGAAATGAAATCGAGGTCGAAATTAACATTGATGAGGTACGGATTGATGATATTGTGATCATTCGTCCCGGCGAACGAATTCCTGTTGACGGCGAAATCCGGAGTGGCCATTCCAGCGTTGACGAATCGCTGCTGACTGGTGAAAGCTTGCCGGTCGAAAAATCCGTTGGCGATTCTGTTATCTCAGGCAGCATCAATAAAACCGGATCATTTGAATTTAAGGCGACAAAAATCGGTCAGGATACGACCCTTAGTAAAATTATTCAGCTGGTTGAAGAAGCGCAATCATCAAAAGCCCCGATTGCCAGAATCGCCGATGAGATCAGTCGCTACTTTGTCCCGGCAGTGATGGGAATTTCGCTACTCACCTTGGCGATCTGGATGTTCCTGGGATATGGATTATCCTTTGCCTTATCGGCTGCCATATCGGTTTTAGTCATTTCCTGCCCCTGTGCTTTGGGACTGGCTACCCCCACCGCAATTATGGTCGGCACCGGAAAAGGCGCCGAAAAAGGTATCCTATTCAAGAATGGCCCGGCTTTGGAGATTCTCGGAAAATCCAATACCATAGTCTTTGACAAAACCGGCACCCTGACCATCGGTTCTCCATCAATAACCGATATCATTCTTTATGATTCTGACGTGGATCCGGATGAGTTATTAATGCTGACCGCCTCACTTGAAAAGAAATCTGAGCACCCGCTAAGTGAAGCAATTGTCAATGAAGCTGCTGATCGCCATTTATCTTTATATGAAGTCATCCATTTTGAATCACTGTCCGGATTAGGCATTCAAGGTCAGATCACAAACAAAGAAATGCTGATCGGAAATATCAAGCTGATGGAACAGAACGGTGTCTCAGTAGAGCATATTATGGAAGACTATCTGCGACTCTCAGATTTAGGAAAAACGCCGCTCTTGATTAGCTGGGACCGATCCATTAAAGGGATTATCGGAGTTGCTGATACCATTAAAGCAAACAGCAATCTGGCGGTTTCTCAGCTTAAAGCTATGGGAATCCAAGTCTATATGCTCACCGGCGATAACGACCGAACTGCTCGCGCCATTGGCAGCATGGTAAACATAGAAAATGTTGTCGCCAATGTGCTCCCCCACGAAAAATCAGCAATGATCAAGCAGCTTCAGTCCCAGGGACATCAGGTAATCATGGTGGGTGATGGCATCAACGATGCTCCGGCTCTGGCTCAAAGTGATGTCGGCATTGCCATCGGCAACGGGACGGATGTCGCCATCGAATCCGCTGATGTCATTCTGATGCAAAACGATTTGATGAATATCGTCTCCGCCATCCAATTGAGCAAGGCGACTTTGAGAAACATCAAGCAGAATTTATTTTGGGCATTTATTTATAACGTAATTGGCATCCCCCTTGCTGCGGGTATATTTTATATCCCCTTTGCACTGAAATTAAATCCCATGTTTGCGGCAGGAGCAATGAGCTTAAGCTCAGTATCAGTTGTTCTCAATGCTTTGTCACTCAAAACCTTTAAGACAAAACTATTAACAATGAGCCCGCTTCAAACTAATCAAAGCGTTACGAAGGCAGAATTGCCTCCAAATAAAAAAATAGAAGTGAAAGAAGGAAAAACCATGAAAAAATTATTAAAAGTAGCCGATATGAGTTGTCAGCATTGTGTTAAACGGGTCGATGGTATTTTAAATGAAGTTGAGGGAATCACTGATGTGTCCGTTTCTTTGGAAAAAGGTCAGGCCAGTTTTTTAGCTTCTGAAAATGTAGATATCAGTGCAGTTACTGCGGCACTTTTAGAAGCAGGTTACCCGGCCTCTGAAATCACCGAGTAAATGATGGAAAATAAAGATCGTTCAACCGAGCTTAGTTTACTTAAAACTGCCCGGGGACAGATAGATGGCATCATTAAAATGCTGGAAAGTGATCGATATTGTCTCGATGTTTCTAAACAAATTCTCGCAGTTCAAGCCCTGCTAAAGAAAACAAACCTGGAAATTCTAAAAAAACATATGAATTCTTGTGTCAAAGATGCCTTTGAAAAAGGCGATGGTGAAGCAAAAATAGATGAGATCATGCTTGTTCTTGATAAATATTATCGATAGCTCTCATCGTCTTTATTAGTAACAGCCGGTTCTTGATTGAACTGGCTGTTTTTCAGTTAACGCTATTATCTCATTAGCATTCACTGCTATTTCATTAACATTCACCATTTCTGGCATAACAATTATATTGATACTCAGGATAATAAAAAATGATGATCCGGGCTTTGTTATACCCGAACCATCACTCTTAACAGATCTTTTGAACTCTATTAGTAAAGTAATAAGCTAAGTTGCTTACCTATCCTCCCTCGTTAAGTCCAAATTGTTAATTGACTTCTTTTATTTCAGTTTTTTTGCCTGATTTATAAACAAACCAGTAGTAACCTGCCACTAAGACTGCTCCGCCAACAATGTTCCCCAAGGTTACAGGGAGTTCATTATTTAGGAAAAATGATGTCCAGTTTAAATGCTCCAGTTTTTCTGGAGTTACACCATGCGCGAGAGCCGTTTCAACCCATTTCGGATTTGATTTTGCTAAAATACCTGCAGGGATATAATACATATTTGCTACACAATGCTCAAACCCTGATGTGATAAAGAGCCAAATCGGAAAAAATATCGCTAATATTTTACCAGGTATATCTTTCGCCGCCCATGACATCCAGACTGCCAGACACACCAACCAGTTACACATAAGCCCAAGCCAAAATGCCGACATAAACGGCAGCGCGACTTTTCCAGCTGCAATCTTAATAGTCATGGCACCCAGTAAATTGTCGCCACTGTTAAACAAGCCCGAGTTCACCATCATATAAGCCAGGAATAAACCACCGACAAGGTTACCTATCCAGACAAGTCCCCAGTTACTCAACATCTTAGTAACCTTAACCTTACGTTCCAGAACCGCTACTACAATCAGAGTTTGTCCTGTAAACATTTCCGCGCCAGCCACGAGTACCAGCATCAGACCAGTACCGAATATTGCTCCAGCCAGGCATTTACCAAGACCGTATGTTGCTGGATCTGCGAGAAGATTGAATGCTGCCATATTGGAGCCTTCAGAAGCAAAACCAATGAAAACGCCTGCGAGAATTGCTAGCATGAATTCTTTTAAATATGGAGTTGATACTTTTTTGATACCAACCCCCACTGCCACATCTACAATTTCTGGTGGTGAAAAGTAATTTTTATTATCCATTTACATCTCCTTTATTTGCATATAATGTTAAATGACTAACAAAGATGATTTCATTTGGAGCTTTATAGTGATGGATAGACTTTAAAATTACTACACTTGATTTTGAGTTAAATCTATCAGTCAGAAAAGTCAGATACCAATAACACAAAATGATATCCTCGGAATTCTTTTTTCAAACAAACAAACTAAACCCATTTCAGATGTAAACTTTACCATCCTCCAATAGAAATATTTTTTGTTAGTTTTACTGAATATTGTCCGTCTGTTGATGTAATTAACACAGTTGATTTGGTAGACTATAATGGTTTGCTACAGGTTTCACCTGTTGCCTGTTGATCCTTTTCAAAGAATCAATAATGCTTCTTCAAAGCTTAGAAGAATATACCACATAAAATAATGGTTTGTCAATATTAATTACATTTTTAGTATATTTATGCAAATTTTACTTGTGATAATGTTTAAGTTTTAACAAGGGTAAATTTTAAATACTTGTTTAAATTTTAACAAGCAAAAGCATAAATCTATTTAATTTTTAAAATATATTTTAGGCAAGAGTATATTCTAGAGGTGTATTTTTGGTAAAACGAATTTAATACCTTAAAAAACATAGATAATTTTTAATTTGAATAAAATAAGGTACATGAATGCATGCCATTTTATAAAAATATGTATATTTATGCATTTTTATTGATAGCATAAGTATCAAACACAGCCTTCATTAAAAAGCAGTCCAATTGATGAGAACATGTTCTCATCAATTGGACTGCTTTTTATGATTCATTCTTTTTCATATTCTATAGGCGCGGATGGTCCAATCATTAACCATCGGTGATTTGTGGTATTGGACCATTGATCTATAGTTATTAGTTAGATAATGAAAAAAAAAATAAACCGCTTTATCTGCGGTTAAACTTAAAAAATTGGTGACCCATGGGCGACTCGAACGCCCGACACCCTGATTAAAAGTCAGATGCAACCTGTTCTTTTTTCTTTTTTCTAATTTGTTATATTATCTCAATCCCTATTTTATGCCATTTTCTTATTATTGTTCTTTTTCTTCCTTTATATATGTATTTTTTCTGGTGTGCTAATAATGTGCTAAACACTTTAATCATACAACAATTTTTTTATTTAACTTTCTTATCATCCTTCTCACCAACATCAATATTTTTATTAATTTGAATATGTAATATTTTATCACAATCGTACGAGAATATTACTTTTCTTATTATATCTAGAAACTTACTGTAACTAACATTATTATAACTCATTAAATTTTCTAATGCAGACTTTTTACAAAATATTGATTTTTCATCTTTAACCAACGATACTTTTATTGTTCCGATTACTTCAAAATATTCTTTTACAAATCCAGAAAAATATAAATTCAATTCTTTGCTTAAATTTGGATAAATAACTTGAAACTTAGCGTGGTTTACTCTCGCTTTCTGATAAATTACGTCAAGATTACGTTTAACATTATCCAGTGTTTCGTCAATATCTTTATCGCGTTCATAATGAATATTATCTAACGTATATAATATTTTTTCAAAATCACAAGATTCAATAAATTCAAAGCAAACTGGAGTTCCTATATTTCTATGGTCAATATTTTCTGCGTTCTTCCTATCTTTTTCAGCAGATTCCCTTGTGAATTTTATCGTCAATATTACCGCAGTTATCGTCGCTGATGCACCTAGCAAAGTCCCATAGTAAGCAAGGACATCAGAGGATTCCCATGAAGTGAAAAACATTTTACAAGGCCAATCATAAGCTTTGTCAATAGCGTATGGACCTGCAATTGCCAGTGATAAAAAAATTATGACCGCCAATATTAATAATAAAATAATCTTTAATCTTTGGTAAAACACTTTTTTCTTTTCCATCTTATCACCACCTATATAAAATTATAATTCAAAAAATAAAAAAATACCACCCCGAAGGGTGGCAAAACTAATCATTCCATTGAAAATGAACAAAACTCTGTTCCTGATACTCAATCGTTTTTAATCCATGCTTTCGCCCGATCGCTGCCAGTTCAGAAACGGTAATTCCATTGTCCGCATAAACCGGCACGTCTGCAGCTCTTCCCAGCATATGATAAGAGTCCGGTACGCCGCCAACATCTGCATTGAGTTGCGTGCACCGAATCCCGGAACTGATTGACATTTGAATCCCGGCTTCCTGCCTGACCTCTTCCAGCTTCACAATTAACATTGGATGTGGCTGTACCGGGAACCCGTCACAATAACCTGGCCCATCTTCCCAAATACATTCACAGGAAAACTCAAACATATTGAAATGTGCCGTCACCTGCTGATGCGGATCAAAGCCCTCTGGTAATGCAGGATCCGTAATGACTGTTGGTGTTTCTGCCGGTGCTGCAGGTTGAACATTGAACATGGCTGCAAATGTCTGTGACCCGACAATCTGATCCGCTGTCAAGCCATTATCTTTCTGAAACCTCCCAACAGCATCGGTTGTTTCCGTTCCAGATCGTCCCAGTCTTCCATCAATGGCCACTGAGTAGCCCAATTCGTTTAACCTGGTCTGAACCGCTGCCACTTGACCACAAAGCTTGCTGTAAGTTACCGGTCCCGGGATCCCATCAACATCTATTCCGTATCCGGCCTGGGCGGTTCTCACCGCTGCTGCTGTCATTGGCCCGAAATTGTCATCCACTGTCAGATTACCGAAATTCAGAAAATTTAACATCCGCTGCAGTTCTGCTGTGCTCAACGTTTCCGGGAATGTGCTGTCTGCCTGGGCAATGGCTGCGGCGGGATCCACTGGTAATGGGGTTGCTGTTCCTGATCGGTAATCTTTATAACACTCATTCAAATCCACATTACCTGGTATCCCGGATATTGATCCCGTACAGGAATACTGCCATAGATCAATTGGGTGCTCATAACTGCAGTAATCATAATCATATTGAGCACACCAGATTGAATATTTACTGATCCGGCTGTAATCCATGGCTCTGAGCCAGCTCAGACTTCCGTAGATCCCGGCTTTATATCCTGCTGCTTCAATTACTTCACAAAATGCCACGGCCCGATCTGTCAGGCTGTTATTCATCAGTTCCGCTTCTTCCAGATCATAATAAACAGGCCAGGTGATTGGATATGCTTTAATTCTTTCTAATACGAACCGGGCCTCTTCCCTGACTCCTTCAACCGTATTGGCCAAAGCATAATGATAGGAGCCTACTGGAAGCCCCAGTGATAACGCACTCTGGGTATGATAATCATAATAACTGTCATTTTCCAGCCCATAGCCAGTGCGTGGAATAACCAGGTCAATTCCGCTGACCTGGCTCCAATCTGTTTCACGCTGCCAATAACTGACATCTATTGCTTTCATTTTACTGACCTTCTTTTGTATTGGCGATTGTCTTAATGCTCTGATCTGCTGAGGTGTTCTGTTTTTCTTTGACCTGTTGTACATATTGTTGAACTTCAGCGACCGTTATCAATCCCTGTTTTAATAATTTAAGAACTTCATCCGCAGTTTGGGCTGTTTTCGTGATCGACATATTTTTCCAAATCCCATAGCCGATACTGGCAAATACCAACGCCCACGACACGTACTGAAATAGCTGATCATCTGATACCTCAATCGGATTATGCCCGGTTACTGTAAGAATCGCATTTACAACCGCTAAAAGAATTGTTGCCAGTACCACCCACGTAGAAACGGACACTCCACTTAGAGCGTCCGCAATTTTCATGATTTTATCTTTCATTTTCTTATTTCTCCTTAATCATAGTAAAACAGGTTTTAAGCTGTTCCTCGAACTTTGCCATTTTCCGCTCAATTTCCCCGAACTTTTCATCTGATCGGTCAATTTTGCTGATCAGACATTTCAGGTCATCGAGTATATTTTCTAATTTTGTTTCGATAACCCCTAACCGTTCAGCCCCCTGGTTGTCGTTTTTTCTCCATCCGGAAAAACCGAATAGAATGCTTGCCAACGCAACCGCCATGCTTATAATTTCTGTCGGTGAAAACATAAACCGTCCCCTTTCAAATAAATAGGGACGGATAAACCGCCCCTGAGCAATAAAAAAAACAGCCTAAGCTGCTATCGGATTTCCGTTTTCGTCTAAGCCTAAAGCCAACAAATCAGCTTTGACTGCGGCTTGATATTTGACAGGAATTTGTGAAAATGTTCTGCGACCTGCGATAATTAAAGCTACGTATGCATCCACCATGATTACACCCCCTTTCATTATAATTAAGATAAGTCTAAGCATCTAACATCGCCTGCACTTCTTCACGATATTTTTCAGGCACCTCACCAATTGTTCTGCGACCACTCTTTAGCAGTTTATAATATGCTTCAGCCATTCTTAAACACCCCCTAAAACTAAATCTTCATATAGCGTAACAATTGCTTCCATTATTGTTAATTGATTTTCTGCTTGCTCTTGCAATTGATGCTCAATGGGCTTCACATCTGTGAAGATCAAAAAATTACCTTCTGTGATGTTTTGTTCTTCGATAAGGATTAATCCCTTATTGTCTAGCAGCACTCGTTGCTTATCAGCAACGTCTATGTATTGTACTTTTTTTCTCATCTTATCATCCTTCCTTCAAAAGCTAAACAAGAGCAATTAACGATTCCTTGTTAAATCCCAATAACAAAGATGTGACTTTACCGTAAGCGCCGGCATTATTCGATGTTTTTAAATAGAATTCTAAATAATCGCCCTTTGATACAGTAAAATCCTCCATAAACGTCTGGTTGCTCATATTGTTCAAGACAGAAGCCCTCTCTAGACCTAATGGTGCGCCGTTTTTATAAATCCTTGCAAAAACCTGTCCTAAATAATTGACCAATGTAGGAACTAGCGTAAATTTTATTCGCACCGTACCGCTTGCTTTCATGTTTATTCTTTGACCATATTTTTTGTATGTCAACTGTTGAACCTCTGATTGACAAAACGTTTCAAATTGATTAATTCCAAAAGGATAATCTGTTCCTCCAAGATTTGTCATTAGGCTATATGCTGCAGTTGTGGCTGGCTCATATACATTACCATTTACACCAAATATATTCTTTCCACTCAAAATGTTACTTGCTATCAAATCAGCATCGCCTACGACATAACCACTACCATTGTGATAGCCATCTAAAACTACTTGATTAACAGTTCCGGGCGTAATCGTCACTGCACCACGGTTAGGCATCGCACCAGTGATGCCTGTATCATCGTCGTTACTAAATGTTTTACCGGCTAGCACGTCTCCGGCGACAGCCGTACCCTCCGCACTAGCCTTGATAAAAAAACAATCACCTGTTAAGTTGTACCAAACCGTTGCAGCTTTACCGGCGACCAGTTTGGGCGCCGTGGTGGTTCCGGGCTTGTACAACGGTTTTGCATTGATCGTCGTTGCAGTCCCGTTATTTGAATTTGCGATAATAAAAGATGTCTGAAATCCGTCCGTAACCTCAATGTTTGTTAGTGTGATCGCGTTTGCTGTTCCTCCAGCTGTTTGGAATTTCTTCAAATTGGATATTGCTGTTTCTGCTGCTATCATCCGCAAAATCAATGCATTGATCTCATTTAATAAATTCCCGCCTACATTTTCGTCCAAAATATCCTGCAAATTGGTAAGCCACGAATTGAAACTGCTTTGGAACGCTGAAAGCATCGTTTCAATATCAGTCGTAGCGTCGTCAATCGTCTCAGCATACCAGGCCTGAAATTGATTAAATATGGTTGTCGTATCAACCTGAATTACCAAACCGTGAACAATTCCACATAAATCCGTGTTCAATCGTAAATCTGTTATATTTGCCTGGGAAATATTCACTGCTCCATTAGCAATATAGATGTCCGCCACTCCCAGCTCCCACATATCCGCATCACGCTGCAGGCTTGGCGCCACCGGCGAACTGGCAAACGTTCCTTTTTTAACATATGCTTTTATTTCCCGGTTTAATACCGTATGCCGTAATACTATTCGGTCAATTCTTTTTAAAACACCATCTGCAGTATCAATGTCTAAAACCTTGTCGCTGTCATTTATATACTTGAATCCATTAATATAACCATTGCCTGGCTTTAATATTACGGTCATGTTATTGTTTGCCAATACCTGACACTGGGTTGACGGGTTCGGGTAGATCCCATTACTAATGAAATCGGCAAAATACTCAGCAAAAAAGCTTGTAAAATACTTCCTATCCCCGTTTACTGATGGGAAAATCCCACTCTGTTCTGCCATTTGATCACCCCTTTCTTAGTTGTTTTAGTTTGTCTATGATAGTCGGCGCTTCATCCCCGAAAACAATATTTATTTTTTCGCCGGCTTCCTCATAGACCTCTTCTATTTCTTCGATCCTGGTATCCAGCTTGACTCCCCATTTTTTATTGATATTTGTCACGATGTCCCCCAGATCATAATCTTCTTTATATTTCCGGTTTGCGTTAACGTCAATGGAGCTGTCAAACACACATATTTTTTTGCATTCTGCCAGCATTTGATTTCCTTTGCCATCAAGTAAGGCTTTATATTGAGTGTCAGTTAAAGTTACACCATCCACGACATTGCTCAAACTCTTCTGGTCATTAAATACTTCAAACCGGTCTAGACCGGTTGCACTCCCAACAGTAGAAAGCTTCCTGGCTGTTCCTTCTCCGATGCCGCCGATCAGACAAACATTCCGGTAACCGCTGTCACTTTCGGTAAATTCCTGTTTTTCCACGTTGTTATATTCTTTTGAGAAAATGCACCGGGGATTGGTGCTCTGCCCGGCTGTCCGATCCAGTCCTTTGTAGGTTTCAAACTTCATTGACTTTGTGGATCCATCATAACGGATGCGATGCCCAATATCTGATAGATTGCTGAGGTTTTCAAGTTCGTCCGTCAAATTTTCATATGATGTCTGATAATCGGCGGTTTCGGTGTAGCTCATCAGCGTTCCCAGGGATAATCCCGGGATGATTCTACCTGAATCTATCGGACTGATTGCGTTTTTTGTGACTAACGTCCGCATGGCTACTTCCACCAGTCCATTTATGACTTCCATCTCCCAGATGATCCGCCGATTCAAATACCCGGTCAGGAAGTCACCTTTGACCACAAGCAACTCTTTACCCTCATCGTTCTCCTGCAGGTTTCGATATTTAATGAACCCTGCTTCCGGATCACCCGGCTTTATGATGATATTCCCCCGCTGCAGCTTCTCAATGTTCTGCGACGTTGCCGGGCAATGGATCTCAAATTCTCCGGTTTTTCGGTACCGGCGCACCCAGCGTAATGATGTCCGGTTGTTGACGGTACCCAGTTTATTAAAGCTTCTGTCTGCTACATAAAGATCCATACTCTATACCCCCAGATATTTATTTTGGCGGTAGATATTTACTACCAGATTATCCAGGCCGGTTTCCGCATCGTACCGGAACAGGTTGTCGCCCTGGTAAAGCTTCATGAATGTCATGTCTTCATCGATGTAATTAAAAGCATTTGAGATGATCCCATTCAGCTCCATTTCCACATCCTCTTCAGCGAAATGCGTATTCACCCGAATGATCTCCCCGGCGACCATGGTTTTATTTATTTTGACATACTCCTGGGTGTTGACGTTCCGGAGAGATGGATTTGTTAGCGTGGCCAAAGCCCGAAACTCAATGATCATTCCGGCCTCTCCATCGCCATCGTTGGGACAATTGACAATCAAACTCTGTTCCCGGTGGCCCATGATGATGCCATCCTCTGGGATCTGCAGACCGTTGATGATGTCGAATTCGAAATCGCCTACCCAGAGTGCGATTTCTTCTTTTGTTTGGTTCATATCCATCCAGTATGGATTATTTGCGATTAAAGATATAATACATTCCCCTCTTCGATCGCTCTTATTGACTATAAACGGCACTTTTGCGGGTACACATTTAATTTCCAGATCTTTTTCACCATTATTATGAATAAGTGATCCCATTCCAAATTTCGGATTAAATACTCTCCTTAATTTTGATTTAAGCTGATCGAATTCACTTTTTTCACTGCCTCTGACTGATATTTTTAAAGAAATATCGCTATCATCCAATGAATTGCTTAAAAATGTATTTCCGTCTTGGCCTGATCCCTTGTTTGTGTGATTAAGAACTCCAGTATTCTGAGAAAAGTCCTTCAACCAAAAAGGAGCAGAGTCTGTGAAAATCAACTCTTCTCCCTGGCTGTTTATGTATTTTAATGTTTTCAGTTATCTCAACTCCTTTATGCCATCATTAAGGCCCACTCCTGAAGCCCACGTTTGGCAAGTCGGGCCGACTCAGATGGACTCAATTCTTTAGGGCTATAATTGTTCTGTGTAAACTCAACCTTTGTGTCTTGTGACAAGACCGGTCCGCCGCTGTTTTTATATGGATTTTGATCTGCTGGAATAATTGCTTCTCCTTTATGGATCATGGCAATCATATCTTCCGGAACGTACCTGGATCCCACATCAAAGCTGGCACCTGACCATAGCTGCATTGGATCGACCAGTTGGCCATTAATCAATAACCCAAAATGAAGATGAGCCCCATAAGATGCACCGGTATTTCCGACTGTTCCGATAATTTGTCCAAGGCTTACCGCTTGCCCAGCTTCAACTGCAATACTATCCAAATGCGAATAAGATGCTGCGATCCCGTTTCCAAAATCAATAACAACCTGGTTTCCATATCCGCCATTATAACCAGCCGATGAAACCACCCCATTTTGAATTGAATAAAGCGGTGATCCGGCTCCTACTGTATCATTAAAATCGAGCCCTTCATGGTATTGACTTCCTACTGATCCAGCTCTGTCTCCAAAGTCTTCATCCCAGGCAAAATTTTCATCAGAAACGCTTGTTCCTGTCGGTGATCCCCAGAACATTCCATTTAGCCCGACTGATCCAGCACCCAGATTAATGCCAAGCTTAGAGAGAAAATCCATCGCCGAACTACCCAACGTTGCCATTATACTTCCAACATTAAGGGCACCATTGGAAAATGCTGATTTGATCTGGTCCACTATATTATTGACAAATGACATGAGATTGTCACCAGATAATCCATTGATTAATCCCTGAATCATAAACTGACCAATTTCCCGTAATACTTTAGATGGCGATTCAATTCCAAAACCATCTTTAAATTTTTGCACAACATCAGCGACGAGCGTTGAAACACCGGTATAAACCTCATCTATCTTTTTTGCTATCCCTGCAGCCATTTCAGTCATCATTCCGCTGCCAATTCCATAAAGGTAAGATGGTAAATTTTTCACCGCATCTTCAATTTTTCCTTTTATTTCACTCCATTTTGTTTCAGTATCGGTTTTGATTTCATCCCATTTTGACTGTAAATCAGTGAAAATACTTCCTGCTTTTTCAATGGTGTTTGTATAAATTTCACCAATTTTTGTTTTCAGATCTTCCCTGATTTCTCCCCATTTTGTTGATGAGTCAGTCTTTGCTTCCTGCCATTTTTCAGCAACCTTTGTGGCCGTATCTGTCACCTTTGTTGTTATATCCTGCTTGATCTCATTCCACTTGGTGGCCAGATCCTGCTTGATGTCATTCCACTTCTGCTGGGAATCGGTTTTTGCTTCCTGCCATTTATCGGCAACCTGTTTAGCTGTTTCGGTTACCTTGGTTGTTACATCCTGCTTGATCTCATTCCACTTGGTGGCCAGATCCTGCTTAATGGCTTCCCATTTTGCTTGGGTGTCTTCTTTGGCTTCATTCCACTTCTGGGCCATTCCTGTTGCTGTTTCGGTTAATTTCCCGATGGTATTATCATAAATCGCTTGCAACGCATTTTTTAAAGACAGCGTTATCTCATCCCATACCGCTTGTGTTGCAACTTTAATAGTCTGCCATGTTGCACTGATGCTATTGATGATATCCCCAAATACAAGAATAAATAAATTCTTCACACCTTCTAGGGCGTTCCCAATAAAATCCACAAAGCTCTGCTGAGCTGCCTGGGCAAAGGTCCATGCTGCAGCCCAATCACCATTAAACAGTGCAAAGACAGCGCCGACAAAATTACCAATAAAGGACAGTAAGTTTCCCAATCCTTCAATAAACGGTGCAGTGGCCACAATCACATCGGCAAAACCATTAATGAAATTTTCGAAAAAACCTTTCACAATTGGCACAACATACGTCCCCAGAAAATCACCGATCTGCTGTAGAATTGGTGTCACATCTGCTGAAAATCCCTGAAATGATGCCAACGCCGGACCCATTGCTTCACTGATCCGGGCAAACGCATCTTGAATCGTAACTTTAATTGATTCAAAAGCTGAACCCACTGAATCACGAAAGATTTCTGAATTCTGCCAGGCGCCGGCAATGACGGCTCCAATGGCTGCTACTGCTGCCACTGCTATGCCCACCGGCCCGGTTAAGGCTGTAAATGCGGCTGATAATCCCCCGGTCGCTCCGGCTGCGCCACTCATTCCTCCAATTAATCCGGATGAACCCACTAAACCCAAGATGTTTGATAATCCCCCAGCGATTCCACCGAATAACATGAGTAGTGGTCCCATGGCCACCGCTAATCCAGCTGCTCCACCGACAAGTCCCTGTAAAGGCCCGGGTAAATTGCTGAATTTTAAAATCAGATCTGCTATTCCTTCAGCAAACCCGGCGATGGCCGGAATAATCTTTTCCTGGATCACTGGCATGAGCTCTTGCAGTTTTGGTAATAACTCTGCAAATGCTTTAGCAAAGCTGGCTGATATTGCCATTTTGACAGCGTCCATGGAATCGCCAAAGGCGTCCAATGCTTCAATGTCTTCACCACTTAATACTGCTCCGACTTTTCTGGCTTCTTCTGTCAATCGTGCCATTTCATCAGATCCGGCTTTTATCAGCGGGTTCAGTTCCATTGCGGACTTACCGAAGATACTCATGGCCAATGCATCCCGCTCTGTTTCGTTACCTACTCCATTAAGCGCTGAAAAAGCCTCGTTCATGACATCTTTGGCATCTCTGAGATTACCATTGCTGTCTGTTACTGATATCCCTAAGGTAGAAAATGCCTCTGCCTGGGTTCCCGTGCCATCAATGGCCGCCGCCATCGATTTAGTAAGCTTTGCCTGGGCGCCGGCAATGGTATCCAGACTGACACCCAGATTATTTCCGGCATATTGGAGCTCCTGCAATCTTTCTGCTGAGATCCCGGTCACATCGGACATTTTCTGAATGCCATCGGCATTATCAATGGCTTTTGATGCCAGCAAACCTAACCCGGTTACCGCTGCTGCTATCGGAACGGTTAGCCCAGCTGTCAGGCTCCCGCCCAAATCTTTCATTTTAGTGGATGCATTCCCCAGATTGTCAGCCAACTCATTGATTTTGAATGAACTGACCTCTTTATTGACATCCTTTAATGCTTTTTCTGTCTGATTGAGTTTGTCTTTATTGTCTTCAAGTTTTTTATTCGCAGCATTGATTTTTGTGATATTTGAATCAATGGCACTGTCATTATTTTTCTGCTGTTTCTCAAGTTTTCCCAGATCATCGGCCAGTTTTTTTGCTTCATCACTATTTTTGCCATATTGGGCTTTTGCCGCTTCCCATTTTTCGGTTGTTTCAGCAATTTTTGTGGTCAACTCTGATTGTTTTGTTTTTAGTTTTTCCTGTTTTTCTGCCAGTGTATCAATATAGCTCTTTTGAGTCTGAACAGCCTCCGAAGCAATTTTCACTTTATCGGCTAATAATGACTGCTGATCTTTCAGCCCTTTGAATTTGTCATCTGCTAATTCGGCTGCCGACGCTGAAGCTTTCATTGCTGAATCCAGTGTCTTCATTTCGTCATTCATCTGTTTAGTTGCTTTTTGAAATTCTGAAATATCAGCTCCAACTCTTAGGGTTGCGCTTGCCATTAGTCATCACCTCCGTTTTTTATTTTGAAATAGGCGTTTGCAAAACGCCACAGTCCGCATAATAACGGGATATTTCTGACATAAAAAAATATAACTCCTCACCAGATTGTGATAAAATTGAGTTGCTAAAAAACAAATCTATCAACCTGAAAGGAGT